>JADMIO011583386.1_pt1 | contig 57314 bp, 49 predicted proteins | sample 8958161 | NCBI WGS metagenome assembly JADMIO01 (sample SAMN16585339, study PRJNA669376) | soil metagenome | isolation source: Crop rotation soil | place: USA: Cullars Rotation, Alabama | collected 2011 | reverse complement strand
CGACAACTTGTCCACGTGGAATTCTAAGCTTAGGATCCCAATGTGCTGGAAAGTATCTTGTCGCCGTCCAGCCTGTTTCAGATGCAACTGGGATTCAACCGCCAAGAGGCGCAGATCGCGCCCTATTCCTACTCCGGCGTGTGGTTCGGCGGCGGCTACAGTCAAGATCTGCCTTGGGGCTTTTCCGCGGGCTTCCAGCCCAGCTATTTCATCACCCGCTATGACGCGCCACTTGCCGCCTTCGGCCAAACCCGCAGAGACGATGCGGTGTCACTGGCTTTCACCCTGCTCAACCGGCGCTTCGACTATCACGGCTTTACGCCGCGCTTTTCCTATGTCTTTACAGAGCAGCACAGCAACATCCCGATCTACAGCTTCACCCGCAACCAGTTCCAGATCGGCCTAACCTCGCTATTTTAGCGGCCTTTCCCGGAAGGCCCATCCGGGTAATACTGGCCAAAAAAAGGGAGGCTGGGATGGCTCGGTTGTGGATGGCGCTGCCGCTGCTTTTGGGGCTTTGCGCGCCCGCCCTGGGGCAAACGACCCAGACCCGGGACCATAGCGTCACCGTGACCTCGCAAGTGCCGTTCCTGGCCGGCAAGAAATCCAAACTTTATTTGCGCGAGCGCGCCTTGCCCGAGGTGTTGCGCAAGGGCGCGGGCGACAAGGTGGTGCTGTTCGTACACGGCGCCGGCACTCCCGCCGAAGTCAGCTTCGATGTGCCTTATCAGGATTACAGCTGGATGGGTTATCTGGCGGCCGCCGGTTATGACGTGTTCACTGTCGATATGACCGGCTATGGCCGCTCGGCGCGACCCGCGCCGATGAATGACAAATGCAATCTGGCGCCGGCGCAGCAAAAAAGTTTCGGCGTCGATTGCCCCCAGACCTATCCCGGCGCCCTGACCAATATCGAATCCGACTGGAACGATATTTCAGCGGCGGTGGACTACATCCGCAAATTGCGTGGCGTCGACAAAGTCAGTCTGGTGGGCTGGTCGCAGGGCGGCCCGCGCGCCGGAGGGTGGACCGCCAATCATCCCGAGCGGGTGAACAAGCTGATCTTGCTGGCGCCCGCCTATAACCGGGCCACCAAAGCGGATGGACCGGCGGTGCTGCCGGTTGCGGGCGCAGTGTTCAACACCCAGAGCCATGACGAATTCCTCGCCAACTGGAACCGCCAGGCCCCATGCCAGGGCCAGGTTGATCCGGCGGCGGCGGCTTCGGTCTGGTCGGAAATGCTGAAGTCCGATCCCGTCGGCGCGAAATGGTCCCCGGCGGTGCGCCGCGCGCCCATCGCGTCCTCAAGCTGGGGTTGGACGCAAGCAAAAGTCAAAGCCATGACCACGCCAACCCTGATGGTGGCGGGCATCCATGACGCCCAGGTCAATCCCGAACGGGTGCGCGATTTCTATGCCGATATCGGCAGCCCGCAGAAAGTCTTCATCGACCTGGGCTGCTCGTCTCACAACGCCATGTGGGAGAAAAATCACCTGATCCTGTTCAAGGCCTCGCTGGAATGGCTGGACAAGGGCACGGTCGATGGACAGAGCAATACGATGCTGAAACTGGGTTACTAGTGGAGACGATGATGCGCCGGATCACGACCTGTCTTGCGTTGGCACTGCTGCCGCTGGCGGCCAGCGCCCAGCAGACGCAACTGCCTCAGCGGCCCGCCACGGTGGAGGGCAAGCCCATCGAGGTGCGCGGCCCGGAAAACCTGAAGGATAAGCCGCTCTATCCCGAACAGACGCGCGCGCCCTATCGCGCCTCCGTCCCGTTCAAGGTCACCACCCTGGTGGACAATCTGCATGTCACCTGGGGCATGGATTTTTTGCCCGACGGCCGCATCCTGCTGACCGAGCGGCTGCCCGGCGCCCTGCGCATTCTGGACAAGAACAATGTCCTGTCGCCGCCGCTTACCGAAGTGTTGAAGGTCGCGGCCGGTCCCGAGATCGTGCTGCTGGATATCGCGGTGGACCCGAAGTTCCGGCAGAACCACCGTATCTTCTTCACCTTCTGCGACTTTGTGCGCGAGCCGAAGATGAACGACACCAACACCTATGTCGCCAGCGCGCGCCTCGACGGCGACAAGCTGAGCGACGTAAAAGTGATCTTCCGCGCTACCCCGACCTGGCCGGCGCCCGCTCTTGGCGGAAAGACGGGCGGGCGCATCGTGTTCGGCAAGGATGGCAGCCTGTTCGTCACCATCGGCGACCGCGATAGCTCCCCGCAACTGACCCCCGACTGGATGGCGGCACAGAAGCTGAGCAACCATCTGGGCAAGGTGATCCACATCACTCCCGACGGCGCACCCGCCAAGGACAATCCCTTTATCGGTCAGCCCGGCGCCCTGCCCGAGATTTGGGCCCTGGGTCTGCGCAGTCCCGAAGGCCTGGCCATCGATCCGGCCACCGGCCTGATGTGGGAAAGCGAGCTGGGGCCGCGCGGCGGCGACGAGATCAACATCATCAAGAAGGGCGCCAATTACGGCTGGCCGGTGATCACCCACGGCATCGATTATCCCGGCGTGCCGATCGGCGACGGTATCGCCAACAAGGAGGGCATGGAACAACCCGTCTATTACTGGGACCCATCCTCCAATCCCGCAGGGATCGCCTTCTACAAGGGCAATCTGTTCCCGCAATGGAAGAACAGCCTGTTCGTCGCCATGATGAACGGCAAGTTCGTCTCGCGGCTGACCCTTTCGAACAACAAGGTGGTGGCCGAGGAACCCATGCTGATGGATCTCAACACCCGCTTCCGCGACGTGGATGTGGGCCCCGACGGCGCGGTCTATGTCCTGACCGACAGCGGCACCGCCAATATCAGCCCCAACACGCCGGCCACCACCAAGCTGCTCAAGCTCACGCCCAGATAGTTCGGGCGTCTGGCGTTATCGCCGTAGCGCGCATTGATGAATCCAATGCATAAGTCCATGCGCCCGCGGCTGGCTACCCGGCTCCCCCGCAAGGCTACATGATCGCCCTACTTCAGCCCTGGGACGAATTCATGAACCTCGCGGTTAACGGCAGAATATTGAGTGCCGATGTTGAGCCCGACATGCCTCTCTTATGGGTATTGCGAGATCATCTCGGCATCCTCGGTCCCAAGTTTGGCTGCGGCATAGGAGCATGCGGCGCCTGCACCGTGCATTTGGATGGTCAGCCAACCAGAGCTTGCACCCTGCCGGTATCAACCGTTGGCGTCAAAGCGATCAGTACCATTGAAGAAATGAGCGATCACCCGGTGGGAAAGGAAGTTCAGGCAGCATGGACCGAACTCGACGTTGCGCAATGTGGTTATTGCCAACCAGGTCAAATCATGTCGGCGGTCGCGCTTCTCGTGAAAAATCCGATGCCGTCGGAAACGGACATAGGAAATGCGATGCGCGGCAATATTTGTCGTTGCGCAACCTATATTCGCATTCGCGCCGCCATCCGCCTGGCTGCCCGGAAGCTGTCTGAACGGAAGCCGTGATGAAGCACGCCCGTATGGACCGGCGGGATTTACTGAAGTCTGTTACCGCGCTCGGACTGACGCTATCAATCACCGTCTCTCCGGCCCAGGCGGAATCACCAGATCAGACGTTCAACAATTTTGTTCGCATAGCTCCCGACGGTACCGTCACGGTGGTGGTACCCAACCCCGACATGGGCCAGGGAGTCAAAACCAGCTTGGCGATGATGGTTGCGGATGAGCTGGACGCCGACTGGCAGAATATCCGTATCGAGCAGGCGGAGCGCGACCCCTACGCGCCCGGCCGGAATATATCGGGGCCGCCGCTGTCAAATGTCGGCCGCATGATTTCGGGTGGATCGAGATCGATCCCCGCCAACTGGGACGATCTGCGGCAGGCGGGTGCGGCCGCGCGCTTTATGCTGATTCAAGCAGCTTCCAAAACCTGGCGCTGTCCGTCCAGTGAGATCCGGACTGACGCCGGTTACGCCATACATGTGCCCAGCGGCCGTAAGGCCAGTTATGGGTCGCTCGCGCTTTCTTGCACCGATATTGCCCCGCCACTTCTGCAAAATCTCAAACTCAAGGACGCCAAAGCCTATCGGGTAATAGGATCGTCTCTCCCCAATATGATACGCGAAAAATTGTGACGGGCGCGCCGTTGTTTGGAATAGACGTACAGAGACCCGGCATGCTCTATGCGACATATGTCAAAGCCCCCATATTTGGGGCCACGGTTGAAAGCGCCGACCTTGCAGCGGCGAAAAGTGTAAAGGGTGTCCGTGACGCGTTCGTGATCGATGGCGAATCCGATTCTTTGAGCTTCCTGCAAGACTTCAAGATTGGATTATTACCTGGCGTAGCGGTGGTGGCGGACAGCTGGTGGGCGGCCTGCAAGGGCCGCGAAAAGCTGGCGATAGGCTGGGCTTCGCATCCCACGTTCAAACAGTCGTCCAACGGATTTAGTGAACAGGCGCAGTCCCTCCTTGCGTCTGGCAAAGGTCAGTCGATTCTTCGCAAAGATGGCGATTTCGACTTAGCTTTCCGCCGTTCAGAACAGCAGGTCAGCGCAACATATGCCTATCCGTTCCTGGCTCACGGCGCCATGGAGCCAATGAATTGCACGGCGGAATTCAGCAACGGAAAGCTTGATGTGTGGGTTCCGACGCAAAATGCACAGATGGCCCGCGAGCAATGCGCCGCCACTTTGTCCATGAACCCGGACGATATCGCCATTCACGCCACCCGCAGTGGAGGGTCTTTTGGACGCCGCTGGTACGCCGACTTCGTACTTGAGGCCGCATGGATCGCGCGCAAGATGGGCACAGCAGTCAAGCTGATATGGACACGCGAGGATGACATTCAGCATGACCTTTACCGGCCGGCCGGCTTCCACTCTCTCCGGGCGGGACTGGACAAGAAAGGAAATATACTTGCCTGGAACCAGCATTTCGTGACGTTCAGCGACAAAGGGAAGGTCGTCGCATTGGGCGAATTGGGAACCCGAAAATTCCCCGCCCAATTCGTACCGCACCTTCTCTATGAGCAAAGCATGATACCGTTGGGCGTTCCCACCGGGCCCTTGCGGGCCCCGGGTGACAATGCTTTGGCGTTTGTTCACCAGTCTTTCATCGACGAACTGGCGCATGCCGCTCGGCAGGATCCCCTCGCCTTTCAACTGAACTTGCTGGATCGCGGGCCGCCGCCGGGACGGATCGATGGTTCTTTCAATGCTGATCGCATGAAAAGAGTGCTGCGGGCCGCGGGGGAAATGTCGGGATGGGGCAAGCAGAAATTGCCCACTGGCGAAGGTATGGGCATTGCGTGCTGCTTCAGCCATGCGGGTTACTTTGCGGAAGTGGCGCATGTGGCTGTTTCCGGTGGCGGCCTTACGGTCAAAAAAATATGGTGTGCTGCGGACGTTGGCAGTCCGATCGTGAACATATCGGGGGCGATCAATCAGGTTCAAGGCGCCATCTTGTTCGGCCTTAGTCATACTCTACATGAGGAGATCACAATTGCCGGCGGCCGCGTCGTGCAGTCGAATTTTTCAAACTATTCCGTTCTGCGCCTGCCTGAGGCGCCAGAAATTGACGTACAATTCCTCAAGACCGCGTTTCCACCTACCGGGCTGGGAGAGCCGGCCCTGCCGCCTGCGATTCCCGCTGTGACGAACGCGATATTTTCAGCCACGGGCAAGCGCATACGCACATTACCGATCAAACCAGCTATGCTGACCTCCCGGTGAAGTTACAATGGTGATCTATCGCGTCCCCGCCACGGAGCGGTAGCGCAATGCATCCACCAGAAGGGAAAAAGCCCGCGTCTGCTGCCGCCGGCTGGGATAATAAAGTTGATAGCCTGCAAACGGCTCGCACCAATCAGCTAGTACCCGAACCAGGCGACCCTCAGCCACGTGCCGGGCCACCAGATCCTCCGGCAGGTAAGCCAATCCAAGACCGGCGAGAGCAGCCTCCAGGCCCATGCTGACCTTGTTGAACACCAACTGGCCCTGGACGCGTACATTCTTTTCGCGGCCGTTTTTCTCGAACTCCCAAATACAAATTGCGCGGCTGGTGGGAGGACGCAGATTGATGCAGGCATGATCTGCCAAATGTTGCGGTGCCTTGGGAATGCGCGCCTTGGCGAAATAGGACGGCGTGCCCACCACCGCCATACGCATCTCAGGGCCGATCGGCACGCCAATCATGTCCTTGGCAACACGCTCGTACAGTCTCACACCGGCATCGTAACGTTCCGCAACGATGTCGGTTATGCCTTGGTCGATTGTCAGTTCGACCTTGATCTCAGGATAGTGAGGCAAAAAACGAGCCAGGGTCGGCCATAATATCGTGTGGACGGCATGCTCGGGGGCCGTGATGCGGATCGTGCCGGCAGGTTTGTCCCTCAATACGGCCAATGCCGTCAGCCGCGCATCAATTTCGCCCAAAGCCGGACGCAGAGTCTCTATCAGCTTATCACCGGCCGGGGTCGGCGCCACGCTCCGCGTGGTCCGCGTAAGAAGTCGGTAACCCAATCTTCCCTCAAGCCGATGCATCGTATGGCTAAGAGCCGACGGTGATATATCCAGTCTCATGGCGGCGCGGGTAAAGCTTCGCTCCTCTGCGACTGCCAGGAAGGCAATCAAGTCAGACAGTTCTTCCCGCCGCATTGCGCAAACCTAACTTTTCGGGGTCCAAGTGCCAAAACCAATGTCGTCGTCAGCAATAAGCTATTCATCGCAATTATGGTGCCGGGGGCCACAGGTCGCCCCAGTAGACCCTATGGGCCGCATGGGCTCGCTGATTTGCACAGGTTCATCATCGGCGTGCACATGCGGATGCGTTCTTGTTCGCTGCCAGGTCCTGCCGACATGGCGCCGAGCATAAAAGGATATTCTTGAGGAAAATGGCGCAAATTTGGGTTATACCTATATCGCTAAAATAGAAATTATGCAATAAAATGAGTAGCTTAAATCACAAATTCTCCGTCGCCCCGATGATGGACTGGACCGACAGTCCCTGCCGGGTGCTGCACCGCTGTCTGACCAAACAGGCGCTGCTCTACACCGAGATGGTGACGGCGGAGGCGGTACTGCACGGCGATCGCGCGCGGCTGTTGGGCTTTGAGGCCTTCGAACATCCGCTGGCGCTGCAGCTCGGCGGTTCCGATCCCGCCAAACTGGCGCAGGCCAGCCGGATCGCCGCCGATTTCGGCTATGACGAAGTGAATTTGAATGTCGGCTGTCCCTCCGACCGGGTGCAGTCGGGCCGCTTCGGCGCTTGTCTGATGCGTGAACCAGGATTGGTGGCGGACTGTGTGGCGGCGATGCGGGCAGCGGTTGCCATTCCGGTCACGGTCAAATGCCGTATCGGTGTCGACGATCAAGACCCGGAAGAAAGCTTGCGCATTTTGATCGATGCCTGCGCCCAAACCGGTGTGAGCGTGTTCGCGGTGCATGCCCGCAAGGCCTGGCTGGAAGGCCTGTCGCCCAAGGAAAATCGCGACGTGCCGCCGCTGGACTATGAATTGGTCTATCGTGTCAAACGCGAACGGCCGTTGCTCACCATTCTGGTCAATGGCGGGATCGAAACACTGGAACAGGCGGAAGCGCATCTGCGTCATGTCGATGGCGTGATGCTGGGCCGCGCCGCCTATCAGAATCCCATTCTGCTGACCGAGGTCGATGCGCGTTTCTTTAACGGTGCGCCGGTCGATCTCGACGCGGCCATCGACCTTTATGCCGAACATGTCGAGCGCCAATTGCACCAAGGCGCGCGGCTGCATCCTCTGATCAAGCCGATGTTGGGGCTTTACAATGGCCGCCCCGGCGCGCGCCAGTTCCGCCGCCATTTGAGCGAATATGCGGTGCGTGACGGCGCGGGCATCGCCGTGCTGCGCGAGGCGTTGGATTTCGTGAGAGCCCGTCGCGCCGCTTAAGCCGCGCTCTTGAAGAATCCGTGTGCGTTGCCCCAAGCCAGCAACAGATCGGGCCACACCGCTGTCGGCTTGCCCACCGTGCGCGCCAGGCCGAAACCATGGCCGCCCGCTTCGAACATATGCATTTGCGATGGAATCTTTGCCGCCTGCAACGCGGTGTAATAAGCGCCGGCATTGGGCAGCGCCGGCACCACATCGTCATCGGCGGCCAGTGCCATGAAGGTGGGAGGCGCATCCGCCGGAACATGCAATTGGCAGGAATAGGCGTTGATCAAGTCCTGGGATGCATCCGGACCCAGCAGCCGGTCGCGCGAGCCTTGATGGGCGCCCGGACCCAGGGTGATCACCGGATACATCGGCACGGAGAAAGACGGCCGCGCGCTTTCCATGTCGGCGGCATCTACGCTGCGATAGACATTGGCGGCAAAGCGGGTGGCGATGGAGGCGGCCAGATGCCCGCCGGCGGAAAAACCCATGAACCCGATACGCGCCGGATCGATGCCGTATTTGGCGGCATTGGCACGCACCAGCCGCATGGCGCGCTGGGCATCCTGCAGCGGCACATCGCTGCGGTTTTGCCAACCTTCACCCGGCAGACGATAACGCAACACAAAACACGTAACCCCGGCGGCATTGAATCGCCGCGCCACATCCATGCCTTCGAAATCCAGCATCTCGCGGGCATAGCCGCCGCCAGGGGCGATGATCATGGCCGAACCATCGGGCCGTTCGGCGCGGAACACATTCATCACCGGGATGCCGACCCGGTCGATGGCGCGGTCGTTGGGCATGATATAGGGCGGTTCATGGTTGGTGACGCGGATGGGCGGCAGGCGCAGGCCCGAGCCGCCCGGCGGCGTGCCGGGCCACAGGGTGATGACCTCCTTGGGATCTGACGGCAGAACGCCATCGCCCTGCACCACGGTGTCGGCAAGAAGCTGCTGCGGAAACGCGGCGGCGGCAAGGCCTAGTGAGATTGCGGTGCGGCGATCCATCCCCGAGCTCCTTCTTATTGGTACTAGGATCACACCCTTTCCCTTTTGCGGGCAAGGCGTATTGTTCATGGTATGAAACACTTACTCGTCTTTTTGTTCCTGCTTGCGGCGGCCCCCGCACTAGCCGATGAAGGCCCCGTCTATGGCCCGCGATTGGAGGGGTTCGACTATCCCTTTCCCGTGAGCTTGTTCCGTTTCACCAGCCAGGGTGAGGCCATGGAAATGGCCTATATGGACGTAAAACCGGGCAAACCTAACGGCCGAACCGTGGCGTTGCTGCATGGCAAGAATTTCTGCGCCGCCACCTGGGAGGGCACCATCAATGCCCTGCGCGATGCCGGCTATCGCGTGATCGCCATGGATCAGGTCGGCTTCTGCAAATCCACCAAGCCGGCCCATTATCAGTACAGCTTCGAGCAATTGGCCGCAAATACCCATGCATTGCTTGGATCGCTCGGCATTGCGAAGGTCACCATCATGGGCCATTCCATGGGCGGCATGCTAGCGACCCGCTATGCCCTGGCCTATCCCGAAGGCACCGAACAGTTGGTCTGGGTCAATCCGCTGGGCTTGGAAGACGGTCGCGCCAAGGGCGTGCCTTGGACCAGCATCGATGATCTTTATAAAGCGGCGCTGAACACCACCGCCGAAAGCGCGCGGGAATATCAGCGCACCGTCTATTATGCCGGGACCTGGAAACCCGAATATGACAAATGGATCCAGATGCAGGTCGGCATGTTCCGCGGACCAGGCAAGGAAGTCGTGGCGTGGAATTCCGCCCTAACCTCGGAAATGATCTACACCCAGCCGGTGGTGCATGAGCTGGAAAAACTGAAAATGCCGGTGCTGTATTTGATCGGTGACAAGGACACGACCGGGCGCAGCAATCGCGCACCCAAGGACGTGCAAGCCACTTTGGGCAATTTTCCGGCGATGAGCGAAGCGGCGAAAGCACGGATACCGAACGCGCGCTTGGTGCGCTTCGCCAATCTGGGCCATTCGCCGCAGATCCAGGACCCAGCGGCCTTTCACAAAGCCTTGCTGGACGGCCTCGCGAAACCCTAAAGCCTGAAACCGTGCGTCGCGGCCCAGGCCAGGAACAGTTTGGGCCAGGCGGCATTGGGCTTGCCTTGCGTCCAATGCAGGCTGAAGCCGTGGCCGCCGGATTCAAAAACCTGCAATTCCGATGGGACTTTCGCGGCCTGCAAGGCGTTGAACAGAGCGATGCCGTTGGGCGCGGGCGGCACGACATCGTCGTCCGCGGCCAAGCAGATGAAGGACGGCGCCGTGTCCCGCGCGGCATGCTTTTCCAGCGACCAGGCCGCGACCGCTTCGGGCGATGGATTGGGACCCAGCAATTTTTCCAGCGATCCGGGATGCGCGCCGGGCCCCATGGTGACGACCGGATACATATGCGCCGCAACGACAGGCCTGGCGTCCAGTTGATCGGCATTGCTGACATTCTGATAGACCGGCATGGCATGGCGCATGGCCAGCGAGGTGGAGACATGCCCGCCCGCCGAAAAGCCGATCACACCCAGGCTGCGCGCGCCATACTCGCCGGCGCGGATCAGGCGCATGGCGCGTTGGGCGTCCTGCAGCGCCACCGTCTCGCGCCTCTTCCAGCCCTCGCCCGGCAGGCGATAGCGCAAGACGAAAGAGATAATCCCCAGGCTGGCGAAATATTGCGCGATCTCGCGCCCGCCGCGGTCGCCGCCTTCGGAGGCGTAGCCACCGCCTGGGATGATCAACAGGGCCAGGCCGGTCGGCTTGACGGGGCGATAGACGAAAAAGCCGGGGGTTTGAATTTGACTGATGGCGCGGACATGGAAACCGTCCGGCTGCACCGCATCAGTGACTTTGAGGTCCAGCTTGATGCCGTCGCCGCCGGGTGAGGTGCCCGGCCAAAGCGTGATGAATTCCTCGGAATCGCCGGGCAGATAACCGGTTTCATGCGTCTGGCCCAACGCCGCGCCGGGCATCAGCGCGCAGCCAAGCCCAAGTCCGATTGCTTCCCGCCGGTCCATGCCGCCCTCCCGGTTATTTTGCAGGATGCTTGCGCGCCTTTGGCGTCAATACAAGGTCAGATTTTCTGATCGTATTCACCCACTTCGGGATGGCGCGAGAGACGGGTGTCGATATCCTTGAACATGGCCCGCATATTGGCTTCCGAGGCCGGACTTTCCACCACCACCACCAGTGACGGCTTGTTGGACGAAGCGCGCACCAGGCCCCAGGTGCCGTCTTCCAGGGTCACGCGCACGCCATTGACCGTGACCACACTGACGATCTTCTGGCCCAGCAACGTCTCGCCCTTGTCCTTCAACCCGGAATATTCCTTCACCATCGCCTCGACCACGGCATATTTGCGGTCATCGGGGCAGAAGGGCGCCATGGTGGGCGAGCCCCAGGTCTTGGGCAACCCGTCATACAGAGCCGACAATTTCTTGCCTCCCGCCCGATCCAGCATCTCCAGCACCGCGATGCCGGCGACGATGCCGTCGTCATAGCCGTTGCCGATCGGCGGATTGAAGAAGAAATGGCCGGACTTCTCAAAGCCCGCCAGAGCCTTCAACTCGAAAGTGCGGCGCTTGATATAGGAGTGGCCGGTTTTCCAATAGTCGGTCTTGACACCGCGCTCCTTCAACACCGGATCGGTGAGATAGAGGCCGGTGGATTTCACATCCACCACGAATTGCGGATTCTTGTGTTGGGCGGAAAGATCGCGCGCCAGCATCACCCCGATCTTGTCGGCGAAGATTTCCCGCCCCTCATCGTCCACCACGCCGCAGCGGTCGCCGTCGCCATCGAAACCCAGGCAGAGATCGGCACCCTGTTCCTTCACAGCATGGCTCATGGCATGCAGCATTTCCATGTCCTCGGGATTGGGATTGTATTTGGGAAAAGTGAAATCCAGATCGGTATCCATGCCGATCACCTCGGCGCCGATGCGTCGCAAGGCTTCCGGCGCGAAGGCGCCGGCGGTGCCGTTGCCGCAGGCCGCGATCACCTTGATGGGCCGCGACAGTTTGTGGCCCTTGGTGACGGCTTGCAGATAGGTCTCGCGCATGTCGGGCACCGCGACATAAGAACCGCCGGCGCGCTCCTTGCCCAAACCTTCCAGCACGATCTTCTTGATGGCGTTGATTTCGTCGGGCCCGAAGGTCAAAGGCCGCTGGGCGCCCATCTTCACGCCGGTCCAGCCATTCTCATTATGGCTGGCGGTGACCATCGCCACTGCGGGGCAGTCCAGCGCGAATTGCGCGAAATAGGCCACCGGCGACAAAGCCAGGCCGATATCATGCACTTCGCAACCGGCGCGCATCAGTCCGATGGTCAAAGCCTGCTTGATCGACAAGGAATAAGACCGGAAATCGTGACCGGTCACGACTTTCGGCTGCACGCCGATATCGTGCAGATAGGTGCCCAGCCCCAGGCCCAGCGCCTGGATGCCTAAAAGGTTGATCTCCTTGCCGAACAGCCAGCGCGCGTCATATTCGCGAAAGCCATTGGCCGTGACCAGCGGCAGATTTTCATAATCGGCGGTGTTGGGAAGAAGATCGGCGCGGGGTTTGAGCATAAGGTTCGCCTGCTGGATTGCAGAAGGTTTTTAACCACCTGAGGCATGCATCTCAATGCCAAAAGCCCCTGATCGCGATGCGGCTTCAAGGCGCGTTCCAGCGCTGTTTTTCGCACAAACACGCGTGATATAGTCGGCAAATGAACAAGGAACTCGCGGCAAAACTGGGCCTGCCCGCGCTGGAAAAAGGTTGGGTCTGGCTGGTGGGCGCGGGCCCGGGCGATCCGGGCCTGATCACCGCGCTGGGACTGCAAGCCCTCTCTCAGGCCGATGTCATCCTGTATGATGCGCTGGTGGACGAGGCGCTGCTGTCTTTGTCCAAGGCCGAAAAGATTTATGCCGGCAAGCGCGCTGGTGTGCGCAGCTGCAAGCAGGATGAGATTTCCGACCTGCTGGTGAAGCTGGCGAAACAGGGCAAGCGCGTGCTGCGGCTCAAGGGCGGCGATCCCTTCGTGTTCGGGCGCGGCGGCGAGGAAGCGCAGGCGCTGGCGCGGGCACGGGTGAATTTCCGCATCGTGCCCGGCATCACCGCCGGTATCGGCGGCCTGGCCTATGCCGGCATCCCAGTGACTCACCGCGACACCAATCACGCCGTCACCTTCATCACCGGCCATGGCATTGACGGCAAACTGACCAAGCTGGATTGGGCGGCGGTTTCGCGCGGCGCGCCGACTCTGGTCCTGTACATGGCGCGCAAATTCGCCGGCGAGATCACCGAGGCCTTGCTGGCGGCGGGACGGCCGCCCAATGAACCGGCCGCCATCATCGCCAATGCCGCGCGCAAGGATCAGAAGGTCATCATCACCACTCTGGCCAATCTGCCTGCCGCGGCCGAGACCGCGCCCACTTTGGCTATCCTGGTGATAGGCGAGAATGTGCGGCTGGCGCGAGAGCTCAACTGGATGGCCGAGGCATTTGCCTGAGCCGCTCTGGTAGCTTGTCCATCACCGCCCTCCGCTCCGCGTCGCTCATGGAAAACCAGGCGCCGATTTCCTCCAGGGTGCGCCCGCAGCCCAGGCACAGGCCCGCCCCGGGGTCGTAGGTGCAGACTTTGATGCAGGGACTTTCCATGCCCTTGTTTACGGCGTTTTTGATCAGGAAACCCAGTCTTTTCAACCTGATCGTTTCAAAATGGACAGCGGACTTAACCGGGGTTTAACAGCGCCCGCCTAGGCTGAAGGGGCATTTACGGAAAAAGTCCCCCATGGCGAAAGCGCAGTTCCACAAGAACCAAAGGGTTTATGTGAAGCCGGTCGGCACTTGGGCGCTGATCGAGCATGTGGTGCCACATTGGGCCAAGGGCATCGATGAGCCGATCCGCATCCATTACGATGTCGGCCTGGGCCGCGAATTCGCCGCCGAGGAATTGCTCAGCGAAGAGCCGCTGGGTGACAAGGTCCCGGGCGATTCTCAGACCTGGCGCGTGATCCGTGCCCGCAACAAGTGGCAGCCCAATGAAGATTGCGCCCGCCATCCGGTGCCGGGCACGTATCCGGTGGTGGTCACCGGCGATGCCGATTGGGGCGGCTGGCGGGTGCCGGGCGCCGAATACGATCTGGATCCCATCAAGATGGAAGAACAGGCAAGGCTGATCGCCAATGCGCCAAAGTTGGCCTCCTTTGCTTCCTCGCTGGTGAACTGGGCGCGCAAGTCGGGCGAGGATATGCCCAATGAGCTGGCCGAACTGGCGCACCAGGCGCAGGACGTCTTGACCGAGGTCAAGCGGACCAGCTGACCCGTATCCGGCAGGCAGATCACCGGACGCTGGCGCAAGAGTAAATATAGAAGCGGTCCGTGACGTTCTCGTAATACATGCCGCTGGCCAGATGTATGTCTTCAAACCGCACTGGTGATTTCCAAACCTTCGGCTGCACGCCGTCAAGCGGCGCGGTCAGGACCAAATAGTCAAGTTCGGGCTCTCTTGTGCAGACCGCTTGCAAGCCTGCGCGCGTGCGATCGCGCTTGGGCCTCTTGTCCAGGATTGCGCAATCGGCTGACTGCCTGAAATCGCCGGTCCGCAGCGGCCAGAAACTGGCGGCGCGCTGTTTATAGGCCATGGCGGTTTCACGGTGGAACACCACGCCGGTGCCCTGATCGCAGGAAAAATAGCTGGCGCGCTTCATCCGCAGCCACAGCATCTCGATTCCGCCCTCCCAATAGACCGACGCGCCGGCGGGCAATAGCACGGCAAGATCTTTTGGCGGCGGCGCGGGCGATTCCACATATTTTGTCCAGGGCGAGCGCATATCCCATCGCGACAGGGCAATCGGAATAAGCGCAAGACCGGCGATGCCGATAACCAGTGCGACGCGCCGGTATTTTTGCTCCGCCAGCAGCAGCTGCGCCGCCATCACCGCCAGCCCGGCTATCACCAACACCAGGGAAACCAGGGTGAAATCCGCCAGGTACGGGTTCCGTACCAGCCGGGTGACCGCGGCGGTCAGGATCAGGCCCATGGTCAACAAGGCTGCCCAACGAAAGCTGTCGAGGTTGGTTCTAGCCAGCACGGCCATCAGCACCAGCGGGATATAGATGCGGGAGATGAGCTGCAGGAGCCATAGGGACCGCCAAGGCTGGAGCTCCACCACCAGCACATTGCGGGCAAGGTCGCCGCCCAGATAAGTGCAGGCGAGCCCGCCGACGCCCACAATAAGGGCCGCGCCCAGAAACCGGCGGTGGTGCTGGCCAACCAAGACCCATGCTGCCACGGCCCAGGCCACAATACCCAATATCTGCATGAAGGAGTCCGCCGGCCAATTGGCCAGCAGAACATGCATGGAACGGAGATCGACAACGGCGAACCATTCCGGATCGATTGTCCGCAACAGGTTGGAGAAGGGCTCCACGCCAGCCAGCGCCAGACCAACACCGGCGCCCAATCCCGCCGCCATCGCCGCCCACCAGACCGGCCGTCCCAGCGCCATATACACAAGCGCGAATGCGATTCCCGGCAAGGTCATCAGCGGATGAATGGCCGCGGACAGGGCCAGCAGAATGACGGTCCAGAGCGGACGCGAAGACAGCAGCGCCAGTGCCAGCATGACAAAGGCTTCCGCGAACGGCCGCGCTGTTACATATCCCTCGCCATAGCCGAACCCGCCGGCATAGATATGCATCATGCCGACAACCGCGGCGACCGACAGCCATAAGAGGCGGTCACCCACCAGGCTGCGCGTCAGGCGGAAGAGTGCGAACAGCCAAAATAGCTGACCGGCGATCGTCAGGACCATGCCGGTGGTGCCGACTCCGAGTGCCCGCAATAGAGGCAGATAGAGATTGGTGAAGAAGGAGAAACTGCCTTGCGAGCCGAATTTGAAGTACAGGTCGCCGGCGAAACTGGAAGGATCGAGGGCATTGAGTGCCTCGACCATGTAAAAGCGTGCATCCAGAACCGTGCCGGAATAAGGCCGCGTCGCCAGCCACATCAGCGCGACCGCGCACAAAAGCGGGGCCAGCCGCCCGGCACGCCGTTGCACGGACGGCGCGGCGCTGGAGAGGATCAAAGGCTGTCGGCCAGAGGTTTCCAAATGGGCACTATCGGTTGGTTGCCGGTTATCCGATGATCGGCACGGCCTTGTCGAGGCTCAGATCCGGCGTGGAACAAGCCGTTCGGCGCCAAGCGCATTTGCCGTATCGCCATCCTGCCGCGCCTCGCCTTCCTCGTGATATTCGGCGTCCTGATTGACCCGCCATGTATCGAATTCCCTCCGTCCGAGCCGGATATTTTCGACCGTCAGCATGGCTGTCATCATGGCATGGTCCTGGTTGTTGTATTTGTGCATACCGTTGCGGCCCACCAGATGCAGGGTGGGGTAACGTGCCTCCAGTTCCTGGCGGATGATTTCAACCCGTTCCTGATAGCCTTCATCATAGACCGGATAGGCTTTGGGCTGACGCACGACGGACCCGTCGACGATATCATTACGGTCAGCCAAACCCAGCTTGACCAATTCGTCGCTGGCCAGACGCAGCAACGCGGAATCGTCGGCCGCCCAAACCCCGTCCCCCTCGAAGCAGAAATACTCAAGCCCGTAGCAGTTCAGCGATGCATCCGGCACCATTTCCGGCGACCAAGATTTGTAATTCTGGATGCGGCCCACTTTGACACCCGGCTCATGGATATAGATCCAGTTGTCGTCGAATATGTTCCGGTCCTTGACGACCAGCGCCACGGTCAGAAAATCGCGGTAGCGCAGTCCCCGCGCGGCGTCCATGACCGCGCCTGAAGCATCCAATGCCCGGGCAAGCTCGCGCATCGGCATGCTGGAGATCACATGATCGCAATGGATGCTTTGTTCCGAGCCTTTTTCGTCCCGCGTGACGACTGTCCAGCACGCGTCCGCATCGCTCCAGTTCAGGGAAACAACTCTCCGGCCAAGCTGAACCTGTCCGCCCAAGGCATCGATCCGGCGGGCGGCTTCCTCCCACAGCATGCCCGGACCACGCCGGGGATAGCGAAAACTATTGATAAGGGTCTTGATCACCTTTTCGCCGGCGCGCGGCGTAGTCTGAGGCATGATCGCATGCCAGATCGCCTTGGTGAGAGAGAAATCCTTGATCCGCTGGGCCGCCCAGTCCGCCGAGATTTCGGAGCATTTCATGCCCCAGACTTTCTCCGTATAGGTCTTGAAGAAAATCTCGAACAGCCGGCTGCCGAAGCGGTTGGTGACCCACTGCTCGAAGGTTTTCGTTTCGGGAAGCGGACGCAGCTTTACTTTGAGATAGGAAAGAATGCAGCGCGCCGCCTCAATCACGCCAAGCTTCGAAAGGGCGTCGAATGCCTTCAAGGGATAGTCGAACAACTGGCTGCGGTAATAAATTCGCGACTTGCGGGGACGGTCGAGAAAATCCTCGCTAAGAAGTTCCGACCACAAGGCATTGACCTCGGCGGACTTGGAGAAAAATCGATGACCGCCTATGTCGAAGGAAAAGCCTTTGTATCGCGCGGTGCGGGATATGCCCCCGACATAGACCGGATCCTGCTCAAGCACCGTTGCGGCAATTCCCTGCTTGCTCAGCAGATAGGCCGCGGTAAGGCCGGCAGGCCCTGCCCCAATGCAAATCACGGAGTTGGTTTTTGTCATGCTCTTCCCGCGATCTGGGTGTAGACTTGGTGGAACTGCGCGCGAATGCCGGCGTTGAACGACATGAATTTGTGGGCGGGGAAGGAATAAAGGACGGTCAAGCCCACCGCGGCGAAATGCGCGGCAAAGGCGGACGTCACTTGCAGGCCGCCCAGAGGAAGAACCGGACCGGCCAATCCATTCAGTATCGACAAGACGCCGGAGGACAGCGCGCTGGTAATTGCCACACCGACAAGCGCCACGATGCAGAATGTCGAGAATTGCCGCAGCGCCGACCGGCCGCGAAATTTGAAATTGAAAAGATAATTCAGGCTGAAATTGACCAGAAGCCCGCTCGTCGCGGCGGCGGCGGTCGCGCACCAATAGGGAAGTGCCGGAAAAAATCCCCTGCCATAGAGCTGCCAGCCCACAATCAAATTGGTAAGCGCGGCCAAGCCTCCAAACAGCAGGAAAGCGGCGAGCTGCCTTGCCGGAAGAGCACTCTTATCTGCCCGCTCTCCGAGCGTCATTTGATCCGCAGCCTTTTCGAAAATCCTGCTGCTTAAGATCGCCAGGAAGCTTTAAGTCACGGTTAAATTCCAGTTTCTTGCACTTATGGAACGGCGGGAACCTCTTCGCGGGCCGAAAAGCGGCCCTTCCTGACTGGGTTAAAATTGTGCTAACCGGACCACTTAGGTCCAGCCGGACTAGTGACTACCTGTCAGTGGACGGGCGGCCGCCTCGCTGGCAAAATCCCGCCAATTCGGGCTGGGGAATTCCTATGGATGCAAAAGTGGAAGCGGCGCCTCAGGCGCCGGCGGTTCGCCACCCGATGCGCTTCGAGGGATCGGGCGGAGAATATTTCAAGATCTGGATCGTCAATCTGGCGCTTTCGATCGTAACCCTCGGCATCTTCAGCGCCTGGGCCAAGGTGCGCAGCAAGCGCTACTTCTACGGCAACACCTATATCGGCGAGCATAGTTTCGACTATCACGCCGAGCCCATCCGCATCCTGATCGGGCGGGCCATCGCTTTCGCCATCCTGCTGGCCTATGGATTTTCCTCGGCCTTCGCACCGTGGCTGACGGTTGTGATCGGTATCGGCATTTTCTTCGCCACGCCATGGCTGGTCAACGCCGCGTTGCGCTTTAACGCCCGCAACAGCAGTTATCGCAATATCCGCTTCGACTTCGTGGCCCACTATGCCGATGCCTTTGTCGCCTATATCGGCTGGCCGCTGCTGGCGATCATCACCTTGGGCACCACCTATCCCCTGGCGCGGCGCGCGCGCACCCAGTTCAATATCAACAACCACCGTTTCGGCGGCAAGGAATTCGAGGTCCAAATTCCCGGCGGCGCGATGTACAAAATCTATCTCAAGGCCTTCGGGATGCTGCTGGCCGGCGCGGTCATCCTCGCGATCTTGACCGGGATCGTCGCCGGCGCGGCCATGATAACCAACGGACCGGAAAAAGCGGCAGCCAGCCCCGTAGTGACTGTTTTGGTCGCGGCGGGATACGGAACGATGATGCTGTTCCTGATGACCTATGTCGGCACGCGCGTCTTCAACCTGGCGATCAATCTGACGACATTGGCGGGGCGCTACAAATTCGAATCCACACTGTCGGCGGCGAGCATGATCGGTCTGGTGTTCAGCAACCTTTTGCTAACTCTGGTAACGCTGGGCCTCTTCTATCCCTGGGCGCGGGTGAGAATGGCGAAATATCTTAGCGCCAACCTGGTCGTGACAGGCTCGGCGGACGCCGAGGGCTTCACGTCCGAACTGGTCGCCGGTCAAGGCGCGATTGGCGAGGAAATCGCCAACTTCTTCGACGTCGATATCGGTCTCTGAGCTTGCAGGGGCGCTATTTCTTTCCCCTGTCCGCCCGCTGCGTCGATGCGGTCGCGACCGTACAGGGCAACCGCCTAGATATTGCGGACGCGGGCGGGACCGTTCTGGCTTCCGTGCCGATAAAATCGGTCAAGGCCAGTTCGCGCCTCGGCGCCATGCGGCGGCGGCTGGATTTTCCCGACGGCAGCAGCTTCGACACCCAGGACAATGACGCAGTGGATGCGCTGCATAGCAGCAGCGGGTTGCTGCACCGGCTGGAGCAATCCTGGCGGCTGGTGCTGATCGCGCTGGTTTGTGTGGGCGTGGCGACCGCCGCTTTCGCATTTTATGGCGTGCCGGCAGCGGCCGGATGGCTGGCGCGGCACACGCCATCCTCCGTGGCCGGCTATACCGGGCGCCAGACTTTGCAAGCCTTGGATAAAATCGCGTTGAAACCCAGCAAAACACCGGCCGCCGTGCGGAAACATTATCGCGCGCTCTTCGCTGAGGCGGCCGCGGCGGCGCCACGCGGCGTGCAAGGCTACCGCCTGATGTTTCGCAATGCTCCGGCGATCGGTCCCAACGCCTTTGCCCTACCCGACGGCTCGGTGATCCTTACCGACCAGATGATCGCACTGGTCCAATCGGACGAAGAGATCCAAGGCGTTTTCGCGCATGAAATGTCGCATGTCGACCGCGCCCACGGCCTGCAGCGCATCTATCAGGCGTCCCTGGTGCCGGCGGCGATCGCCTTTGTCACCGGCGACGCCAGCCAGATCGGCCAGATCGCCACCATCCTGCCCGGCATTCTGCTGCAATCGGCCTATTCGCGCCAATTCGAACAGCAGGCCGATGACGATGCCGCAAAACAGCTTCACCGGATGGGCAAGAGTGCTGCCCCGCTTGCCGGACTTTTGGAGCGTCTCGAAAAGAAATTGTGCGGCAAGGATGGATGCGGGCCCAACTGGCTGGGCTCCCACCCCGCCACGACGGAACGCGCCGCCTGGCTGCGCGCCCACTGATGCTGGCGGGACGGGGATTTTCCGGTTAACGTCCGCGCCTTTTTTGAAGGACCCTCATGCGTACCGAAGAGCCGCGCGCCATATATCTTGCCGACTATAAGGCGCCGGAGTTTCGCATCCGGACGGTAGAGCTGGATTTCGCGCTTGAGCCGCAATCAACCCGCGTCAGGGCCAAGCTCACCATCGAGCGGCTATCGGGACACGGCCCCCTGGTCCTGCAGGGAGAAGATCAGGAATTGATTTCGGTGGCGCTCGACGGCCGCCTGCTCGGTCCGGGCGATTATATCCTGGACGGCAAAAGCCTCACTTTGCCCGACCCGCCGGCCAAACTGAGTTTGGAAGTCGAAAGCCGGATCGATCCGGCCGCCAACACCCAGTTGGAGGGACTGTTCCTGTCCAACGGCATGTTCTGCACCCAGTGCGAGCCGGAAGGCTTCCGCCGCATCACCTATTTCCTGGACCGGCCGGATAATCTTTCCGTATTCACGGTGCGGATCGAGGCGGACCAGGAGCAATATCCTGTCCTTCTATCCAACGGCAACCGTATCCAAAGCGGCGTGCTGCCCCCGGGCGAAGACGGAAAAACACGGCATTTCGCGGTGTGGCACGATCCTTTTCCCAAACCTTCCTATCTGTTCGCGCTGGTGGCGGGCGATTTGGGCTCCATCCACGACAATTTCGTCACCATGACCGGGCGCAAAATCGCACTCGATATTTATGTCGAGCATGGCAACGAGCCGCGTGCCCGTTATGCCATGGACGCGCTGAAGCGCGCGATGCGATGGGACGAACAGGCCTATGGCCGCGAATATGACCTAGACATTTTCATGATCGTGGCGGTCAGCGCTTTCAATATGGGCGCCATGGAAAATAAGGGCCTCAACATCTTCAACGACAAGGTGCTGCTGGCAACGCCGGAAACCGCCACCGACGACGATTATGCCCGGATCGAAAGCGTGGTGGCGCACGAATATTTCCACAACTGGACCGGCAACCGCGTCACCTGCCGCGATTGGTTCCAGCTCTCCCTGAAAGAAGGCCTGACCGTTTTTCGCGATCAGAGTTTTTCCGGCGACGAGCGCAGCCATGGGGTGCAGCGCATCCAGGATGTGCGCGCGTTGCGCGGCCGGCAATTCGTGGAAGATGCGGGCCCCTTGGCCCATCCGGTGCAGCCGCAAAGCTATATCGAGATCAACAATTTCTACACCGCCACCATCTACGACAAAGGGGCGCAGGTCATCGGCATGCTCAAAACCCTGGTCGGCGCGGACTGCTACCGCAAGGCCACCGACCTGTATTTCGAGCGCCATGACGGCCAGGCCGCGACGGTCGAAGACTGGGTCAAATGTTTTGAAGACGCGTCGGGCCGCAATCTCAGCCAGTTCCGGCTTTGGTACAGCCAGGCCGGCACGCCGCAGGTCGAGGCGCGCGGGCAATATGATGCCGCGGCGCATCGCTATACGCTGGACTTGACCCAAACTCTGGCCCCTACCCCCGGCCAGCCGGAGAAACGACCGATGCACATCCCGGTGCGCATCGGGTTGGTGGGCAAAAGCGGCGCCGCGCTGCCCCTCACCTTGGAGGGCGAAAACCAAACCGGTCCCCTGACACGGGTGCTGGAACTGACGCAAAACAGCCAGCGCTTTGTCTTTGCCGGTGTCGCGGAAGAACCCTTGCTGTCGCTGGGGCGCGACTTTTCCGCGCCGGCGATTTTCCGCAACCCCCAAAGCCGGCACGAACGCGCCATCCTGATGGGCAAGGACAAGGACGCTTTCAACCGCTGGGAGGCGGGCCAGACCCTGGCGGCCGAAATCATGCAGGACCCGCACGCCAATGACGACTATATCGCCGCGATCGGCGATGTTCTGGCGCTGGCCGAGGAAGATCCCGCCTTCGCCGCCCAGATGCTGATGCCGCCCACCGAGAATGAATTGGCGGCCAAGAAAACACCGGTCGATCCGGTTGCCATCCATCTGGCGCGCCGCGCCCTGGTGCATGCGATCGCGCGGGCGCATCAAAACCGCTTGGCGCAGCTTTACGAGTATATGCGCGATGCCGGCGATTTCAGCCCCGGCGCCAAAGCGGCGGGCCGGCGTGCCTTGCGCAATGCCTGCCTGCGCTATCTCACCGCCGCCGACGATGAAGCGGCGGCGGGGCTGGCGGACGCCCATTACCGCAGCGCGGACAATATGACCGACATGATCGCGGGCCTCGCGGCCTTGACGCGCATGGAGTCCCCCCTGCGCGACACGGCCTTCACCCATTTCCATGACCGTTTCAAGAACGATCCTTTGGTATTGGACAAATGGATGAGCCTGCAGGCTGGCTCGCCTTTGCCCGATACGGTGACGGCGGTGCGCCAGCTGATGAAGCATCCGGCCTTCGACATCAAAAATCCCAACCGGGTGCGCGCCCTGATCGGCGCCTTCAGCGTCAATCATCTGCGCTTCCACAAGGATGACGGCTCGGGCTATCAGCTGGTGGGCGAGGTCATCCGTACCCTGGATGCCATGAATCCCCAGGTCGCGGCCCGCATGGCCGGGGCGTTCGAAAGCTGGCGCCGCTACGATCCCGCCCGGCAGGGCCTGATGCGCACCGAGCTGAAGGCCATCAATGGCCTGTCCGGCATCTCGCCCAATCTGTTCGAAGTCACCGGCAAGATGCTGGACTGAGAGGAGCGGTTCGCCGAAGGCGAACGAAATGGTCCTGTGGACCATTTCGAGCGACGAGCGCCGCGAGCTTGGGCGAGCGGCCGGGCATGAGTCGTTCACCGATTCGGTGGCCCTGTCTCCTTAATAACTTGGTGACGCCGGAGAGGCCGATTCTCATACTGAACAAGCGCGAATCACCGCGCGGGTGGGGAGCAATGGCCCAGGCGACAACACGCCCCTGGTACCGGCCGGATGGCGCGTTCGCCGCCGTGCTGCAGCGGCCCTTTGCCCGCCGCCTGACGCGCGATGCCCGTTTCACCATCCCGATTTGTATCGTGCTGATCTGCGGTTCCTTCACCGCCGCCGCTTTGCTCCAGATGCGATTGGACCGCAGTCATGCCTTGGCCCAAGCCGCCAGCTTCGAAAGTGAACGGGTGAAAAACGTGGCCGCGAACACCGGCCGCACCTTGGATCGCTATGCGCGGCTGGGCACGGTGTTCGCCGCCTCGCCGCAGCAATATCGCAGCGCCGATCTGGGGCGCGCCGAGCCGGCGATCCGCGATATCGGGGTGTGGGATGCGCTGGGCAACTACCAAGCGCGCCTTCAGGCCGCCGATACACCGATGGCCAAGCCGCAATTTTCCGGCGCGCGCACCAGCTTTCCCGGCGGATTGGCGTTCCGCGACGGCAATCAAACCGTCGCCGTCCTGTTCGATCCCGCCAGCATCGATCTGGGCTCACACCGCACGGCGTTGATACCGCTGAGCGGGCGCCGCGCCGCCGATGGTGCGCTGGTCGCGCCCGTCCCCGGCTGGCCCCTGGCGGTGATGACCAGTGTGAACGAAAAGAATGCGCTGGCGAGCTGGGCCCAGACCTTGCCGCTCTACCTGTTCGTGATTTTGGGGCCGGCTCTGGTCGGCGGCTGGCTGGCCGCCTTGTTCGTGGGTACCTTCGAGCGGCATGCCAAGGCTTCAAGGGCCATCCGCGCCCTCAAATCCACCCGCCCTATCGAAGCCAAGCTGATGGTGCGCCTGGCCAATGCCGAGCGCGGCGCGATGGAAGCCCTGCGCTCCAAGTCGGAATTCATTGCCCATATGAGCCATGAACTGCGTACCCCCTTGAATGCGGTGATCGGCTTTTCCGAAATCATCGCCCAGGAATTTTACGGCCCGGCCGGCCATCCCAAATATGGCGAATATGCCCGCGACATCGGCGATGCCGGACGCAACCTGCACGCCAAGATCGGCGACATATTGGAATTCGCCAATATCGAAGCCGGACGCCATCCCTTGAATGAGGAGGCGGTGGAGCTTTCGGCGCTGGCCCAGACTTGCGTGGACGAGCAGGAGGGCCGCGCCTTTTCCCGCCGCATTTCCCTGTCGCTCGCCTTCCGGCAAGAGGGACAGGTGCGCGCCGATTCCCGCGCTGTGCGCCGTATCCTGACCAATCTTTTGACCAACGCGCTGACCTACACCGCCGAGGGCGGCATCGTGCGCGTCGATGTTCATTTCGACGAAGGCGCCGGCATCGTCACCCTCAGCGACAGCGGGGCGGGCTTTACCGCCAAGGAGGCGGCCGCGGCGGGCAAGCCTTTCCAGCGCTTCGATCGCTCCGGCACGGTAACCGGCGCAGGGTTGGGGCTGGCCATCGCCATGGAGCTGGCGCGGCGCATGGGCGGCACCATGCAGCTGGCCGGCGGCGGAGAAGCCGCCCGGGGCGCGATCATGGAATTGCGTCTGCCCCGGCTGTGAATGTCGTGGCCCTCACCCTTCGACAAGCTCAGGGTGAGGAAATCAGGCAAATCCTCATGCTGAGCTTGTCGAAGCATGAGAGCGCCTAAAACCATCTTGTGACCCATGCTTTGGCGCGTCTAACCTGTATTTCGCTTTTGCGGAGTGAGGGGCATGAAGACAGGCTGGCGCATTCTTCCCTTGGCACTGGGCGGTTTGGCTGCCGCTTTGGTCCTCGCCGCCTGCGGCAAGAGCGCCAGCGGGCCCGCCACCCTGTTTCAATGGCAGGACTATGTCGCGCCCGCCTTTTACGCGGAGTATGAGAAGGCCTATGGCGAAAAACCCGGCACCAGCATTTTCGCCGATGAGGATGAGGCCTTTTCCAAGATGCGCGCCGGTTTCAAGCCGGACGTGATGGGGCCCTGCCTCTACAGCCTGCCGCGCTGGAAGGAAGCGGGCCTGCTCCAACCCATCGACACCAGCAAGCTCAAGAACTGGAACAAGCTGCCGCCCGCTTTGCGTGATCTGCCGGGCATTTCGGCGGGTCCCGGCAAAGTCTGGTTTGTGCCGCATTATTGGGGCAACACTTCGCTCACTATCCGCACCGACCTGGCGCCGGAATATGCCAAGTCGCAAAGCTGGGACATTCTGTTCGATCCCAAATACAAGGGCCGGGTATCGGTGCTGGACGGCGCCGACGATGTCGTTCCCTTTGTCGCCCATATGATCGGGATCGATGCCTATAAAATGAGCGAGGCCGATTGGGTGAAAGTCCAGGCCAAGCTGCGCGAGCTGGTGCCGCAGTTGCGCTTTGTCTCGGCCGACAATAGCGCTCTGGCCCAGGGCCTGGCCTCGGGCGAGATCGTGGCGGCGATGAGCTGGCGCACCACCTTCGCGGCCCTGAACCGCGAGCATAAGCCGGTGGCCTATCTGAACCCGCCAGGCGGCATCTTCACCTATGTCTGCGGCCTGGTCATGCACAAGGACCCGTCCAATGAGGAAAAGGCGCTGGCGCTGATCGATGCCGGGATCGCCGATTCCGCCGCCGTCTACATGATCACCACCATCGGGGATGAGCCCGCCAATATCGAGGCGATGAAGACGGTGCCCGACAGCGTGTTCGAGACTTTGGGCGTGCCGCGCGACCTGGAGACTTTCCTCAAGAGCGGCATCTTCCAGCAGCCCCTGCCCAACAAGGACAAGATCGTCAGCACCTGGACGGAGATAAAGTCAGGGGTCCAATGACATCGGAAAAAGCTGAGAGAAGGTGGCAAACAAAATCTTGGCTACTGGGGCTTGTTATACTGTTAGCCTGCCCTCAGGCAGCTTGGGCTGCGGACCCAGAGTGGCAGTGGGTTCGCGTTTCGCCCTTCGCAACAAAAAAGGGATGGGAAGTATATCGAGGAACTACCGACGTTAAGATCGTGGGCAGGAAATTTGCTGCAACTTTGGTGCACGAGGGCCCTGGTTTTTCCTATCGCTTTGGCATCACCGGTACAATTAGCGGCAACAAGATTACTGCTACTGAAGTTCGACCGGAAACCGATATGGGGCCAGTTACCCTTAGTGGCACGATACTCAAAGAACACATGTCTTCCGACGCGCCGGGGCCAGGCTGGAGAGCGGAGAGGATAGTGTTGCAACACGGTCCGTTGTTTATTGGTCTGTACCGGCAAATTGGGCCAGCCTCCCGATAGACCCGGCGGATCTTATCAGAGCCAACATCAAAAACAGAAAAGGCCGGAACTTGCGGTCCGGCCCGCCGCACTTCTTTCACCCTCCCCTTGAGGGAGGGTCGAAAAATTCGGAGCCTAGCGACGGATTTTTCGGGGAGGGGTCGGGCCTCGGAGCATGACCCCTCCCCGAATTGCTTCGCAATTCGACCCTCCCTCAAGGGGAGGGTTGAACGGAGCCCAAAAGAAAAAGGGCCGTAGCATCACTTCCTTCCCCCTCCCCTTGCGGGAGGGGGCAAACATTTGGCGAAGACAAATGATTTGGGGGAGGGGTAAGGCAACCGCCGTCGCCAATCACCCCCACCCGAACGTATCGCGCGCTGCGCAATACGTTCGCCCTCCCCCGTCGAGGGGGAGGGGAAATTGTTTTGAAACAAAAAGGGCCGGAACTTGCGTTCCGGCCCTTTGGATTCTCGCACGAGGCGGTCTTAAATCACGCCGCGCTTATGCTCGCCGACCACGACCCGGCCCGGCTCGAAAGCGCGCTTGAAGACTTCCAGCGCCTTGCGGGGTTCGGCATTGCCGCACATGAACACATCGAAGGCCGCGAAGCCCTTTTCCGGCCAGGTGTGGACGGAGATGTGGCTTTCCGCCAGCACCGCCACGCCGGAGATGCCGCCGCCGTCTTCGAACTTGTGCAGATGAATGTGCAGCAGGGTCGCGCCCGCCTCATTCACCGCGTCGATCAGGGCGGTTTCGATCCGCTCACGGTCGTCCAGGCCCTTGGCTTCCCAAAGGTCGATGATCACATGGCTGCCCGCATAGGACAGGCCGTTCTTGGTGATGAAGTGATCCTTCTGATCGTCATTGGAAGGGGTCACAACGATGGGCCGCGGCGCCTTGGCGGCACGGGGTTTGATTTCCTTTTGCGGGACTTTGTTCGCCGCAACCAGATTGAGTCGAGCCATAAAGCACCTACCCGTCTTAGAGTTGACACCAAACGCCTTGGCCTTGCGGACTTCCGGACGCGCCTTAAAGATAAAAGCGACGCACGGGGTCACCCGGTCGCCGCTTTGTCCGGCTTTTTTTCTCGCCGGGTCGAGTTGCAAATAGGGCTAACTGACGGGCGATGCAAGTAGAAATTTTCCCCTAGGCGAATTTTTTCCCCAACTGTGTTCGCGAGGCGCTCTCGGAGGCGCCGAGCGCTGACACTCTCGCCGCCGCTTCGCGCGCCGCGCGTCGCGCCAAAAAGTCCGATAAAATGGGCACTAGTTGCGCAAACACGCACACGGTAGACAGCGGCGCAAAGCAGTCCTATACGGCGGAGCGCTGTCACACTTGTTAAGGAAACGTTATGGCCCGTCCCCAGCCCCAGCCGACCAAAGCCAAGAGCCACAAGGCTTCCGACGACCTCCAAGTGGAGCGTCTCCACCAGGGTTACGCCCAGTCCATGGAGATCACCAAGGTGGTGGCGGACGAGCAAAGCCGCTTCCAGCACATCCGCATCTTCGACACCGTCGCCAACGGCCGGGTGATGACCTTGGACGACATCGTCCAGATCACCTCCAGAGACGAAAGCGCCTATGCCGACATGCTCACCCACCTGCCCATGCTGGAGCATGGCAAAGTCGAGCGCGTCATGATCGTGGGCGGCGGCGACCTCTCCATCGCCGACGAGGCTCTTAAGCACAAAAACGTCAAGGAAGTGGTGCTGGTCGATATCGACGACCGGGTGATCGCGCTGTGCAAAAAACATTTCGGCAGCGTCAATGCCAAGGCCTTCAAGGACAAGCGCATGGTGATCGAAGCGGCCGACGCTTTCGAATATCTGGGCCGCAAATCCAGCAAAAACCGCTTCGACCTGATCATCGCCGACCGTCCCGATCCGGTGGGACCGGGCAAGGCGCTGTTCGGCGAAACCTTCTACGACCGGGTGAAGGGCGCGCTGAAGAAGGGCGGTTATGCCACCTTCCAGACCGGCGTACCGTTCTACCAGCCCTGGGAGATCACCGAGGCGCTGCAGGAGCTGAAAGCCTTCTTCCCCGCCTGCGGCCTCTATCTCACCGTGGTGCCCACCTATATCGGCGGCTTCATGGCGCTGAGCTGGGCCACCAAGGGCGGCAAGCCGCTGGGCACGGCGGCTGGGATCAAAAAGGCGACGGCGGCCTATAAAAAGGCCAAGCTGAAATGCGATTATTACAATCCGGCGGTCCACGCCGCCGCCTTCGCCCTGCCGAATTGGATCAAGAAACTGGTTCCGTAGGAGGCCCCTCCTTCCCGGCCTCGCGCCGCGCTCGATCGCGCGGCGCGTCCATACGCTGCCGCTATGGACCGTTCGGCCGGGCAAAAGGTCCACTGGACCTTTTGCTTTCCGGCCTCACCCCTTCCCTTTGGACGCCCGAGCGACCATCTTTCCGGGCAGGAAATCTGGAAAGCGCATAGACATGGCATTGATCGGTCCCGGCGGGCGTCCCGTCACCTCCCAGCCCGTCCAGAATGCGGCCTCGGGTGGGAGCCCGCATATCAAGGATTCCGGCCTGGCAACCTTTGCCGCCGATGTGCTGGAGGCCAGCCGTGCCGTGCCGGTCATCGTGGACTTCTGGGCGCCTTGGTGCGGCCCCTGCAAGACCTTGGGCCCGCATTTGGAAGCGGCGGTGGAAGCCGCCGGCGGCGCGGTCAAGCTGGTGAAGGTGAACATTGACGAGAATCCCGAAATCGCCCAGCAGTTGCGCATCCAGTCCATTCCCACCGTCTTTGCCTTCAAGAACGGCCAGCCGGTGGACGGCTTCATGGGCGCCCTGCCCGAAAGCCAGGTGAAAGCCTTTGTCGCGGCGCTGGCAGGCGGCGGCGACCATCACGGCCACGATCACGACCATGACCATGATCATGGCGGGCCGGAACATACCGCCGAGGTGCTGGCCATCGGCGCCCAGGCGCTGGCAGCCGGCGATATCGCCATGGCGGCCCAGGCCTATGGCCATGTCTTGCAGGACGAGCCCGGCAATGTTCAGGCGGTAGCCGGATTGGCGCGCGCCTATCTGTTGGGGGGCGACCCGGAGCGCGCCCGTGCCACTTTGCAGATGGCGCCGCCCGATGCCGCCCAGGACGAGGCCATCCGCGCCGTGGAAGCCGAACTGAAGCTGCGCGAAGCGCCTGCCCCGGAAAGCGGCGAGATCGCTGCCCTGCGTGCCAAGCTGGACGCCGATGCCAAGGACCATCAGGCGCGTTTCGACCTGGCCATGGCCCTGGATGCGGCGGGCAATCGCGACGGCGCGCTGGAAGAGTTGCTGGAACTGGTGCGGCGGGACCGCAAATGGAACGAGGAAGCGGGGCGCAAGCAGCTGGTGACCTTGTTCGAGGCCATGGGCCCCACCGATCCGCGCACCATCGAGGCGCGGCGCAAACTGTCGGGGTTGTTGTTTTCTTGATCTGGAGTTCCGCGAATGCCCAGGCACTACCATTCCTATACCGACCTGCCCAAGTCGCTGCCGCTGTTCCCCTTGACCGGCGCGGTGCTTTTGCCGCGCGGACAGTTGCCGCTCAACATCTTCGAGCCGCGCTATCTGGAAATGTTCGATTATGCCCTGCAAGGCGACCGGCTGATCGGCATGATCCAGCCGGTCGAGCATGAAGACAAAGTGGCGCATCCGCGCCTGTCCCAGGTGGGCTGCGCCGGCAAGATCGTCTCGTACCGCGAAACCGAGGACAACCGCTATCTGGTAACCTTGGCCGGAATTTGCCGCTTCCGCCTGACCGGCGAAATGCAGACCACCACGCCCTGGCGGGCGGGCTATTGCGACTTCGCCGCCTTTGGCGGCGATCTGGCGCAGCCGGGCGATGAGGCCTTTCCGCGCGAGCGGTTGCTGGCGGCGCTGAAGACCTATCTGAACAGCCGGGATCTGCAGGCCGACTGGAAGAGCGTGATGACGGCGCCGGGCGAGGCGCTGGTCAATGCGCTGGCCATGATGTGCCCCTTCGATCCGGTGGAGAAACAGGCCCTGCTGGAAGCGCAAAATTTCCAGGACCGCGCTTCCACCTTGATGGCCTTGCTGGAAATGGGCGGCGAACCCGGTCCCACCACGCTCAATTAGTTTTTTATGGCCTACCGCTTCGCTACTTGAGGCCCTTATTTTATGGCCTACCGCTTCGCTACTTGAGGCCCTATTTTATGGCCTACCGCTTCGCCACTTGAGGCCTGATGGAAACCGATCCGAAATTGCTGGAAATCCTGGTCTGCCCGCTGACCAAGGCGACCCTGCATTACGACCGCGAAAAACAGGAACTGGTGTCGCGCGCCGCGGGCCTGGCCTTTCCCATCCGCGGCGGCGTGCCGGTGATGTTGCAGGACGAAGCGCGCCGCCTCAGCGATGAAGAACGCGATGCCCTCCGATAGTACCCCTTGGCCCAGCGAAATCCGTCTCAATCCGGCGCGCGATGTGCTGACGGTGGCCTTTGACGACGGCAGCCGGTTCGAACTGCGGGCGGAATATCTCCGCGTGGAATCGCCCAGCGCCGAAGTGCGCGGCCATGGCGGCGGGCCCAAAACTATCGTGCGCGGCAAGGAAAATGTGACGATCTCGGGCCTGGAGCCGGTGGGCAATTATGCCGTGCGCATCGGCTTTGACGACGGTCATGACAGCGGCTTGTTCAGCTGGGCCTATCTGCATCAACTGGGGTCCGAAAAGGACCGTATCTGGGCGGAATATCAGGCGGCGCTGGCGCGCGGCTAAAAGCCTTTACCAACCGCGTCACTCACTTTCGCAAAACCATCCCGCGCCAGACAGGCCGCCAATTCCGTCTTGATCCGCATGACCAGTCTCGGGCCTTGCAAGGCCAGGGCCGAATAGAGCTGCACCAAACTGGCCCCGGCGCGGATCTTGGCATAAGCATCGGCGCCGCTGGCGATACCGCCCACCCCGATCAAGGTCACAGCGCCATTCAGCCGTGCATGCATGGCGGCCAGCATGCGGGTGGAAGGTTCGAACAAGGGCTTGCCCGACAGGCCGCCGCTCTCGCCCGCATGGGGCGACTTCAGGGCGGGACGCGCGATGGTGGTATTGGACACGATCAGCCCCTCGATCCCGCTGGCGCGCACCACAGCGGCGATATCGTCTTGCGCATTGTCGTCCAGATCGGGCGCGATCTTGAGCAGCAGGGGAATTTTGCGCGAAGCCCGCAACGTCACGAGCCGATCAAGGAGCCCGGTGAGTTCGTCCCGGTTCTGCAAACCGCGCAGGCCCGGCGTGTTGGGCGAAGAGACATTGACCGTGACATAGTCGGCCAGGGGCGCCAGACGGGTGAAAGTTTTTTCGTAATCGCTGATCCGGTCGGTGCTGTCCTTGTTGGCGCCGATATTGATGCCGACCACACCTTTGCCCGAGCGGCGTTCCAGATTGGGCGCCGCCTCTTCCATCCCGCCATTGTTGAAACCCATGCGATTGATCACCGCCCCGTCTTCGCTCAGACGGAACAGACGCGGCCGGGGATTTCCGGCTTGCGGCCTGGGCGTGACGGTGCCGCATTCGACAAAACCGAAGCCGAACTTGGCTATGGCGTCCGGAACGGCGGCATTCTTGTCAAAGCCTGCCGCCAGACCGACCGGATTGGGGAAGTTCAGGCCAATGGCCCGCACTGCCAAGCGGGGATCGTCGGGGGCGGGTTGGGGCAAAAATGGCCCGGCGGCCCGCGCCAGCTTCAAAGTGACGTTGTGGGCGCTTTCGGCCGGCAGGCGGCGCAGCAAGGCGGCGCTGAAATCGATCATTCCCAAGCTAAGACCCCTATAGACGGTTTCCCGTCTTGCTCCTATTATAGGAATATAACCGTAACTTCCGGTTTGTTTCCTATGCTGACCCACCCGCAAATCTGGCGCGCCATCGACGCCCTCGCCGCCCGGCATGGCATGTCGCCCTCCGGCCTGGCCAGGGTCGCCGGTCTGGACCCCACAACTTTTAACAAGAGCAAGCGCGGCGCCGCCAATGGAAAGCTGCGCTGGCCGTCGACCGAAAGCCTGGCCAAAATCCTGTCGGCCACCGGCGAGAGTTTGGACGAATTCGTCGCCCTGGTCAGCACCGTACCCGGTGTGCGGGCGCGCATGGTGCCCCTGATCGGCATGGCCCAAGCTGGCAACAGAGGCTATTTCGACGATGCCGGTTTTCCCGCCGGATCGGGTTGGGAGAATATCGCCTTTCCCGAAATTGCCGACGCCCATTGTTACGCCCTGGAGATCACCGGTGAGTCCATGCTGCCGGTCTATCGCGACGGCGACCGGATTTTGGTCTCGCCCTCCGGCTCCTTGCGGCGCGGCGACCGGGTGGTGGTCAAGACCCATGCCGGAGAAGTGATGGCCAAGCAGCTTGGCCGGATGACGGCCCAGCGCATCGAACTCAAAAGCTTCAATCCGGTATTCGAGGATCGCGGTTTCGCGCTCAGCGAAGTCGCCTTCGTGCACCGGATCATCTGGGCGAGTCAGTAGGCGAACGGCGAAAGGCCCCAGATGAACTCCCGTCTGCAATGGGCGCTCGCGATTTTGATAGTGTCGATTATTGTTGGCTGGGCCACATGGGCTTCGCAGTTTCCCGGCCCTTGCACGCCTCCTGTTCCCGAGTGGCAAAAACTCTCCTGCCTGCCGCCGATGAAAAAACCGTACGGCTGGGCACCATAGCGGCAAACGATCCTACTCGTACTTGTAGATCACGCTGGTCTTCCAGCTTTGTTTCGCCAGAGCGAGTAAGGCCTTCTCCAGCGAGGAACGGTTGCTGAAGGTGCAAATCCCATAGTCGCCTGCTCGGACCCCTGGCAGTTTGGTGATCTCACTACCTTTGGCGCAATCGGGATTGAACACCTCGGCTCCCGTCTTGGTCATACGCACCAATGCATAGTCGCTTTCCGCGCGGGACGTAATGAGATTGCAGCTGTTCTCCGGCCGGCATTTCACGGGCAAGATATGTTCAACCACAAATATATCTCGTGGCAGACCCGGCAAGGCGAAAAATCGGAACAGCTTCCTGTCAGATCCGTCTGGGAGAGACATGACATAGATACCGTCCTTCCACAGGCTCAATACTTCATGAGCACGGTCGGTGGGTTTGTCAGCCGCAAAGTAGACCACTTTTCCGGCATGAAAAGTTTGAACCGGTTTCATATCGCTGAGCAGCGAGCCGGTGGATTGCCAGCAACCCGCCAGCAGGAAGCAAGACAGAAGAATGAAGGGCTTTCGCAAGCAAACCTCCTAGTCTGGGAATCCTTGATACTTGCGGACCCGCAAATCGAATGCCTCACGCTGGTTCAACAATCCCAGCAATTCCTGGGCCCGGCCCTGAATGCGCTTTTCATAAGCCGTGGCAGGAACCGCCGCCACCGCCGCTTTCAACTCCGTCTCGATGCGCGCATGATATTTGGCCGGATCGAACCCCGCCAGTGAGAGGCCGATCTGGTAGCGCACCGCGACATTGCCGGGCGCCAGCGCCACCGAACGGTCGAACAAAGACAAAGCGGTGCTTTCGCGCGCGCCATAAAACAGCCGCGCCATGGTGGCGCCGCCACCGCGTACCACTTCGATATGCCAGCCGCCCAACGCCGACACAGCAAAGGCATTCTTGGGATCGTCCGTCACGGCACTATCCAGCGCCGCCTTGGATTGGGCGGGGGCGTTCTTCATCCGCGCCTTGACCGCACCGGTGATGCGCGCCTGATAGCCCAGCGCCACCGCCAGCCAGACCTGGCCGAAGGCATGGTGCGGATCGGCGGCGACGGCCTGGCGCGACAAGGCTTCCGCCCGTTCCAAACAGGAAAGACACGGCGTATCGCGCAGCACCGCGTCGGCCAGCACGGCACGGGCGGCTGTCGCCAGCCCCGGCGCGGTGTGGGAGGCCTCGCCCAGCCGCGCCGCCTGCTCATAATCGCCCTTGGCATAGACGGCGAAAATCTCGTCATGGGTCGCGGCCAATGCCGGCCCGCCTTGGCAAACAAAGGCCGCGAGCAACAACAGCCCGGCCAGCGTCGCCTTCATTTGAGGAATTCGCCGTTCAAGGCGTTTCTGATCATGGCCGCAGTCTGGGCACAGCCGAACAGCGCCGCGAAAGAGCCGAAACGCGGCCCCTGGCTTTGGCCCAGCAACACTTCGTACAAAGCACCGAACCAGGCGCGCAGCGGCTCGAAGCCATGCGCCTTTCCCACTTCATACACGACATCCTGCACGATCTTGCCGTCGCGCTCATCGCCCAATTTTTCCAACCGCTCGGCCAGATCGGCCAAAGCGGCGCGCTCCTGCTCGTTTGGCGCGCGATAGACTTTGTGGGGCCTGACGAAATCCTCGTAATAGCGCAGCGCAAAGTCGGCGAGCTTGTCCAATCCCGGATTGCTCTCGGGCGAAACCGGTTCCGGCGAATAGGCGCGGATGAAGCCCCACAGCACATCGCGAGTGTGCGCGTTGGAGGCCGAAACCAGATTGAGCAACAGCGCAAAGCTGACCGGGTAACGTTCCTCCGGCACCTTGCCGGCATGGATGTGCCAGACCGGATTTTCCAGCCGCTGTTCGTCGGTGGTTTCCGGCGCATGATAGGATTCCAGGAAGGCGATATACTCATCCACCGCCTTGGGGATCACATCGAAATAGAGTTTCTTGGCGGTGCGCGGCTTCTGGAACATGAACAGCGCCAGGCTTTCCTGCGAGCCATAGGCCAGCCAATCGTCCAGGCTGATGCCATTGCCCTTGGACTTGGAAATTTTCTGGCCCTGATCGTCCAGGAACATTTCGTACATATACTGTTCGGGCGGATTGCCGCCCGCGATCTTGCAGATGGCGCTGTAGAGCGGCGCCTGGGAGAGATGGTCCTTGCCGTACATCTCATAATCCACGCCCAGCGCCGCCCAGCGCATGCCCATGTCGGGCTTCCATTGCAGCTTGCAATGCCCGCCGGTCACCGGAACCGTTTCATGACTGCCGTCTTCCTCGACATAGGTGATGGTGCCCTTGGCGACATCACGCTCCACCACCTTGGCCAGCAGCACCTTGCCGCTCCGGGGGCTGACGGGAAGAAAGGGGGAATAGGTCTGCTGCCGCTCTTCGCCGAGGGTGGGCAGCATCACCTTCATCACCTCGTCATAACGCGCCAGGATGCGCAGCAACGCCTCGTCAAAGCGGCCCGACTTGTAGGTGGCGGTGGAGGAGTAGAAATCGTAGCGGAAGCCGAAGCGGTCCAGGAAGGCGCGCAGCCGCGCATTCATGTGATGGCCGAAGCTCTCATGGGTACCGAAAGGATCGGGGATCGATGTCAGCGGCTTGCCCAGATTGGCGGCCAGCATTTCGGGCTGCGGCAGATTGTCAGGCACTTTGCGAAGGCCATCCATATCGTCGGAAAAGGCGATCAGATGGGTCGGAATGTCGCTGATGGTTTCAAAGGCATGGCGCACCCAGCTGGTGCGCGCCACCTCGCCGAAGGTGCCGATATGCGGCAGGCCTGAGGGGCCGTAACCGGTCTCGAACAGCACGCCGTCCACCGTCTTTCCCGCCTTTTTGCGGGCTTCAGCGCGGGCCAGAAGCCTACGGGCTTCCTCAAAAGGCCAGGCCTTGGCGGCAAGCGCCTGTTCTCTCGTTATTTTCACAGGGGCATTCACGGTTGGTTAAGGCCGATTTAAGCGTTTCGAAAGGGCGCGAAAGCTAAGCTTTGCCCGAGATTTGCGCAATGACCGAGGGACTTTCGCCACAGGAAAAGACTGCGGATCCGGTGTTCGCCGGCCGCATCGATATTCTGTACGCGCTCGGCCGCCATTACCTCTCCCTGCCCTTCGCCGTTCTCTGCGTTCCCGCCACCTTGATCGCACGCCAGGCGCCCAGCGTCCTGCCGCTGATGCCGCTGCTCTTGCAGCTGGTGGTGGTGATCGCCGCCGAACAGCTCACCACCGCTTACAAGAACCGTGCGGCCGGAAGCGATCCGCATTTCTGGGCCAATCGCTACACCTTCGTGTCGGCGATTTCCGGCGCCAGTTGGGGCGTGGCGTCGCTGTTCTGGTTTGTGCCGGATTCCTTTCCCGCCCAGGCCTATCTCGCCATGGCCTTTCTGGGCATGACGGCGACGGAATTCATCGCCCGCTCGGCGCATCGTCCCGCCTATATCGCCCACACCGTCTTTGCCCTGGGGCCGCTGGTGGTGCAATTGATCTGGCAGGGCGGGCTTTACGCCGGATGCAGCGCTGTCCTGATCGTGCTCTTCGCCGTGGTCCTGATCAGCTATTGCCATGGCATGGCGCGGCTGCTGGACGAAAGCATCCGGTTGCGCAACGAAAATAGCGAGCTGGTCGTCCGCCTCAGATACGAGAAAGAGGAAGCGGTCAATGCCCGCGAGGCGGCCGAGGAAAGCGCCAAGGCCAAGTCGATCTTTATCGCCAACATGTCCCATGAATTGCGTACGCCGCTGAACGCACTCTTGGGCATGGCGCAGCTTCTGGAACGCGCCGAACTGCCCCGGCAGCAAAAGGATCACATCAAGGTGATGCTGCAAGCAGGCCGCGGCCTGCAAACCCTGATTGATGATGTAATTGCGCTGACGCGTGAAAGCCGCGACGATGCGCACCGGCTGGATGACGAGGATTGTGATCCGGTGCAGGCGGCGCGTGTGGTGGCGCGGCTGCTGCAGCCGCGGGCCTGGCAAAAACGGTTGCATCTCACCTTGAGCTTCGCGCCCGACTTGCCGCGGGTCGCGGCGGACCCGCGCAAGGTGCGCCAGATATTGCTCAAGCTGGTCGACAATAGCCTGAAATTCACCGAACAGGGTCTGGTGGATATCCGCCTGGATCTCAGCCCGGACCGGCATTCGGTGCGCTTTTGCGTGTCCGATACCGGCCAGGGCGTGGCGCCGCAAACCGCCGCGCAGCTGTTCCAGCCTTTTGCGCTGGGCGACGCATCTTACGCCCGCAAGCAGCAAGGCGCCGGTTTGGGCCTTGCGGTGGCCAAGCGGGTGATCGAGCAAGCCGGTGGCAGCATCGGCTTTGAAAGCAAGCCGGGCGAGGGCGCGCAATTCTTCTTCACCCTGCCGGTATCAGGCCTGGCGCATGGCACCCCTGAGCAAACCGACGAAAACGAAAATCCGGCGGTCCCGCCGGCGGGCCGTTCGCTGCTGCTGTATCTGCCGGTTACCGCCGTCGCCGACGCCACTGCCCGGCTGCTGGAGCCTTTCGGCAATCGCGTGGTGCAGGCCGAAAGTCTGGCCCAGGCCCAGGAATTGGCGAACCGCGAGCATTTCGACGCCATCATCGCGGGGGCAAGCGACGCCGACATGCTGGCGGCCGCCCCCGGCATCACCACGCCCATGATCGCCATATTGCTCCGCGGTGGCCGCGCCCCCGCCAGCACCCGGAACCTGCTGCGCTGGCCGCTGGCACCGGCACAATTGTACCGCGTCCTGGAACAGATCTGCCGTGCGCCGGAACCGGGAGAGACAGAAGCGGTCGGCGCCATCGATCCGGTTGCGGTCGGCAGTTTGGAGAAATCGGTGGGCACCAAAGCGCTGGTGGAAATTCTGCAATGCTACATTCAGACCGCCGAGCAATTGACCAACAATCTGTCGCAAGCTTGCGCCGACGAGCAATGGGACGAAGCCGCAAGGCTGGCGCAGGATATTATCGGCGCGGCGGGCGGATTGGGCCTGTCGGCTTTCACCCAGGCCGCCCGCGACTTTGCGCGCAAGACCCGCGAGGGCGAAGACCGCCATGAATTGCGCAATGCCGCCCAGATGATTGTGGGGGAGCATATGCGGGCCAGGCGCGCATTGGTGCACCTTTATCCGGATGTGGCCTAATTACCCTCTTCCGTCGCAGCTCAGGTTTTTAATTACCCCCCTCTGTCGCAGCTCAGGTTTGCGTCCGCAAATACTTCGCTGCGACACCTCCCCCCCCCGCTCGTCGCTCCGCTCGCGGGGGGAGAAATCTTTCGGATGCTGCTGGTCGCTCGGCGGAATGCCTCGCTCGAGATTCCTGGATATTCGTATATCTGCCTTGGAAGTTGCGGCTGCGCGTTTCAATATCCCGCGCCCATGGAATCGCTTGCCAACTTGATCGCGCTTGTTCCTGCCCCGCCCGGCGCCGCGATCGCGCGCGCCGATGGCACGGTTGAGCGGATCGAACTGCGCGATGCCCGCGCCTTGTTTGACGGCGGCGATGTGCTGGTGGCGCATGCGGCCTTTGCCGCCGGGCGGCTGGGCAGCCGCGCCAATGTGATGCTGTTCGATGTGCTGGAGCTGTTTGCCTTTGTACGGCCCGGCCTGCCCTTTGTGCCCAGCGCCTTGGGATTGGCGCGCGCGTTGGGCTTGGGACACCCGCACACGCCGGAAGAATGCGCCGCCGCCCTGCACACCATCGCCGCCCGCTTGCTGGAGGAAGTAGCGCACTGGCCGGGCGATGTGCGCGCCGCCCTGGCGCCGCTGGTGGGCACCTTGGACCGCGCGGGCTGGCGCTGGGCGCCGCTCCTGAAAGCCCATGTGGGCGAGGTTCCCCATGGCTCGCCCATCGCCGGGCTGGAGGCCTGGCGCGGACTGCCGCAATGGGAAGACCAGGCGCCGGTGGGCGATCCCGGTTCTGAGCCGGTGGAGCCGCAGGAAGCCCGCGCGCGGCTGGCAAGCATGGTGGGGGTGATGCGCCCGCAACAGGCCAGTTACAGCGACGCCGCGACCTATGCCTTCGGGCCGCGTGAACAGGCCGGCAGCCCGCGTGTGGCGCTGGTGGAAGCGGGAACCGGCACCGGCAAAACCTTGGGTTATCTGGCGCCCGCTTCGCTTTGGGCCGAAAAGAACGGCCCCGGACTTTGGATTTCGACCTACACCCGCAATCTCCAGCGTCAGATTGTGCAGGAGATCGCTCATCTGTGGCCCGATCCGGTAGAGCGCGCCGAAAAGGCGGTGGTGCGCAAGGGCCGGGAAAATTACCTCTGCCTGCTCAATTTCGAGGAAGCCGCCAAACGCACCGCACTTGCGCCCGGGCAACGCACAGTGGCCTTGGCGCTGATCGCACGCTGGATTTCCTCCCATACGGACGGCGATCTTTCGGGCATCGGCTTTCCCGCTTTCCTGGCCGCCGCCATGCCGCTTTCCACCGTCACCGACCGGCGCGGCGAATGCATCTATGCCGCCTGCCCGCATTACCGCATCTGTTTCATCGAGCACGCCATCCGTCGCGCCCGCCACGCCAATATTGTGGTCGCCAATCATGCCTTGGTGATCGCGCAAGCCTCGCAAGACTGGCTGGGCGAGGATGAAACCACCGACACGGCGCCCTCTTATGAAAATGGTGGTGAGCGCCGTCTGCGTTATGTGTTCGACGAAGGCCATCATCTGTTCGACGCCGCCGATAGCGGCTTTTCCGCCGCTTTGTCCGGGCGCGAAATGGCCGAGCTACGGCGCTGGATTCGCGGCCCCGAGGGACGGGGACGCAGCCGCATGCGCGGGCTGGAAGAGCGTCTGAAAGACCTGATTGCCGATGACGAAGGCGCGCAGCGCGCGCTGGACGATGCGGTCCAGGCCGCCGGCGCATTGGCGGGGGAAGGCTGGACGGCGCGGCTTGGTACGGGGCCGCGCGGCCCCGGAGAAGTGTTCCTGGCCGCCGCCTATCAACATGTGCGGGCCCGCAGTTCCGACGCCGATGCCTTTTATTCGCTGGAAGCCGAGCCCCATCCCATGGGCGAAGAGCTGCTGAGCGCGATACGCGGTCTGGCATTGGGATTGAAGCGCATCGCCGATCCGCTGGCCAACCTGGCGCGGCTGCTGCGCAAGAAGATGGACGACAAGACCGCAAGCCTTGAGCCTTATACCAAAGCGCGGCTGGCGGCTTCGGCGCGCGGCTTGGACCGCCGCGCCAAGGCGATCCTGCCGGCCTGGATCCTGATGCTGGACACTTTGGCGCAAGGCGAAATCGCGGAGGAGTTCATCGACTGGTTCGAGATTCAGCGCGAGGATGGCCGCGATGCCGATGTCGGCCTCCGGCGGCATTGGATCGATCCCACCAAGCCGCTGTCGGCGGCGGTGCTGGAGGTGGCGCATGGCGCGCTGATCACCTCGGCCACTTTGCGCGATACCGGGGGCGATCACGAGGATCACTGGGCCAGCGCCGAGATCCGCACCGGCGCCGGCCATCTGCCGCAACCGGCGCGACGGGCCAATTTCGAGTCGCCGTTCCGCTATGAGGATCAGTCGCGCATTTTCATCGTCAAGGATGTCGGACGCCGCGATGCCGATGCCCTGGCCGCCGCCTATCGCGAACTGTTCCTGGCGTCGGGCGGCGGCGCGCTGGGCCTGTTCACCGCGGTGCGGGCGTTGCGCGAAGTGGGCAATCGCATCGCCGCGCCGTTGGCTGAGGCCGGTCTCACGCTCTACGCCCAGCATGTCGATCAACTCGATACCGGCGCGCTGGTGGATCTGTTCCGCGCCGAGGAAAATGCCTGTCTCTTGGGAACCGACGCCCTGCGCGACGGTGTCGATGTGCCGGGGCGCAGCCTCAGGCTGGTGGTGTTCGACAAGGTGCCCTGGCCCAAGCCCACCATCCTGCACAAGGCGCGCCGCGCCAAGTTCGGCAAGGGCTATGACGACCTGCTCACCCGCTTCCGCCTCAAACAGGCCTTTGGCCGTCTGATCCGGGGACCGGAGGACCGGGGCTGTTTTGTGATCCTGGAAGGGGCGACGCCGACTCGGCTCTTGAGCGCTTTTCCGGAAAAATCCCCCATCAAACGCTGCGGTCTGGCCGAGGCGATTGGGGATATCCGGGAGTTCCTGGGGCCGGAAGCGGTGACCCAGGCCTTGCCGCCGCTTATAACCGGCTGATGGCCGCGACCCTGGAAACCCTGCACCCCGCCCCCGGCGACGAAAGTTACGGCCGATTCTCGACCGGTATCCTGCCCAGCCATGTCCTGAAGCGCCTGTTGGACCAGGGGCGCGAGGTCACTGCCTCTGAGCCTTTCGCGCCAGGCCAGATTCAACCCGCCAGCATCGATCTGAGGCTAGGACCGGTGGCCTACCGGGTGCGCGCCAGCTTCCTGCCCGGCCCTTCCGCCACGGTGGAAGACAAGCTGCGCACGGTGTTCATGCATGAAGTGGATTTGCGCGAGGGCGCGGTGCTGGAAGCAGGCTGCGTCTATATCGTGCCGCTGCTGGAGCGGGCGGAATTTTCGCCACGCATTTCCGGCGGCGCCAATCCCAAAAGCTCGACCGGCCGCATTGATGTCTTCACCCGGTTGATCACGGACTATGCGCCGTCCTTCGACCGGGTCGAGCCCGGCTATCGCGGCCCGCTCTATGCCGAAATATGTCCGCAGACTTTTCCGGTCCTGGTGCGCAAGGGTTCGCGTCTCAATCAACTGCGCATCCGTCACGGCTCGCCGCAATTCAGCGACACGGCGCTGCGTCGGCTGCACGAACAAATTCCCTTGGTCTCTTTTGATGGTTTTGGGGGCGAGCCCAATATCGATGACGGCTTGGCGCTTTCCATCGATCTCAAAGGCAGCGCCGACATCGGAAAGCGAATCGGCTTTCGCGCCAAGCGGCATACCGGTCTGATCGATGTCGATAAGGTCGGCGCGCTGGACCCCGCCGATTTCTGGGAACCTATCGAAGCCAATGTCCGGGGCGACATGGTGCTGGACCCCGACGAGTTCTACATCCTGGTCTCCAGAGAGCGGGTGGCGATTCCCCCCGATCACGCCGCCGAAATGGTGCCTTTCAATCCCTTGGTGGGTGAGTTCCGCGTCCATTATGCGGGCTTTTTCGATCCGGGCTTCGGCTATGAGCCCGGTAAGCCGCCTTCGGCGCGCGGGGTATTGGAAGTCCGCTCACGCGAAGTTCCCTTCATTCTGGAGCATGGTCAGATCATCGGCCGTTTGGTTTTCGAACGGTTAACCGATCCGCCTCCGGAAGGTTACGGCGAAGGCCTGGGTTCGAACTATCAGCGCCAGGGCCTGAAGCTCTCCAAACACTTCAAGGCGCCTTAACGCGAACCGTTCCCAACAATTGTTGCGGAAAATCCACATGGCGCGCCAAAGCAGCACCAACTCACCGTAAATTCTAGCAAAACCATTGCGCCGACCTGTGGCTCCGGCACAGTTAGCGGGCTTGCGGTTGGACGGTTCGGGGGAACCCCGCAAGTGGTTGGTTCCGGATGGGGGTCCGGTCCAATGGTCCTTTTAAAGGGGGCAGAGAGAGGCGGTTACGGCGCGAAAGCTGCCGGCCGCCTCTCGGTTTTTTGTACTGATGGGCCAGCCCCATGATCCTGAAAACCGACCGCCTGATCCTCAAACCGCAAGTCTTGGCCGATGCCGCGGATATCTTTGCCATCCTCAGCGATCCCGAAGCCATGCGGTTCTGGAGCCGCCCCGCCATCACGCGTTTGGCGGTGGTCGAGGAATTGATGCGCGAGCAACAGGCGGCGATGGAGCAAGGCCTCTGCCGCTATTGGACGATGCATTTCAACGGCCATGCCATCGGCAGCATCGATCTCAGTCTGATCCAAGAGGCGTCGGCGGAGTTGGGCTTCATGCTGCGGTCCGATCGTTGGGGCGAAGGGCTAGCCAGCGAAGCGGTGGGGGCGGTGATCGCGCATGCCTTTAACGCGCTGAGGCTGGCGCGGCTGGCATCGGTGGCGCAAAGCGCCAATCGCGCCGCGGTGCGGGTGTTGGAAAAGAACGGCTTCGCCTTGGTTGAGACCAGGCCCGTCACCATCGCCGACGGACAAAGGAAGGACTGCGCCTTCTATCTCCTGGCGCGGGAAAGCCTGTAAGCTTCCCGAAAATCGGGGGGAAAAAGTGGGGCTACCGATCAAGCGGGGAATCGAACATATCCCCGGCGGCATGGTGATCGTGCCTCTGACCCTGGGGGCCTTGATCGCCACATTCGCGCCCGGCGCGGGCGCCTTCTTCGGCTCCTTCACCGGCGCCCTGTTCACCGGCGCCCTGCCCATTCTGGCGGTATTCTATGTCTGCATGGGCGCCACCATTCCCTTCGAGACCCTGCCTCAGGTGGCGGGTAAGGGCGGGGTGCTGCTGGCGGCCAAGGTGTCGCTGGGCGTGCTGGCGGCGCTGATCGTGGGGCATTTCCTGGGCACCGAGCCGGTCAAGACCGGGCTCCTGGCCGGGCTCTCCACCCTGGCGGTGGTCGCTGCCATCAACGACACCAATGGCGGGCTCTATATGGCGCTGATGGGCCGCTATGGCCGCCCCCAGGACATCGCCGCCTATTCGGTGATGTCACTTGAGTCCGGTCCCTTCATCACCATGGTAACCCTGGGCGGCATCTTCGTCTTTCCCTGGCAGACCCTGTTGGGCGCGATCCTGCCCCTGCTGGCAGGCATGCTGTTGGGCAACCTGGATCGCGATATGCGCGAGTTCCTGGGCAAGGCCGCGCCCGCCTTGATCCCCTTTTTCGCCTTCGCCATCGGCGCCGGCCTGAACCTGGCCCATGTCTGGCGCGCCGGCCTGCTGGGGCTGGGCCTTGGGGTGGTGGTGCTGGTGATCTCGAGCCTGGCCATGTTCTTCGCCGACCGCATCAGCGGCGGCAAAGGCGTTGCGGGCCTGGCGGCCTCGGCAACGGCGGGCAATGCCGCCGCGGTGCCGGCCTTGGTCGCCGCCGCCCACCCGGACTATGCGGAAGCTGCCCCCTACGCCACCGTGCTGGTGGCGGCCAGTGTGGTGGTCACCATGCTGACGGTGCCGCTGGTCACGGCCTGGTGGGCGAAGCGGGTTACCGCTTAGTCCATCGGCCCAAGATCGGACAGCAAGGTCGGTACCAGCTCGGACACGGTCGGATGGATGTGCATGGCGCGGCGGATCACGGTCCACGGCGCCTTCGCATACATCGCATCGAGGATCGCGTGGATGGCCTCGTCGCCGCCGGTACCAAGAATTGCCGCCCCCAGGATCGCGCCGTCATCGGCGTCGACGGCGATCTTCATGAATCCCTGGGTCTCGCCTTTTTCGATCGCGCGCCCCACCCGTGTCATCGGCCGCTTGGCGACCAAAGCCTTTCGTCCGCTTTTGCGAATTTCCGCATCCGTCATCCCGACCCGCCCAAGCGGCGGATCGATGTACAGCGCGTAGGCGGTGATCCGGTCGCTCACCCGGCGCGTGTCCTTCTCCAGCAGGTTCGCAATGACGATCTCGGCATCATTGTACGAGGTGTGAGTGAAGGCGCCCTTGCCGTTGCAATCGCCCAGCGCCCAGATTCCCGGAACATTGGTGCGAAGCTGGTCGTCCACGATGACGTAGCCGCGCCCGTCGACGGCGACCCCCGCTTTGTCGAGGCCGAGATCGTCGGTATTGGGACGGCGCCCCACCGCGAGCAGCACGTGGCTGCCGTGCACCTGCGGTGCGCCGCCAATGCAATCGAGGTTGGCGGTAATCTCCTTGCCGCGCCTGGCGAAGCTGATGCAGGTCGCATTCAGGCGCACCGACACGCCCTCATGTTCGAGAATCTCCCGGACCGCGGCCGATACGTCTTCGTCCTCGCGGCCGATAAGCCGCGGCCCCATCTCCACGATCGTGACTTTGGAGCCGAAGCGGCGAAACATCTGGCCAAACTCGAGCCCGATATAGCTGCCGCCGATAACGATCAAATGCTCCGGCAGGAAATCTACCGCCATCATCGAGCTGTTGGTCAAATAATCGATCTCTCCAAGGCCCGGCATCTCGGGGACCACCGCACGGCCGCCGACATTGATGAATATCTTTTCCGCACGCAGGCGATCCGGACCGACGCTCACCTCATTCACGGCTTCGAAGCGGGCATGGCCGCGATAGAGTGTGCAATTCTCCATCTTTTCGAGCCAGGCTTCGAGACCGATACGGGATTGCCCTGAAATTTCGTCCTTCCGCGCTGTGACGCGTTTCATGTCGACCCGAACCGGACCAACCTCCACGCCATATTCGGCGGCACGCGCGGCCAGGCGCGCCGTATAGGCGCTCGCCACCATCGCCTTGGTGGGTATGCAGCCGGTGTTGACGCAAGTGCCGCCGAACAGGCTCCGCTCGATGACGGCAACCTTCAGGCCGGCGGCGGCCAGGCGAGAGGTAACATAGGGTCCGGACTGGCCCGTGCCGATGACGATCGCGTCGTAGGTCACGGCGGCCATGACTTACTCCGGCGGTTTTGCTCCCGACTGTTCGGCCACCATGTAAGCGGCGTACCAGTCGGGCCAATTCTGGTCATATGCACCGCCCATCTTTTTCTCGTGCTCGCCATGCGCGATCGAGGCGCGGCGCATCGCGCCCGCCAGGTCCGACACGGATGCGAAAGTGGTCGCTGCGGAATCGATGCGGCCGGGCAGCCGGTTTGTGATCTCCTGAAACAGCCAGCCGTTGCCATCCGGATCGCGGAACGAAGCGAAGGAGCGGTAGCTTCCGCGCGCCGGGTCGGGGCCGCCGACCCGGACGCGTCCGAACAAATAGGGCTCGTCCGAACCCGCATAGGCACCTTCGCTATGAAATATCTCGCTGACCGCGACACCGCGCTCAAGCAGCGTATTGCGAGCGGCCTCGATGTCCGAGACGATGAGGTAAAGACCTTGAGCGGATCCGGGCGCGGCCGTGGTCACATTGGTGCCGAAAATGACCGAACAGGCAGATCCCGGGGGCGTGAACTGCATTATGTGGAAGCCTTTGCCGTCATTGAAATCTGCGTCGAGCCGCCATCCCAGGCCGGCATAAAATGCTTTCGCGCGGTCAACATCGGAAACAGGAATGATGACGATCTCGAGCTTCATGTCGATGCTGGTGCTCATAGCTGCCTCCTCGGTGGCTTCAAGCGTCCGGGGAGCGTGATACAAGGTCCGGCAAATGACAAGGAACGGAGCATGCAAGTGCGTGCGGCGGGCGAATTTAGAGGTCTGCCTGGCGCAGAAGTCCTTGGCTGGACAAGACGAGTAGGCTGGTGCGAAAAATTCAGAGGCACGGACTTTGGGACGAGATTACACCGTCACCAAACAGTCGCGTGCCTCTTTAAATCGCCCCGCAAGACTATTTGGGATAACCGCGCCACAGCCATTCCAATGCCTGCGGCAAAGTCTGGCGCACCGCGGCATTGTCGACATGGCGCCCGCCATTGGCCCAGACATACTTGTAATCATAGCCCTTCTGTTTGAGCACCGCCGCCATGCGGTTGTTGGCCAGCGGCCAATTGTGCCAGGTGTTTTCCGGATCGTCGAAATGCAGGTCCTTTTCGCCCACCTCCATCCAGATGCGGATGGGTTTCTTGGCGGCCTTTGGAATCATTGTGGCGTGATACTCCCAGCCGCCGCGCGGTGTCTTGGGATCTTGCGGCGAGGCCTGGTTCACGAAGGTGCCGGAATAGCTCAGCACCTTGCGATAGCGCTCGGGATGGTACCAGGCCATGGTCCAGGCGCAGATCGCGCCCGAGGAACCGCCCATGGTGGCGCGTCCTTCCGGATCGGAGGTGAAGCTGACGCCGTATCTCTGCGACACGGCGGGCAAGAGTTCCTGTTCGACCCAGTTGGAATAGCGGTCCGACAGGGTGTCGTATTCCAAGCCGCGCTGGGAGCCTTGCGCGTCGCTGCCGCCGGAATCCGGCGCCACGATGATCATGGCCGGCACGCGTCCCGCCGCGATCATATTGTCCAGCACCGGCGCCATGCGGTTGATATAGGAACGGCCGTCCTGCACCACCATGAAGGGCGCGTTCGGCTTTACCTGTTTGGGGATATAGACAAAGACATGGCGTTCATAGCGGCCGGGCTTGGACACCTGCGCCTCGGGCGCGGGCATGCGGTTGCCGTAAGGATCGCGCTTGGCGCTGATCTCATTTTCGATGCGCACAATGCCGGGATAGATCTTGCTGTCCTCGGAATAGAGGATGAATTCGCGTATCTCGCCCTGCGGCACCGACGGATCGACCTTGTATTCCGGCGCATCGGCGTAAGGCGGATCGATGATGCTGTCTTCGGCCGTCACCTTGGGCGGCGGGGTGGGAAATTTCGGCAGATTGGGATCGATGGCGGGCTGCGCCAGGACCGGCACGGCAAAAAACACGCCGGCCAAAAGCGATAGAGCGAGTTTGTTCTTCATTCTGATTCCCCCTAACGAGAACTATTTAGGATAGTCGCGCCACAGCCATTCCAGCGCCGCCGGCAAGGTCTGCATCACCACCCGGTTGTCGACATGGCCCGCATTCATGGCGAAGACATAGCGATAGTCATAGCCCTTTTTCTTCAGCACATCCGCCATGCGGTTGTTGGCCAGCGGCCAGTTGTGCCAAGTGTCCTCGGGATTGTCGAAGCGATTGTCCTTTTCCCCCACTTCCATCCAGATGCGAATGGGCTTTTTGGCGGTCTTGGGGATCATGGTGGCGTGATATTCCCAGGCGCCGCGCGGCGTCTTGGGATCGGGCGGCCAGGCCTGATTCACAAAGGTGCCGGAATAGCTCAGCACCTTGCGATAGCGTTCGGGATGATACCAGGCCATGGTCCAGGCCGCGGCCGCGCCGGACGATCCGCCCATGGTGGCGCGCCCCTCCGGGTCGCTGGTGAAGGTGACGCCATACCTTTGCGACACGGCGGGCAGCAATTCCTGCTCCACCCAGTTGGAATAACGCTCCGACAAGGTGTCATATTCCAACCCGCGCTCGGAGCCCTGGGCATCGCTGCCGCCGGAATCGGGCAGCACCAGGATCATGGGCGGCAGGCGTTTGGCCGCGATCATATTGTCCATGATGTTGACCATCCGCTTCACATAGGAGCGGCCGTCCTGCACCACCATGAAGGGCGCTCGCGTGCCCGGCACATATTGTTTGGGGATATAGACAAAGACATGCCGTTCATAGCGGCCGGGCGCGGAAAGGCCCTGGGCCGGCGCGACGTAATTGCCGCGCGCATCGCGCTCCATTTTTCCGACGCGCACAATGCCGGGATAGATTTTGCTGTCCTCGGAATACATGATGAACTCGCGCACATCGCCCTGCGGCACCGCTGGGTTGGCCACCGCTTCCGGCGCATCGGCATAGTTCGGCCCGATGACGCTGTTCTCGGCGGTTATGGGCGGCGGCGGGGTGGGGAATTTCGGCTGGTCGGCCGGGGTCTGCGCCAGGACCGGTACGGCGGTGAAAAAGGTGGCGGCGAGAAGCAGTGCGGGTCTGCGCATGCAGTCCTCTTTCTTGTTAGGGCGCGATTGCCGGAATAACGGATTTGGCGGCCTCGGCCAGCAGCGTAGGGACAGGGTGGCTGATATCCAGGATCACCGCATCCTCGTCCGGCGTAGGCTTTTCCAAAGTGGCGAACTGGCTGTCCATCAAGGCGGGCGGCATGAAGTGGCCCTTGCGCTGCCTCATGCGGTCCGTGATCAGTTCGCGCGATCCGTCCAGCAGAATGAAATGCACCTTGCCGTTGACCTTTTTGCGCAGGCAATCGCGATAGACGTGGCGCAGGGCGGAACAGGACACCACCACGCCATGGCCGGTGACGCGCTCCACTTCCATGCGCTCGCCAATGGCTTCCAGCCAGGGCCAGCGGTCTTCATCGGTCAGTGGGATGCCGCCGGACATTTTTTTGACATTGGCGGCGGGGTGCAGCGAGTCGCCCTCGACAAAAGGCACGCCCAGTTTTTCCGCTAGTCCGCTGGCGATGGTGGTCTTGCCCGAGCCGGCCACGCCCATCACCACGATCAGCGGTTTTTCGTCACTCTGCTTCATGCTTGAACCGGACCGCCTTCGCCTTTGGCAGGCGGCCTTCCTGCTCCCGTACCGATAGTCTTTTTCTGTACGCGGAATACTATAATGTCATAGGCTCAAAGCCACAGCCAAAAATGGGCGAAATCGGGGGGAAAGATGAAATCTGGCGCGACGTTTGGAAGCGTGATTCTGGCGGCTCTTCTGGCCGGTCCGGCCTGGGCCGGAACGGTCAAGAGCGAGAATTTCGGCACCACCAAGGACGGCGGCGCCGTTCACATCTTTACCATGACCAACAATCACGGCCTGCGCGCCCAGGTGCTCGACTATGGCGGCATCGTCTGCGCCGTCGAGGCGCCGGGACGCGACGGCAAAATGGCCAATGTCATTCTCTGCCAAAAGGACCTGGCGGCGATCGAGGCCACCGGCCCGATGAGCGCCCTGACCGGCCGCTATGCCAACCGCATCGGCAAGGGCGTCACCATCGACGGCAAGCATTACGACCTCACCCAGAATCCCAATGGCGTCACGCTGCATGGCGGTCCGCCGCCCTATAGCAGGCGCATCCTGCAGACGGTGGGAACCTTCCAGCATGCCAATGACGCGGGCGTGACCTTGCGGCTGATGTCGCCCGACGGCGACCAGGGCTTTCCCGGCGCGCTGACCATCGACGTCACCTACACCCTGACCGACAACAATGATTTTCGCATGGAGTACAAAGCCACCACCGACAAACCCACACTGATCAACCTCACCAACCACACCTATTACAATCTGGCGGGCAACGGCTCTGGCTCGGTGGAGGACCATCTGATGACCCTGTTCGCCGACCAGGTCACGCCCACGGACGCTTTTCAGGTCCCGACGGGTGAATTCACCAATGTGGCGGGCACGCCGTTCGATTTCCGCAAACCCACCGCCATCGGGGCGCATATCCGCTCCAGCGATCCGCAGATGCTGATCGGACGCGGTTATGACCATAATTATGTACTGCGCAAGACCAAGCCGGGCGCCTTGGAACTGGCGGCGCGCGTAACCGATCCGGTCAGCGGACGGACCTTGGAGCTTTTGACCACCGAGCCGGGGGTGCAGGTTTATTCGTCCAACAATTTCAACGGCGGCAATGTCAGCGCGGCAGGCACCACCTTCCGCGCCACCGACGGCATCGCGCTGGAAACCCAGCACTATCCCGACAGTCCCAACAAGCCGAATTTCCCATCCACCTTGCTGCGGCCGGGCGAGACCTATAGCTCCGCCACCGTGATGCACTTCACGGTTCAGCGTTGACCCACGAACAAAACGTCTAGCCGCAGGGATTTTGTGGCGTGAGCAGGGTGAGGCCCGGTTCGCGCTCGCGCGAACGAAATGGTCCGGTGGACCATTTCGAGGGCCGAACGCGCGGAGCAAAAGCGACGCGCCGGGCAAATGGTTGAATATCAACTCTCCACGGCCGCTCGCTAGGGCTCGCGGCGTTCGCCGCTCTCGCAGGTCCACTGGACCTGCTCGCACAACGCGGCTCACAGCACGCGCGACGAACTCACGGCGCAAAAGAAAGCGGCTAGGCCGCGGTCCAGCCGCCGTCGATCAAGATATCGGTACCGGTGATGAAACCGGCCAGATCGCTGCACAGATAGCAGGCCAGGCCGCCAATCTCTTCAACCTTGCCCCAGCGGCCCACCGGCAGCTTGGTAAGGAACAGCTTGTTGGCTTCCGGATCATTGATCACCGGCAGGTTCATCTCGGTATGGAAGGGACCAGGTGAAATCGCATTCACGGTGATGCCCTCGCCCGCCAGTTCCAGCGCCAGAGACTTGGTGAAACCCAGCAGACCGGCCTTGCCCGAGGAATATGCGGTGCGGCCCGGCAGCGAAATATGCGCCATGATCGAGGCAAGATTGATGATGCGGCCATAGCCGGTGCCCTTCATGCCGGGCACAAAGGCATTGCAGGCCAGGAAGGTGGTGGCCAGGCTGGAATCCACTACGCTGGTCCATTCCTTCAAGGAGAAGTCGGTGACGGGCTTGCGGATATTGATGCCGGCCGAATTGATCAGGATCTGCGGATTCTTGAATTTGGCGTTCACGTCCTTGGCGAGGCGCGCGACATCGCTTTCGCTGGTCATGTCGGCGGTGAAAGTCTCGATCCTCCCGCCCTTGGCTTTGAGATCGCCCGCCACCTTGTCCAGCTTGGACTGATTGCGGCCCACCAGAGCGATCCCGGCGCCTGCCCCGGAAATGGTATGCGCCATGGCTTCGCCAAGGCCGCCCGAGCCGCCCACGATGATTGCCGTCTTGCCGCTGAGATCGATTTTCACGTCAGAACCTTTTCTATCTGAAAATTTTACCGCTTGGCGTCGGGCTCGATGAAGAACCAGCAGAGGGCGGAAACCACCGACGCCGCGGCCATCGTGTACATCACCATGGCCCAGTTATTGTCGGTGTTCTGGAGAATGAGGCCAAACACCACCGGCGCCACAAAGCCCGCGAAATTGCCCAGCATGTTCATGGTCGAGGACACGGTGGCGGTATATTGCTTGCCGATCTCGACACAGGTGTTCCAGCTGATCGGCATGGTGAGGTCGCTGAAGAAGCTGGCCATCCCCATGAGCACCATGGGCAGCACGATGCCCGGTACATTGGGAATGATGCAGATCAGGATCGCGGTGATGGAAAACCCGAAGATCGCCACCCACTTGCGCGGCACCGACAGCGGCAAAAAGCCGGAGACGATGGAGCCAAGCCCGCCAAGTGCGAGCGGGATCATCGCGTAAGCGGCGGCAGTGCCGGGCGCCAGCCCGCGCGACTGCTGCAACCAGGTCGGCAACCAGGTGACATAGAAATACCAGGTATAGGAAAAGCCGAAATATTGCAGGCCCAGGAAGGCGATGTCCTTCTGCAGCAGCAATTGATACCACTTCTTGCCATGGTCATGCAGAACCAGGGAGCGCGACGCCTCGAGCAGCGCCAACTCTTCCTTGTTGACGCTCTTATGTTCGGCGGGATCGTTGCGGAACCAGGGCAGAAAGGCGGCGACCCAGACGGCGCCAAGAAGCGCCAAGATGCCAAAACCCATGCGCCAACCGAAATGATAGATCACAAAGAACGCCACTGGCGGCGCCAGCGCCCCGCCCCAGCGGCCAAAGGCCCACATCACGGCCTGGGCCTTGACGCGCTCACCCACCGGCAGCCAGGCCGACAGCATGCGCGTCAGATTGGGGAAACAGCCGGCCTCGCCCGCGCCAAACAAAAAGCGCACGATCCACAGCGATGTTACATTCCACACCCAGCCGTGCAGCGCCAGGAACAGTGACCAGGCCAGCACCAACTGGCTGAGAACCCGGCGCACGCCCAACTTGTCGCCCAAAAGACCCATGGGAATTTCGAACAGGGCATAGGACAGGCCGAAGGCGCCCAGGATCATGCCCGTTTGCGCCTTGGTCAGTTGCAGGTCGGCCGAAATCGGCACGATCGCCTGGCTGATCGCCACCCGCTGGATGTACATGATCATCGCCAGAGCGAGGGCGAAACCCACCACCCAATAGCGCGCGTTCGTCGGTCTCATGAGCCTTCCCGCCCCTTGTTATCCTGACCCTTTATTGGGGCATGGGAGCCGGGTCCAGCCTTAAAGGCTTCACATCGGCTTGCGACTTCTATACTAAATTCGGTCCGTGGGAAGTCAATCTAGCCGGGCCGGTTTGCGCGCGCGCAATTTCGCGAATAGCCAATAAAAAACAAGGGCTTTCGGCGTCCCTTCCGCCCTTCCCCATGCCCTCCATGGAGTGACGAATTGAGTAAGGACATTCTCTCCCAATCCTTCAATTTTGAGGGCCAAGTCGCGCTGGTTACCGGATCGGGCCGCGGCCTGGGGCGCATGATCGCAGAGACTTTGCTGGGTGGCGGCGCTGCCATTGCGCTGCACGACATCAATGAGGAAGCCCCAAACGCTTTCGGCGAAAGCCCCAGCCTGACCGCCCTGGCGGCCAGCCTGTCGGAGCGCGGCGGCGCCAAGGTCACATCGGTGATCGGCGACATTTCCAAGGAAGAAGATAGCAAGGCGATTGTGCAAAAGGCGGAAGGCGCGCTGGGGCCGATCTCCATCCTGGTAAATTGCGCCGGCGGCGACATTGCCGCCAAGGGCGGCAAGCCCAATCCCAACGACGCGCTGAATATCAGCTTGGAAGACGCCCATGCGGTGATGAACCGCAACTTCATCGGCACCATGCTGATGTGCCGCGCCGTGGTACCCGGCATGATGCAGCGCCAAAAAGGCGCGGTGATCAATTTCGGTTCCCTCAACGGCCATATCGGCGTCTCGCCGGAAGTGGTCTATGGCTGCGCCAAGGCCGCGATTCTGCATTACACACGCTGCCTGGCGCTGGAGATGCGCCCCCATGGCGTGCGCGTCAACGCCGTCAGCCCCGGCCCCACCACCACGGCCCGCTTCCTGGCCACCCGCACCACCGATCCCAGTATGATGGACGGCGTATCGCTGGAGCGCTATGCCAAGCCGGCGGAGATCGCCAATGCCGTGGCCTTTCTGGCCAGCAGCCAGTCCGGCTTCGTCAACGGCCAGGTATTGCGGGTCGATGGCGGCATGACCCTGTTTGCCGGTTGAACCGGCTGTCATTTTGCATTTTTAGGAAGCGCACATGTCCGACAAAAAATACGACGGCAAAACTCCCCAGACCCTGCGCAGCCGCGCCTGGTTCGACAATCCCGACAATCCCGATATGACGGCGCTGTATCTGGAGCGCTATCTGAATTTCGGTCTCACCCGCGAAGAACTTCAGTCGGGCAAGCCGATCATCGGCATCGCCCAGACCGGCAGCGATCTGTCGCCCTGCAATCGCCATCACCTCACTTTGGCGCAGCGCATCCGCGAAGGCATCCGCGAGGCGGGCGGCATCGCCATGGAATTTCCGGTTCATCCCATTCAGGAAACCGGCAAGCGCCCCACCGCGGGCCTGGACCGCAACCTGGCCTATCTGGGCCTGGTGGATCTGCTCTACGGCTATCCGCTGGACGGCGTGGTGCTGACCATCGGCTGCGACAAGACCACGCCGGCCTGTTTGATGGCGGCGGCGACGGTGAATATTCCTTCCATCGCCTTCTCGGTCGGCCCGATGCTGAACGGCTGGCATGAAGGCGAGCGCACCGGCTCGGGCACCATTGTGTGGAAGGCGCGCGAGATGATGGCGCGCGGCGAGCTGGACTATCGCGGCTTTATGGAATTGGTGGCTTCCAGCGCGCCGTCGGTGGGTTATTGCAACACCATGGGGACCGCGTCGACCATGAACAGCCTGGCGGAAGCCTTGGGCATGCAATTGCCCGGTTCGGCTTCGATCCCCGCGCCCTATCGCGAACGCGGCCAGATGGCCTATGCCACCGGCAAGCGCATTGTGGAGATGGTCAAGGAAGACCTGCGTCCTTCCAAGATCATGACCAAGGACGCGTTCCACAATGCCATCGTGGTCAATTCGGCGATCGGCGGCTCGACCAACGCCCCCATCCACATCACCGCCATCGCCCGCCATATGGGCGTCGATGTGCCTTTGCAGGAATGGCAGAATGTCGGCCACAAAGTGCCGCTGATCGTCAATCTGCAGCCGGCCGGCGAATATCTCAGCGAGGATTTCCACCATGCCGGCGGCATTCCCGCCGTGGTCAATGTGTTGATGCAAAAAGGTCTGATCAAGGAAGGCGCCTTGACCGCCAATGGCAAGACCATGGGCGAGAATTGCCGCGGTAAGAAAGTGCTGCTGGAGGAAGTGATCTGGCCCTATGACAAGCCGCTGAAAAAGGATGCCGGCTTCATCGTCCTGTCGGGCAATCTGTTCGACAGCGCCATTATGAAGACCAGCGTGATCAGCAAGGAATTCTCCGACCGCTATCTTTCGAACCCCGCGGACCCCGACGCCTTCGAAGGCCGCGCCATCGTGTTCGACGGACCGGAGGATTATCACAAGCGGCTGGACGATCCGTCGCTGAATATCGACGAAAATTGCATGCTGTTCATGCGTGGCGCCGGTCCGATCGGCTATCCGGGCGCCGCCGAAGTGGTGAACATGCATGCGCCGACGGCGCTGCTCAAGCGCGGCATCACCGCCCTGCCCTGCATCGGCGACGGCCGCCAGTCCGGCACCTCGGGCTCGCCTTCGATCCTGAACGCCTCGCCGGAAGCAGCGGCGGGCGGCGGCTTGGCCCTGATCCAGACCGGCGACCGGGTCCGCATCGACCTGCGCAAAGGCACCGCCAATATCCTGATCAGCGATGAAGAACTCGCCAAGCGCCGCAAGGCGCTGGAAGCGGCGGGCGGCTTCAAATATCCCGCCTCGCAGACACCCTGGCAGGAAATCCAGCGCGCCCATGTCGGCCAGATGGGTACCGGCATGGTGCTGGAGAATGCCGTCAAGTATCAGCAGATTGATCAGACCAAGGGAATACCAAGAGACAATCACTAAGCCGCGCGCCCTCACCCTTCGACAAGCTCAGGGTGAGGATTCCAGCGATATCCTCATGCTGAGCTTGTCGAAGCATGAGAGCAAAGAAAAAGGGCGCCGGATTCCGGCGCCCTTTTTTTGTTTGTATCGACGACTTAGATTTTCGTCCGGTAAACTGTCTGCTTCTGGCTGCCCAGTTTGTCGATGCCCAGCTCCATCACATCGCCTTCCTTCAGGAACACCGGCGGCTTCATGCCCAGGCCGACACCCGGCGGCGTGCCGGTGGAGATCACATCACCCGGCTGCAGGCTCATGAACTGGCTGACATAGGAAATCAGGGTCGGCACATCGAAGATCAGGGTGGCGGTGTTGCCGGTCTGCATGCGCTTGCCGTTCACATCCAGCCACAGGCCAAGACTGTTGAGATCGCCGACCTCATCCAGGGTCACCAGATAGGGACCAAAGGGCCCGAAAGTGTCGCAGCCCTTGCCCTTGTCCCAGGTGCCCAGCCGCTCCAGCTGGAATTCGCGTTCCGACAGATCGTTCACCACACAGGCGCCCGCGACATAGTCCAGCGCCTTTTCCTTGGCGACGTAACGGCATTCCTTGCCGATCACGATGCCCAGTTCCACTTCCCAGTCGCCCTTCTTGGCATTGGGCGGCAGATAGACATCGTCGTTGGGGCCGATAATGGCCGAAGTGGCTTTCATGAAGATGATCGGCTCGCTGGGCTCGGCCATGTTGGATTCTTTGGCATGGTCCGCATAGTTCAGACCGATGCAAAGGAACTTGCCGACCTTGGCCACCGGCTCGGCGATGCGCACACCTTTGTCGATCACCGGCAGGCTTTCGACCTTGGCAGCGCGGATGGCGGAAAGGTCCGCCAGCACCTTGCCGTCGATATCCTTGACGATCCCCGACAGGTCGCGAATCTGGCCGTCCTTATCCAGCAGACCGGGCTTTTCCCGGCCCTTGGGCCCATAGCGCAACAGCTTCATTTTTTTCCTTAGACGCAAAAAAGTTCCGCCGCGCTTGTAGCGCGGCGGAAGCCTTTAGGACAGCAATTTTATGGGTTATTTCGCCGGAAAGGCGGTCGCCAAGTACTTGGCGATGGTGTCGAATTCGGCGTCTGTGCCATTGGCGCCGTTGTTGGCCATCTGATTGACCAGATCCTTCCAACCCTGGGCGTCCATAGTGTGGGTCGCCACGATTTCCGGCGAATGGCACTGGGAACAAATCCGTACCGCCACATCGCGGCCGGGACCTTCCGGCAAAGCCTTGAAATCATCGGCTAAAGCCGGACCGGCGGTCAGGCCAAGCAAAACAGCGACAGTCAAAATACGCACGATCATCCTCTTTCCTGCCCCAAGCTCAGTTTACGTCTTCGGCAATGCGAAGGCGACAACTTCGTCGCCCTCCAATTTCGCACCAATCAGGCCACCGCCCGTGGCGGTGATCACGACAAATTGACGCCCGTCGGAACCCCTATAGCTGATAGGTGTGGATTCGGCGGAGGCGTTCAATGTCACGGTCCATAGATTCTTACCCGTGGCGGTGTCAAATGCCCGGAAACGCCGGTCGTCGGTGGCGCCCACAAAGGTTAACCCGCTGGCGGTAACCGTGGTTCCGCCCAGGCCCGGACGCCCGGTTTCCTGCTGGCCGGCCGGGAAACTTTCGGTAATGCCCAAAGTCGTGCGCCAGGCGATATCACCGGTATGGACATTGACGGCGACCAGCCTTTCCAGCACAGTGGGATCCGAAGCTTGGAATTCACGTGACTTGAAGTCGCGG
>JADMIO011583385.1_pt1 | contig 57315 bp, 75 predicted proteins | sample 8958161 | NCBI WGS metagenome assembly JADMIO01 (sample SAMN16585339, study PRJNA669376) | soil metagenome | isolation source: Crop rotation soil | place: USA: Cullars Rotation, Alabama | collected 2011 | reverse complement strand
GATGGCTGTGACAATCTCCTGCGCGGAGATGTCCGCGCGGCGGATTTGGATGGAGGCGCGCGCCGTGTTCATGATAGCGGCGAGCGTCACGTCGTCGCCGGCGGTGCGAGGCGCGGCGTACCCCAGGGCGCTCGGGTCCGAGTTGATTTCCGTCTTCAGCGCGGCGTAATCGATCGCCATCAGTAAGCCCCTTCGTACTCGACGACGTGATCGCCTGCGGTCGCGCTGAGCGCCGCGCCGGAGTTGTTGATGATGATCAAGCCCCACTTGTCGGGCATCGTCGTGAAGATGTCGGACATCTGGAACTCGCCCTGCACGGCGGAGGTGTTGGCGTTCATCTGGATGGAGCCGAGATACCTGGAGTTCCGCCGGTTCGCCGCCGTGAAGGCGGCATCCGTGCCGGTCGCGGCGTCGGTATACGTGGAGTCGCCGAGCGCCGTGTAGACGTAGACGTCCACGAGCGCCGTGCCGGAGGCCTGACCCTTGGTCTGGATGCGGATCCGGACGTCGCGATAGCGGTTGCCCGTGTTATCGATGGCCGTCGACTCGCGCCCGTTGCCGTTCCCGAGCGACGTGCCGGTCCACGTCATCGCCGTTTTCGAGCCGTAGGTAATCAGCGGCATGAAGGTCCTCGGGTCTCAGGCTCCAAACGTGCAGCCGGCGTACCGGAAGTACAGCGTCTGCGCGGTGGCGTTCTTGTTGTAGATGTAGACCGCGACCGCCGACCGCGTCCCGGCCGCCGGGATGTTCGCCGTGATCGCCGTCTCCGGGCCGTCGTTGATGGAGAAATACGCCGTGTTGGACGCGCGAATAAAGCGGATCCGCAGGTGATAGCGCGTGCTGACGGCGACCGAGCCGAGCGAGCTCGACACGCTCTGTGTGGTGCCGTCTCGGCAGACTGCGACCCAGCCCGCATCCGTGCCCTGTGAAAAGCGGAAGGCAATGCCCTTGTCCGCCATCGTGTCGGAGTTGGTGAAGTCGGCCGAGATGAAGCCGCACCAGATCCGCGCGTCCGTGACCGTCGTGCTGGTGCGGATCATCACCGACAGATCGAAGTCGTTGTCCCACCAGAAGGGCTCGACGCTGGAGCGGAAGCCGCCGACCGTCCCCGTGCTGGAGTTCGTCACGGCGAGCGTGTACCAGGTCTGGTCGAAGGCGGCCGCGTGCTGCAGATTCGTCTGGCTGTAGTTCGCGAATCCGCCCTGGCCGTTCGGAATGCCGGCGCTGCTGTCGCTCGCGGCCATGAACGCGTACTGCGGGCCGAGTCCGCCGCCGGTCCCGATCTGGTGCAAGAAATACCAGCCGGTGTTCCCCGAGCCAGCGACTTTGCGGTACAGATCGCCCGTCAGGTCGTCGATGTAGAGTGACCCCACGGCAGCCGTGACCACCGCCTGCGGATTGCCGCTGCCGTGCAGGATCGGGATGCCCGTGACCGGCGGGCCCGCGACGCCGGTCGTCGCCACGCCGCCGGACGGCCGCGTGGTGCCGATCTTCATCCACTGTTCGACGATGTTTCGGAACGTGCCTTGGAAGACCTGGCTTGGCACCGCCGAGATTTCAACCTCGAGCTTCGTCGACGAGAGGCGCTTCGTATTGACTTCCTGAATCAACACCGTCGTCGGGCTGCTCAGGCCGCGTGACGCGCTCGTGATGCTCTGCGTCTGCCCGGGGTGGAATCCGGCGTTGACGGTCTGGTAGCGGATCTCCTCCTTCACCGGACTCTGCTGCGCGAGCATTCCGTCGAGGAGGGCCTGGGCCGCGGCGAGACTGAACGCCTGTGGAATTTCGATCGTGCGTTCCCAGGGATCCGCGGCGTACGCGACGGCGTCGATGGCGGTCAGGGTGAACGGATATCCGATCGCGTAGGTGACCGTAATTTGCTCGGTCGTTGGGAAGGCCGCGCCGCTCGCGATGGTGTACCGGAGCCGATGATTCGCCGGATCCCAATCCCAGGCGTTGGTCGGCACGTCGTTCGGATTCGGGCCAACGCGCCCGATGGGCCCCATATTCGTGCTGTTGAAAAAGAGCTGGCTCGGCCACGCGTCATTGATCGAGGTCGACGCCGGATACTTCGTCGTGAAGTAGATAAAGCCGCCAACCGTCACGCCATCGGCGGCGGTGAAATACTCGGTCGACGTCGCCGGTCCGGCGCCAGAAAAGACGCCGTTGATCTTGTTCGCGTACAGGTCGTTGCGGGTCGAATCGGGCGTGAGATCGTTGCGCGCGTTGCCGTCGCCTTCGACCACGTTGTTCGGCGCCGCGACCGTGCCCACCGCCCACGCGAGCAGGTTCTTGTTGGGATCGACCCGCGCGACCCAGCCGGTGCCCCCGCTCGCGGCCGTCGCCGCCGTCAGGAGCGTCGTCAGCACTTCGTCCCCGCGCAGGTTCGTAAAGGTGAACTCCTCCATCGTCGGGCCGTTCGCCTGGCTGCCGTCGAGCGCCATGCCAAACACCGCCGGAATGAGCGCGACCAGCGCCGTCAGTTGCGATTTCAACGTCCCGGCCGCGAAGGTCGCGTTCACCGTGAACCGCGTGAGGTAGTTGTAAAAGCTTTTCGCCGTGACGCGCGTCACGATGCCCTGCGCGTTCCCGTACCCGCCGATGCCCGTCTCGTACGCTGCCTCGACCAGGCCGCCGAAGATCGTGGTCGCGCCGGCGAACATATAGATCGGGTCGTTAACCGGCGGTCGGTAGATCGCACCCTTCACTGCGCGGACGTCGATGAACAGGGTGTCCGCGGCGTTGAGGGTCTCCTTGAGCCCAAAGGTCTCCACGAGAACGACCCGTGGCGTACCTCCGATGGTGAACGTATAGGTCGACATCAGCGGGTCACGTACGTCACCGCGGCATCCGTGACGCCCGGCAGGATCATGTCGGCCAGGTCGCGTAGCCCTTGCCGGCTCGGAATGAGCGCGCCACGCGCGTCGATGTTCTGGGTGACGTACACCGCGGACCGGCTCGGATTGGCCGCCGGCGTGAAGGCGGCCGGGTTGAACAGCCGACTGGACGCCGGATTCGGACCGCTCGCATTGCCCGGCGCCGGATTCGGCGCGCCGGGCGTGAACCCGGGATCGTCGTACTCGACGCCGACGTGCACCGTCGGGTGCGTGTTCTTCACGACATCGGGCAATCGGTTGCCGATCCGATCGATCAGCTCGTCCAGCTTGTCGACGAGCTTCTTCACGCTGTCCTCGAGCGTCGGCGCGAATTTGACGTCGCTGAGATCTTTGATCTTGTCGCCGTTCAAATCGGTCAGCTTGCCGGCGTCGACCATCGCCTGCAGCACCGGCTTCATGTTTTCCGGCACCGACAGGCCGTACCTCTGCACGTTCTGGAAGTACTCGTTCACTTTCCCGGACATGCCCTCGACCACCGCGGCGACGTCGGCGCCGTTGTCGATGAGCAGCTTGAAATCGGCGGCGAACTGCTTCGCGGCGTCGTCGGACTTGGCCTGCTGGAAGGCCGCACCCAGTTTGTCGACGGCGATCCCGTACCGGCCGGCGGCCTCTTCCATCGCTTGCCACGGGGCCGGGTCCGCCAGGCCGAGGAGCTTCCGCTTGACCTCGTCAGTCAATCCGCCGCTCCGGATGAGCGTCTCGAGCACCGGCTGCAGCGCCGGCGGGAGCTTCTGCCCCGTCTCGAGCGCGGCTTTGATGATGTCGTTCAGCCCGCCGGCCATGGCCTTCGCGAGCTGGGCGTCGCCGAAGCCCATCGCCTTCAGCCGCTGGTAATCGCTCGCGAGGGTGGAGATCGACGCGCCGGCGCGTTCGGCCGGCGACTTCAGGTCATCGAGCGTGAGACCGTACTTCTCGAGCGTCTGCTGCGCGGCCTGGACAGACTGCTGCTGGAGCTGCAGGAGCTGCTGCAGCCGATCGAAGGCGGCCTGGACGTCCTTCTTGTTTCCGCCGGTCACGAACGCGTGGTAGGCCTCGCCGATCTGCCCGCCGAGATTCGTCTCGAGTGCCGCGGCGATCGGTCCCGACGTCAGCGACGCGATGAGCGCCTCCATCTGATCGCGGCCGCCGCTTTGCGCCGTGAGCGTGTCGCGCAGGTCGTTCGCCTTCTTCCCTTCCGTCAGGTGCTTGTAGAGCATCACGCCGGCGACGACGGCCGCGCCGACACCAAACGTCGTCGCCCCGAGCGCGGCGGCGCCGCCGATCGTGGCGCCGGTCGCGAGCGCACTGCCTGTGGTGAGGCCCGCCGTCATGGCTGCCGACGTCAGGCCGGCCCCCGTGCCGCCCTGGTACGCCGCGATGCCTGCGGTGATGCCGCCGAACACGCCGGCGGACAGATAGGGATGCGTCGTCGCGAAAGACGCGAGGCCCCCGCCGCCCCCGCCAGGCGCGCCTGGCGCGTTCCCGCCGCTCATCGCGTTGCCGCCGACGGCCGCCATCCCGGCCATTCCAGAGGCCATCTGCTGCTGCCCGCCAATGAACTTCTGCACGAGCGTCGCGATGAACCGACGTTCGAAATACCCGAGGATGTCCTCGAGCACGCTCTTCGCGGCGGACCGGAACGAATCCCAGCCGTGCACCAGGCCGTCGAACAGGCGCACGCCCTGGTCGACGACGTGGTTGACGAACTGCTCGTAGATCCGCTTCGCCGCCTCCGTGCCGTCGGTCCACTCTTTCCGCCACTCCTCCCATTGGCGCTTCATCGCCGGCGCGAGATTCTCGGTGAGCTTGAGGAGGTTGCCGAGGCCGACGCCGCTCCACGCCTGCTGTTGCCGGATGTTCTCTTTGATCGCCGCGGTGTCTTCGCGCCAGGCGCTCGTCGCATTCGGCAGCTGGCGTTCGATGGACCCCAGCCCTTCGACGACCTTCACGTTCCCTGATTGCCAGCCGCCGAACAGTTCGATCACGTGTTCGAGTTCGGGCCGGAGCTGTCCGCCGTCGCGGACGAGCTGAATCAACTGCTTCGACAGGTCCGCGCCCTCTTTCGCGGTGATGTGCGCCGCGCCGCCGGCGGCGATGACCTTGTCGGTCAGGAACTGGATTTCCTTCGCGAGCGCCTTTCCCGTCAAGACGTCGGCTCCGCGCTGGACAGCCGCTGCGTAGTCCAACATGGCCTGAGTCGCCGGCGGCGCCTTTTTTGCCGGTAGATCGATGTCTTGGCCGAACTGAGCGGCCTTCGGGTGCGTCGTGTCGAACGCCGCGGCAAGCGTGATGAGCGATAGCCCAAGATCGCGGAAGCCGTTGACAATCAGGGCCGAGCCGGCAACCAGCAGCATCTGCTTCGCCATGCCCATCACAGCGGTGGTCGCCAGATTGACCCCGAGAACGAGGTTCTCAAGAGGCCCCTTCGACTTTTCGAGCCACGTCAAGACTCGGTCCAGGGCAGGCAATAGCGCGACGCCGATCCGGTCTTTGAGGCCTTCAATCGTCTTGTCGAGAATGCGCGAGCGCTCCTCGAATTCCTTCGCCGCCCCAGCGGTGTCGTGGGTCCATTTGAAGCCAAGCCGGTCGGATACGTCCGTCAATTCAGAGAGCGGTCGCATCAGCGTCGGCAGCACCGAGCGGAACCCCTCGCCCATCAGATCGACACCAATCTTCGCGGCGCTCGCGCCTTCCGGAATCTTCCGGAACGCGTCGGACAGCTGAAGGATTTGTTGATCGTGGCGCGCGTTGGCAAACGCATCCGCATCGAGACCGAGCGATCTCAGCGCGGCGCGCGCCTTCTCGCCTTGCGGCCCGGTATCGGCCAGGCGCGTTTGCAACTGAAACGCTGCGGCGCTCAGTGAGTCCAGACTGCCGCCAGTCACTTCAACCGCAGAGGCGAGCTGATTCGCCGGTCCGACCGGGGCCTGGAGCCGGGCGGCGAGGTCCGACGCCTTCTCGCCCGCGGCGGCGGCATGCAACGTCCATTCGTATAGCTTGCTCGCGCCGTAAATTGCGGCCGCGGCGGCAATCCCAAGGCCGATCGCCAAGACGCCGGCGGCGACGCCGGCCACGCCGGCGAGCGCTTCGCCGAGCCCTTCTCCGGACGACGTCAGCGTTCGAATGGCGCCAAGCGGGTTCTCAAAGGCCGCCTTCGCTTTCTCACCGAATCCAGTGACTTTGCCGGCGAGCTGCTCGGCCGTGCCCGCGAGACTTTTCGTCTGGCCTTCGAGGAGATTGAACGCGGGCCCGACTTTCGTCTCGGCGGTCTGTGCCACCTTCCCGAGCGCCGCATCGGTCTGCGCCAGCTTCGCCTGCGCGTCGCTGTTATCCGCGGTAATACGAAAGCTGAGCTCACGCGCCATGCGGACGCTCCGGCGCCGGCGGATAGCAGACTTCGTACAACACGGCCAGCCGCTCGAGCTGCTCGAGGAACGCCTCGTCGTCGAGTTGCGTTGTCAAGCGCATGAATACGGCCCCCGCACATTTCAGATCGACCACGAACCGCGAACAGATCCGTCGAAAGAGCACCCACGCCGCCGCATTCTCCGCATCGAGGCTCTCGAGCGCTTCGGCGACGGGACACGTCGCACAGTCGAACTGCTCCGCGTCGGTCTCGAGCAGCTCCTCATCGGCCAGCTGGCAGCACGGGTAGTCGTGCCCGATGTCCTGCCAGAACTCAGCGAACGTCCGCAGCGCCGCGAAATGAGGCGCCGCGCTCTTCGGCGACCTCCTTCACTTGGCTGAGCCCCGCGTGCTCGAGGATCGCGGACGCCCGCGTCGGATCGAGCTGGAGCTTCATCGTGAGCTCGCACGGCGCCGGTTCACCCTTCCACAAGATGCCGGCCCAGCCGACGAGCGCGTAGTCGAGGAGCTCTTCAGAGACCGTGACCCAGTCGGTCACTTCCTCGATACCGCGCCGGCTCGCCTTCTTGGACGTGTTCTTCTTGATGATCTGCTTGTAGACCGCGCGCGTCAGCGGCCGCAGCGTGTACGTGGTGTCCTTGTCCCCGTCCGGCACCCCGAGCTGCGCGTCGGTGATCGTGATCCGATCGTCATCGCTCATCAAGCACACGGCCATCGTCGAACTCCTTCTCCCGAAACCCCGCGGCGTCGTTAGAACGCCGCGGTATCGAACGTGTTGATCAGCGTCAGCCGGAACGGGTTCACGAACGGAATGCCGGCCGGGCTCGAGGCCGCCAGCTTCGCCGTGAACGTCGCTTCCGGTTTGACCTGCGTGGCACCCGACACCTCGAAGCCGTTCGTCTCGTCGAGCTCGAGGTGCGGGAACTGGTAGAGGCGCTTGTACTGGTCCGTCGAGTTGATGTTCGCCCCGAGGAACGTCATGTCGCCTTTGAAGATCGGATTGGCGCGCATCGCCGCGTAGAGCGAGCTCGCGTTCGACGCCAGCATCCGCGCGAACTTGACCTTGATCTGCACCACCGGCCAGCCGTTGTCGGCCGGCTCGTGGATGTAGTCCTGGCCGAAGACGTGCGGGCCGTCCTGCGGCCGCTCGAACGTGAACTCCCAGTCCTCGACCTTGTGGGCGTCGGTGGAGCTCAGCGCGCTGGCACCCTGCACGTTGAACCGGAACGTGCCGTGCTTCTTGAACACACGATTCGCGAGCGACACGAACGAGGCGCCGTTGACGGTCGACCGCGAGTTGATGCTCGAGATGTCGGTCGGCTTGGAGCCGAGCAGCTTATAGCTGCGGTCCATGACGCCGCCGTCGCCGTTCTTCTCAGTGAAGCCGTAGACCTTCGCGCTCGTCAGCTCGTCGACGAACAACACCTTGTCGATCGCCGCGGTCAGGCCGAGGCCATCGGTCGAGACGGCCAGGTCGATGACGTGCTGGTACGACGCCGCCTGACCGGCCGCCGAATTGGACAGCGTCGCCGTCGCCGGCGAACCCATCGCTAGGGCGTCGAGCACGAACTGGTGATCGTCGTACCGGCTGCGTCCGGTCCACTGCAGGTCCGGCGCCGTGGCGTCGCCGAGGTCGCCGCGGCCGAGGAAGGCCTGGCCGAAGGCCTCGTCGTTCACGCGCGAGTACTGCAGGCGCATGCCGCCGGTCGAGGTGAAATAGACGCCGCGGGTAACTGAAGCCGCCACGCCCCACGAGTTGGTGCCGAATTTCGCGAAGGCGATCGGCGTGCTCCGTCCGGTGACTCCTGCCATGGTGTGATCTCCTCGACGCTAGAGCGTCGCTTCGAAGTTGAGCGGGAGCCCGACGCGCGCGACGACATAATTCGCGCCCGAGGGATGCTCGATCTCGAGACTGCGGCCTGCATCGTCGACCGCGTACTCGCCGCTGACCTGGGCGCCATCCCGCACAATCGCGTTGATGACTGCCCGCCCGTCCTGGAGCGCCGCGCGGCGCGCTGCCGCGAAGTCCTCCCTGATGGGCCTCATCACCGACACCAGGACGGTTCCCCGCCCTTCTTCAAACAAGCCGAGGCCGCCGATCGGCTGATCGCCGCGGTACGCCACGGTGAACGCACCTTCCTGTGCGCCGGCGGGAACCCGGGTGAAATCGCCGCCGGGCGCTTCCACGAACTCGAGCTCGTCGACGAGCACGTCACGAATCCGATCAAGTACGGCGTCCTCGGTGGTCGCCATCTACATCCGCTCCAGCGTCCAGCCGCCGCCCGTGACCTGCTCGGCGGTCTGCCCCGCTTCGTCCGACGAAATCGCGTCGTCGTCATCGGTGTCGAATTCCCCGCCGATGGCGTCAGCGACGCGCGTCCACGCGCGGTCGGCTTCCTGTTCGTACCACGCGGCTTTCGCGTCCCAGGGCCCATCCTGTGACGTCGGCGCCTCACGGAAGATGAGCGCGAGCGTGCGCAACGTCGCGGGCGCGCACAGGCGGGACCGACGAATCACCGACAGCGCGCCGATGGTGCATCCCGCTGGCGCGGCGGAGAGCCCGACGCTCACCCAGTAGAACGGGCCGAGCTGATTAACGGTGCGCCGCACGAGCGTGACGGGCGTCGTCCACGTGATCGCGCCGCCGCGGCTGAACGGCACGCCCGCGGTCGCGAGGGTGCCGTCGTTGACCTTCAGCCGGTTCCATTGGTCAGTCCAGGCCTTGACGGTCAGCGTGCCCGCGGTGGCGCTCGGCGCGTCCAGGACGCGCACCGAGAGCCCATTGAAGGGCTGGGTGCTGCCGACATACAGCAGGTCGCTGCCGCTGGCGAGAATCGTCGCGAGCGCCAGGCCATCGGAGGCCTTGGCGGCCGCCGTCTTGTCCGTCAACGCGCTCGACGTCTGGCCGACCACCGCGTCGGCCTGGTAGCGCGTCCGGAACCGATCCGGACTGAACCCGCGGCTCTCGAGTAGCGGGAAAAGCCAGTCTTCGAGCGCCTTCTGCCGGCGCGCCTGCCAGTTGTCGACGTTGAACTGGCTCGACAGGATCGTGCGCTCGTACGATTCCAGATCGACGTCGGTGACCAGGTCGTTCGGGACCCAACTCATACGGACACCGCCTCGCTGGTGTCGATCGGTTCGAGATCGAGTGCCGCGGCGGGCCCGACGCCGGCGAGCATCATGTCGATCTTGGCGTGCAGGTACGCGCGCAGCTGCTCGGGCGTGCGGAACCAGGCGCGCTCTGGCTTTGCGTGGTGCGTGCCGAGGGCGCCGATCGCGCCGGCCAGACCGATCTCGACTTCCATTGCGCCGGCGACTTCCGGCAGCGCCGCCTGATAGAACGGCCGCGCGAGCTCGTGGAACCGATGCTTCGGATCCGCGAACAGCTCTTCGTAGAGGCCCACCACCTGCGTGAGGTGCGCTTTGATCTCGTCGGTCAGCTCGCCCTGCGATGCTTCGCGCTTCCACAACGCGAGATTCGAATGCTCCCGCAGCACGAGCAGCTTGCCGAGCTCACGCTCCTTGAACACCTGGCGGTCGCGCGCCAGGAGCGGCAGGTTTCGGCCGAGGGCCTTTTCGCGCCGGACGCTCTCGTGCAGGTACCCGGTGTGCGCGATCTGCACGTCGTTGACCTGCAGCGTCGGAATGATGTCGGTGTTGCAGTCGCCCATCTGCGGCTGCTCGTGAATGCAGCCGTAGAACTCGATGTCCTCTCGGCGGCGGAACAGCCGCGTGGGCGTGTCGGTCGTCCGCGCCGGCGACGTGTCCAGGTGCAGGTGCTGCTGCAGGATGACGAAGCCTTCGTAGACCGCGCTGTCTCGGTACTTGGCCAGGTCCGGCGCGCCGCAGAGGCGCTCGTCGGCGTCAATCCACAGGAACCAATGCCCCGTGCAGGCGGCGAGCACGCGATTGCGCGCCTCCGCGAAGCCACCGTAGAGCGTCTGGACGGGCCCGACGTCGACCAGGCGCGTCTTGCGTGGGTATTCCGCGAGGAGCTGCTCGAGCGCCGGCCGGTTCGCGCCGCAATCGCCCAGGACGATCTCGTCGACGACGTCGTAGATCGACTCGAGGCAGCGGCGCACATCGATCGTGTCGTTGAGGATGAGGCCCGCGGACATCGGGCGGTACGGGCGCGCGAGCTGCCGCCGCTCGAGCGGGCGGTCGCCGGTCGGCGCCTGGCCGCGCCGATACGACACCAGCCAGTTCCCGACCGTCGCATTGGTCGGGGTGCGTGACGGCCAGACGACCAGCGCCAGGTCGAACCCGCGCTTCTGACCGAACACCGCGGCGAGATCCGCCGGCCGGAAGTGATGCACGTGGCTGCGCTTGTAGGGGCGATGCCGCTCGGCGATTTCCACGAGCGGGCCGAACGGGCAGGACCACACCAGCCGGCCGTCTTCCGCCACCACGCCCTCGAGCGCATCCACCAGCAAGGCGCAGTCGGCGACGTGCTCGATGAACTCGCCACACCAGAGGCCGTCAAAGGCGCCGGCGTGCTCGGCGGCGAAGTCCAGCCACCAGGGAGAGGGTCGCTGTGTCGCGAAGTCCCAGACCGGCGCGACGTCCCAGGTGATCTGCCCGGCGACACCGAGCGAGGCCGCCGCGGCCTGTCCGGCGGCGATGTTGTCGGCCGCGTAATCGATCGCGGTGATGTGCCGTTCGGGATCCGCCAAGGCGAGCGCGATCGCGAAGGCTCCCGAGCCGCACGCGACGTCGACGACGCGCTTGGCGCCGGCGAGCCCGCTCTCAACCGCCTTCAGGCGCGGTCCGGCGCAGGCGAGCTCGACGCGCGGATCGAGCGCGCGTTCGGCGTAATCCGCGGCCGTGTGCTCCAGGCCAGCGATGGCGCGATCGCACTCCGCGATCGTCGCCGTGTCGGCGAGTTCTTCCGCGACCAGGCGCGCGCTGACGCAGTCGTCCTCGTGCATGAGCCGCGCGAGAATCGCCGGCTTCTCGAGTTCGTAACGCGCGGCGAAGGCCTCCAGCCAATGCGCTTCCCATTCGGCCGCGATCGCGTCGTAGGTGTAGCCCGCGACGTGCTTGCAGCCCTGCTGCTGCACCTGGCGGTACCCGAACGTCTGATTCCGGCAGGCGGCGAGCGCATGCAGCACGGCCTCGATTGACGCACGCTGGTACGCCTCGTCTTTTTCGGCGTCGCCCTTGATCAGGACGCCGCCCGGGACGGTTTCCGGCAGCGCGCCCTTCCAGGACCCGACAAACGGCGTCCCGTTCGCCTGGCTCTCAATCGCGGCGATGCAGGACGTTTCCGCGAAGCCCGCGATGCCCGGGTACCACATGACGGCCGACTCGGCGATCGCCTGGTAGAGCGCCGGCTTACCGAGCTCGCCGAGATACGTTATGCCGCCGATCTGGTCGTTGACCGACGCCACGAGCTCGTCGAAGCGCCGGCAGACGTCGCCCCAGCCCGTCGGGTCGTACATCGACGAGTAACGGCAGAGCGCGAGTGTGGCCTCTGGCGCGGCCTGGCGCAGCGCCGGCCACATCTGCAGCAGCGGCGCGAGGCCGCGCTCCGGCCGACTGATGTGGATGATCTGGTTCGGCCGCTTCGGGACGTCACGCGTCACGAGTGTCGGGTCGAAGCCGTTGCGCGTGACATAGCCGATCTTCGACAGCTCGGGCACGACGCCTTCCCACTGCTTCCGGTGGTAGGCGGACACGTACGCGACCTCGTCGTAGGCCCACGCGGTGCCCATGACGTGCTGCTTCATGTCCTCGCCGGACATCAGGTCCTGGGACCAGAGCACGCGCCACTTCGCCGGCAGCTCGCCGAGCGGATGCGGCATGCGCAGCGCGACGAGGACATCCCAGTCCTGCGCGACGGCCATGACAGACATCTGTCGGTACGGGAACCACTGCACGCCGGCGGCGTCGACGCGTGGGCAGGTGTCGGCGATCTTGCTCGCGAAGATGGAGACGCGATGGCCGCGGCGCGCGAGTGCGCGTGCCAGGCCGACGCACGCCGACTCGGATCCGCCGAGCGACGTTGTGCCGGCGAGAATGCCAGCGGTGAACTCGACCGAGTCGATGGTGAAGGCGATCGACAGCCGCATTATGTCGTCGTCTCCTGCTCTGCTTTCCGACGCTTGTCAGCCATCCCCGTCGGCTTGCCCGCCTGGGCCTTGATCGCTGCGAGCTCGTCGAGCTGCGGAATGACCTCGTCGCGCAATTCCTGCTGCCAGCGGCGGAGGACGTCCTGCCGGATCGGCAGGTGCACGCGCAGCAGTTCGTCAATCACCATCTGGTCGCCCGCCCTCTCGTCGAACGAAACACGGAAGGGGCGAGCCGGCCCGTCGGCCACGCTCGCCCCGATCCGTCATGTATCAAGCGCCGCCGATTAGGTGTGCGCCTGCGCCATGCCCGACTCGTGGTAGAGCTCGAGCGTGTACTCGCCGGTGATCAGGCCCTTGACGTTGTCGCCGCCGGTCGCCATGTCCATGTAGTCGAACGAGCGACCCTGCAGCGGGACCACCGCCAGGCGCTCGCGCGGCACGAGGATGAGCGAGGTGTCGGGCATCACGCGCGACAGGAAGAGCTCGGCCTCGCCGAACGGTCCGACGTACCGGCGCACACGGCGCTGGAAGACCTCGGACTGGTTCGAGTCCTGCACCTTCGAGTCGTTCAGATCCGACAGCGCCTTGAACCAGGTCGAGCCGGCGATGATGCCCCAGGTCTCGTTGCCGACCGACGCGCCGTTGCTGAACGCCGAGCCCCACAGATTGCCGATGTAGGTGTGCGGCGCCGCGACGAACGACGAGGAGGTGATCGTCGAGTTGATCGTCGCGATCTGGCCGCGGATGCCCTGCATCGTGCGAGTCGTGGAGCTCGTCGCCAGTGAGTTCGCGCCGTTCAGCACGCCGCGAATGACTTCCTTCTCGAGCTGGTGCAGCGCGTCGATGAGCGACTTGGCCTTGCGGGACTCCCACGAGTCATTGCCCACCTGCGCGAGCGCCACCTGGGTGCGCGACTGCGCGAGTTCCATGCGGAACAGACCGACCGTGTTCGCCCGCGGATTGCCGAGGCGCCTGGTGTCGGCGCCGGAGTGGTCCGCGCCCTCGACGCCGGCCGCGGCGCGCACGTAGAGCTGGCCACCAGCGGAGAGCGATCCGATCACGCCGCCGTCGTAGGCGCGTTTGCACACGATCGAGTTCGCGCCGACGATGCTGGTGACCTGCATCAGTTCGGGCGCGGCGGATTCGTTCTGCAGCAGCTGGCCAACGTTGAGCGCGAGCCCCAGGCCGTTGACCTGGAACGCGGTGTCCGCGGTCGCCGAATTGATCGCGGTCGACGCGATGATGTAATTCGGCAGCATGAAGTCCTCGACGAACTCGTGCTTGATGTTCGTCGCGAACCGATTGGAGTCGCCGATCCAGTCGAGGATCGGGGTTTCTTTGGGTGCGAGGGCACGGACGATGTCCGCGATGTCGCGCTGAATCAGCGACGCAGTGAACAGTTCATTGGACGCAAGGCCTGAGAATGCCATGGGAAGGTCTCCTTACGCCGATCGAGCCGAGCCGATCCGGCGCATTGCTTCGGCCGCGTTCGAGAGCGACGGATCCGCCGAGACCGCGTCCACCGCAGCCTTGAATTCGGCGTTCGCCCCTTTCGGCACGCTGCCCGCCATGGAAGCTCCGCCCGCCGCGCGTCCACCCACGCCCCGGACGGGCGCGCGATTGTGCGGCTTCAAGGTCAGGAACTCCCCCACGAGACCCTCGATGGTGACGGGCTTGCCGTCGGCCCCGAGTTTGGATTCCGGGAAGCTTTCCCGGAAGCGATCGGCCTTCACCGTTGGCAGGAAGTCCGCGTCGAGTTCGACGAACTTCGTCAACAGCTCAGCAATGTCAGTGACCGCGGCGGGCAGGGCGTTGGCCTTGATCGCCTCGGATTTCAGATCGAGCGCGACGTTGGCGCGCAGGCGCGCGTCACGCTTCTCGAGCTCCGCTTTCGCGGCGACGCGCTCGGCGTCGACCTTCGCCTCGCGTTCCTTCAGGTCGGCCTGGTAGCGTTCCTCGCGGATTTTTTCCGCGGCGGCGTAGTCCTGCGCCTTCTTCGCGTCTTCTTCCTTGCGCTTCGAGAGCTCGGCCTCGACGGTCTTCAGCCGTTCCCGCTCGGCGGCCGACGCGTTCGACGCGAGCGCCTGGCGCTCTTCCTCGCGGGCCTTCTTCACGGCCTCGTCGATCTGCCCCTGCGCTTCCTTTGCGGCTTTCTCCGCGCCTTTGCCGAACGCTTCGTTGAACCGGGAATCGAGGAATTTCTGCAACGGTTCCGGCAGCTTGCCGATCGACCCGTCGTCTTTCACTTCCACTTCGAGAACAGCCATAACCCCTAGCTCCGAGACCCCTCGCGCGCCAGGTTGGCGTCGAGGTGCAATCCGAACTGCTGGAACAGCGCGGCCTCGTCCGACGGCGCGAGGCCGAAGAACTGGCGCAGCACGTGTCGGCGGCCGGCGCCGCTCACCTGATGGAACGCCGCCTTCTCCGCCGGCGAGACGTGCCGGCTGCCCTGGATGCGCGTCGGGCGTCGCAGCGGCTTCGCCATCACCGAATCACCAGGTTCACGCCGGTGTCATCCGGCTGCACCTCGATGGCGCGCAACATCTCGCCGCTGACCTGGAGGTCGACCCGCGTGGAGGCGCCCGCTTTCGCGAGCGCCTTGGCGTAGCGGGGGCTGTAAGGGGCGAAGGGGACGTCACGCTCGTCCTTGCCGGACGTCGTGCGCTGGACGATGCGATCGCGGGCGTGAGAGCCGATGGCTTTCCAGTCGGCAGCCGTGAGCAGGCGGGCGTCGGTCAGACGGCCGAAATTGCGCGACACGGCGACTTTCATCAGCCGTCAGTATGGGGACGGTGTCAGCGATGTGTCATGTATCGCTTTTCGACATCAGGTCATTTCCGCGCACATTATCGGACTTTTACCTGATGCTATGGCGCTCGGCCGACGCTTCAGACCGTAAACCCCATCGACCGAAGCCACCTGAGAGCTTCAGCACGCTCGACGAGATAGGGTCGGTTCCGGCCTCCTCCGGCGCGGCGGATGGCGGTCAGGCGACCGAGTCTGACCTCCTCTCGGACCAACTGCGCGCTGAAACCTGACAGCTCCACAAGCGTACGTAGTCGGATCGGCTTGCCGTGGCTGGCGAGGTGCTGCAGGGAGGAGACCTCCGTCACTCGGTGGACGCCTCCTCGTCCGTGCGTGTCACCCACCGCGTCCGATACCCGATCGCGCGCTCAATCCGCTGTCCGGTAGCCGAGTACATGAGGCGACGGGGCTGATCCGGCACGGTCATCGACGGCTGGACCGCCGGGGCGTCGTCATCATTCACGAGCGCTTTTCGTCGGTTCACGGGCTTCATCGGGCACTCTTCCGCCGCGGCTTCTTCGCCTCGGCCTTCTTCGCCGCCCGCCACGCGATGACGCGCTCGACGTCCTCTGCCGCCAAGGGAATGCGCTCGCCGGTGTCCTTCATGGCTATGAGCTCGGCGCTCCCGACGGCCAGCCAGGAGTGCCGGCAGTTGTACCCGCCGGCGGTGAGGAAACAGTTCGGCAGCTGCCCGTTGTCCATCGCGTCGATGCGCGACCGCGAGTACACCTTGCCGGCGTGCTCGAGACAGAACGGCCGCGTGTCGCCATCGATGGGGCCGACGTACAGATACGGGTGGTCAGGTCCGAGGCTGTCCATCGAGAGTCGTTCTACCTGCCGCCCGAAGATGCTGACCTGTGTATCGAACAGCGTCTGCACGGTCGCCTCGCTCTTATCGAGCACGCGCGCGAGATCCCTGACGATATCGAGCACCGGTCGCCGCGCCAGGACGTATTGCAGCAGCGCACGCCAGAGCTCCGTCGCGACCAGGTCACCCTGGGCGAACAGGTCTTCGGTGGCCATCTCGCGCAGGGCGTGCAGCGTCGGCGCCGACGAGCCGACCAGGCCGGCGTACTGCGCTTGGCGCGCCGTGAAAAAGTCCTCGAGGATCTTCTGGTGGCTGGCCTGCGTCGCGTTTGACACCATCGCGTCGTACCCGGCGTCGGTCAGCACTTCGCGGATCCGATCGCGCAGGAGGATGACCTGCGCCGCATCGAGCGCCCCGATCGTGTCCTCGGTTCGTCCCGACTGAATGAGCTGCGCAATTTGCCGCTCGGCATCACGCCAGACGCGCGCGAGCTGCTCGGCGAACGCCGCGCCCAGCGCTTCGCCGGCGCGCTGGATCTCCTCGGCCCGCCGGACGAGCCGGCGCAGTTCCTCGAGCATGACGCGGTTACGCGGCGGCCGGCTTTGGCGCCGGCGGCTCTTGTGACGTGCCGGCTGCCGGCAGCCGCAACGCCGTCGCTTCCAGTAGTGATTGTTGGCGCTCGGCCGTCGTCAGAATTTCCTGCGCGTCGATCTCGTCGTCGATCTCGCGCAGTTGCTTCGTCTCGAGGTTCGGCAGGAACGCGCGCACGGTGCGCTTCTTCAGTTCCTTCGTGGCTAACGACCCGAGCTCGAGGCTGACGGCCTTGGCCGCTTCCTTCGCCACGCTTTCGAGATCGGGCGGCGAAAATTCCGTCGGATACGAGACCTGGACGCCGTCCTCCGCCTGCCGTTTCTCGGCCTGGTCCGGGCCCATCTTCGCGCGATACACCAGGTCGACAATCTGCCGATCGACGTGCTGCAGCTCGCGCGCGTACTTCTGGAGCACGTTGGTCTGCTCCTCGCGCTTGATGCGTCGAGACTCCGCGGCCTCCGCGACGCGACTATCGGACTCCCACGGCACTGCCGCCAGCCGGTAGATCATCCGGCTGAGTCGGTCGATGTGTTCGTGGTACGCCGACACGTTGTCGCCCTGCGGGCTCAGGTACTGCGCGGGGTTTGTGGAGAAGAGCACGTTCGATGTGCCGGACTGGCGGCCAATGAGCTCCTGCTCACGCTGCAGGTCGCCGGTCGTCCCGATCGGCAGGTTCAGCACCGCGAAGGTCTGATTGCGCAACAGCTCGCGGACCTCTGAGACTAGGTTGTAGAGGTCGACGTAGAGCTGCGGGTCGCCCATCACGGCCTTGCCGATGATCGGCGTCAGGGGCCGGCGCTTCCCGTACAGAATCTGCACCGGCAGCCGGCCGAAGCCATGCTCGCCCTCGCTTGTCTTCTTCCCCTTCGCATCGTAGAGCGCCCACTTCTCGGCGTCGACGATCCGGACCTGCAGCAACTCGACGTTAGGGTTGGACTCGAACGACGTGCGCGCGACCGGCTCGACGAGCTTGACCGCGGTCAGCTCGCCGTAGTCGTCGACGAGCCAATCGATCAGGTCGAGCGGCGTATAGCGGCAGAGCCGCGGCAACCCAGTCTCGGCGGCGGTGGCTCCCTCCGTCTCCGGCTTGTCGAGCAGCAGGATGGCATGGCCGAACACCGCGGCGACGAGCCATGCGTCCTGCATCGCGGTATCGATCGCCGTGCCCTTGCCGTCGCAGTTCGCCCAGAACGCGAGTAGGTCCTTGTTCGTTTTCTCGCGTCCGAACACGCGATCCGGCGCCTGCTGGAAGAGCGCCCCCATCGGCGCTTGCACGATGATCTCCGCGACGTTCTCGTAGCGCGCCAGGCGCCGGCGCATCTTCAGCTTCGGACTCGGCTGCCGAGGGTTCGGATTCGGCGCGGTCGATCCGTCCTCGAGCTTGATGGAGTGGTCGAGAAACTCACGTGGATGCGGCACCAGATACGGCCGCTCCGGATCGAGGAACCCGCCGGCGCCTTCGTAGACATCGAGCGCGGTCGACCACGAGGGCTTCCACTTCGCGTACTCGCGATGCGTGAATTTCGTTTGGCCAGCTGAAATCGCCACGGTTACCACCCCTTCAATTCGACGTCTGACGTGAACGCCGCGGTGCGATGCAGGCGGCGGAGCGCCTGCGTGCATTGATCCACCTGGTCGTCATGGGCGCCCATCGGAAACGCGGCGCACTCTTCCACGAACGGCTCGACCCACGCCGGCGTGTCTTTCAATCCCGTATTGACGCGACCATCGGGCAGTACGCCGCCGGGCAACCACACGTTGCCGCTCTCGAGCAGCGGAAGAATCGCGTGCACGCGCTGCGTCTTCTCGCCCTTTGGCGATTCCGCAATGACACCAGGAATGCGAGTGCGCAGCTCGCTGATGACATCCGGGCCCGCCGCGGTCTTTTCGATCAGCACCGTCGGCAGGATGTCTGGCCACTGGTCACGGCACCAGCGATGCAGGTCGAGGACCTGGCGCAGCAGCTCGGGAAACTCCCAGCGGCCGCGGAGCGCTTTCAGTCCATAGATTTGCGGCCCGCGGCCCTTGCCCCAGGCGCCCATCGCCGCGTAGTCGTTCGTTTCCTTCGCTCGGTACGCCGGGTCGAGCGAGATGATGAGCTCGGTCAGCGCCGGCTTGTGGTCCGGCGCATACCACTTCCACCAGCCGCGCTTGATGAGCCCGCCTTCCGCTGGTGTCGGGTGCTGCTGATAGAGCGCCGACCAGTTGTACTCGCCGGCGCTCGCGCGGCGCTTCGCGAGCTCCTCGAGCGGATACTTCTCTGGCCACAGCGCCTCGCCGGCCTGTCGGCGATCGTCAGGATGACGCTCGGCTTCGGCGATCGCTGGCAGCGACAACACCGTCCACTGGTCCGCGGCGGGATTGTTGCGGGCGAGCGCGAGCAGCTTCCCCGCCAGGTCGTCTTCGTGCCAGCGCGTCAGGCAGATCACGATGCGCGCCGAGTCGCCAAATTGGCGCGTGTGGAACGTGCTCGTATACCAGTCCCACACGTTCTTGCGGTACGTCTCGGACTCGGCCTCTTCGCGGTTCTTCACCGGGTCGTCGATGACGCCGATGTCCATCGACTTGCCGGTAAGGCCTCCCTGCACACCGACGGAGGTATACGACCCGGCCTGGCCGACGATCTGAAACTGATCAGCCATCCGCACTTCTCGGTCGCGCGTGCTCGGCAACCGGGTCAGCGGAAACAGCCGGCGATAGGCGTCGCCGTCCATGATGCGCTGGACGTCGCGGCTCATGTCGTTCGCGAGCGTGGCGCTGTACGAACACGCGACGATGCGCAGTGACGGGACGCGTCCGAGGGCGTAAGGAGGGAAGCGGCGCGAGACGAGTTCCGACTTCCCGTTCTGCGGCGGCAGAAACAGCATCAGCCGCGTGAGCGTGCCCGCGAGCACCTGGTCGAGCGTGCGCGCCACTAGGTGGTGATGCCAGTTCGCGGCGTACTCCGGGAACGTGTAGCGCGTGAACCCGAGCAGGCTCCGCCGGGCCAGCTCGGCCTCGATCGCTTCCACGGTCGGGAGAGCCAGGGCCGTCGCCGCCATTTACGCCTTCTGGCGTGCCTCCGCAAGAATGCGTTGCAGGGTCTCGGTCGACAGCGTCGCGGGATCAATCGCGGTGGTGGCAATCGGGCCACCGCCAGCGCCGGTGTGCTCGTGCCGGTCTTTGTATTTCTCCGGAAGCAGGCCCTTCAGCGTGAAGATGAGCAACGTGTCGGAGAACTTCTTCACGACGCCGACCTTCCGGCCGTTCTGATACACGGGCTCGTACCAGCCGTCGCGCGCCCGGCGAATCGCCTCAGATTCGAGCGAGTCGGCGGCGTCGGCTTTCGCCTCCTCGAACGCGGCGCGATAGGCCGGGTCTTCCTCCATCCAGCGGTAGTGGGAACGGCGATGCACGCGCGAGGCCTTCGCGGCGCGCAGGTGCGTGCCGGTCTTCGCGAAGGCCGCCAGATACGCGCGCTTTTTCAGGTGTGTTATTCCGTGACTAGTGATCCAGTCCTTCGCTGGACGCGCCATGATCTAGTGTCGCCTCCCTGTCAACGCGGCAGTTGTCATCGGTATCAATCAGCCGGAAATACAATCTTCCGATTGCCGACGTGCCACGCCTGGCAGTGATGGCAGCGATAGGGCGTGAGATGGCACCCGGGATCCACGCGTCCGAGGGTCATCCCGCGCTCGGCATGAAGGAAGGCCTGCGCGTAGGACTCGTGGCAGACCTTCCCCGTTTCACAGACGCGCGCGTGCCGCTTCGTGTGCCAGCGCGTCGGGCCAGAGGGAATGAGCCGCCGAGGATCCGATTGACCGATCGACGAGCGAGCCGGCCTCGACATCACGCGAGCTCCTGGAGCGCTTCGTCACGCGCCACGTTGAGCGCCGCCATCGCTTCGTGACTGCCGCCGATGACGTCTGGATGTGCTTCGCGTGCTCGAGTGCGGAACGCCTTGTCGATGGCCTCCGCGGTGACTGAGTCATCAGGCCCGAACCCGAGCGTCGTCCGCCAGGTGTGGCCCTTCGGCGGCAGCGCGGTGTAGCCGGCGAACGCCTGCTCGAGCGTGCCGACGCCGTACCGGTCGATTCTGCGCAGCGCGTCGATGTGCTGCGCGATTGCCGCCAGGTTGTCCGCCACGCGAATCCACGCGTCGCACGCGAGCACGCGGTCTTGTTTCTTCAGCCGGAAGTAAACAGCGGCCCCGGGATCGTTCGGTTCGCGCGCCGTCGAATACGGCAGCCCGTCGAGGCGCGTCGGGACGTTGGTCGAGATGATGCAGTCGCCCTCGAGCACGCCGAGCCGTTCAAGCTGGCCACGGAGTCGCTTCACTGCATCGCTGACGCTGACCGGCTTCGCGTCGACGCGCCGAATCTTGCTGCCATCCGACATCGGCACGTCGGTCCCACGCTGCGTTGAGAAATTCGCGCGGCGCCGGTCGGACGCCTTGGCGCGCTTCCAACCGACCGGCCACGACAACGGGTAGCGCTCAGCCACGCTGTACCGGCACTCTCCGCGCCTGGTTGACGCAGCGGACGTGCGCCCGCGATCGATAGCCGGCGACGTGGAACCGCTCGCCGTACCGGATGAGCCCCTGGCAGAGCGCGCACCAGTACCGCTCGGCGAGGCAGGACCGGATCGGGCGCGCCGCCCACTCGGCGATCGTGAGGGTCTTCATCGAGGCGGCTCCTTCTCCTGGGCGCGGGCCGCCGCTTGGGCGGCGAGCACCTCGCGCAGCTCACGTAATGCCAGCTGCTTGTACGTGCCAGCCGGATAGTCGAAGTCGTGAAAGAAGCGAACGATCTCCGTCGCGGCGGCGGTGAGCGCGGCGTGGGCCTCGGTGAGCGCGTTTTCCCGTCGTAGTGCATCGACGACTTGGTTGTTCATCTCCGCGTACGCACCGCTCAGGATTTCGTGGCCGCGTTCCAATGCTGCGTGGGCCTCAGTGAGCGACTGGAGAGCTTCGATCGCGGCGCCAAGGTCATCCGCCGCGTCGCGCGCGAGATCGCCTGATGGGTAGTACCCATCGCGGTCTTCGAGATGGGGACAGCCCTCCCGGTACCACTTCGCCCGCTCGGCGAGGAGACCGATCATCTCGTTGCTGCCCGTCATCGCCGCTCCAGCTTGCGCAGGCGCGCCTCGATGAGGCGCAGGCGCCTCTCGATCGCGCGGCGATTGCGGAGCGTCAGATCCTGCGGGTTCCGTTTCGTCGTGGTCGGCATGGTTACTCCCCTGTGCATAGGCGGTGGAGGTCGGCGCCGAGCGCGTCGTCGAGCACCGCGACGATCTCGAGGTCCCGCCCGTTCAGGCGGACGGTGCGCGAGACCGAGAGGCGCCCGACCTGCTCGCCGCTGCGGTTGATGAACAAGCACGCGAGCTGTTGCCGGAGGGCGGCCTCGAGATGCGCGCGCGCGACCATCCGGACCGCCGCGTGATCGGCGGCCCTCTGAATGCCGCCGGGCCACGCTTTCGCTTCGACTGCCGCCGTCAGGCGCTGTTGCAGGTCGTAGTTTTCAGCGACGATCCGGTTGATGTGGCCGTTGTCCTTCTCGTGTCGCGCTTCCAGCTGCTCGATCTTCTCGGCCTGCTCGCGCACCTGCGCATCGGCGGCGATTCGCGCGGCGGCCTCGTTTTTCGCGATCGTCCGTTCAGCTTCGACCTGGGCCTCGAGGGTCACCCTCTGACAGCCTGTGCGCGCGCACGAGAGATTCTCCGTGGTCATGATTTGTCTCCTGAAATATTGACAGGCACCTTCCGCGCCTCGTTGACGCACCGGACGTGCGCCCGCGATCGATAGCCGCCGACGTGGAACCGCTTGCCCTTTTCGTGGTTGAGCTTGGCAGCGAGTTCCTCGGCGGCCACCGCGCGCTTCTGTAATTTCTCGATCTCGCAGTCGACCACCGGGTTCTTACACTTGAGGTTCGCGCACGTCAGCCCGCCGCCAGAGCCGATGAAGAGCGACTGAAGCCCGCACGCCGGGCAGCGCGTCGTGATGCGTTCACGTTCCATCAGATCACCAGCCTGGTCGGGATCGCCGCGAGTTCGGCGCGCGCGGGTGCGTGCTCCTGCAGGTCGCGCTCGAATTCCGTCGTGTTGAGCCCGTGGCGCACGGCGACCCGCGTGATGAACGCGTGGCACTCGACGCCGCCCGCGGTCACCCCTTGCCACACGCGCGCCGGAACGATCGCGCCGTCCGGCATGCGCAGCTGCACGATCTTGTCCGTCGACTCGAGCGTGACCTTCACGACTGCGCCTCGTCGGCCGTCGCGGCCGGGTTGAGCAGGAACGCCGGCGCCGCCGGCAGATCGTCGACGGTGACCGCCTCGCCCTTCTCGGCCTTGACCTCCTCGGTCCGGTCGAGCCACTCGACGACGGCGACCACCTGATCGTCGGTCCACGCCTGGGCTCGCTCGACCGGGATCTCGAGGCTCTGATCGGCGAGCCGGCGGACGAGCTCGGCGACCTCGTGCGACTCATCCACTTGTGGGCGCAGGAACGCCGGCGGCTCGACCACGGGCGTGTCGATTTCCGCGTCGCGCGCATCGCAGTACTCGAGATATTTCCGGACCTGCTCGCGCTCCTCGGATGTGTAGCCGAACACCTGCAGCACGTTGACGTCGTGGCCCTCGTCAATGAGCCGCTCGGTCAGGTCCTTCGCGACCGGATCCTTCTCCGCGCGCTCGATCGCGTCGGTCTGATTCTGAAAGAGCGGCAGGTCCTCGCCGCGGGCGCGCGCCGCGATGCGATCGAACTGCGCCTGGAAGTTTTCGATGCACGCGTCGAGCGCCTTCTTCCGGTCCCGCGCCTCGGCGACGGCGGCGTTGTGGCGCGCGGTGGCTTCCTTCACGCGGTCGCGCATATCGACGAGCACGGCGAAGTCTTTTTCATGAATCGCAACGGTCGGGGTATCGAGCATGGAGATCTCCTCAGAGGGACGGGTGATATTCCGAGACGGTGATGACCGCGTGTGGCGGGCCATCGGTGTAGACCTTCGAGACGTTGAGCTTCACGACCTGTGCGTCGTCGCGCCAGATCACGCCGGTCAGCGGGTCCTCGGCGGCACGCGCGAGCTTCGAGAGATCCGGCTTCACGGTCGGCAGCGGGCGTTTCCGCGCGCTGACCGACGCCGGGCGCGGCAGGTGGAACACGACGGTGAGCGCGACGGCGAATTCGAAGCGGCGAGGGTCCTTTTCGAACACGCGCTCCGCTTCGAACCGGATGAGCGCTTCCCACTTTTTCAGGTCGGGATTGTCGCTGGTGATCACCGCGCGCCCGTTGCGCACGAACGCACGCGCGCTGCCCTTCGGCTCGGCGATGCCCCACACGATCAGTTCGACCGTTCTCACGCGATCGCCTCGGCCTTCTCGCCCCACTTGGCGAGGCGCTGGAACCGGACGTTCAGCCCCACCGGGATCCGCTGCACCATGCCCTTCTCGAAGAGCCCGTCGACGACCTTCGCGGCGAGCTCGCGGTCGATCGAGGGGAACGTCGCGCGGCAATTGCGCAGGATGTCGTTCAGGTCGTAGCTCGCGCCCGACGCGAAGATCTGCGTGACCTTCTGCGTGAGCGCGTGGAGGTCGATGCCGGCCGGGACCGGAATCGTGCGGACCTTCGGGCGTGCCGCGCGCTCGGCCTCGGTGAGTAGGCGGAACCCGACCGGCTTTGTTTCCATCCGCACGATCGTGCCGGCCCCGATGAGTTCGGCGGTGACTTGCGCCAGGTTTGACATCGAGAGGCCGGACGCCGCCTGAAGATGCGGCCAGGATGCCACGCCGGGCGCGACCTTCGTGATTTCCGCGAGCACGATCTGGTAGCCGCGACGACGCGCGTCGGCGGCCGCGGTGGAATTCTTCGCCGCCGTCGCGTCCGGCTTCCGCACGGCCGGCGCCTTCTGTGGGCGCCCGGGTCCGCGCTTGGGCGCGTCCGCTGGGGCGTTCAGCTTCGAGCCCGAGGCTCGGGGCTTGGGGTTCGTGGGCGGCGGTGCTGGCGCCAAGCGCATGACCGACGGCACGCCAATGCGCGTGCTCGAGGTCTTGCCGGTGCGGATGACCATGCCGCCCTCGACGCAGAGATGATCGAGCGCGCGCCGGAGCCGCGCGGCGCGGAGGTTCACCGCTTTGCGCAGTTGGGCGAATTTCGCTGGCGCGGTCTGGGTTTTCAGGTACGCGAGGACCTTAGCCGCGTCTTCCTCGATCGGCGCCGTCTTCCGCCCCGGGCGCTGTTTGATCGGTCTCGGCCCCGACTGTTGGCGTCGCACCTCGGCGCGCGCAGGCTCGCGCTGCTCGCGGGGTGTCAGCGCCTTCCCGATCACCGGCACCAAGTCATCGATCTCGCGCAGCCGCGTCGCCAGATCCCGGCATTGTCGCGCGCGCCCGTCCGCCTGCATGGCCTCTTCCTCGAGGGCGACGATGGCCGCCTGAATCGCTCCGTTCATCGCCGTCTCCGGAAGGCGTCACGCGCCGGGCAGGTCGCCCAATGCGTCGACGCGAGATCGATCTGCCACTTCTCCCGCCCGGTGCCGAGCTCCGCGGTCTTGATCAGCGCGACCGGGCGCCGATCGAACGGGATCGATTTCCCCGAGTCGACGGTGTCGGCCCAGTAAATCTGCCGGCGGCAGCTCGGGCTCGTACACGTCGCCGGGCGGATCGTGTCGGCCCAGATGTTGGTCGTCTTCGGTTTGCGCTCGAGCGGCGCCAGGCCGTGGGCGCCGGCCGGATGCTCGCATCGGACGCAACGATCGGGTGACGCCTTGCTGAGCACGAGCTGATTACACGCGCGCGGGAGCATCAGGCGCCTCGCTCTGCGAACAGCGGCACGCAGGCCGCGATCCGTCGTTCCGCGATCGCGACGTAGTCCGCTTCACGCTCGATGCCGATGAACGGACGACCCTCAAACGCGCACGCGCACCCGGTCGTTCCTGAGCCGGTGAATGGATCCAGGACCGTACCGCCGACCGGCGTGACGAGCCTGACGAGCCAGCGCATCAGGTCGATCGGCTTGACGGTCGGGTGAAAGTTCCCGCGCGCCTGCACTCCGCGATTGCGCGGATTGTCGCCGCCCGGGTTGCCCGCCTTCCGGCTCTCGTCGCGCTGCCGTGGTGTCAGGTCATGGCAGCCGAGATCGCGCTCGGCGCGTGATGGCTTCGCGACGTAGAAGAACCGCGAGGCGCCGCCGACGTCGAGGCCGCGCGCGGCGTCGCACTCCTCTTGGCCCTTGAAGTCGCCATCCGCGGAGCGGAACTTGTCGACGCCGCGGCGGGTCGGATTCGCTCCGGAGACGAGCTCGCCGGTCTGCGCGTCGAGCGCCGCGGCGGCGTCCTCGTCGAGCACGACGTTCGCCGGCCACCGTCCGAGCTCATAAAGCTCCAGCGCGGCGGCGTCGCGCGGATCTGGCTCTGGTCGAGACGTCAGCCGGCAAGCGTCGATGTTGAGCGCCGCCGTCCCGTGCGTTTCATGGCAGGCCTTGATCGTGCCAGCGAAAGGTTTCCAGGCGAGCGCGATCGGCTCGTGCGCCGGCTTCAGCGCCGTGCCTTTGCCGTCGCCGAGGTTGTAGTTCTTTGGAAACCCCGATCCGAATAGCCACGCGAATTTGTCGCGGAGGACGAACCCGGCGTCCTCGAGGCCGCATGCCATGCGGTGATAGGAGCGCGGCGCGGCGCAGACGACGATGTACGCGCCTGGCTTGAGGACGCGGAAGACCTCACGCGCCCATCGCTCGGTCCATTCCTGAAACGCCCGCAGGCCTGCGACGGTGTAGTCGTATTCAATCTGCGAGGGCGAGAGTGCCGGCGAGCGCCATCGGCCGTTGATGTTCGGATTCTCCGATTCGATCTTGGCCGCCTCGCGCTCGCGCGGGTGCATCAGGCGCCGATTTCGGCCGGTCCCTGGCTTGAACGTGTCCCACTCGCGACCCATGAACCCGATGCCGTACGGCGGGTCGGTCACGCACGCATCGATCGACGCGTCGGCGATCGTCGGCAGCACGTCGAAGAGATCCCCGTGATGGATCATTCGTCCCGTCCTGCCGCGGCGGCCTTGAAGTCGAGCAGCGTTTCTTCGTCGCCGAACTTCGCAAACCCACTCGGGCGCGCGGACTGTTCCACGGGAAACGGCGTCCGCCGATCGCGATGCGCCGGCGCCTGCTCAGCGATCGCCTCGCGCTCCTCGAGGTCGGTCGCGGCCTGGCGCGCGTGCTCGATGGCCGCCTCGTCGACGACGCCGATCGCGTGCTGCCGGCAGCGCCGGCGCGTCGCGTCCACGCCAGGCAGGCTGTGGAGCTGCACCGGCTCGCCCTTCGCGATGCGGTGGCCGTCGTAGCCGCACGAGGTCACGAGCCGCGCGATGACCCAGGTCGAGGCCATCACGCTTCCCTCGCCGGCTTTTGCTGGTCGCGAAGCTGTTGGGCCGCGCACCAGGTCTTGCTGTTGCAGGGCGGGGTGTGAGGGCAGTCGTGGCCGCCCTGATAGCTCGGGCCGAGCGATCGCGGCCGCGGCGTCGACGACGGTGGGTGTCCGCCGCGGCCCTGGTCCGTGGCGCGGTTGAGCCAGTTGACCAGGAACCGCGGCATACCTGCGGGCGTCTTGCGTTTCTGCGGGTTCGCGTTGAGCCAACTCCACGCCCGCCGCGCCTCCGCGTAGACGTCGATCCCCGGATAGGCCGTCTGCCATTCCGACACCTGGGCGTCGGTCAGCGCCCAGTGCTTCGCCTTCGGTCCAACCGTCTGAAACGACAACGCGACGGAGGCTTGCGGCTCGGCGCTCGCTTCGAGCGCGGAGCTATCTGCAGCTTTTTGATCTGGCTTTGGACTGTGGATCTCTGGACTCTGGACTATAGGCTTATCCGACTTGGCGTGATGTCGGTTAACCGGCCCGGTTATCCGGCTGTCGCCGAGTCGGTTATCCGACAGCAGCTTCGGATTACCGCCGTGGCTCCCATTGAGTCGGTTCCGATGCCGACGGGCCGCGTCGCGTTGCATCCGACGCGAGACGATGATTCCGGATTCCGTCACCGAGCACACCTGACGGCGCGTCAGTTCGCCGAGACCGCTCGCCAACGCGCGCACCGAGCAGCCGGCCAGTTGTGCGAGCTCCTTGATTTCCGGGGCGCGTCCGTCGATCAGTAAATGGCCCGGCTCTGGGGAACGCGCGATGAGGCAGATCAGCTCCATCCAGAGTCCGCGCGCTTCGAGCGAGCAGAGCCGCAGCTTTTCGTCGCCGCGCCAGTCGGACGGAAAGAATTTCAGATAGACGTGTCGGTCGGCTTTCATTCGCCGGCCTCGCGCTTGAGCTTCATGATCGCGTCGATCCGTTGATTGAATTCCCGAATGGACTCGATCTGGTCGAGTAGTTGGCGTCTCGTGACAACACAGTCCCGGCAGATCGAGATAATTTCCTCTGGGTGAAGGCCGGACCCACCGAACGCCGCAGCGATGCCGCAGGCGACCTCGTGCGAGAACACCGTCATCGGTTCGTCGTCGCTGCCCTGCTGGATCGCGATGGCGTAGCCGTACATCATCTCGATTTCGGATTGACCCAGTCGCCCGAGCTGCCGATGCAACATTGCCATCCAGTCCTGCGCGTGCTTGTGGCAGTCCTCGCAGAGCGCGTGGAGGCTATGGTCTGGGTACTCCCATGGCTTCAGGCCGCGCTCGTAGTAGGTGTGATGAACATGAAGGGTGTTTTCTTTGCTTCCGCAGTTCTCGCAGGTGAAATTGGATCGTTTAAAGATCGCCAGGCGCTTCCGCTGCCACTCGGGGTGCTTGAGCAATTCGAAGTAACTAGGTTTGTTTGTCATGGCGGAAATCATGAACCCTGACGAGCCATCCGAAAAACCCTTTACCGACGACTGCGAGATTTCGAACCCGACGAATCCCTCTGACGCTGAAAGAGCGAAGGTTACGGCGAAAAAAGGGGCGGCGCGCTCATCAGCCCACCTTCCGATCGCGCTTGAAGTCGGCCGGCGGCTTCGACGCGCGTCGCGCTGTCGGCAGCCGCACCGCGCCCGCATCGACGACCGCACGATGCTCTTCGACGGTGCGACCCATCACGGGCGCCGCATGGCCGCAGCGCGGGCAGACGTAGTGGAGGACGCCAACGCCGGCGTACGCGCGCCGCTCGAGGAACGGATGGCGATGCGAGCAATAAAACAGGCTCGCGAGCCAGCGGACGGCGGGCCAGATCCTCATGTCGGATACACCGTGCCGCGCGAGCCCTGCCGCATCTCGCGGAAATCCACCAACGCTCCTGACGCCTCGTTGGCGTCGAGCCCGATCTTCTCAGTGAGAAACCGATAGGCCAGCTCGTCCGAGATCGCGGCCTCGATGGCGGCCTGCAGCATCCCGACAACCTCGCGCGCCTTGTCGAGGTCCATCTGCGTGAGCTCGCCGTTCAGCGTGAAATCGATGCGGCCCTGCTTCGTGCGTGAACTGACGAGCGTGCTCACCGTGATGTCGGTGTTCGTCGGCCCATCTTTCGAGCGCAGCGCGATACCATGCATGTCGATGACTTCGGCGCCATCGTCCTGATGGAAGGCGTGCTGATAGTCGGCCCGATCGAGAAGGGCGCGCACAGCGGCGTAGACCGCCTTCGGCACGTCGAGAATGGCGTAGGTGTACGTCATCAGAGCACACCAGCGCGTGCGCTCTCGGCGCCAAACGCGGCGCGCATCCGCGTCAGCCAGTCCTCGATCCACTCGGCGGCCAGTTTTGCGGGCAGATGATTCTCGGGCGTCTGCCCCGGCGAGATCGTGAGAAAGAACCGCTCGGCCGGTCGAGACGCATTCGGCCGCAATCCTGGGATCGCCTCGTAATTGCAGTGGCGCGCGTTGGCAATCGTGCCCACGAGACAGGCACAAGCCCCCTCATAGGTCGAGCCGTCGATCTTCCCCTCGCGCACGGCGGCGAGTAACGCTGGCACTTCGGCCGGGGCGCTCGACAAGACCGCCCACAAGTCATCGCGGATCGGCCTGAGGTTCGCGCCCCTGAGGTTCGCGCCCCTGAGGTTCGCGCCCCTGAGGTTCGCGTCCGTGAGGTTCGCGCCCGTGAGGTCCGCGCCCGTGAGCTCCGCGCCCCTGAGGTCCGCGCCCGTGAGCTCCGCGCCCCTGAGGTTCGCGCCCCTGAGGTTCGCGCCCCTGAGGTCCGCGCCCGTGAGGTTCGCGCCCCTGAGGTCCGCGCCCGTGAGGTTCGCGTCCCTGAGGTTCGCGTCCGTGAGATTCGCGGCCGTGAGGTCCGCGCCCGTGAGGTCCGCGGCCGTGAGGTTCGCGCCCCTGAGGTTCGCGCCCCTGAGGTTCGCGCCCCTGAGGTTCGCGTCCGTGAGGTTCGCGCCCGTGAGGTCCGCGCCCGTGAGCTCCGCGCCCCTGAGGTCCGCGCCCGTGAGCTCCGCGCCCCTGAGGTTCGCGCCCCTGAGGTTCGCGCCCCTGAGGTTCGCGGCCGTGAGGTTCGCGCCTGCAGCCAGTGCGGCATGGATCGCGTCTTTGACGGTCTCGGCCTCCCCTGTCCAGATCGCGGCGCCGGTCCATCGATTCAGAATCGTGCGTGTCGCCATGTCAGATCACTCCCCACCGTGCGAGTACAACCACCGCGCCGGCGATCAGCACCGGCAGCCAGGCGAACCGGAGGACACGACGGGCCCGCGTCCGCCACCGGCGGCGCCGTTGCGCCGCGCGCCAGACTTCCTGCCCGGCGACGCCGAAGCGCTGGACGACGAGGGACTGCATCGCGGGCGTCATGCCGCCTCCGAGGCCGCGAACGGCGGATAGCGGACGTCGAGCGTCCCGCCGGCGAGCACGATCTGTGCATCGGCGAGCGCGGCCGCGTCGGGGTTATGCGAAATAAAGAGAAGTTTTTCGGCGCCGCTCCGCTCGAGCAGGCGGCGCAGCATCGCGACGTATCGCTGCGCGTTGTCGGGATCGAGCGCGCCGGTCGTCTCGTCGCGGAAGATCGTGCGCAGCGGCATGTCGCTGCGCTGGTTGATGAACAGCGACACCGCGGCGCGGATGGCTTCGTCGACGATGACCTGCTCCCCGCCCGAGAGCAGCTGCAGCGCGCGCGCTTCCCCACCGCGCTCCGCGTCGTACACCCGGAGCTCCAGCACTTCTTTCATGCCGCGCCCGTCCGCCTTCGCGTCCTGCGTGACGAGCTCGACCTGGAACCTCGACCCGAAGCACGCCTGCAGCAGGTCGTTCGCGAGCGCCGAGACGCCGGGCCCGGCCGCGTCGATTTCGAGCACCGGCAACCCTTCGCGGCCGAAGATGGTCGCGAACGCGGCCCACTCGATGCGCTCGGTCTCGATCTGCGCGATGCGCGCGTCGAGCGTCGTGAATTCGTCCTTGAGCGCGCGGAAGTCGACGCGGCGCTGTTGGAAGGTGGCGATGTCGGCCTGGAGGCGCGCGAGCCGGTGGCTGCTGGTATCCCACCGCTGGCGCGCGGTCGTTTCCCGGGCCGTGGCCGCGACGAGCGCCTCGTGGGCGGTAGCCGTCTCGGCCGCGATGGCGTCGAGCGCGGTGACGAGGCTGCGGGTGGATTGCTGCTCGTCGTAGGTCGCCTGCAGGCGCGCGTCGAGCGCGTCGACCTTCTGTCCGTACCGGTGCTTCGCCTCGTGGATCGCCTGGTCGAGCGCGAGCGCCTCGTTGTGGCGATCGCGCATCAGTTCGACCCGGTCCTGCGCCGTCGTGGTCGCGGCGCGCGTGCGGGCGTCCCGGGCCAGCTGGCGGTCGCGCTCGGCATCGGTCCGGAGCTGCGCCTGTTCGGCCTCCAGGTCGGCTACGCGGGCCTGCGCGGCCTCGAGCCGCGGCAGGAGGGTGGCGTCCGCCTGGGCGCCGGCGATGCCCGCACGGGCCGCGTCGATGGCCTGGCGGTACGCCGTGCTCTGCTCGCGGTTGGCGTTCAGGCGGGCCTGGGCGACGTCGCGGTTCGACTTCGCGCGGTCGACCAGGATGTCGACGTCGGCCAGGGCGCCGAGTTGCGCCTCGGCGTCCCGGGCATCCTGGAGGAATTGACAGGCGCCGTACTTGCCGGCGCCGCCGCAGGGCACCTGGTCCATCAGCGACTTCGTGCGGACCAGGCGATCGCGGTGCTCGCGAGCGCGCTCGGCGCCCTGGAGATCCTCGCGCGTGCGGTCGCGGACGGTCTCGAGTGTCGAACCGACGCGTTCGGCCTCGGTGCGCAGATGTTCCTGCTCGACCAGCGCGCGTTGGTGGCGCGCGAGCTCGGCGGCCGCGGCCCGGATGGCGTCAGCGCGGTCGAGCAGATCTCGGTTGTTGGCAATACGCTGGTCCCGCGTGGCGATCGCGGCCTCCAGTCGGCTGTCGATCTCCCGGAGCGCGACGGTGAGCTCGTCCTCGAGCTGCTGGTCGGTGGAGAGATCGGCGAGCGCATGCTCGATCCGCGCCGTGACGGCGGCGCTGGCGGCGGTGATCGTGCCGAGTTCCCGTTCCAGGTCCACGGTCAGCGCTTCGGCGTCGTGGCGCAGCCGATCGCGCGTGGCCTGGACCGTCTCGATCTGGCGCGTCAGGTGCGCCCGCTCGGCCGTGGCGGCCGTATAGCGGGCGGCGTTCACGCGATGCCCGTCGATCTCGGCCGTCAGATCCCGGAGCGTTTGCCCGAGCTGCTCGCGCTCGTCTTCGACGGCGGCGAGTTCGGCCTGGAGGTCATTGCCTGTCGCCTCAAAGGCGGCTTCAATCGCGGGCGTGACCTGCGGGGCCAGGCGGTCGCGGACCGCGCGCCGGTCGATGAGCGTCTTGTCGAGGAGGCTGGCGGCCGCGCGCGCGGTCGTGGCCATCTGCTCGTAGCGTTCCAGCCCGAGCAGCTTCGCTAGCAGCTCGCGCTGTTCGCGCCGTTCCAGCTTCGCGAACGATCCGGCCTTGTTCTGCGCGGCGAAGATGGACGCAAGGAGCAGCGCTTTCGGCGGCAGCTCGCGCGCGACGGCTGGATGGAAGGTTGAGACCTTCCCGTCGTTCAGCCGGTCGACCGCGCCACCAGGTCGCGTCAGCTCCAGAACCGCGTCGGTCGTGCGCTTGACGCCGTCGACGTTCACCCGGGCGCGATACGTCCCGCGGCCATCGACCGCGACCTCGACGTCGAGAAAGGCGTCGCGGCCGTCGACGCTGTCGAGCAGCTTGCAGTCGGGGCGCGAGGGGAATTCGCCGAAGAGCGCCGCGAAGGGCGCCTCGAGCAGCGTCGATTTGCCGGCGCCATTCTCGCCGACGATGGCAATCAGGCCATCGGGCAGCGTCCGGAAGTCCAGGTCGAGCGCGGCGTCGAGATGCGCGAGCCCTTTCAGGCCGCGCGCGCGAAGGCGGCCGAGTCTCATTGGCCGTCCTCCGCGTGCTCTGGATCGTCGGCTTCGAAACACAACTCGTCGAGATCGGCTTCGAGCTCGCGAATGCGTGTCAACAGGACGCGATAGTTCTCAACGACGATGTCGTTGAGAGATCGGCCGTAGGGGTGGGCGCCCGAACAATCTTCTTTCGCCACCAGTCCCTTGATGTATTCGACGCGATCGTGAATCGCCTGAGCGTCGTACGTGCCGTCCGCGTCACCGTCGAAGTCGATCGGCATGTCGTACACGGTCTTCTGTCTCGCTGGCATCGTCATGCGACCTCCGCGTGTTCGGGCGCCGGCGTCGTGAGCAGCGCGAGCGACTGCGTGATCGCCGCGATGAGCGCCTGCTCGTCCTGCGCCTGCAGCGCCGCGAGCTTCTGCTCCATCGCCGGCGTCCAGGGAATCCCGCGCGTCGCCGCGTAGACCTTCACCTTCTGCTCGAGCGTGGTCGCGGCGGCAATCTCCGGCGCGCGGACCTGGTGCTCGAGCTCGGGGATCGGATCGAGCTTGATCGAGCGTGCGTCGGCGAAGAGGCGGCGGATGAGCGTGGGATCGATCGCGCCGGCTTCGGCTTTGAGGAATCGAAAGCGAACCCGTACATCTGCCCCGGCGGTGTCGATCACCCCGCCGGGCTTCTGGCCGTCGACCGCCTCGAGGATGAAGCTGTCGCGCGTCAGGCGCCCTTCCACGTGGAACATGGCCGGCACGTGGAGCGAGATGAACTGCCAGGACCAGCGCGCCTCCACTTCGTCGTACGCCCACTCGACGAACCCTTTGTCCTCGCGCTCGCCGAAGTCGAGCCGCGCGATCGACCCGGCGTAGACGGCGCCGTCGATTTCCTGGTGCTTGTGAATGTGCGCCAGGCATTTCGGGATGTGGCCGAGCCGCGCGAGCTGCGCACCGTCGATTTCGAGGGCGGTCCCGACTTGCGGCTGCCCTGTAGAACTGGTCGCGCCGCAGATCGAGATGTGCCCCGCCATCATGGTGAGCAGGCCGCCGCGCGCCGCGCGCTCGAGCTCGTCCGCGGCCGACATAAAGATCGGCTCGAAGAGTTCGCGCGTCGTCTGCCCGAGCTCCTGATGCTGGACGCCGGCGCCGACCATCGCCGCCTTGAATGGGTACGGCAGGACGAAGACGGCGAGCTGAAACTTGGTCGCGGTCGTGAGCACGAGGACCTGCGGCCGGTTGATGACGTAGACCGGCCACTTCGTGTCCAGCCGCGAGAAGATGTCGAGCGACTCCGGCTCGTCGTGGTTGCCATAGCAAAGCGCCAGAGGCGCGTGCTTCGCGAGCGCGATGATCCGTTCGGCGAGATCGTTTCGGTCCGCCGTCGTCGGCTTCTGGTGGAAGAGATCGCCGGGAATCAGGATCGCCGCGAGGCCGTCGCAGCTGGAGGCGTGCGCGATGATGCGGTCGAGCGCCGCCAACCGGTCGCTGTTGCGCGGGTCGCGGCTGTCCAGGTGGACGTCGCCGACGTGCAGGATGCGATGGACCACGGCTAGTATCTCCCGCCGTCGTCTGTGCCCGGCAGGTTCGGTTGGCTCGGGTCGAGCAGCGTGAGCGACTGGATGTCGCGCTGGTCGGGATAGTTCGGATTGATCTTGTCGGCGATGCGGACGTACCAGCCCTTGTCGATCGCCGTCTGCGCCTCCTTCGCGTCCGTATCGGAAAACGTCGACCACTTCTCGCCGTCGGCCGCGATGATCGTGTAGCGCGTGAACGGGCGCCCGGTGCTCCTGCTCTTCCCGGTGAACGTGTCGACCTTGGCGAGCTTGATCGCGCCGTCCGGGACCGCGTGGGTGTGCGGCGCCGTCGCGGCCTCCGCGATCCCGGTGACGATCGGTTGCCCGTCGCGCTCGCCCATCGTCAGCTTGACGCGCGCGTTGGTCGCGTTGAGCTTGGTCGCCTGCTCCGCGACCGCGCTGTCGTGGGTGACGACGATTTCCCCGCCGTCGAGCGTGATCTCGGTGAGCCCGGCTTCGGGATCCGGCACGACCTTGACGATGAGTCGCCCCTCCGCGGCCGGCGCGCTGCGCGTCGGCTCGTCGCGGACGGGCTCGACGTCGATCGCGTCGTCTTCCTCGAGGGGCGCCGCCAGCTGGCGCGTGGCCGGTCCGTCGTAGAGCGTGGACGTCCCGGCGAGCATCCGCTCGGTCACCTGGCGCCGCGTCTCGGCATCGCTCATATCCGGCTGCAGCAGGACGCGCACGGCGATGAACGGCTTGCCGATCTCAGTCTGCTGGTACTTCTGGCGGATCCCGAGCATGCGGATCGCGGCGTGAATCGATCGCTGCTCGGCGTTGCGCAGGCCATGCAGCCGCGCCGCGAGGATCTGCGCGCCGCCGCCATCGCTCCGGCCCCTCCGCTGCGCCGCGGCCGCCATCTTCTCGAGGCGCGGCGCGCCGTCGCGCAGGTCGTACTCGGACGTCGCCTCGATTTCCTGTGGCGTGCCGTCGATGCCGATGAACCGGATCGTCGCCTTGAACTCCCAGTAGTGCCGCTGGCGTCGGTCGTCGGTGCGCGTCGTCTTGATCGACATGCCGGCGGCCTGCGCGATCTTCATCAGGCCGGACTTCGCGAGCGCGACCTCGGTCTCGCCGCAGAAGAGTGGGTCGCGATAGACGTCGCCGGCGGTGGGATTCGGATCGAGGTAGACGTGCGCGGCGACCAGGCCGAGATGCGCCGGCAGGCCGGCTGTGAACTGCGCGACCGGCGACAGGACGTGCGCGTGCTCACGCTGCCAGCGCTGCACGCTCTGCGCGTACTGGTCCGGAGTGCGGATGACGTCAGGCGCGCTCGCGCGCGTGATCGCGGTTGAGGATTGGTTTTCCATAGGGGGCCGTGCTAGGCTTTGTGAACTCATTTCAGTCGTCTCCAATCGGGCCGGCCGCTTGTCAGAGCGCCGGCCCTTTCGTTTGTTCGGTTACACCAGGCCGTCGAGCGCGACGCTCGCGTTGGCCGTCATCAGCGCTTCGCGCACGTGCCGGAGCGCCGCCGTCCGATCCGCGCAGGGCGGGCACGTCCCGCAGATCACTTCCGCGAACTTGCCGGCCGCCTCGCGCAGCTGCGCGTACTTCGCCGGCTGCCCTTCGGTCGGCGCGTGGTAGCTGAAGACCTCCTTCAGCCATTCGGGCGACCCGACGGGCGGCTTAATTGCTTCAATCGGCACTGCTCGATCCATTCACGTCTCCTTGAACTTCGTCGGCGGATGCGCGGTGCTGAGTCCCCTCCTCGCCACGCCCCATGCGTCGCGGTTCCCCGCGCACCCGCCGAACTCTGCTAACTCACATCCCGGCCGCGACCCGCCAGCACAAACAAGGCGATCGCGCCCACGATCCCGATCACGAGCACGACCACCGCCGTAATCCCGCCCGCCCACGCGATCGCGCGGATCACCGGCGCGTCTCCCGCCAGGCGTCTTCCTTGCTCGGCGTCGTGGCGATCAGCCACCCGATGGCGCCCGACACGAGCACCATGCCGCCGACGATGAGCCAGGACACCGCGTCCATCAGCGCACCGCCCGCGCCAGCAGACGCGCGTGTCGTGTCCGGCGCGCCTTCGCCCGGACCTGCTTCACGAACACCAGCGCGATCCCGAGCTGCCCCACCGTCAGCAGCAACGCGTAAATCAATTCGGTGTTGGTCATGCGCCTCTCCTGAGTAGCCGCGCGCCGCGGCCGAAGGCCGTCACCGACTCGCCGTCGAGAAACCGATCGACGAGCGCGCGGCTCCACCGTTTGTTGCCGACGGAAAACGGCAGCCGGAAGCGGTTGAACGTCCCGGCCTTCTTCTCCCGGTAGAACGTCGCCGAGGAAATGCCGAGCTCCGCCATCAGCTCGCGGTCGTCCAGCGCGCGTGCCTTCTGGGCGCTCACGCCGACCTCCGGCCGATGTAGACAACCGTCTGGGTCTGCACATTGACGGCGTCGGCGTCTTCCGCCATCGCCACCAGGAGCGACCCGCGGAGCGCTTTTACGCTGTAAATGCGGCTGAGCGCGGACGCGTTTTCGAGACCCGCCATCCAGCGGGAGACCGGACTCTGATCGCGAAACCCGAGCAGCTCGGCGAACGCCTTTGGCGGCTGACCGGAAATCTCGATGGTCCGGCGGACGACGCGGGCAATGTCCTCTTCCGCAAGAAATTTGCGATCGGTTTCACCTCGGAGCGAAACCGGATCGATCCCCGTCGCAAACATCTTGCGTGGCGTCGCCCTCGGTAGGTTTGAGAGACTCCGGCCCATGGCGTCAGGCCACCTCGGAGAAGGCACGCGGAGGTATACCGGTCAGGTCTTCGATCTTGATTGCCAGCTGCAGGCCTGGCGTGCGGCGACCGGACAGGATGTCATTGACCGCGCCGACCGAGATGTCGAGCTTTTCAGCGAGCCACGTCTGTGTTTTGTCGTGCTCGTCGAGCCATTCGCGCAGGGTCTTCTGTTTCGCCACGGGCGTAAGCTTCGCGCACGGCGTAACTCCTGTCAACAGAAATCTTTCGCTTTTGGCGAAGCGTGTTTCGCGCTGGGCTAAGCCTTGTATTTCTGCGCACTTACGGTAGGCTACGGCGCAGTTTCGCAGATGGCGAAGGCGCGCGTTGAAACCGAGACCGAGCGGAATGTCCGGCTAAATGTGAAGACTCGGCTCGTCGACGAGCGTCACAGCCAGCGAGGCCTCGCTCGCGCAATCCACCATACGGACGCGTGGGCCAGCGATTTCCTCAGCGGCAAAAAGCCGATTACGCTCGCCGACGTTCACCGGATCGCCGTTTTTCTCGACGTCTCCGTTGGGAGGTTATTTCTTCCGTCAATCGATCCCAGCCCATCGGTACGCGTGCAGGGAGAAAGGGAGCCCAACCAGTTGGGGCGTGACCAAGACGATCACGGCGGCCAGTCAGAGTCTGCGAATGCCCCTCCAGCTCGTGTACTCGAAGAACGGAACAGCCATCGGCAAGCGCTCGAAGAAATCGCTACCATCGTCGGCCGCGAGCTCAGCCGAGATCGTCGCGATCACGCGCGACCTCCACGCGCTGGAAAACATAAAACCGGCGTACGTGGGCGGGATCGCGATCATCGTCAGAAATCTGCTTCGTGACGCGCGCGCCAGGACGGCGGGCTGGCGCGTGGGAGATATGTGAATGCTGGTGTGCCCACATTGCGGCTACAACAATCGGCCCGGGCCGGCGACATGTGAGAAGTGCGGCAAGAGCCTGAGGGGCGCAGCTGAGCGGACAGAGGATGCCGTCCTCAAGTCCGCGCAGCCAATCAAGATTGTCGACATCGACATTCCGTTTAGCTCTTTGTTCGCCTTGATCCTGAAGGCGACGATCGCCTCTATCCCGGCGGCCATCGTGATGATCGTGCTCGGAGCAATCCTGGGCGCCTTGATTAGCAGCTCCCTGCGCTAACGTCCCTTCCACGGAACTAGCCGATGAAAACGTGCCCCTACTGCGCTGAGGAAATCCAGGACGCCGCAATTGTTTGCAAGCACTGCGGACGAGATCTGCCCATCGAGACCAAGGCGTCGGCTACGTCTACCAATCCAGCGGTGGCAATTGTGTCGCCAAAGCAAAAGCTGGCAGTTCGTCGACCTATGGTATTCGTCGGCGCTCTGATTGCGGTCGCCATCATCGTGTCGCTTGCTCTCAGCGCAATGCAGAAGCTCTTGCCGCCGCCTACTTCAGGTCCGACCGTGACACGCACTGTCTCGACGCGACCGGAGGATGATCCGGCGAAGGTTCAAGAACTCAAGGACTATGTCGAGAAGGCCAAATCAGCGGGATTGATTCACAGCATGGACGTTGGCCTACACGAGGTCCAGGTGAATCCCTTTATCTGGGCCGCCTTCGACTTCGATGCAAAAAAGGGATTCGGCGCCGCTCTGGCGGCATATTGCGACATCACCGGTCGGTCTCACGGTCGATACTTGACCATCACAGACAGTAAGAGTGGGCACCGACTGGCCAGATACGGAGCAGGCGGATTTGAAGTGTTCTGATGGCGACTCCCGGCGACGACAATCCAGAGGTCCTTCCGCCCGATCGAAACGTCTCGCGTCTGCGCGATGCGTCGACCCCGAAGCCCGCGCTGCGCGCGGCGCCGATGGTCCTGCGACTCACTCTCGCGCCCTCGATGACGATCGACGCCTGGGCGTTCAACCTGAGCGCGCTCGACACCGGCGCCCGCCTGGGCGTCGCGGTCATCGCGCCGCGCGTCCGCTATGCGACGGTGGCCTGGCAGGACGCCGCGGAGCCGCTCGATCGGCGCTTCGTCCATCCGCCCGACTGGCGGCTCCTCGAGCTCGCCTTCCAGGAGCACCTGCCCCCCACGCCGCTCGAGCAGACGCACATCGTCGCGCGCGTGCTCGTGTCGGAAGAGGACCGGGCGCGGGTCGTCGTGCAGTACGCGTCGGTGCTGCCGCTCGAGGTCGCGCCGCTGCGGGTCGCCGAGCAGCTCGACGCGCTGCTGCGATCACTCTCAGCCACTCGACTGGAGGAACAACCCGATGACGCCAGATGAGACTCCGCCGGCGAGAGAAGGCCCCGAGCAATTTCCCGGCGGTCCCTATCTCCAGATGGCGGTGCTGTGCGAAAAAGTTTTGCGCGAGGAAGGAGGCGTGCTCAGCCTGATTCGGATCGTCGACCGAATCACAGTGTCGGTGAGTGGGCCGTCGACCTCGTCGGCGACATCAACGATGCCGGTCGCGACGGTGCAATTGATGGCCGTGATCAGCTTCCGGTCTGGCATGGCATCAGGCTCGCTCCCGCTTCGTGTGCGCGTAGAGAGCCCTTCCCATCGCGTGGTGTCCACGATCGATATGCCGGTATTGATGGAAGGCGGTGAGCGCGGCCCAGCCGTGATTGTTCAGCTGGTGCTGCAGGTCGACGAGGACGGGCTGTACTGGATCGCGGTCGCGTTAGACAACGCGCTCGTTACGAAGCTACCACTTCGAATCGTGTATCAACGAGTGTCGGTCTCATAAGCGACGCGGCGGACGTGACGACGGACAAGGAAGAGCCAGTGAGCTGTCGCGTTCCGCGCGCGTTCCCGAGGGCAACGGCATACTCGGCAATCACCGGACGCAGCGCATCACCGAGTTCCTCCGCAGAGCACGTGCCGGAGGTGAACTCATCGAGGCGGAGAGCGACGGTATCGGCCAACTGGCGGGCGCGCGCCGGGGCGTCCTCGTTCCAGCTGATGGTCACGATCTCGGAGTGGAGATCTCTCAACGCGAGCTTGCCATCGAGGTAGGCGGCGACGAGCTGCCGGACGCGGACGTCATCCATGTCTCCTCCAGTCTATATCCCCAAGGCGCGCCTACGACAACTCTTCAACGCCCAAGGATTCGAGGAGCAAATCCGTAAGGGCCGGGTGAGCGTGCGCATCCTAGCATCACATCCAGCCACCGCCAAATTCGGCTTCCCTGACGGAACTGTTAGTCAGCGTCTGGCGTACATCGATGGCCGCGGTCACCGTTGCGCGACCGTGCACCGCTTCTTGTTGCCAGGCGGCCAGGTCGGCGCGTCGGGGCGTCCGGACCCGAAGGAACTCCTGCTCGATGGTGAGCTCTACCTCGTTGATCCGAACGATCAGTCGGAATGACGACGCGTCGCACGACCGGTCGTGACCGCGCTGCCACCGGCATTTACCCAAGCGGTAACGGGTTCCGCGCCGTCGTGTCGCGCGGCCAGGACAAGCCGCAGTTGCGCCGCTTCTTCCCCGCCGGCACCTCCGTCGCGACGATGCAGGCCTGGCGGAAGGATGTCCAGGCCAAGTCCCGTCTGAAGCGAAAGCAGCGCGCGAGCGCGGGCACGTTCGAAGGCGACGCGCGGAAGTATCTCCGACTCGTCGCCGGCCTTCCCACGTTCAAGGATCGCGCACGCGAGATCGAGTTGTGGATCGCGATCTTCCAGACGCGGCAGCGCGACGAGATCGCCGCCGGCGAGATCCGCGGGCAGCGCGACACGTGGGCACGCGAACCGCGCTCCGCGACCGACAAACGACCGGTGGCGGCGGCCACGATCAACAAGCGCCTTCGCGCGCTGTCGAATCTCTACACCGTGCTCGACGGGCCGCGCGCGGACAATCCCGTGCGCGATGTGCCCGAGCTGCGCGAGCCGACCGCGCGCGATCGATCGCTGCCGTTCGATCGCATCGAAGCCATTCTCGCGCAGCTGCCGGACCAGGGCCGGCCGACGGGAAAAGGGAAAGGCACGCGGCCGACCGACTCGCAATCGAAGGCACGGCTGCGCGTCATGGCGTACACCGGCTGGCCGTCAGGTGTGCTCGCAAAGATCACGCCCGATGATCTCGACCTCGACGCCGGCCTGGCGCGCTTGCCCGAGCGATCGAAAGGCGCCGGCGCCGACGCGGTGGTGGTGCCGCTCCTGCCGGCGGCCGTCGACGCGCTGAAGGAGATGGCGCGCCTGAAGTGCTGGGGCCCGTTCTCCCGGTCGGCGCTGCGCAAGACGTTCAAACGCGCGGCAAAGAAAGCCGGGCACGAGACGTTCAGAATCTACGACCTGCGTCACAGCTTCGCGACCCGCGTGGCGCGCGCGTCGCGTGACGAGCGCGCGGTCCAACACCTGCTGCAGCACCGGAGCCTGTCGACGACACGGAAGTACACGATCGGTAGCGTTCCGGAGCGGGCGCTCACGGCGATCGCCGCCCTGCAGGATCAGATCGGGGAAGAGAAAAAAGGAAGAGGCCCTGAGAGAGCTTGAGATTTTCCGAGTGTTTTTGAGGGCCGACTTTCGAGCGATCGGCCGCTCTGCGCAGGCGGCGCAACGCCCAGATCGCTCGATTTCCTCAATAAAAACGGGCCTGAAAGATGGTGCGCCCGGGCCGATTTGAACGGCCGACCCCCGCCTTAGGAGGGAGCGCGGCGCTTTCGAAGTCGAGTGGAATCAATCACTTCCCGTGATAGGAAGAGAGAACCGCACGTTCGCGTCCGTCGGCGTCCACCAAGACCCGGCCATTCTACTCCGGCCTCGAGGCCTCGAGGCCCGATGCCTGGGGCTCCCGCGCAACGATTTTCGGGTTCTATCTCTTGACATTGAGGTATTTTGTAGTTACAATTTGTTTGTGCGTATCGAGTTCGACCCGGCGAAAGACGCGCTCAATCGAGGCAAGCATCATCTCTCGCTGGAGATCGCCGCCGGGTTCACGAACACGATGGTTGTCCGCGCCAAGATGCACGGCGCCGAGCGTCGTTACCTCATGATCGGCCGGATCGAGGACGGCGTGTTCGCTGCGATCGTCACGCGCCGCGCCAATCGGGTGCGCATCATCAGCTTGCGACGGGCCAGCCGAAAGGAGCGCCGACTGTATGCCGAACATCTACGGGAAACCGGACGCTGAAAACCCTGAGTGGACGCGAGAAGATTTCAAACGCGCCAAACCAGGCGAGGAGGTCTTTCCTGAGGCCTTCGCGCCGCCGAAGCAGCGCCGCGGGCGCGGGCCGCAGAAGGCGCCGACCAAACAACAGATCACGCTGCGGCTCAGCCGTGACGTCGTGACCGCCTACAAGCGAACCGGGCCGGGCTGGCAGGCGCGCGTCGACGAGGCGCTGAAGGCCGGCCTGAAGACGCGATCGCGATCAACGCCGGCGCCGCGCTCAAAGGCGCGGCCCAGCAAGCTCGGCAAGTAGTCCGTGTCAAGCGCGTCACGTTTCTAAAGAACCACGCCCGCGACACGTCGGACACAACATCAGCGCGGTCGCCATGCCGGACCCGTGACAGTCCGGACAGACGTCTGGGTCCGGCTCTTCGCTCGGCGCGATCCGCAGGTTCTTCAGGAACTCGCGATCCTTCTGGCTCAGCCGCCACGGCTTCGCCGGGCGCGCCTCGTCAGCCATGGCCGAACGCGCCGTTTGCGAGCACGAGCTCGCGCGCGAGGATGACGTCGGTCATCGCCTGGAAGGCGTGCTCCGCCTCGAGCAGCTGCGACGCGAGGTTGATCGCGTAGGACAGCGCTTCGCATTCGTCGCGACGCGTCGTGCACGACGGCTCCAGGCAGGCCGCCGGCGCGCCGCACGCGCAGGTCTCCAGACAGTGCCGCTCCGTCCGCATCCGCTCGAGCGTCTCCAGCGGCGTCATCGGCAGGTCACCGATACCGGCAACGTCACCGTCGCGCTGCCGGTCCGCGTCCAGGTCGCGGTAAAGGCGTGCGCCCCCGGCGTCACTGAGCCAGTCACGGTGTAGGCGCTCGAGGCGGTCCGCGCCGTGCCGAACGCCGTCGCATCTTCCCGGCGGTACTGCACCTTCCAGCCCGTGAGCGTGTCCGGCGGGCTCCCGACGAGCTTCACGGTGCACGATGTCGTCGCGACCATGACCGTGACGGTCGCGCTCGGCGTGGGCGGCGGCGGCACGGCGATCGCACGTGTCTCGGAGAGCGCCGGGCACGCGACGCCGCCGTTCGCCGGCGCGGTGACGATCGTCCGCGTGCGCTGCTCTGTCGTCGCATCGATCGGCATCCAGGCCGACCAGGCCGAGACGACGCAGTCGATCGGCGCCGGCGGCGGTGGCGGCGGCGTGCTGCCGTTGGCGACGCTGACGGCAATCGTCGCGGTCGTCGCGTTGCCGGCGGTATCCGTCGCCGTCGCGCCGAGCGTGTGCGAACCTGGCGCAAAATTCGTCGTCGTCCAACCTGACACGAAGGGCGGCGCGGTGAGCGTCCCGTGCCCGACGCCGTCGATCGTGAATCGCACCGACGCGACGCCGCTCGGGTCCTGCGCACCGACGGTGATCTGCACCACGCCGGCGACGGTGTCGCCGTTCTTCGGCGCCGTGAACGTCACCGTCGGCCCGGTGATATCGCCGGGCATCTGCGGAGGCGGTGGGGGCGGCGGCGGGGGCGGGCTCGGCGCCGCGTTGCCGCAGATAAAGCCGTCGACGATGTCGGGCGAGGTCGTCGAGCAGCTCGCGACCTTCCCACCGATCGGCGTCGTCTGCAGGTTCGTCAGGCCAGCGGCGGGCGCGGCCTCGAGGCTGAAGGTGCCATCGGCGTTGAAGATCGACTTCGGCACCACGAAGCTCGGCGCCTGCTGCTTGAAGAAGAACTCCACGTTCGATCCGGCCACGCCGTTGTAGTTGGTCGCCGTCATCGAGTCGGGCCGGACGAGCGCACGCGTCGGTTGGTCGTTGTAGACGAACCGGACGGCCGCGTACGGGAAGCCGCTCTTGGCCGGCGGCGCGAGCAGCTTCGTCCCGTCGATCGTCACGCGCCGCGGCGGGATGTCGGTCGTCTTGTACGCGGACGTGTGCATCGTCTGCGTCAGGATGTTCGTGTAGTTCTGGAGCGTCCCGCCCGTGAGGCGCTGCGTCGTGCGGCCGCCGTTTTCGCTGAACACGACGCCGGTGGTCATCCCCTGGATGTCTGGGTTGATGAGCTCGAGGTCGTCGGCATAGTAATCGCCGCCGTAGAACCCATAGCCGCAGCAGGCCGCGTTCGTCGGGTCCCCGCCGCGCATCACGAAATGGTCGATCCGCATGTGCGACGCGTCGTAGTTGTAGATGCCCTTGTCGTGGATGTGCCAGCAGGTGAGGTTCTTGATCGTGTTGACCTGCCCGTTGTCGCGCGGGTGATTGGCTTCCGAGCCGACCCACCAATATGTGAGACAGGAATCGATCGCGCCGCCGGCTTCGTTGTCGGCGAACTGGCGAATCGGCAGCGCGTACGCATCGACGACGTTGACCTGCGCCGGGTCCATCACGTCGGCGCCGGCGAACTTCGGCACCTTGATGTTGCCGAGGTATTCCTGAAAGAACTTGTACGCGTAGCCGGCCTCGCCGGTGTCGCTGATGACGTCCGCGCACATGTTGTTGCGGACGTAGTTATTCACCCCGCGGAAGTAGAAGCAGCCGCCCTCGCGCCCGCCGCCCTCCCGGCCGCCGGTGCCGGTCGATCCGATGATGTAGTTGTGATCGATGACGTTGGCGGTTTCCGACCCGTCCTCGGTCATCACGCCCGCGCCTTTGTTATCGAACCCGACGTTGTCCTGCACGAGCCCGTAATGCGAATCGTGCACGGCGATGCCCCATTTCGGCGTGTGCTCGATCGCGTTGCCGATGGCCGTGAACTGTGGCGTCCCCGCCGGCAGCCCGGCCGGGCCGCTCAAATGGTGGAAGTGGATCGCGTACCGCCCGATCTGGTTCGTGCCGACGTGCGTCACGGCGCCGGTGCCGGTGGTGCAATTGCTCTGCGTGCCCGCCGCCGAACTGTCGGCCTGCGACCCGTTGGCGCGCAGCGTGCAGTCGAGCGGCGCGGTGGTCGTCCGGCCGAGGTCCTTGAACTCGACGTACTTGAGCGTGACGTTCGCGCGACCGGTAAACAGCGTGTGTCCGCGCACGCCCGTCGGCGATTCCGACTCCACCACGACCGACCGCGTCGTGTTCATCACGAACGGCAGATACTCGAGGACGCCGGCGGCGCTGCGTGCGCCGAGGTGGTCGTATTTCAGCGGCGCCGTGAGTGTGACGGTGGCGCCGACGACGGAGGCGATGGTCATCACCTCGATTTGCAGCCCGGCATAGTTGAACTGCACGCCGTCCCGGAGATGCCTGCTGTCTGGCACGACGACCGTGTCGCCAGGATTCCAGCCGGCCGGCGGCGCGTTCAGCGTGAGCGTGCTCTGACCGGCACGAGGTTCAGATGCGAGACGCAGAAACGTGGTCTTCAGCACGCCCTCGAGCCGGATCGTGCCCTCGCCGACGATGCCGTGTCCCCACTGTTCCGGATCGGCCTGCGTGTCGATCGGCGCGTTCCGGAGGATGACGTGCACGTTGACGGCCGGATGATTCACCGTGTCGATTCGGCCGCCAGCGTAGAACTGCAGCGTCGTCACCCTCCATGTCGTGTTGTCGGCGATGAGCACGGTCCCGGCATTGGCCATGCAATCCGTCGTCGTCGAGCCGGTGATCGTCACCGTTTGACCGGCCGCGACGTTATTCGGCGAGCTAGGACAGAGGTCCGGCACCATCTGCGCGAACGTCGGCGACGAGACGAGGAGGAATAGACACGCCGCGATCAGCTGTTTCACCATGAGAATTGCCCTCGGATCCCGGCCGTGGCGCCGCGGCCGAATTCTTTCGCGCCATACGCGCTGATGTTTCCGACCAGGCGTCCGCGCGTGAACGTCTGCCCGAAGGTCCCCTCGACGCCAGACGTCGTCGCCGTGATCGTCGCGCTCCCCCGCTGCCCGCTCTTGATCTGCGACAGCACGGTCTTCAGCTGCAGGTCGATGTGCGCGGGGACGGGCGCCGGCGGGACGGGCGCCACCTCGGGATTCACTGGCCCGCCCCCGACGCTAAAGGGACCGTCACCGCCGCGACGGCCGCCACCGGCGTCGTCTGATTCGCCGCGGCGCCGAGCCCGAGCTGCGGCAACATCGACCGCACGGCGTTGGTCGCCTCGCTCTGCGGCAGGTTCGTCTCCTGCATTACTTGCGTGACGGCCATCTCATGCTTCTGCAGCGCGGTGACGGGGATCTGCTTCTTGATCTGGACGGCGGCCCACTCCTCCGCTCGGCGAATCGCGTCGGCGACCACGCGATCGACCTGCGCCTGATGCGCCTCGTCGAGCTGGAGGCCGTACTTCTTCTGCACCTGGTGCAGGATCTTCAACACGTAGGCGAGGACGGCGCCGGCGGCCGCGACGAGCGCCGCGTCGATGAGCTTCTCGGCAAACGCGCCGACAAGCTGAGAGGGATCAATTCCGAACATGATGGAACTCCTTTGCTTACGGCCAGCCCCACACCAGGTGGAGCGTGAGAATGAAGAGCGCGGCGAGAAAGACGCCGCGGCCCCAGGGATAGCGATGCTCCTGTTGCCACACCCACTGCGAGAGCGTCGGCTTGTGACTCAGCCAGAGCCCGAGATCGATGAGGCCGGCGAGCACGAGCAGCGCGAGCCAGATCCACCCGGTCACAGGGCCCCTCCATCGGGACGGCGGGCGCCATTGCCATAGCCGACTGCGTGTGTGGCGCCTTTCGTGTAGAGGAGTAGCGCCCCGCGCAGATCGCCGTCGTCTTCCGAGCAACGGAGATCGAACTGCGCCTGCGCCGAGCATTCGTAGATGACCAGGCCGAAGGGCCGATCGCCGAACAGGCCGGACGTTCCCATCCGCCCGTTGCCAAACGGGTCGAGCGTGTCTTTCAATTTCGCTTGGTACAGATCGACCGGGATGTCGACGTCGCCCTGGTGGTGGAAGAAGAAGACTTTGTTGCGCTGATCTTTCCAGCCGCGGAAGCGGTCGAACTCGAACTCCCGGCCGTTCCAGTACACGCGCCAGACGCCAGCTTCGTTGACCCAATGCGTGCCAAGCGGAATCTCGCGCGGGCCGCACCAGTCAGCGAACATGTCCACGATCGATTGAATCGGGGCCTGCTCACGGCCTTCGATCTGTCTCGGAAGCCCGGTGTTGAATTTGTCGAGCTGCCAGCCGACGCACGCGCAATCGATCAGCCCTTCGGCCACGAGCGCGTCGAACCACGGCTTGACGATGGGCCGCCAGTACGCCGCGTCGGCATCGCGCTCGCCCCACACGCCGCCGAGGAACCACTGGTCGAGAAACGGAATCCCGGCGTCGCGCGCCATCCGGCAGACGCGGAAGTATTCGTCCCGTGTGAGTGCTGCTTCGACGGCCAGGCAGACGTTCGCCTGCCAGTGCGTGTAGCCGTCGGCCGCATAGACCTTGAAGTACTCCTGCACCGCGTCCCACTGGCCGTGGGTCGCGTAGAACAGCACGTCGCCGGCCATGAAGGGCGGGCAGAACGGCGCCTGGTTCTCACTCCACGGCGCGACCGTGCGGCCCGCCATGCCTTCGAGCAGCGGCACGCCAGGCACTCGGATACCGCAGAAGTTGCCGCGATAAAACAGCTTGTCTGGACCGCTCGGGATGTCGAACCAGAGCTCTCGGTCGACATTCGGCGGCGACGCCGGCAACGGCCCGCGGGGCGGCGGCGGCCACGCGCGCGTCGCCGCGACTTCATCGCCGAGTAAGAGCAGCGCGCGACTCGTCACCGCGCGTACCACTCGTACGGCGTCAGCGGGCCCCGCGCGAGATCCCCGGCGCGACACACGAACACATTTGCCGTCTGAAACTTGATCCGCTCCGCGCCGGTGCCGACCGTGACGCCAGGCTTGTGTCCGCTGATCTTCCCGGTGTTCGTGTCGAACTGGACGAGCCCCTGGTCATCGACGAGGCTCAGGAATCCGTCATCCTGACAGTCCACGATGGTCGCGTTGACCGGCGTGCCGGTGCTGCCGAGTTCCCGGTACGCGCCGTGATCGCCACTCTTCGGTAAAGCCATGTCTGCGGTCTCCTCTACGGGCGCCGGCGGAATGACCGGCGCGGGAATCGGGGGTGTCGTCGGCAGTGGCGCCGGCGGAATCGGGACGGGCGTCGGCGCCGGCGCGATCAACGTCGGCAGCCCGTCAGAGGCCGCGACCAACGCGGCGACCCACGCGCCGAGCTCCGGATGATCGAGGCAGCCCGACGGCCGCGCCCACGCGAACGGCAACAGCAACCGGATCGCCGGGTTCGATCGCACGATCGCGACGAGCAGCGGCTGCAGCTCGAGGACATCGGCCAGCGGGAACGCGCCCGAGCCGGTGTAGCTCATCCACGCGAGCGCGAGGAACGGCCAGCGTTGCGACACCGCCAGGCAGGTATCGCCAATCCGCTTGGCCGCGGCCTTCGGCGTCTCGCCCCGCTGCAGGTACGCCTGCACACACGGGAGATCGCCCGGTCGCAAGCGCACGAGCAGATCCAGCGGGTACGTGGGGCCGTCGTGATAGAGCACGAGCGGGACGCCGAGTCGGCGCGCCGTCGCGGCATCGCCGTCGATGTCAAAGCGGGAATCGGAATAGACCGCGATCAGATCCCGATCGAGGCCAGAGACCGACGGGTCGGCGATGTACGGCGTGTTGGCCGCGCGCTGACTCGCGTCCGCATGGTCGTTCAGGACTTCCCCGTGGCCGGGGGTCGCGCGATGGACGCCGTACCGGCTGTGATTGACGAAGAACGGGAGGACCCCGATCTGGCGCCGGAATGGTTCCACGTGCCACGCCGGCGGTGCCGGGAGCGCCGACAAGTCGATCTTCTCTGTCGCCTCCCCGTTGACCGTGCCGGCGTTCCAGTCGATGTTGTAGCGGTGCTCGCCTTCGTCGCCCTGATTCAGGCCCGCCACGACGCGGATGCGCCCGTTGCCGAGATCCCGAATGTCCGGATTGAAGTTGTCGCCGGCGGCAATGACGAGGCCGCGCGGGTCGTTCCACGTGTGCAGCACCAGGCCGCGGCGTTCCTGATACGTCAGCACAAACTCGCCGTCGAACCGCACGCCGGCGCCCGGCACCTGCACGGGATCCGGCCGGCCGTAGGCGCGCAGGCGCCCACCATTGCGATAGCCCAGCACGCCGCGCGAGAAGTGAATGTCGCCCTCCGTCCAGCGGTCCGCGCCGGTCGGATCGACCACGTTCAAATAGATGCCGTCCCAGATCGCCAGCGCGCCGCTGACGACGATGGCCGCGCGCGGACTCACATCGTCGACCGCGACGACCGACCAGTCGTCCTTGACCAGCCCGCGCGAATCCTTAAAGCCATTCAGCTGGCGCGCCCAGTAGTCCGTGCCAGCCGACGCGAACAGGAAGCTCTGCCCTTCCGCGTCGACTTCGGTGACCGGCGGTCCGGTGGCGAGGAAATAGCGCCACCCGTCCTTGAAGCGCTCGTCCGGCTCGCGCGTTTGGAACAGCGGTCGGCCGTTCCACCAGTGCGGATTGCCGGCGGCGTTCGGCAGCGGCAGCGGCGCGCCCTCGAGCCAGGCCTGCGTCGAGCCGCCCAGTGACGCGCCCGTGAGGGAGAGCCTCACCGCTGCACTCCAACCTGAATCGGGCGCCCGCCGTACAGGGCGTTGCGCTCCATCGAACTGCCGCGCAGCGCGTTCACGGGCGTCTCGTCCGCCGTGCGACGCGCGAGATAGTCGTCAGCGTTCTCCACCCAGACGACCTCGCGCGGCCCATCCGGCCCTGGCAGCACGTCGCCGACCTTCGTCATGGCATGCGCTCCCACAGCAGCACCGCCACGACGCAGTGCTCGTGCTCGTACAGGCCCCAGGTCTGCACGACGCCGAGCGGGTCGTAGATGACGCCGTGCTCGAGCCAGACCATGTGGTAGCCGTGGAGCGCGACCTGCCGGCCCAGCGGCCCGTCTTCCTCGTGGCACCACGCGAGATTCAGCGCGCCCACTTCCCGGTCGAGGTTCACCGGCGCTTGTGGCTGAAAATGCAGCCCGAGGCGCCAGGCGGCGACCAGAAACTCCTGGTCGGTCGTGCCGCGGTGATTGCGCGGCCCCATCACGTCGTCGGCGCGCTCATAGTCGATACCGGCCGCCATCGCGAGCACGGCGATCGCACAGCCGTCGTCGGCCTGCTGGGTGACAAGTCGACTCGCATCAGCGACCGCCGGCGTGGCGACGCTGCAGCCGAGCAGCGCGAGCAGCGAGAGCAGGAGCAGCGGACGGCTGGCGCGCGGCGTCATGCGACGAGCTCCACGATGAGCTCCGACATCCGTCGGCCCCACCCGCGCGCCACCGGCGCGTACTGCTGCGGGTCGGTGGCGAAGAGCGTGTAGAGGTATTCGTTGCGATTGCAGACGACGACCGCAGCCGCCCGCCGACGGTCGGCGCGCGCGAGCTGCTCGAGCGTGACCTGGCCGATGATGCCGTCCGGCCTGGCGCCGATTGCCGCCTGCAGCGAGCGAATGGCGCGCGGGTGCCCGGAGTGGACGGCGTAGTCGATGACCGCGTCAGCCAACGAGTCCAGGACGTCGCACAGCTCGATGAGCCGCGTCAGCTCGAGCCAGCGGAGATAGTTCGCGCGGGCGTCCTCACGGCTCTGCGGCGGCGTGAAGCCGTACTGCTCGAGCCAGGCCGGCGTCTGCCCGAACCGCGTGACGTACGGCTCGTTGGGATTCCGACCAATGCCGCCCTCGCGCGAGGGCGAGAGGATGCGGGTCACGATGGCGTTGGCCACCTCTACGCGCGTCACGGGTGCCTCTGCTGCAGGAGGGGCACGGCCCACTCGGCGAATTTCCAGGCGGCGATGAGGGCGCCGCCACCGGAGAGGAACATCTGCACGTCACGCTTCGTGATGCCTGGCGATCGCGTGGGTGACGTCTTTCCGCGCTCGAAGAGGGTGCGAATCTGCTCCTCGTGGCGAATGACTTTCCCGTTCGTTGTCTTGACTTCCTGTTCGATCGTTTCGAGCCGCTCGTCCTGCGCCTCGAAGCGCCCAATGTTTTCCTCGTGCTGCTGTTGACGGAGCTCGAGGTCCTCGCGCCGCTGCTGCGCCGCGACGGCGCGGTCTTCGACGCGCTGGCGGACCACGCGGTCGAAACCCTCCTTGAGCTGCTGTCTGAGTGCGTCCATTTCGTCCATCGTCATTCGGTGGCCGATCGTTGCTGTGAAAGCACAAAGCCTCCGCTGCGACTCATCGGGCATCGACCCGATAGCGCAGGGAGGCTCAAATCCCTAGACTCCAATGATTCGCGCGGCGGTCCGTCGCCACTCCCATGGCCAACGGCGGGCCCCCGGAGCAGAGGGCCGGTTCGGTTGGAAGACCTGAGCCGCGCGAAAGTTCTCTAGCGCATTCGCATCCTCACAAGTTGTCCTGCACCGTGAACCGCTTCACGTCGGCGTACCACGGCCCCGACGTTTCCGACAGCTGCACCATCCACTCGCCGGCCTGATCGAGGTCGGCCGGCACGGTCGTGTACGTCGCGACGCCATCGCTGCCGTTGTTTGACGTCAGCGTGGCGGTTTTATCGAGCGTGTCGCCGTTCGGTTTCCGGAACCGGAAGGCGATCGCGCCCGAAATCGGGAGCGGCGTGCTGCCGTCGGTCGTCACCGTGAGCTCGATGATGTAAACGCCGCCGACGTGCACATGTCCGGTCTGTGTCATGAGCTACTCCAGCGGCAACGCGTCGACGTCTTCGGCCAACGATCGCAACCCGAGGACGGTCAGGCCGTGCGTCCGGCTGCCGTCGACAGCCAGGCCGAGGACGCGCCGGCCGAGCACGGTCAGCGCCAAGATCGGGATCTGCAGCGCCCTGGCCAGCACGCCGCGGTAGCAGCACGCCGTCTGTTGGCGATCGCCCTGATCGAGCGTGCCGGGTGACGGCAAGACGACCAGCGAGGCGAGGCCGAGCCCGAGCACCGACGCCCGTTTGTCGCGCGTGTCTACTGCCACTTGTCCCTCGTGAACGTCGTCCCGTCATCGCTCACCGCCGCGCTGGCGATGTCAGCCGCGTCGGCCGCATTGCGCAACGACTGCACGGTCGCCGTCTGTGTGACCTTGTTGCGGGCGAGCGCCGCCAGCCAATCGACCTTGTCGGCCAGCGTCGCCCCGACGCCGATGACGCCGGCCGGATCCGCGCCGGCGCGCAGTACGCCGTTCGCCGTGATCGCCGACCGAAGGTCCGACAGCGACGACGCCCCGACATCGACGCCGGCCGTGAGCAGCGAGTAGATGTCAGATGTCGTCGACATGCCCGCTTGGAACTGCGACCGCAAATCCGAATGCAGGTCGGACAGCTGGGACTCCGTAGCGACCCTCTTTGGGACTCTCGACTGGAAATCCGACTGCACGTCGCTGAGCAGGCTGTAGATGTCCGACACGCGCGACTGGTTCACCAACAGCCTGGAATTCGCCTGCTGCGCTGCGCTGACCGCCGGCGTCACGGCCGACCGGAGGTCGCTCAGCGTGGAGGCATCGAGCGGCACGCCGGCGGCCAGGCCGCTCAGCACATCGGAGACGAGAGCGGAGAGCTGACTGTCGGTGGCCACGCGCTTCGGCACCCGGGATTGAAAATCGCTTTGAAGATCGCTCACGTGGGATCGCACGTCTGAGGCGATCGACTGCACGACAAGGACGCGGGAGTTGGTCTGCTGGGCGGCCGACAGAATGTCCGACAGGTCGCTCACCAGGGCGGCCCGCACCGCGCTGGCGATGTCGCTGATATCCGACGCCGACACCGACACAGCGACGCCGGCGATGGCGCTCTTCAGGTCGGACGCCAGATCGCTCAGCTGGCTGTCAGTGGCGACGCGTTTCGGGACGCGAGACTGGAAATCGGATTGGAGATCCGACACGTGCGAGCGGATGTCCGACAGGAACGATTGCGCCACCAGCACCCGAGAATCCACGCGCGCGCCAATCGCGTTGGCCCACACCGCGGAGGCAATGTCCGAGATTTCCGAGGCGGTGAGCGTGCCGGCGGCCGCGGTCACCGCGCTAGCGATGTCCGAAATGTCGGAGGCGCTCAGCGTCACGGTAATGCCCGCGATCGCCGATTTCAGATCGCTGGCCAGGTCGGACAACTGCGAATCGGTCGCCACCCGCTTCGGGACGCGCGATTGGAAATCGCTCTGCAAATCGCTCACGTGGGAGCGGATATCGGAGAGGAAGGACTGCGCCACGAGCACGCGGGAATTAACCTGCTGGGCCGCACTGGCGGCATCCGAGGCCATCGACTGGGCCAGCAGTACCCGCGAATCGACCCGCGCACCGACGGCATGGGCCCAGACCTGCGAGGCGACATCCGACATCCCAGAGACCGTGAAGCCGACGCCGGCGACGATGAGGCTGCGCAGGTCCGACAGCGCGTCGGACAGCTGGGAATCCGTCGCCACCCGCTTTGGAACACGCGACTGAAAGTCGGACTGCAGGTCACTCACGTGGGACCGCACATCGGAGGCGATCGACTGCACCACGAGCACGCGAGAATTCGTCTGCTGAGCCGCCGAGAGAATGTCCGACAGATCAGAGACGAGTGCGGCGCGGACCGCCGACGCGATGTCTGAGATATCCGACGCCGACACACTGGCCGTAATCGCGGCGACGGCGCTCTTCACGTCGGACGCGAGGTCGCTCAATTGCGAGTCGGTAGCCACACGCTTTGGCACGCGCGACTGGAAATCGGATTGGAGATCCGACACGTGCGAGCGGATGTCCGACAGGAAGCTCTGCGCCACTAGGATCCGAGAGTCGACCCGCGCGCCGATCGTGTTGGCCCACACAGCACTCGCAATATCGGAAATGTCGGAGGCGCTCACCGTCGCCGTGATGGCCGCCACCGCGCTCTTCACGTCCGAGGCCAGGTCGCTCAGTTGGCTGTCGGTGGCGACGCGCTTGGGCACGCGGCTCTGGAAATCGGAGAGCAAATCCGAGAGCATCGACCAGGTGTCGGAGGCCTGCGACTTGGTCACGAGCAGCCGCGAATCCACGCGGGTGCCGATGGCGTCCGCCCACACGCGGCTGCCGATGTCGCTCAGGTTGGACGCGCCCAGCACGAACGTGCCGGCGATCAGCATCGACTCGATGTTCGAGGCCGCCGAGCGCGCATCCGAGGCCATCGACTGGACGACGAGCACGCGCGAATTCCCTTGCTGCGCGGCGCTGGCAGCGTCAGACGCCATCGACTGAATGACCGTCAGTGCGGACATCAGGTCGCTGTCGTCGTTGTCGACGAAGTTCACGACGAGAATCTGGTCCGCGCACGACGCCTGCACGATGCGGTACAGCACCTGGTCGTAGTTGGTCTCCGCCGCCTTCGCGGTCATCCGGTAGATGCCGCTCCGCACGTGCGAGAAGACCTTCGAGATCGCGCCGCTCGCCGTCGCCGCGCTGCCGCCGTGGTTCACGCCGAAGAACTTCCCGGTCGGCGCGTTCGACAAGGCGGACCGGATGGTCGCGAAATCGGCCGCGTCCACCATCGGCACGAGCTGCTGGAACAACTGATTCTTCTTGGGCTGCGCCATGGCCGCGTTACTCCGTCACCACGATCAGGCCCTCCGCCAGATACGGCGGGCCGTTGTACCAGTAGTGTTCGCGCACCTCGTAGCCGACGCGGCCGAGCAGCGTCGTCAGCGTGCGATGGCTGAACCACGCCACGTGGTCCTTGTTGACGTTTTCCGTGCCCGTCGTGATGTGCCGGCGGGCGATGTCGGAAAACGCATTCGGGACGGTGAGGAACACCGGGACGCCGCGATAGGCCCGGCGCAAACGCGCGAGGAACCAGCCGGGGTTGCTCAGATGCTCGAGCAGCTCGCCGCAGACGACACGCGTGACGTCGGCCGGCGCCGGCAGCGTCGCCTGGGACACATCGTCCAAGTCGAACGCCTGCACGCCTGGCGCGGCGACCAGGTCGACGCCATAGACCTTCGTGGCGGCCTTCTCCAGGGCCGCGTGGAGCGGCCCGCTTGCGCCGAACTCCAGCACCACCTGGCCGGCGCACCGCTCGAGGAGGAACGCCGTGCGGTCGACCGACCGGCTTTCCGGCACCGGGTGCAGCATCTTGGCCGCGTATGCGGCCGACGCGGCCGACCGCTCGGCCTTGCCGAGGTCGGAACGCAGGGCGTCGAGGGTGGCGTACGGCATCACAGGTACCGCCGATAGATGTCGAGCGACTGGCGGACGCTCTCGTGCACGTCGTGCTTCCGCTCCGCCCACTGGCGATAGTTCACGGCGTCGTAGTTTTCGTGGCAGTCGATGATGGCCTTCGCGATCGAGCTGGGCTCGAGGTCGCAGTGAAAGCGATACTCCGGGTCCTTGTAGCCGGGCCCGATGAACGCCTTGCCGGCGCCGAAGGCTTCGATGCCGCGCGCGTAGAGCGGGAAGAGACACGAGACGACGATGTCCCCGCGGTTGTAGAGCGCGTTCACGTCGTCGACGGCGCCGCTCAGCGTGCGCACGAACGCCGTCCATTTGTTCGCGTTGATGAGATCGCGGAAGGTGTCGTACATCTTCCGGTCGGTGCAGTTGAACAGGTGGAGGCGCGCCTTCGGGTACTTCTTGACGACCTCCTCCATGGCCAGGCACAGGTAGAGCGGATTTCTGGATCCCCGCCAGTGCTCCACGTACAGCACCGCCGGCTCGCCGCCGAGCTTCGAGATCGGATCCTTCGGATCGTGCGGCTTGACGGCGATCGGCTTGAACCGGTCCAGGTCGATGCCCTTCGGCACGACGTAGGTGCGCTTGATGCTCTTCCAGATCGGCCACTCTTCCTGCCGCATCGAGATGAACGCCTCGCACAGCGGCGCCAGGTCGACGATCGCGCGCATGCTGACGCCATTGCCGACGCTCGACAGCCCTTCGCCGTGCGTCCAGAGGAACTTCGGGATCCGGTCGAAGTACGTCTCCATGCCGATCTGGCTGTGGATGACGTGCACGTCCGGTCGGTCGACCGCGCCGTAGATGGGCGTCCCGTCGCCGCTCGGTTCGCGGATCTCGACGCCGTGGCCCTGCTGCTCTTCGGCCTTCACGAGCTCGAGCGTGGAGAACGCCAGGCCAGACCGCTCACGTTTCATCCAGTGCCGGAGCTTCATGCGACCGCCTGCCAGACGCGACGCCCGTTGCCGCGGAAGAGCCGGAAGGGCCGGGTGTCAATCCCGACGGCCAGCTCGCCGCGGACGCGCGGCTGCATGCGCGGCAGGCACTGCCCCACCGGCACAGCGCCGGTGATCGAAGCGTGATTGCCGTTGCCCGACAGGTCCGGGACCGTGCCGGCGCCGTTGGCGCCGAAGACATGCAGCGCGCGCGTGATCCCCGGGAGCGGCGCGCACAGCGCTTGCTGCAGCCGGATCACGTCGAGCGGCAGAATCCCGGCGCAGTAGCCGCCGACCCAACCGACGCCCGGCATCGACTGACTCGCCGCCGCGTTGTTGCCCCACATCAGCGGACCGCCCGAGTCGTCCGGGTTGCCGCCGTTCCCATCGGTCGACGTTCCGTACGTCTGCTCGGTCGCCGGCGTCAGGAGGTCGCCGACGTAGATATGGCTCTGCGGCGTGGCCGAGAAGCTGTACGTCCAGGCGACGAAGAAGGGTTTGCCGGCGACGATGCACTGGGTGTTGGTGATGTAGAGCATCCCCGTGCCGCCCGTGGTGTCGACCTGTACGCGGATGTTGTTGAACGCGCCGGTGTTGTCGAGCAGCATCCGCCGGTTCGCGCCGACCGCGCCTTTCACGAAGATGCCCTTCACGCTCGCCAGCGAATCGAACCGCCCCCAGAACCACACCGTGAGCGGATCGAGGTTGTTGATGCTGGTCGCCGCCGGCGCCGAGAGGCGATGCGTCGAGGCCCCGCCGAACTTGATGGCGCGCGTCATCATGACAAGCGCGCCCTCGCCACATCGGTGTGGCTCAGCACGGTGCCGACGCCAAAGAGCTGCTCGGCCCGCGACCCGTTGCGGGAGGCCAGCGCACTCAGACGCGTACGGGTATTGGTGCCCGCGGCGAACATCACCTGGAAGTTCGCGATGACCGGGGTGTTGCTGCCGTCGTCGTTGAGCAGGCGCACCGTGCCGACCGACAACACGCCCGTCAGCCAGGCGAGATACCGCCGCTCCGTGGAGAGCTGGGCGGCCGTCGGCGTGGCCCCGATGCTCGCGTACTCCGTGACATCGATGGCTGTGACAATCTCCTGCGCGGAGATGTCCGCGCGGCGGATTTGGATGGAG
>JADMIO011135757.1_pt1 | contig 57315 bp, 83 predicted proteins | sample 8958161 | NCBI WGS metagenome assembly JADMIO01 (sample SAMN16585339, study PRJNA669376) | soil metagenome | isolation source: Crop rotation soil | place: USA: Cullars Rotation, Alabama | collected 2011 | reverse complement strand
CGACAACTTGTCCACGTGGAATTCTAAGCTTAGGATCCCAATGTGCTGGAAAGCCCAGTTGTCCCGCATTGGCACAACTCGCAGGGAGGACCCGCTCGGCTTAGCCGCCCTGTACGGGCGGCCCATAGACCTGCCAGCCCAATAGCAGGAACAGGAGGAATTCGAGGAGGCCGCCCGCGTTGCGCATGTAGACCGCGCCGGTGCCTGCGGCGTAGCCGCTGACGATGACCAGTCCCAAAACGAGCCATATGAGCATCAGCACCCAGAAGATAAGGCCACGGGTCATTTCTTTTGTCTCCCGAAGTTCGGGTCATGGGCGCGGAGGATGATGAACATCAGCGCCGCCTTAACGCGCGCGATCACGGGCCGCGTTCGACCACTTGGATTTGCTCGGCGCGCAGGCCCTTGGGCCCTTTGCCAACCTCATATGAGAGTTTGTCCTGCTCGATGAGCACGACGCCCTCGGGGACTTGGCTGGCATGCACGAAGATGTCACCGCGCCCGTTGTCCCGCTTGATGAAGCCGAAGCCCTTTTGCTCATTGAAGAATTTGACCACGCCGGTTTCACGCTCGCTCATCACAATTCCAATCTGCGATTGAGCCGGTGGGCAAAAGAAAACGGCCGCCATTGCTGACGGCCGTCCAGTCTTCAGGCCACGCGGGAGAGGACGCTGCGTTAAAGGTGCGCCCCGGAGCGTCGGGGGTGTGTGAGGAGACCCCGGGGCGCTAAACCCGATGTCCAGGGAGGCGGCAGCGACATCGGGAACGGATTCTTGCTTACAGCCCACTCATTCTGAGTCTGCTGTCCGCGGTTAATCTGACTCTGAAGGCGCGCCTTAGAGCGCGCGCCTGCTTCTGAGTCAGCAAGTAAGCGCGCCGGCCGCTGGGAGAGTCTTGTGTATCTGGTGAATCCGCCGACAGCCGCACTGAGTCAGTCGTTCGGAGCGCTCGGGGCCGCTTGGGGCGGCCCGCTCTGCAATCTCAGTGCTTGTGGCTTTGCTTGTGGCGGGCGTGGTTGTTCAAAGGCCGTGCGCGCGCGAGGTATGAGGCTGGGAATTTTGTCTTGTCAAGGGGGTTTGTAAGTGTTTGTGGCTGCTAATCTTTTTTTGGTATTATGGAACATGCTCGTTTTCGGCTCGATTATTTGAACACTGATTCGCGAGCGATTCGGGCTGCCTCCCTGATGAGATTCCGGCGGTGTTGAGCCGCGTAGACGGGAAATGACATGATGCGCGCGCCATTCTCTTTCTGCTTCAGCCGATATTGCCGGTAGGCTTTATGGATGCCCCGGAACTCGCCGGATGCTTGAAATTCCTTGGACTTGAACAGGACAACGTGGACGATGCGCGCCGCGTGCAGGCGCAGCTTGCTGTCAGTCAGATAGGGAAGACGTAAGGCTTCCGCTGCCATGCGAACGGACATCCCGACACGCGACGCCTTCTCTATCACCGCCTCGACGTGCCGGTCGCGTTGAAACCACACGGTGCCCTCCGCGTCCGTCGCCGACGCGAAGTCGAATCCGGCGATGCATTCTTCGATGAGCGCGGGGTCCAGCATCAGACGGCGAGGGAATACCAGTCTTCGCCTCCAATGCGCTTGATTTTGAGGGGAAATGTGCGCTTTCGCATGATGTGATGCACCAAGTGATAGACGCAACTCTCGCTGGCTTGAAGAGACGCGCGCGCCTGCGAGTTGGAAACGCCGTCTGGATTGGCCAACAGCAGCTTCAGGAAGTGTGCTTGCCTGCCGCCTAACGGCAGGCCCTTGGTTTCCCGGATCATGGCTTTGCTCCCCTATGTCACCGGAACACGATCGCGGATCAGCCCTGCCACGATGGCAAGGACGCCGTTCCATTGCCGATTCTGGAATGTTTCGGGTTCGATACCGAGCCTGCGACAGGCGGGCCCGGTCTTTTGTCCGGCCGACGCCCACCGCGCCCCGAGATTGACGGCGCGCGCGAGGCGAGCATCGGAACCGAGATATGTGGATATCCAGCCGAAAGCCTGGTGCATCTGGCTTATCTCTGTGGGTGTTGGGGGAATGCGAACGCGATTGGCGAGCGCCATGGTGCGTTCCAGCTCGAACGTTTCCATCTGCGCATTGAGGTCGCCGCGGTCGTAGACGTGACGCGGCATGGCATTGGCATGGCCGCGCGGCCCAACGGCGACGGGCATGCGCGCCAGCGTCGACCAGGCGTCCTCTAACCTATCCATGACGTGCACGGGCTCCCATCGGCTGGGCAGCTGCCGCTCCGCATCATCAGGCGCGCGCATAACGCGCGCTCCCATCGCGCGGGCGAATAGCGACGGCGGCTGCTCGTCGTCACTGTCCATGGTGTGACATTCGGTGTGACATGGTGTGACATGCGAGCCGGTAATCATTGATTTGCCTCATCTTTGCGTTCCGAAATCCTGTCACACGCCGCGCACCAGCTTGCCCGTCCACCACATGAAAGGGTCTTCGTAACCGAGCACGCCGGCCTTCCGCAGATCGGCGGTCGAGCGCTTCCAGGCCTGCCGGATTTTGTCGGCGTGAGCCTTTTCGTCGCCGCCCTCTCGGATGATGCGCTTGCGGAATTCGGCTCGGACATGGTCGCCGTTGACGACCTTTAGAATGTTCACGGGCAGGCTGATTCCGACTTGCCCCGGCGGCACTCCGTGCGCGTCGGTGGCGGCATAGAGCGCACGCATGAACGCGACTTGGTTGTCGCTGGCCTTGTGGCCCTTCTCGCCGGCGCCGCCGCTCGCTGGGATGACGACGCAAGAGGTCTCGGCATTGCCCCATTTATTGCGGCCGACATCCCTCACCTTCAGCGCGAAGCGCCAGGCCATGCCCGATTTGCCCTCGCGCTGCTTCTGGACGGTGGCGACGTGAAGCCTGCGGCCCTCATCGTCGACCATCTCGCTCGTCTCGTATTCAATGGTGGTTTCGAAATCGGCCGTCAGCGAGCCATGGCCTCGCGGCGTCGAGCCGCCCTTCGGCTTGTGATGGATGAGGATGACGGTGCAGCCGACCTCAACACGGATGCGATCGATGCGGTTTTTGACCGGGCTCACGTCCTGGGATGCATTCTCGTTCATCCCGGGCGTGGTGGCCGAAAGCGTGTCGAGAAACACGGCGCGCAGGGGGACGCCGTACATGGCCCTGATAGTTTGCATTTCCGCAATGAGTGCGTTGGCGTGCTCCTCACCATGGAACAGGTCGAACTTGCGCGTCATGAGATAGAACGGCAGCGGCGCGCCGGGGTCGAGACCATGCTCGTCCACATAGGCCCGTTTGCGTTTTTCGAAGCCCTTGCCGGCCTCCGCGGCGGCATAGATGACGAGCCCGGGCTCGACGTTGTAGCCGTTGAACCTGATGCCGCGGGCGATGCACATGGCCATGTCGAAGGCATTGAAACTCTTCCCCGAGCCGCTCTCGCCGAAGATGAGCACGGCCTCGCCCTCGGGCACGACGTCCTCGATTATCCAGGGATAGGCATCGCCGTTGCCCATACCGATTTCTTCCCAGCGCCGGCCGCCGAAGCTGCTCTTGAACGGCGCCGGCTGCCAATCCGGCAGGTCGGCCACAAGCTCGGCCAGCTCCTCCGGCGTGCCCTCGCGTGCCTTGGCCCAATCCAAGACGTCGGCGCCAACCGGCGCGCCGGGCCACGCCAGCGCGGCGAAGTCGAGGATGCGGATGCGTTTGGCAATGCCATGAAGCGAGACGGCAATCTTGTCGCCCCGCTCGCGCCCGGGTGCGTCGTTATCGACGAGAATGACGACATCGCGGTCGCGAAGCGCCTCGGCGTGGTCCTCGCGCCAATTCTGAGCCCCGCCGCTATTGCATGTCGCCGTCAGCCCCCAGGCCATGAGCTGGTCGACCTTGGCCTCGCCCTCGGGCAGATAGACCGGCTCATCGAGCCCCGATTCCCGAAGTTCAAGCAGGCGATAGAGCCCGTGCGGCACCCCCTCGAGATTGTTTATCCATCCGCCGGGATTATCCGGGTCGGGCCGGCGCTGCGCGAATGTCTTCTTCGCCTTGCCCTTCTTGCCAAGTTCCCACGAGCCGTCCGGCAGGCGGAACTGAAAACGGCAGACTTGGTAAGTCAGCGCGCCTTGCGCGTCCGTGTAGTCGAAGGTCGCGACGACTTCGCGGCGGATATTTTCGCGGATTTGCTTAGTTCGTTCATTTCCCGCAGGCGGCGAGCCTCGAATATCAGTTCCCTCAGGAAACATCCGTCCAACGGCTCCGTGTATATCCTCGCTAGCTGGCTCTCGACGCGCGCTAGATACTCGTTGGCTAGCGCCACTCGCGTGGCCATTTCCCCCGCGGCATTGCCGCGGGACTCCGACGCCGGCGATTTCGGCGCAGCGCTCGACCGCTTCGACGAATGAGAGCCCTTCTTGGACCTGGAACCACCGGAAGACATCGCCGCCTACCCCTTTCGAGAAATCATGCCAAATCTGTTTGCTGTCGTTTACCTTGAGCGAGTGGTCGTCGAGAGACTGAAACTCGGCGCCGTTTTCCTTGCGCAGCTTATGGCTGCGCCCGACTACGGCCGAGACCGGCAGCCGGGCACGCAAATCATCGAGGAATGCCGCAGCGTATGCCAAGGGCCGACGACCACCATCATCATCTAGAGTATGCGCGCAAGAATCACAGCGGTGGCGTCGCAGAACAGAACGCCTGTTGCCGCGGCCCAGGCGAAGCCCTGCCATCCCCCGCCGCGGTCGAGCCAATGCTTGGCGCGAAACGCGCAGGCTACGGCCCCGCAGGTTAAGAAAAACTCTGTCATGCTGCTTTCCCCCGCCGAAGCCATGCGGGCGGCGCTGGAAGTTCCGGCGCACGAGCGCGCGCATGCCGCCGCTCTTCCAGCAGCGCCATGACTTCGTCCTGCACTGGAATCAGTGCCTTAAGGAACTGATGCGCCCCGGCGAGCAACGACGCGCGGCGGCGATGGTCCGTCAGCGTCACCCGGATTGAATCATCGCTAAGCCCGAGCCTCGCGCCGAGGATTTCAAGCTCACTCATGCGCGCAGTACAAAAGCGCGACTCCAGGATGAGCGCGTAACAAAAGCAACGCAGATCGCCCTCGCGCGCATCGCGTTCCGCAATTCCCGCTTCGACGGCCATCTCGGCTATTGGTTCTATGTGCATGGTTCTGCATCATTCGCCTTGTGACGCGGCCGACCCGGGCCGCTGCGGACGCGGGTTTCTTGCTTACAACTCAGGATCACCCATCATAGAGAGAATGGAAAAAGCGAAAAACGTAATAATGCAGACAGCAACTGCTAGGGCTATGACAGCGAGTCCAATATTTTGTTTTCCGCCTTCATAAATGAGAATGCCCAAGCAGAAGAGTGCAAATCCAGTTAGAAGGCCGCCAGTTCCAAAAATGAGCAATCCGCTGTCGGTCATGTTGATGCGCCTTGGATAAACAGCGGCTCGACCCGCGGCGCGAACCTCGGATCGGCCTGAGCGCAAGCCCAAGCCCAAATCCCGGCCGCCTCCGCCGCGTTATGGTCGGGTGCGCTCCATTTCATCAGCCGGCAAAGCTCAACCGCGCGCGCCTTGGCCTCCGGGCCCTTCCAGCGTTGGCGTCCGAGGAAATGCGAGCGCCATTCGGCAATCGGGGCGCTGAGCACGCGCGCGCCTTTGCAGCGCGCGATGCCGGCGAAGATGCCATAGAGTCCATAGGCGATGAGCACGGTCTGATGCTGCGTCGCTCCAAACTTCTGCATGGCCGGGATTGGCATCTCCAATGCGACAACATCCGGTCTCAACTCGCTTACTATCCCGGCCATCCATTTAGTTGCCGCCTCGAAGATGCCCACTTCGCTCCTTTCCTTATCCTTGGCAAAGGTGATGGATAGCAGCCGCGGTGTCTCCCCGACGTTGCTATATGCAACGCCGGTCGTCGTCGCTTGGTCGAGAGCGAGGACGAGCGGCTTGTCGTTCACTTCATCACCTTCGGCATCGCCACCGGACATGCGCACAACCACGACATCAGCACCGACCAGTTCCCGTGCGGCGTTCCGTCGAGCAAATCGGCGAGATGCCAACCACAGAGTAGGTGGTCATTCACCTCATGATGGCGGACGAAGCGAAACACGACGTCACCAGAACTTGAGGATGAAGTGAATGAGGACATAAACAGCGAACCCGACGAGGCCGAGCCAAACCACTATGACCGCAGTGAGCAATTTTTCGACGTTGTCCATCGCGCGCTCAGTGTGTCACGAGCGAGTCGACGGCGTCCGAACCGCTCATTTCCTTGGACACGCGCTCGATATGTTCGTCACCCGCGGCGGCAGTAGCCTTGAAGCCCTTGCGCGCCAGAGCCTCGTTGCCGACGCCGTGGCCTTCCATCCAGCGCCGATATTGTTCCAGCTCCGGCGCATAGGGCGGACGCGCCGGCTCGCCCTTCATCCCGGCGCGCTTGCCTTCCTCGAAGGCGCGGTCGGCAGCGGGCGTCCGGTCGGGCCCTTCGAACATTTCGAACTGAGAACCAATAGCAGCGCCCATCCAGCGAGCGGCGCGTAGCGTCGCTTCGAGCTTCGCGCGAACCGCGGCCTCGCCTTCATCGGTTTCGAACTCGATCGTGGCCTTTATCATTGCGACGGCTTGGTCGCCGAGTTCGGACTTTGCCAACTTGCAAGCATTCTTCAGTTTGGCGTCGGCTTCCTTCTTGACCGCAAGGGCCTTCTCGTAAGCCTTCTTGTGGTCGAAGAAGAGCGCCTGCTGCTGCTCATCGTTGAGCTGCTGGACTGTTTGTTTCGTGCTGACGGCGTCGGAGTCTTTCTTTCTGCGCGGCATTGGGTTTCCTCTCAGGCGTTGGCTGTGGATTTCGACACGTAGGCTTCGCGGGTCGCTCGATAGGCGACGCAGCAATGCGCTCTGCAATAAGGCGTGCCGGTCGACGCAACGCCGCCGCAGAAAAAGAAATCACCGCTGCTGGGGTCGCCCACCGGCCAGCGGCAGTGTTCCTCGGTTAATTCGAGAAGCTGACGACGTTGCGAGGCTGGAATGTCATCGTCATCGATATCGACGTCTACCGACTCGGCCTCTTCGATGATTTGCGGCGCAAAATCGCTGACGATGAGGAGGCGCTTGCGCGCAGGGCCGCGGCGGATAGACACTGGAGGACGCGCGCATTGCGCCGTCGCTCGCCCCGGGAACCTTAACCGGTGAACTTTCCCAAGGACGGCGCAGCGCGTGACGCCGCAGTTGATCTCACGTGCTATTCGACTAGCTGAATAACCTTCTGCCCAAAGGCGGCGAAGTAGGCTAGTGCGCTCCTCCGGCCATTCCGTCTCCCGCGGCTTTCTCGGAATGTTTAGACGCCGGTTTCTGCTTCTGATCGAGAGTGGGCTCCGCGATAAGCGCTCGGCAATATGCCGGATTGACCAGCCCCGCCGCCGAAGCCGCCGAAGTAATTCATCTTCTTCGCGAGACCAGCGCCCGGATGCGCCGCTCGACGTGCACGAATTCATGGCAGACATTCGCGGCCCCTTGTTAGTCATCCCATGACGACCCGCGGAACCCCTCAGCCCCGCAAGCCGCACGCCACGAAAAGGCCGCCGAAGTAAAACTCAGCGGCCCGCCGTCAATCGACCTTCCCGAAGAACCACGGCGCCCATATCACGGCCCATCGCGCGCAGTGCGCGCTCAAGCGCGTCAATCGTGTCGCGATGAAACTCCGCATCGGTCGCGGCAAGGCGCGCATGCAGCGAACTGATACGCTGCTGGAGCGCCTGTGCTTCGGCTCGCGAAGCCTCGCTCCGCAAACGATCCATCTCTTCCGAGTCGATGCGCCGAGCCGCCGCATACCAGAGCCCCCGCGTCCTGCTGAATTCCCACCCGAGCCGACGAGCGGCCCGCCGAATAAGAGTCTTCACGCTGTCCCCCGCCTCCCGCGGGCCGGCAACGCGACGCAACAAAACCGACGCCTCACTCACCGACGACATTTCGGAAAACTCCGACGCACTGTCCGACATCTCGAACGCCCTCCCTGCCAATGTGACCGCGTCGAAGCACGGCCATCCCCGCGCTGGCAGGCGCGGTCGGCAGAGTCAGAAATGGAGGAGAGAACGTGGATTACCGAAGATGGGCGCCGATCGTCGCAATGTTCGCGGTCGGCGTCATTATCGGCGTTTTGCTGTGGTTTTGATGGTGTGGCGTTAGGTCCCCATGAACCATTCGCTCGCCCGAAACTTGAGCAAAAATGGACGTTCGTGCCCAATCGAGCGGCATGGACTGGCGGGGAAAATCCCTTCAGCAATTGAGTGCCGATGCCCGCATCGAGGCGTCGCATACGCTTCGGGAATTGGCGGCCCGGATTTGCGCGCCGCGCGACCCCGTCAAGACCAAAATCGAATGCCTCGCTGCCGACCTCGGCTGGACTTACCGCCGGGTCTTCGACCTTTGGTACGGGCGAGCGCGCACCGTTCGGTCCTGGGAAATGGACATTCTCCGCGCTTATCTGCAAGAACGATGGTCTATGACGATATAGGCGGCGAGTGGCCAAAATTGCCACGTCTTCTAAGTTGCCTTCAGCACACAATGTCGCATCATGACGAAAGGGCGACGCAAGTGTGGCGAGTGAGGCAACAGGATGGGAATCGTAATTTACCTGAATGGTGGGTCGCGCCGTCATGACGCAACCTCGTTAATGCCGACCATTCCCCAGAGGGAAGCAGGAGCGGAAAAGCCGCGGCGGCGCAAAGCGCCGGTGAGCACCAGAAAGGTCCGAGAGGGGAAGGAACCGGAAGATTTCCAATTGGAAACCGCCTTGTATTCGGCCCCCGTCAGATCAGAGACGGCGCCCAGGCCGCCCAGAACGGAGATGACCTCTGCCGATGTGGAAAGTTCGCGGTCCATGGGTACGGACATAATCCAAAATATTTGGATGCGCAAGCCTCCAAATTTGATTGATGGCATCCAGAAAAGTTGGATGCGACAATGTTCGCCAATGAGTAAGCGCCATCCCCTCGGCAAAAATAGCCCACTAGCGCAACGCCTGCGCCTTCTTCAGGAGGTGGTCTCGGGTCCCGTGGCGGCAGAATTTGCGAGGAAAATGGGGATTAGCCCCGGTCGATGGCACAACCCCGTCAATGGCCACCCCCTGAGCACGGGTCTCGAAGCGATTTTGATCGAGAAAATTCCGGGGCTATCGCCAGGCTGGCTACGAAGTGGCACCACCGGGGACCTTTCAGTTGATATGGCCCGACGCCTCGGAGCGCTGCCGCCGGCACCGCCCCCACCGCCGCCCAATCCCGAGCAACGAGTGCAAAAGAAGGCGGTCCGCTAAATCCGGTCAGGGGGGAATCCGTAATGAAAACTAGATTTCCCCCAGCCTTCACAATCCCCTTCGTTTTGATGATCAGCACAGCGACCGCGGCGGCTGCCGAAGGGGGCATTGATTTATCTGCCGTTGACGGTGCCACCCGGGCCGAATGCGCGAGGCTCATAGGGAGCGCAATTGTCGCTGGCGTTGTTCGGGAATTGGCCGATAGAGACGGCAGCAAGACGGTAATCGTGAATGAGAACCTTTGGAATAGGATGCAATTTCAGGCAAAGGTCGGCTTGGCGACGACGGCCAGTTGCGCGTTTGCGAACGAAGGCAGGGGCACCTGGATCGATTTTCGCAGCGATATCACGGATAAGGTCATTGGAATCTGGCGCTGGTCGGCCAGTCGCGGCGGGAACCTCGAAATAAAATAACAATCCTATAAAATCCGGTTTGGGATCGAGAGATTCCGCACGCGGACTCTATCCAAATAATTTTGATATTGCTCTTGAGCGTCCAAATTTTTTGGATTATAGCTGTCTCCGTCAGCCTGGGGAAGACGGGAGAGCGCACATTGACCACCGCCGATGACGTCTCGCGGCTCCTCACCTCCGACGGCGGCGTATTCATCATGTTCATGGTGGGAATGCTCTGCGGTGCAGCATTCGGCATCGCGCTTGGCTGGGCGTGGCACGAGCGGCGCTTCCCGCCGCGGCCCGTGGCCGAATTCGATCCGGATTTCGAGGCCGATCCAACCTGGGGCGGACGCTGATGATTGAGCGAATCCCGATTACCGACCGTGATTCCTGGCTGGCATTGCGCAAGCGGGACGTGACCGCCTCGGTCGTCGGGGCGCTGTTCGGAGACCATCCCTACGAGACGGCGCTCGGGCTCTACGTTGCCAAATCCGGCGTCGACATGCCCGGGCCCGAGACGTCCGTCCTCTGGCGCGGCCAGCTCTACGAGAGTGCCGTCGCCATCGCCGTCGGCCAGCAACGGCCGGACTGGACCATCGTCAAGGCCACGGAATACCTGCGCGACCCTGAGGCGCGCATCGGCGCCACGCCCGATTTCTGGGTGGACGGGGACGCGCGAGGCAGGGGCGTTCTGCAGGCCAAGACGGTTGCCCCGCGCGAGTTCCGGTCCTGGCCGGAGGATCAGCCCCCCTTCTGGATTAGCCTGCAGACCATAACCGAGATGATGCTCTCGGACGCGCCCTGGGGCGTCGTCGCGGCGCTGGTGGTCGACCCCTACAAGCCTTTTGTCCGGCTTTATGAGGTTCCGCGGCACGCCGGCGCGGAGAAGCGCATCCGGGAGGCGGTGGCCAAGTTCTGGGCTGACATCGCGGAGGGGCGCGAGCCAAACCCGGATTACGGCCGCGACGGCGATCTCATCGCCGCGCTCTACCCGACCGAGGTGCCGCTTAAATCCATCGACCTCTCCGGCGACAACATGCTCCCGGCGCTGCTCGCCGAGCGCGCCGAGGCGAAGGCGCGGATGAGGGCTGACGAGAAGCGCTGCGATGAAATCGAAACCGAGGTGCGAGCCAAGCTCGGCGATGCAGAGATGGCCGTCCTGCCGAACTGGCGGGTCACCTGGAAAACCGAAACCAAGAGATTCAAGCCGCGCGAGGCGAGCCAATGGTCAGGGCGCGTCCTCCGCATCAGCGAAAGGACCGCACCATGACGCATGAATCTACCTCGACCGCGGCGAAAGTCGCCAACCTACCTGTTCCCGCACGCCCTCATTTCGCGCCAGCGGTCGACGTGTTCTCAGACCCGGCCACGTTCGAACACGCCCAGCGCGTGGCGAAGGTATTTGCGCAGTCTGACTTGGTGCCGCCGCATCTGCGCGGGAACGTCGCCAACTGTCTGATTGCATATCAGATTGCGCGACGGCTCAACGAAGAGCCGCTGACTGTTTTCCAAAACATTTACATCGTAAGCGGGCGTCCGGGATGGAAAACGGAATATTTGATTGCCCGCGCCAACATGGCTGGTGTGTTCAAGGGCCGCATCACTTGGGCGTCGAAGGGCGAAGGTGCGGCGCTGAGCGTAACCGCCTCGGCCGCGCTCGCTGACACCGGCGAGGTCGTTAGCGCCACATGCGATATGGCGATGGCGACGGCCGAGCAATGGACTAAAAATGGGAAATACAAGAGCATGCCGGAGCACATGCTCCGGTGGCGTTCGGCCGCTATGCTCATCCGGCTCTATGCGCCGGAAGTGATGCTCGGAATGCCGGTGGTCGAGGAACTAGAAACTCTGCCGCCCATGCAGGATGTGACCCCGCGCCCGGCCGTCGCCCTGAAGGATACGCTTGAAGCATTCGCGGCTAACAACGAGCCAGCGCCGCCCATCGCACCCGAGGCCGCGCCGGAACAAACAGAATCATCAGCTACGCCGCAGGAAGGACCTGGAGCTGGCCAAGCCGCCCCCACTCAAGCGGAGACTCTGCATTCGCCAGCAGAGGTTCCGACCGAGTCGGAGGCGGCCTCGGCCCCCAAAACGTCGGCCGAATATATCGCATATTGCGAGGCATGGATCGGAACGCTGACCGACGCCGCTGCCGGCGAGGAACGATGGCGCGTCGAGAAGAAACTGCGCAACGCGCTCCACGTCACGCCTGAAGTGCGCGACGATTTGGCGGCGAAGCTGCTGGCGAGGAGCGCGGAACTGCGGGGCGGAACGTGACCGCGGAAATCTGCGAGAGGTTCACCCAGGCGCGCAGGCTTGCCTGGCTCGACCAGGTTGCCTCCGATCGCAAGAATGTATCCCCGGCGGTGTTCCGCTTATCTTACATCATCTCCGGCATCGTCGCGGACAACGGAACAGATGAGTGCTCTGTGAGCATTACAGAACTCGGACTAAGGCTCGGAATTAGCCGTGAGGGGGCGAAACACCTTGTCGATAAATTGCGGCGAAGTGGCCACGTAGAAATCTTCCAAAGGATGGGAAGGGGCAATGCGAACACCTATCGGCCGATCCTTAGGGCGAGGCCGACAATCAGCCGCAGGGAACGCTACCGGACTTTGAAAATACAGGCTGCGGCTTATCGAGCAATTCTCAAGGAAGCAGGAGTTGATCTATGACCATCACCGAATTGGAAACCGGCGCTGCCCGCCGCCAGCGCGCTCGCAAACCGCCGCCTCGCGTTCCAGAGGAGGTGATAATTCAATTGCATAATTATTATCCTGGCGAAGACCGTTTAGAGAATATAGGGCGATTTGTCCGGCTATGTATTGAAGACAATCTATTTCACGCAGAGTTCGCGGAATATTGGGCGAGGCTAAACTACAGCAGGCTTACTTCGACGCGCACCGCGCTGACGCTATCAGAACGACAAGACGCCGCCAGGGCTCAGAAAGAGGCAGTTGGGCAGGCTGTTCGAATAGCCAAGCGCGCGTTTTTTATAATAACTCTTCGGACAACGATGCCCGACGGCCGCGCGCTCCGGGAATGGACATGCGCAGACTGCTCCGCATTGGGCGGACAGATTGGTTTAATAGCCAAGGCCGGCAAGCCGAAACAGAAAGTGGGCGACATTTTCAAGACCGACGCCGACCTTTGCAAGGCGCTGAAAGGGGCGACGAAATGATCCAGCCCCTTCTCTCCTACGGCCCGACGCTCGCGCGCGTTATGCCGCGCGATGATGCGTCCCTCATCCTTGACCGGCTGTGCCGGGAAGGCCGCGTTGATGGCTTGGTGCACGTCGCCGTCACGCGCGATACCACTCCCAACGTGAGGAGCGTCGACGCCATCATAGACGACATAGAGCCGACGCGCGCCATCGAGGCGCTCACCGCCGTGCTGCAAAGGCTATCCCAACTTCACGGGAAGAAACTCCCTCCCCTCGTCGTGGACAAACTCGATGGCGTCGTCATGCGCAAGACGGCCGAAGACCTCGTCGACCAGATTCGGAGCTGTACCACTGGCTGGTATCTGCAATTTGACCTCACCCGTGAGGAATGCATCGAGGCTGTGATGGTCGCGCTCATCACGGCGCCGGTTTCGTCGTCGCTCGCAGCACTCCAGGGATGATCCGCTTTTGAGACATGAGCGAGAGGACGGAATGGTGCACGACGCCACCAATCGGACCCGCGCCACCACCTGGTGCCTATGCGGTGTTCCCTTGGACTGGCGGTAACAAGCCACGAGGCGGAATGCGTCAGTGGTCGCGAACGCTGGCGCCGCGCATCACATTACTAACTTCTGCTGAGAGCACCGCAATCAAGACCGCTGAATGGAAATGACTGATGACTGAGTTCTCTGATGAGACTGTGCTCCCCGACGACTATCCGGTCTATGGGGATTACTTCTATTTAGCTGACGGGAAGGTTTACCGATCGAATTGGCATGACATCACCGTGAGCGAACTAAAGCGGCGGGAGGGGTTCAAGGAAATTCGGCGCTGCAATTGGCGGCGGCACCTGTCACTTTCCTCTACTGAGCGCAAGGACGGATGAGAATGTATGTCCCATTAAAAAATAAATCAGGATTCCGCCGTTATGGCATGTGGGCTGGGTGCCCGAACGGCGTACCAGAGGATATTACACGATGCATCGCGGAGATTCCGAGCCCACCGTCTTGGCAGCATGTGCAATGTAGTCGCAAACGCGGACATGGCCCTGGTGGATTATTCTGCAAGCAACACGCACTCAAGGCCGATGAGCGCAAGGACTGACGATGGCCGAGAATAGCAAGATCGAATGGTGCGACCACACTTTCAATCCTTGGATCGGATGCACCAAGGTTGGGCCGCCTTGCGATAACTGCTATGCCGAAGGGCTTTCAAAGCGGTACGGCTGGGCCACATGGGGACCCCACGGGGAGCGCAAGCGAACTTCGGCGGAAAACTGGAAGAACCCACTCAAATGGGATCGCGCCGCCAAAGCCAGTGGCACGCGCGCCAGAGTGTTTTGCGCATCGCTTGCGGACTGGCTCGACAACCAGGTGTCGGACAACTGGCGAGATGATCTGGGCGGAGTTATCGACGAAACCCCCCACCTCGATTGGCTGCTGCTGACCAAGCGCATTGAGAACTTCGGCAAGCATGCACCTTGGCATGACGACGATATCCCACCCAACGTCTGGCTTGGGATCACCTGCGGGGATCAGGCGGAATACGACCGGGACTGGCCGAAGCTTGCGCGTCTCGATGCCCGCGTTAGATTCATCAGCCATGAGCCTTCGCTGGGCCGCTTGCGTCCAACTCCAAGCCAGTCCGGCCGATTCCCTAATTGGATTATCTGCGGCGGGGAAAGTGGTCCGCGCGCTCGTTTCATGCCACCAGATCAAGCGCGCTATTTACGCGACGACTGCGCCAAGTGCGGCATCGCCTTCTTCATGAAACAGATGACGGGCAAGAAGCCTATCCCGGCTGATCTGATGGTCCGTCAGTTTCCCACAACATCCACGAATGAGCGCAAGCCATGACGAAGTTAAACAAGGACGTGAAGACAATACGCGGTTTTCGCCGCGTGGTTCGGCTCGTCCGCGTAACAAAAACGGTTACAACAGTTGGCCCGATTTATGTGGCGTTCGGGGATGCGATCAGAAACGCTCGAACAGCCCTCGGTCTCCGTCAGGAGGACTTGGCGCACAAGGTTGGCATCACCCGGGCATCAATCGCAAACATTGAAACCGGACGCCAGCGTGTACTGCTTGGAGACCTCTTCATCTTTGCCAGAGCGCTCAAGATGAAACCTCAGAAACTTTTCGGCGATCTACTGTGACCACGGATGAGCGAATTTAACTGATGAAACGCAGGGACGCAGCTACGGCAGGGTTGCTCGCGGCTCCGGTGAAACGGGCCGCTGATCCAAAGGAGGCGGTCGCCCGGCGGCGTCCTGGCCGCCCTCCAATATGCGAAGGGTGCGGAGTTTATAGGGCCGACCCCCCATCTCGTCTATGCCCCGGATGCCAAGCTTACCGCGATCATCAACAATGACCACACCTGAGCGACAATAGCTGATGACCGTCACCATCCTCAAAGGCGATTGCAGGGAGGTTCTCCGCACGCTGCCGGACGAGTCCGTGCATTGCGTGGTGACGAGCCCGCCCTATTTCGGCCTGCGGGATTATGGTGTGGCCGGGCAGATCGGGCTTGAGCCGACGCCGGATGAGTTTGTTGACGAGTTGGTGAGAGTATTCGGCGAGGTGCGCCGCGTCCTGCGATCGGACGGCACGGTGTGGCTTAATCTGGGCGATACTTACGCAGCAAACCATTCGGCTGGAGGGGGGAATCCTAGTGCCTCTATGCCTAAAAGCGCAGCAGTCATGGCCGCACAAAAACGAAAACAAATCATCCCTAATGGGCTGAAAGCCAAAGACTTGCTCGGAGTTCCCTGGCGCGTGGCCTTCGCCCTCCAATCCGCTGGTTGGTATCTCCGCCAGGACATCATCTGGTCAAAGCCGAACCCAATGCCAGAGAGTGTCCGGGATCGCTGCACCAAGGCGCACGAATATCTGTTCCTCTTAAGCAAGAGCGACCGCTATTATTATGATGGGGACGCCATCGCCGAAGTCGCTGTGAGGGCTGGCGAAATACCTGGTGGCAGCAAAAAGCACACGGATGATGGTGTAAACGATATGCGGATTCGGCAGGGGCTCGAGCTGCACAGCAAGAGCCCGGTCGCCGAAACCCGCAATAAGCGTTCCGTTTGGGAAGTGCCGACCAGTCCGTTTGGAGAAGCTCACTTCGCCACATTCCCTCCAGCACTAATCGAACCATGCATCCTAGCCGGCTGCCCCAAGGGAGGCACCGTCCTTGACCCTTTTGGCGGGGCTGGAACGACGGGTCTCGTTGCCGATCGCCTTGGCCGCAACGCGATCCTGATCGAACTGAACCCCGAATATGCCGCGATGGCCGAACGCCGGATCAAGTCCGACGCCGGCATGTTCGCGGAAGTGCAGACCTAAAAACCTTCGCGCTCACGAGAATAAGGAGCCACCGCATGTTTAAGTTTGCCATTAAAGATCGGGATCAGATCGAGAAAATAGGAGAACAGATACAAGAGGAACTCTTGCAATACCTCGTGAACCGTGAGTGGTTACGGGAATTAAAGGTGAGCCACATCAATGGGATTGCCGTACAGGCAAGAATGATTGCTTACCACGCGATCTTAAATAGCACCCTTGTCAAGAACGCCAATGGCGAAAGCAAAACTCTGTCAGTCACTCAACAGCAGCGGGACGCATAGGGCAACAATTTTGAACTAACTGAAAGATGGAATAGAATAACAATATGGCCGAACGCACCCACACGCTCTCCGAAATCCGCCCGACGCCGCGGCGCGGATTGTCGCGCGTGGAGGCGGCCATGTATCTGGGCTGCTCCCCCTCGAAGTTCGACCAGATGGTGGACGACGGCCGCGCCCCCAAGCCCCGCAGGATCGATGCCAGGAAGGTGTGGGACGTGCGGGAACTGGACTTGAGTTTCGATAGCCTGCCACGGGAAGATAGCCCCGCGACCGGAACATCATGGGATGACCGATGACGCGGATCAAAATCCCCTTCGTCCACGAATATCTCGATCGGCACAAAAAGGTGCGGCGCTACTTTCGGCGGCATGGCCAGCCCAAGGTGGCGCTGCCAGGGCTCCCGGGCTCGATCGAATTCATGGACGCCTACCAATCGGCGCTGGCCGGGGCCTTGAAGCCGCCCAGCCGCCATAAGCCGGGAACGCTCGGCGCCTTGGCTGGCGAGTACTTCGACTCCGCGGAGTTCCGCAACCTCGCCCCGTCATCGCAGACGACCTACCGCGGCGTGCTCGATCCGATCCTCGCCAAGGATGGGCACCGGCTAGTCCGCGACCTCCCCGCCGACAAGGCCCGCAAGATCATTCAGGAGATCGGGGTCAAACGCCCCGGCATGGCAAACCTCGCACGCGCCATCATGCGTCGCCTGATGAAGTTCGCCATGAGCATCAACTGGCGCAGCGACAACCCGTTCGCCGCCGTCCCCGCCTATCGGCTCGGCTCGCATCACACGTGGACCGAGGAACAGCTTTCGGCATTCGAGGCCCAATGGCCGCTCGGGACGCGGGAACGCCTCGCCTATGCCCTCCTCCTCTGGACCGGACAGCGGGTCGGGGACGTGGTGAGAATGCGACGGTCGGACATTGCCGGCGGGACAATCCATCTTGTCCAGCAGAAAACCGGCGCCGAACTCTACGTCGCCATTCATGCGGCGCTGGCGCGGGCGATGAAAGCCGGGCCGAACAACGGGCTGCACCTGATCGGCGACGCCAGCGGCCGTCCAATCAAGCGGGCACGTCTATCCGAACTAATCAAGCGAGCCGCGGCGACCGCGGGGCTACCCGCGAAATGCGTAGCCCACGGGCTCCGCAAGGCCGCGCTGCGGCGCCTCGCCGAGCATGGATCAACCGCCAAGCAGATGCAGGCCGTGTCAGGCCATCGGACACTGGGGGAGATCGAGCGGTACACGCGCCAGGCGGATCAGCGGAAGCTCGCTAAGGCGGCCATAGCGCGGCTGCCGGACAAGGGGCGTGGCTAACCCAGTGGCTAACCTACGCGTAAGGTGTTGAAATCAAAAGAGTACGGTTTAATTAATCGTAAACCGACAACGTAAACGGATCAAAGGCTTAAGGTGGCTTCCCGTGCTCACACTCGTTACTGACTCCCATAGCGTTTTTCCGCTGGTGGCTAACCCGAAGACAGCCCGGGAAGCCCTCCGCACCTGGGGTGTGCAGCATCCCGAACACGCGGACATCTGCAAGCTGGTCTGCGCCAACCTGCGCCTGCTGGAAAGGCTTCCGGACAACAAGCCACTGCTCGCGCAGACGGCGAAGAACGTGCGGGAGCTGGAAGCGCGTTGCGCTTACCGTCAGTGAGTGGGAACCAGCAGGAACGAGGAGAACGCCCGTGAACCCCGCGTTGGAACTTGAGCTTATGCGATTGGTGGTTACGTGCCCATGCGGGTTCTATTCGATAGAACCACGGAGTGTTTTCGGCCAGTGCCGTCAGTGTCACTGTGAGACGGTGCGGGCGCACTCACGCGCGAACAAAACCAGGAAGATCGCCAGTTGGCGAAATAGGCTGGCCAACTTTGGCGCTTACGCATCCTGAATGTGATGACATCTCTGATCACAGAAAGTCCATATCTTTTGCCTGGCCAAATTGCGCTCGTGCGCAACGGGACAGTGGTGTGGGTTGGCGAGCTCTCAGCGCCATGGGAAGATGTTATCTTCGATACCTTCGTCGTGAGCACGCAAGACTACAATCAGATAGTGCTACGCACGCTGCCAGACGGCCGTAAAGTGCCGTGAACTCTGACACTCAGGGGCCGTGACCGCGATGGCAACCATAAAAGTTACGACGGAAATTGAACTTGATGTCGAGACCGCGGCTAAATGGTTCGCGAATCTGGACGACGACGAGATGTGTCGGTTTCTTGTTGCCGTTGCCAGGATTGCGGAGACGTATCCGTGCAATCCAGATAACCAATGGTATTCACTGGGCGGTCATCTAAAGAACTGTTCGTGCTCTACCGAAGGAGCGCGAGACATGGTGAAGGCGTGGGCCTACTGGATGGAGCACTCCGATCATAAGTGATTGTCATTCATGCGTCGTTAGAGGGGAGAGTACGGGTGGACAAGTTCTGCATTAAAAAGTCCTACAAAGACGGCCATGTTGGACTGCGTTTCGCGTTAAAGGCCAAAGACTGGTACGGCGATAGCATCAAAATAGATGGCGGCTCCGATATAAGTACGGCAGAGGCGCGCGAGCTAGCGCGAGCCTTAATTGAAGAAGCCGATCGGGCAGACGCGAAGGTGGCGGCCAAAAACGCCTCAAACGAACGTCGCCAAAAGTGGCGCGACAGGGAGGTTGCCGCAGGGCGGATGAAGATCATCGGGCCGCGTTGAAGAGGGCCAGCGCCCTCGCGCTCATCAGTAGCGAGCGGGCGAGCGCTCCTCTAAAACGACTCGATTTCCTGACGAATATCAACTCGCGGCATCTTCTTTGCGCGCTTGTCGCTGTGCGGGCCGCGCGGTCCAAAATCAAATGCCCATACGCCGATCACGCCGTTCTTTTTGCCAAACTTTCGGCGCCTCCTATGAATCTACGCCGTTTCTGGTAACTTCATTCAGTTCCGCTTGTGCGTATCGCGCTCTGCGTCCGGTATTTGACTTGGCAACTTCGCGCAGCAGCCGCAAGTGATCTTCATCGGACGCCGCCTTTACCAAATCGCAATCCGACGTGCGCGCCAACCCATCCGGCCATCCACACCATGCAAGATCGTTTCCGTCAACATAAGCGACAACCCAAGTCTCTCCACTTGGTCGGTGCAGAACGCGGTCTCCACAACGGAACATGGCCGCCTCCTATGCTGACTTTGCCATTTGCTTCTTTACCCGTTCATCCGCGAGCACTTCTTGTTCTTCCATGTCCAGATATTCCAATTCTATTTGTAGCTTGCGACGACGCCGATCTATAACACCGAGTCGCCAATCAATGTGACGACGGTCATGGTGCGGGCACCGCGGCTCAGCACATCCCGAGCGTGTCTCGCGAGGGCAGTTGCACTTGAACAAACGCAGCTCCTATGCCTTGTTGCTGCGTTTATGATGTGGTGAGCCGAATTGCAGCCTCAACCACGCCTTGCTGATCTTTTTCCCCGTCCGCTTTTCCACAGCGACCGCCCTTTCGGCGTCGTTGGCGAGCTTCCGGCTTTGCCAGATACCTTGGATGATTTCGCGCTCGTGCGGCGTCAGGTTCCACTTGGGCGGCCGGCCGGGCACGTCCCGCTTACGGGCGCGGCCGGAGCTGGCAATCTGCTCATAGGCTCGAAGGAGGATGCGGGCCTTTGCCCTTTGATCCGTGCGCAATCCGGTGGCCGTCTCGGCAATGACGCCGCCGCGATGTAGAATTTCGTCGATGCGCTCGGCCAGGATGCGGCGGCGGCGATCGGCTCGACCGAGGGCTGGGGCAAGGCAATAAGCTTCATGGACCTGCACCACGCGGCCAGGGCGTATCCCGCGGATAAGCGCGTCCACAACCTTGCCGGTTCGGTCCTCGACATAGACCTCGGAGGCGGTCATGCCGTGGCGCTGACCGGAATCGGTTGTTCCGGGAACCGCGGGGTTGATATAGCCCCGGATGTCTTTGTCTGTGCTCATTTCTAAAAACTCGTAGCACATTTATTGTTGACAGGTCAAGCGCCGTTTGCTATATTCCACTCATCGAGTTGGGAAGTCCTCACAGTGGGCCACCTGAAAAGGGCCGGTAACGGGAAGGAGGAGGAGAATCGCAGTGCATGGTTCCCATATTGGTTACGGAACGTAAAACCCCAACCACGCTAGAGCAAATGCTTGCTAGCAAAAACGGGTCGAATGGCTGCGGCCCCCTCTTCCTTCCCGTGTGGGGCTTGAAGGAGAAGGCCCGCCATGCCTTTAGCCGCCGAGCGGATAATTCAATGCATTGCCAGCGTGGCCGAGGCCGTGGGCGAACAAGCTGGCGTCGGCGGCCTGGAGATGGCAGGAATGATCATCTCGGTTCTGGCCGCTGACCCGACGTTAACCGCAACTTTCTTAGATGACCCGCTGGAGTTCATGTTGTCGGATCATATGCGCGCCGAGCGCGGTTGCCTTACCTTTCACCGAAAGGGTGATGGCAAAGTCGTAAGACCGGAGCAATTGCGCACCGATCGTGCAGCGCTCTATCGGAGCCGGATTAAACCAGTCGAAAAACAGAGGGGTGACGAAAGTCACTAAAGGCCCGTGGACAAGGAAATGCAGCGAGCGCTTGAAGCGGACGGCGAGAAGCTGCGCCAGCTAACCGGCGAAGATCACGGACCGTGGGAAGCTGAACCACCACGGCGCTGCGACAACTGCCGCCACTTCATGATTGAACCCGCGCGCTCTCATGAAGACCCATACGGCGAGCGGACGGTCTGTGGTTTCCATATCGTGGCCGGCGGATGGCACCGGATGGCCATCGATCCCGAAAGCGTTTGCAGCGATCATGTTTTCGACGTTTAGCAGAAACGAGGATTAGGCCCGATGGCTCGCATAGATGACGCGGATGCCCAAGACTTGGCTGACTATAAGCAGGCCGCGCAAGTTGAAGCTGGAATCCGACGCGAGTTGCAGGCTGAGAACGCGCGCCTACGCGCAGCACTGGACGAGCTGGTAAGTGCGGCCTGCGACATTCGACCAACTGCGCCGTCGAGCAAATCTATAGATCGGTTGTATGCCGCGATCGACGCTGCCGCGCCACTCACAACGCCGCCTGCGGCAGCCTAGCGGAGAACCCCCGTGGGCGAACCGGCATCCAGCATCGACCAGAAACAACGCGATGGCGTTGCTTGGGACATCATCGATCAAGCGGTTGCCGATTATGATGGCTGGATGGCCGATGATGACTACGACGCATTCACCGCGCTAAATCGCATCATGACGCGCATGAAAAAGCGCCGTCAGTTCTACTTGGAGAAATAGGCCCGTGATCGACCGCACTGAAATTTTAGCTCTGGCTGATAGAGTTGAAAGAACACCAGCATACGGATGTAAAGAATTGCACTTTGGTGCCCTGCGCCGCGTGGACAGCCCTGCTGGCAATCATGAAACCCGGGTTCGGGTAATTCTTATTGATGAGAGTAATCGTGGTTTGATTGCGAAAGCTCTCCGTCAGTTGGAGGCATAGGCCGGTGCTCAGTAAAACGCTCCTTCCACGAGTAAAAGTGCGCGCAGGGTTCTACCGCGTGGGTGCGCTCAACATTCACAAGGGGCATCGCTGGAGCGTTTACAAGGACGATCGGCCGTTGCCCGATGGGCATTTCCGCACCCTTGAAGAAGCCCATTGGTGGGCGAGCGACAATCAACCGAGAGCAGAGGATCGCCAGTTGGCGAAATAGGCCACCCCGATGACAGACATTGAAAAGATTGAGCTTGCAGCTCGTCGCGCGGCGGAACGGATACGTCGGTTCGCTAACAATGAGGCTGAATACGCCAGCGCCAACGCGATGGAAAATTTCGCGGACCAACTCGCTAATGATGAACTGGATCGAAAACACGCAAACCAATTGGAGGCATAGGCCCATGAGCGTGTCCCGACGAGGCATTGACAACCACATCCCGAATTTAGAACGGATGGCGAAGGCCATCTGTTCTGTGTGGCCAAAGACACCAGATGGGTGTGCGGTAATATGCATGGATCGTTTGGGTTCCCTGCCGGATGGTTGTCGATATGCCAAAGATGTACATGGCGAACGCGCCCGTAAGATTTTGGAGGAACTCGATAAGCAATTTCACTCCCATGGCTAAACCATGACCTTGATTTCTCGCGCAGCTATTTACCGGCTAGGTGAGGTGTATATATCAAACGACGGGCCTAGACACGCTGATATTGCGTTCACGATGAATCAGTCTGGTATCGGAAAAGACATGAGAGTTGAAGGGTTCATTACTAATAATGGGAAATTTGTTGATCGAGCCCAAGCAGCTACGATTGCATTCGCGGCGGGACAGATTAAACCACAAGTAGGTAAACCAGACCTATTATTTTCTGAAGACCTATGGTGATGGCAGAAAAGATTATGAAGCACAAATCAGGGGATCGCCAGTTGGCGAAGTAGGCCCATGCCGCAATCATCTTATGATGATGTTGTCGATCAGCTTTGGGAAAAGACCAAGACCGATTGGCATGTCCGATTAAGCAACGTGCTCACGGAGCCGACCTGCGCTTACGTTGATTTGTATTCCGACGATGACGATTTACCTCAGCTAAAGGGATTCATTGGCGACGCGGACGCCAACAATTCGATAAAAACGGCGTGCGAATATATGCTTCGCAATCTTGATACATTTTACGCGGAACACCCCGAAAAACTTCCTTCCTCGAATTTGGATTCATGGGCCGCCAAACCGGCTCGGGCTTTGTCGCTCATGGGCAAACACGGAAAAAGCCGCCGGCCCCTTCGGACCGGCGGCGCACATTGGATCAAAAATAATTTCTGACTAAACGCCAGACGGCGGAACGTAGCAGAGAACTCCGTTATTCCCGATGAAGATAATTCCGTGTCCGGTCGGGTTTCCCTTGTCCCATTTGATCTTATAATTGGGAACGATGACGCGCGTCCCGTTTGGAATGATGCCGCGCCCGTCCGTAATAATGGCGACGTACCGATCGCCGTCCTGTTCGAAATCGTCGGCCTCGAAAGCGTCAGCCTCTCCACAGCAGGACGTATTTGGATAATCCGGCTGCATCAGTTCGCGAAACCATTTGCGGACGCTTTCCGGTTGTTGTGCCCATTGGCCGTCGTCGCGCACGTTAAAGACGTGCGGCGGCAGTTCACCAACGCTGAGCCCGTATAGCCGCCGACCATCTATCATAAACTGAGCGATGCGCGTCGTTTGCTTCTCGGCTGAGTAACTATCAATGGTGAGCACATAAAGCGCCCCGCGGACATCTGCACAATTGCCGTCCGTTAGCAGCGCCTGCCACTTGGCATCGCCGCGTCCCTGCAAGTCGGCGAGCGCCAGCGCATAGGTATCAGTTAGATTTGCGCAAAGCGGCAGCGATTTCGCCGGCGGCGCGAGGCTCAAAACCAATACGGCAACTGCCATGCGTATCATTTCGCATCATGCCTTTCAATAGTGAATTGAATTTCTGGAGTGCTAACGCACACGGGAAATAACTTCTGCACGGGATTGCACGCGAAGCAGGCGGTGGAGTGATAGCGTGCGGGCCCCGGTTCGATGGAGCTCGGAAGCTGAAAGGCGCGCGTGATAGATTGCTGCTGCACGCCGCGGCCCGAGGCTCCGAAGACGCCTTCGACGGGGGCATAATCGGTGAAGGTTCCAACGCTATCGACGACGCGGCGAGTCACATTGCGCGGCTCGCTAGGCGGACACAACTTATGGACGTCAATCGTCCATCGCACAGAGACAAAATCTCCCTGGCGCGGATGCGCCGGTATCATCTCGCCGGCCAGCCTCGTGTAAGGAGGCTCGCGATCCATAATCATCCATGTAAGTGGGCCAACGATCGCGATGGAGAGCGCAGGAATGAGAACGCGGCGCATCATTTCCCCACGATGGTTTTGTAAGTCACGGCCAAAGCGGCGGTGGCGGCGGCGACGGCGGCAACCCATTTCGCGAGCTTGGCCACTCCCCGCCAGAGCCAACCGATGCGTTCGTAGTCCTCCAACATCGCCAGGACTTTTTTTTCTTCTTCCGGCGTCATCGACTCGTCCTTATGCCGTAGGCGATGATCGCAATTGTGTGCCCGCAAGCGGCCAGCACGCTGTAGATTTGATCCACGGCAATGAATGCGCGAGAGCGCAATACGCCGTCGGCAAATTGCGCCAGCCAAATCGCCTCGATAGCGCCAGCGGCGCTCATCATGAGGATTATTTGTTGCGGAAGCAGCAATAGCCACGCCCACGGATGGCGAATGATGAGACCGGCCAGCGCGGCTATGGCGACACCGGCAAGCGTCCCGATGAGCATTGGGCGCGAGGTAATAACCTGATGAACCGCGTGCATTCCTGTGGCGTTCAATGCGCTGTCGCTGAGCGACAACATGAGTGCCCACCAGATATGCAGCACAATTGCCACCGCGATCATGATGGAGAATGAATGGCCTCGAAACACGAACATCTCGGGGATTGTCTCCATTCCGCGGTTAGTGAAGCACCTCGCCGGTCACGGGATGCACAGTCGGCACATCGACGCGCCGGCCCGTAGCGGCTGGCACGGTTGTGGTTTGCCATTTCACGTAAAGACCCCAGGCCGCCGAGCCCAGCGATGTCATTCCCCCGACGAAAGAAATGACGTGGTCGACCGCGTTCGCCATGTCATGGGCCGACAGATGGAACCGCCCGGCGAGATAGGCGCCGCCGCCGATCAGCGCATAGCGGAGGAGCTGCCACGTATTATCGTTCGTCATGTCTTAGGCGGCGTCAGCGACGGGATATGGACGGTCTTCAATTGCGCCCAGACCGCAGGACCATTCTCATCGATGACCTGGATAACGCTGCCGCCCTTTTCCAAGGCAGTCTGAGCCTTGTCGAGCAGCGTGAGCAGCCCCTCGGTAACCGGCAGAGCGCCTGCGAGGACGTCGGCCGCCTGCTGGGCGATCGGAACCGGAACTAAACGGAGCCACGGAATCATCTTGCCAGTGGTTTCCGCCCACTGTTCCATCTCCGCAAAGGGGATGTGAGGAAGATGAAAGCCAGGGGCGGCCGTTGGCGCTGGATGGCTTTGATCGGTCACGGGGACAACCTCCTGATTTGAGATTCGTGATGCAACTTCTGTGGAGACTTCGGCGAGCGCCTTGAGCATGGCGGCGACGCCGGGCTGCGGGTCGACGAGCGAGGCGTCGAAGTTGCCATCACTCGAATATTTTCCGCGGCTGTACTGGTCGGTCCACGACCAGACATAGGGCGAGTTGATGCCGTGCGAGAAATAGCCTTCGCCGTTGAACCGCTCGGCCCAATAGAGCATGCGCTCAACGGTCCAATCGGCCGGTGAGATTCCGGTCATGCCCTCATATTTAAGAGCATCGACCGCACCGGACTGAAAGTCATGGAACGGCCCGCGGCCGGCGGGCACCAGATGCGTGACTTGGCTTAGCTTCTCCCCGTTCCCAAGATAGGTGCCGAGGTCGAGGCTGCTTTCGCGCTCGAGCAGGCAACCGACGAGAAACCAAGGCACGCCGGTCGCGGTTTCCACCTGCTTAAACGTCGATCGATATGGCTCGCTGCAAATCTTCTGCGCGAGCGCGGTGGCCGCCGCCTTGCGGGCGTCGGTAATGTGCGCCACGTTCCAGAGGTTATGATAGCCGGCTTTCGTCTCGGCGAAGGTTGGCATGCGTCCTCCCAAACTAAAAAGGCCGGGATGATGCCCGGCCTTCTGACTTTCGATGCCGACGAGTTATTGCGCGCAGAGATAGCCGCCCGTGGCGTCCGAGCAGGCTACGGCGGTGCCCCCGGTTCCGGCCGGACCGGGCGGCCCCTGCGGACCTTGTGGGCCGACAGGACCAGCGGGCCCAGCCATACCAGCCGGCCCGATGGGGCCGGCAAGGGCGACAGCATTGTAGGAAACGCACTTCACCGCCTTGCTGGTGGAGATGAGCGGGGCAATCCGCAGGCACTCGGCTTGCGTCGCAATGCCGCCGAGCACCGTTGGATACCCGCTGACAGTGATTATGAGCAGCCAGGCTTGCAGCATCGCGCGCGCTCCTTTTACTGCGTCGAGGCCGCCGGGGTGTTGGCGGCGACGTCGTTCGCCAGTTGGGTCTTGTTGTCGGTAACGGCCTGGCTGAGCGCATCGACCGCGTCGACAATCTCCTGCGGAACATCCGCATTGGTGATCTTCGTCTGAAGGTCGCGAATCTGCTGCTGGAGATTTGAGAGCAAAGTCTCGACCGAGCCGATAACGGTCTTCTCGTCCGCCACGTTGGCACTGAGCGCATCCAACTTGGCCTTCACGTCTGCCTGGCTTGCCATGATTGCATCTGCCTTTTTGCTGAGCGTTGCGAGTTGAGTGCGGATCGCCTCTAACTCTGGATTAATAAACTGCCCGACAAGCGAGCTGATCCGCGTTGCGAAGTACAATTCGAGTTGTTCGAATGCGTTCCCGAGGGCGCTCATATCTCCTCCGTGGCGTTCGGTGGAATGTCGAGGTTTTTAGGAGAACGGCCCGCGGCCAAAACCGATCAGAAACGAATCCCAGGAAATTCCGTCGTCCCTGGTTCGCCCCGGCGTTTCGCCCCACTGCCCCCAGAGCGTCTCCGTGACATTGGCGCCGGTCTCCGCGTCATAGATTTCGAGATAGTCGTGTTCGTAGATGGCCGTCGTATCCGGGTTGTTCTCTGGATCAGGCACCCATGTGGTGGTGATACCCTTGCCCGACGCGACGTGCGTGCCGCCGTTGATCACGACGCATCCGAACCCCAGGCCGCCGCCGGCCGGCGTCGTCTCAAAATTGAGCAGCATATTGCCGGCTTGGTCAAACTTCTGCAGATGAACCGGCAAGTCTCCTCCGCCGCTGACGGACTGATAGGAGACCCATAGATTGCCCTTCTTGTCGGTGTCGCAGTCGAGCGGGCTGTCGCCAAATGCGCTTGAGCGATCCACGCGCCAGACGACTTGACCGTTGTCGATGTTGATAACGCCGAATGACACGTTCACGTCGGACCCGACCGGGAAAGTGCCGAACCCGAAGACCGTGCGGCTCGGATTGTCGTCGTCCGCCGCAATGACGCCGGTGCCAAACGACAGGAAGCAGCCAAAGTCCGAGCTCGCCTTGGGCACCGGGACCGTCCAGATGCTGTTGCCGTCCTTGTCGTAGCCAAAAATGTTGGTCGAGTCGGTATAGACGAACCTGCCGTCTGGCGCGCAGACGACACCGCCGCCAATGACCGGCGTGATCCCGCTGGCGTAGGTGTGAAGCGTTACCCCGGCCGGTGATAGTTTTTCGACGCTGGCAGAGCCGAGTGCTCCGGTGAGCGGACTCTCGCGCAAGTAGACATAAAAGTTTCCGTCCTTGTCGGCTACTGTGGATAATGAGGTAAATCCCTCTTTCACTTCCCCGCCCACATTGGGGCCGACAAATTTGAGCCGCGCGGGGGTGCCGCTGCCATCGCCTTTCGGATCGTTGCGCTCGATCCCGAACAAACAATTCCCCTTCGGATCGCAGGCGCATGAGTCGATGAGGTCGTTGAAATGCCGGATATATGGGCGCGTGTCCTCCTGGTCATGCCTTCCGTCATCGCGGGTCTGGTCGCCGAGCGTGACCTCATTGAGCAGGGAACGGTCCTTGGAATAGACGAGCGCCGATGGACCACCGATGACGTCGCCGAAGAATGAACCGATCGCAATCCAGCCGGACGTGACGCCGCCCCATTTCAGGTTGACGATGTTCTGCCGCGGATCGGTGCGGGCCGCCATGGCGTCAGATAGCCTTCAGCCATCCCCAGAGGTCCCACTCGTCGGCGGCGACCTTCTTTAGCTTGGCCCATGCACCGTCGCCGGCGAGTTCGCGCAAGTAGCCGGACGGGACGTTGACAGTGACGGCCGTAGGCCAATCGACCATAACATTGCCGACCGTGGTGCCGTGGACCTGATAAAGATCGATCTCATCGCCTATCGCGAATGCCTGTTCTGCATTGGATGGCAGCACAACGACCGCATCGGTGTGGAAACGCCAATGATGGAATTCGTCGCCAACAATCGGATGCCAAGTGCCGTCCGTGTTGACGATCGCCGTCGCTGGGATGGGACCGCGCGGGGGGAGCGGAATGAATTCGCGATAGAAATTGTGGCCGGCACCGTCGTTTGCATTCGGGTCGAAGGTTGCCCGGCTCGTGTGCCCGAACGGCACCCGATAAATCATGTTAAGCTCGGCGACCCGAACGAGATCGTTGACGGCATAGGACGTCAATGGCGTCCAGTCGCCTCTATCGTTGAACTCGGCGATCGGAAGAGTGAACGGACCTTTCTCAGTCGAGTTACTAAGCGACACCGTCATCAGATTGCCAGAGACGGTGATGTCTTCGATGTCCACCGCCGTAGGCGGATTGGTTTCCAGCGCGGTTATGCGCCCATCGAGATCGCGGGTGTTGGCGTCGCCTTCGGCGCCTGAAAGGTTTGACCCTTTGACATCGCGGAAGACCAACGGCATCGGTGATTAAATCCTGGTGTCGATTGTCTGGCGCCGACCGGGCAGCGCGCCATTGCCTTGCGGCGCTTGGTCATAGCCCTGAAACCCCGCACCGGTGTCTGAATTACGCGCCCACATCAGCGGGACTTCCACGTCGAGCGTTTGCGAATCGTCGAAATTCGCATCGGGATTGTTCACGTCATCGACGTGAGAGATGCGGTCGATGCGGACCTTGCGGAATTCGTTGCTGTCCGAATTGTCGAAGGTCTTGCGCGTGCCCTCAAACGTTTGGCCGCGTCCATTTTGGTCGCGAATGAGCAGCAGCAGCGGGACAATGACATACTGGTCTTCATTGTCCGGATTTTTGATTTTCCGCCGGGTGAAGATGAGATCGCCGAGATCGACAGGCCCATCATCGGCCCATCCGAGCTTCAGATTGCCATCGTCATCCCGGCCGCCAGGACCGTTGTCGATTTCCATCTTTTCAATCGTCGACCAATCGAAAATCCGTATTGTGCCCTGATATCCCTGACCCTTGCCGGTCGTATCTGACCAAGCGTCGATGCGCTGTAGTTCCATCCAGGTCGAATCGTCAAAATCGTCGCCGCCGTTGAAACCATAGAGGCGGACGATGTGCGACTTTCGAACGATAAGCGCCATCAGCTCGTCCGCTCGGCTTCCATCTTTTCGTGATAGGTCGTCACGCTCGCGGAATAGCTGCCGTTCATGATCTTGGCCGTGCCACCCTTGCCGATTAGCAACACGACCGGAGACGAATCACCGGGCGGCTGCGTGGTCGAGATTCGCGGCGGCGTCGTGTCTGGAAGCTGATAGGGTCGGAAGACTTTTTCCAGTGCCATGTCATCAGGCCGAGGCTGACAAATCCACAGTTTTCACGACGTATAGAGGCGTGAGGTCGAGGTCGTATTCGCCATTGAAGGGACCGTTGGTCAGGTTTGGTAGCACCAGCGTCAACAGCGTCGGCTTGAACCCGATGGCGCCGTCGACCCGTATCATGTTGCCAGGGTCGACCGTCAGCGGGCCGTCGGTCGCGACATTTGGATCGAAGCTCGGCAATTCCGTGGGCTGGACAACTGCCCCTATCGCGTCGAACTGATCGCTCGCGGTTCCGTTCTGATTGACCGTGCCGTAGCCTCTTCCGATCGGGAAGACGATGCCATCGTCATCAACCGCATCGAGTGGAACCTCATAACCGACATCGCCCGTATCGAGCACCACGACTTGGCCGGTGGCGTGGAAATAATCATCGATGTAGTCATCGATGTAATCGTTAGTCCCATCGGCCGCGGTCGCCGCTCCTCCGTTTCCGACCGTGCAGCCGATCGTCACGGTGCCGCTGTACTTGCCCGGCTCGCCAGGCGCGCCGCCTTCAAAATCAAGCGTCGTCGCGATAACTTTGCCGGTAGCCTCGCCGCCCGGAAGCCGGTCGCTGAGAACGCGGACATTCATGCGCGTCGTGAGCGGCACGACCTTTTCGAACGGCGCGATGAAGGTGATTTGAACTGCACGGGCGCGCAGCAGGAGCACGGCGCGAGCGCGGCAAATCAGATGCTCGATGCTGCGCAAGCCCCGATCAGTCGGGAAGTAGCTGCGCCTGGAAGGATTGCCGATCGGCAAAGTGTCCGGCGCGAGACCCTGCAGGAAGCCTGCATTCCACGACAGCTCGTCCGTGGTGAGATCGGCAGCTTTGGTCCCGTCGAGCGCGCTCACAGAGACGTTGATAACTTGCAAGATGATGCCGGTGACCGTGACGGTATTGCCGCCGAAGGGGCCGTGGGCGAGGACTTCGCTGCTGGCAATCGTCGCGCCATAGTCAGTGCCGGCAGTCCCGCCTAATGCGTTGATGGCGTGCACCAGGTTGGTCAGCGACGCGTTGAGGTCAATACCGATAAGCACGTAACCCGACGTGTTGAGAAAGTTGGCGCTTGAGCGGAACGTGTATGTCCGCGAACCGATAATGACTTGCCTGCCGTCCACAACGTTCGCGGTGCCCGTGAGAGTCGCGCCGATCTGCGCCTCTAGCGCTTCGCTCGACCAGGACAACGTGGCCGCGGAGGTCGAAACTCGCATCGCCGAGCCGGTCTCGGAATAGACCGTCAGCGCATCGCCGTCGATATCGGCAGACGTGTCGCCATTCCGCGTCATCGCGAGCGCGTAATTCGTCCCGGCCACGCCATCCAGGTCAATCGCCCGGCGCAAATTGTCTAGCGAGGCCGCGGCGCTGGCCCCGATGTGTACATGGCCGTCAGCGTTCGTCAGGGTCGACTGGAATGTATAAAACTGATCGCCAACGACGACTTGATCGCCGTCGCTGACATTTGTTCCACTGCTGGTCAGCACAGCCGAAGTCTGCAATGGCAAGCCGACGTCCGCGCCACTGATGGTGATAAGCTGATTGTTCGTCGGCGTCGTATCGGAGCCCGGCGGTGAATCGCTGTTATCGAGAATTGTCTGAAGGTCGGCCGCGAGCGTGAATTTGACGCGCTCGGTGCGCGAGCGCTTAGCGTCGTAGCGCAAGGTCGCGGAGAGATTGATAAGCCAAAGCGGGACAGTGATCGATGTCAGTTCGAGCTTGGCGCTTGCGGCCTGGCCCGGAGTAGTGGCGATGATTTCCTGCCCGGGATCGCCGCCTTGCGTGATTTCGAAGAAATCGGGGAAGCCGATGACGGACTCGCGCTGCACCGAGGTTACCGCATAATAATGCCCGTCCCCAGGAAGTGCCGCGCCCGACGACGATATCTGCACCGACATCGTGTCGCCTTCTTCGTGCGTTTCCTCACGGTTCTGCCAACTGAAAGACCCGCTTTCAACCGTTGCATTAGCGATGTTCCAGACATCCTTGGCAATGCTCGTCGTGCACGTCCAGCCGCCGCCCAGTCCCGTATTGGCCTTTGGCCAATCGCTCAGAACGCGCTCGCCGGTAAACGTCCTGCCGTTCCAGCCAATGTCGATAAAGCCGCTATCGGTCTGCGTCCATGGAACCTGCGCATTGACCGACACGGAGGCGAGCGGGATTTGGCCCAAGCGGATATCGAAGCCGTCATAGAGCGAATCGCTCGGCGCGAAGTCGACGGTGCCGTCCTCGCCGACGTTATAATCCGAGATAGTCACGGCATGCGTGACGGCGTCGCAATGCCAGAATGCGGAACGTCCCGCGATGACCGCATCGGGGTTATCGCGATGGGATGGATCGGCGAAGATCGGGTCATACCACGGCAATTCCTTGAGCCGGTTCGCGGCCGTTTGCTTGCGGTCGAGATAATCGGCCGGTTTCGCAATGAGCAGGACGGTGATTTTCTCGCCGACCAGATTGCTCGGAATGCCGACGACCTGCGACCAAATCAGCGGGGAGATTGCGGTGCCGTCGTCCCAGGACAACCATGCCCACTGTTTGAGCAGCGACGACAAGAGGCCGAGCGCGTTGCCGCTATTGCCGCGTGGGTTTTTGATGACGATCGCGAGGGTCGGGAATGCGTTTTCGCCCAGCTTGCGCGTGAATGACAAGACCGACTGATTATTGACGGCGAAAGAAGCATCCCAGGTGCTCTCATCAGCATCGGACCAGCGGAAGAATAAATCGCCTTTCACGACGAAAAGGCTTTCTGTTCAAGATCGATAGTCCATTTATTCTGCGCGGCCCATTCGTCCCATCCGACCTGCCATTGTCCGACCAGGTATTGTCCGGTGATATTGCCAGACGTGTCGCCGGAGCTGCCGATTACTTTGCCTGGGAATGAGACGTTGACGGTATTGCCTGGCCATATGTTCGCGTCCGCGAGCGTCGGCGATTCCTGATCGTCGCAACTCAGGGTGAGCTTGTATTGCTTGGCGCGGGGATGCGAGAGGTCGACCAGCCCCATCTGCTGATCGCGTGCCTGGGTGAACGCCTGCGCGATCGGCGACACGCCGAGCGTGATGCCGCGGGCCGAGCCCAGCGGGAAGGCGATTTCATTGATGACGATCAGCGATTCCGTCATCGCACCGCCGGTGACATCTGGCCCATCGAGGTAACCTGGTCGAGCATCGCGGCCTTTTCGAATGTCGAGATGACGTCCGACGGCGCGAGGAAGCCGCCCACTTTCTGCTTCCCGAAATGCAGGGTGATGGGATGAAGGCCGCCGCCGGCCTGGTGGCCCTGCATGACTTCGCCACCGTCACGGAACGAGGAAAGCGAAGGCATCGCATCATCGAAACGGTCGACCAGGCCGCCGAGATGGAAGCGGCGGGCGTTCATCGCATGCAGCGCCGGCACGCCATAGTGCCTGGTCGCCGCCGCGTTGAGCACGAATTCCCCGTTGGAGAGCCGAGCGAGGATGCTGTCCGATGTGGCCGTCCCAGGGCCTTGAATCAGGCCGCCTGATGCGGCTCCGGCCGACCCGCCACCCAGGTCGCCCAAGGTCTGGCTGGCCGCGTCAGCGGCCTGCTGCAAGCGCCCCAGGGCGGTGTCCGTGCCATCGGCCGCCTGGCTAGCATCCTGGAACGAGGATGAGATATCGTCGCCGCCCTTTCCGGCAACGGTCGACGAAACGTCGGTAAAAGCCGAGTCGAGCGCGCCGGCGGTTTTCGAGAGGCCATCGAGCGCGCCGTCGGCCTCCTGGACCTTGTCGCCTATGCCAGCGAATTGCGTTCCGGCCGCGGCGGCATCGTCCTTTGCAGTGCCGATCGCGGAGCCGAATTGCGTCAACGCATCGCGCACCGGGGAGAAGGCTTCGGCGACCTTTTGGAAGCCGTCGTCCAATTCCGAACGCTGATCCGGCGACGCCGCCGGGATGGACCTGCCACGCCCCGTTCGAACGCCTATCCCTCCGAGGCCAAGCGCCCTCGCCACGGCATCGGCATTCGCCGCATTAAGAATCTCACCTTCGCTCAGAACATTCCCGAGCGAAGGGTTGCCGCCGACCGAGCGCGCGAGACCTTGGCGCGAGGCAATGCCGAGTATTTCCCCCGGCGTCATATTGGAGCCGATAACGGTATTCGTCAGGCCCGCCGAGCGGGCCAAATCGACATTCTGCGCGAGTTGCGCGAGCGCGAAGGGGAGCTGGGAAAGCGTGAGCGGCGCGCCCGCATCATCGCTGCCACCCGCATCGCCCCCAGAGCGACGACGGCGGCTTCCGCGGTCGCCGCGATCACCTCGGTCGCCATAGCCTGAAATCGCGAGCGTTTCGACTACGCGGCGGAATTCCAGCACGCCCTCGTTGAACCGGCGCACGGTATCGTCGAATCCACTCGAAGAGGAGCCGCCGAGCGTGATAATGTTGCCCGCCAAACCCCCGCTGGCGAAACCGGGAAGATGGCCCGAATTGATTGCGTTGAGGCGGTCAACGCCGATGCGTCGCGTAGCATCGGCGCTCAGCACGAATTCGCCATTCGATAGGCGGGCGAGGATGGAATCGGACGTGTTTGAGCCCGGACCAGAGATATAACCGCCCTCGGCGAACCCACTCCCTCCGCCGCCGCCTGCGCCACCGCCCGCCGTGCCTTCCCCCAACGATCCCTGCAGTTGCAGCAATTGCTGGGCATAGTCTTCGAGTTTGCTCTTGAGCCCGTCGAGCTTGTCGCCGGTGCCGTCGATTCGGGCATCGAAGGCGTCGAAAGTCGCGTCGATATGGGTCTTGACGTCGTCAATCGCGTTACCGGTCGCGTCGATCTTCGTGGTCAAGCCATCAGTGGACGTCGATCCGTCGTCGGCTTTTTCCTTGAGCGCATCGAACGCTGGATCGATCCGGTCTTTGACGGCGTCGACCGCGGTGCCGCTGCCGTCGATCTGGGTCGTCAGGCCCTCGACCGAGGCGGAGCCGCCATCGATCTTCTGCTTGATGTCGGAGGCGGTGGCATCGACCTTTTGCTTGAGCGTATCGAGCTTCTGGCCCGCGTCGTCGACATTTTTTGGCTCGATGATCGTGTTCTTGTCCGGCTGTCGAATGAAGGGCGACGACGACGGTGCGAGATTGCGCGAGGCACCTTCGGCGGCTGCTGCGGGATTGGCAGGGCCCGAAGTGATATTTTTGAGCGTCTCCTGGATTTGCTTCCAGACGTCGAGCGCCTTCTCGCCGGCGGAAGCACCCTTATTGCCGGCGTCCTCGACATTCTTCTGCAGGTCGCGCAACCGTTGCGCATATTGCTCGGGCGTAAGTTCGCCTCTATTGAGTTTCTTGGTGAGCGCGTCTTGGGCCTTCTCCTGGTCGAGCCCGAGACCGCTTTCTTTGTTGCTCGGGATGATGAGCGGAAGAATAGCAGCGGCGAACACCGATAGCCCGGATGCGAAGCGCCCAAGCGCGCTCCCTGCGATCACCGCGTCGAGCCGGACAACGGCAGCCGAAACGAGATCGGTCGCCGCCGCGGCGGCACGGCCGCCAGAGGCGGCATTGACGAGCCCGGCCGTGAGAAGCGCGAGCGCGCCTGCCAGGAGGCCGCCTCCGGTAAAGTCGGTGCCGAATATCGCGTTGATGGCCGCGGCGACCGCGTCGAGAGCCTCCTTGGCCGTGTCCAGGTTGGTCAGCAGGAGGACCAACCCGGCGGCGAGCGTCACCGGCCAGCCCACCAGCGCGGCCATGCCAGAGAGCAGGAGACCGACCGAGCGCAGTCCGAAGAAAAGGGATGTGGCCGCCGCCGCGACCGCTCCGAGCGCGGTGGCAATCGTCGGCAGGATGCCCGTGATCTGTCCGAGCGCGCCAACAAAGAGGACAGCGTCGCCCGTGACCTCCCGGCCGATGGCGCGTCCGAGCACCGGCGCGACGAATGCCGCCGCGCTCCGCAGCGCCACCAGCGCGGCCACGATGCCGAGGATAATGCCGGGAACGCCCGTGAGCGATGATTTTAGAATCTCGCCCCAGGATGCGCCCGCATTGGCGCCGGAGATCGAGGCGAAAGCCTGCTTGATTACCGTGCCGATGGACCCGAACTTTTCCTTGAGTCCATCAAGATCGATGCCCATGCCGCCGAGCGAAGCTCGCAACTTCTCGGCACCCTCGCCCGTGCTCGCAAAGATGCCGACCGCTGCCAGCACGGCGGCAGCGACCGCTTTCCAACCGCCAACCAGCGGGATAAGCGCCGCCGCGATGCCGATCACGGCCGCGGAAATTTTGGTGCCGAATGCCTCGTTCATCGCCGATGCAACGCCCGCAGCGGTGGCCTTGAGACCTTCGAACGCGGGAATCGCTACGGAGGAGATCAGCGTGCCTACCGCGCCGAGGCCATCGGCCAGCGAGGCAATCCAGTCGGTCTTGATTTCGAAGGTCTTGCCTTCGAAGAGCTTGAAAAAGTCGGATGCGGCCTCTGAAACGCTGCCGGAAAGGTCTTTCGCAAGACCCGCGATCTCCACGCGATACTTGCGGATCGCATCAGCGATTGCATTGATGATTGGCGTGAAGACGGGCGCGAATAGGAGTCCAAGGCTCGTCTGGCCTTGCTTCGAGGCGAAGCCGACGTCGTAAAGTGCTTCGCTGAGATTCTTCTGCGCGGCAGTGAAATCACTCGCAACGTCGGTTGCCGTTCGCACCGCCTGCGGCAGTTGTCGAAAGCCGTCGATGAACTTGGCGACCGCCTCGGTGCCCGCGTTCGCTGCGGCGACAAACTTCGCCGCCTGCTCCTCGTCACCGCCAAATGCTTTGGTGGCGAGCGCGATCTGCTGCGCTTCGCGCGCTACCGCGGAAAGATTGTCCGCACCATCGCTGCCGACCGATCGCACGCGGTCGGCGAGCTTGGTCAGGCCACTGCCGCGGCCAATCTTATCCTCGGCGTCGCCGATTGACTTGAGCTTGGCGAAGAAGGCGTCGAGCGAGCCCGCATTGAGAGCATCGACGAATTGATTGGCAAGGTCGGTCCGGCCCTTGAAGCCGCCGAGGATTCGCTGCAGCCTGTCCTCAAGGTCGCCGCTATCCACCGCACTCTTGAGTTCGTTAGCCTGTTTCTTCAAGTCATCGGCGTCAATGGTCGGTCGCGTGGTAACCGAACGAAGTTTATCGAAACGCTCTACTACGGCGTCAACGGCATTGCGCTCTTCGCCGAGCGTTGCGACGAACGCCTTCGCTGCCTCGTCGTTGTCGTTGAAAAATCGCTTTGCGGCGGCGAGCTTTTGCTGATCACCGTCAATATTTTTGAGTTCGTCCTGAAGCGCCTTGAGCGCGGAGATATCAGGAAGCGGCGCGGCGACGCTGATAATCTTCCCCCCGCCTGGCGACGTGAGCTTTTCGCTCGCGGCGGGCTTGAGCTGTTCGAGCGCCTTCTGTGCCTGGTCGGCGTCGAGCCCGATCTCGCGCAGCAGGAAGGTCAACTTCTGGTAATTTTCTAGACTCGTACCAAGCGCACTCGCTGCGGTCTGCGTTTTATTGAAATCGGCAACCGCTTCTGACGCCTGCTTATAGGCCGCCCGGATCAGCGCGACCGCGCCGCCGGCTGCGGCGATGCCGACCACCGCTGATTTGAAGCCAGCGACCTCAGAGGCGGCATTTCGAACGGAAGAAACAATGCCATCAAAAGCGGACTTGATGCCGTCTGCCGCCTTGCTGATGCCGTCGAAGGCCGAGCGCGCTATGTCGCCAAGCGAGGAAAGTTGCTGCTTCGGCTGCTCGGTCGGAACGTCGATCTTGATGCTGGCCGCTGCGGTGGCGACGTCCTTGAATGCTTTCTGACCCGACCGGCCGATCGTATCAAATGCTTTCTGTCCCGCCTGGGCAACGTCATCAAGCCCGCGCTTGATATTATCGGTCGGCGTTCCGACATTGCCGATGCTCTTGAACGCATCGCCGAGCTTGCGCGCGACGTCCTGGCCTTGCTGCGCGAGTTGCGCGAGCGAGCGCGCAACGTCGTCCGCTCCGTCGAGCGTGATGCGGCCGGTCAGCGCATTGCTTGCCATTTAATCTGTCAGATATTTCTCGAAGAGCGCAGGAAGCTCGTCCGCTGCTTGGCGGATGATGGACTCGATATCGAAACGCTTCTTCGCTTCGACGCTACTGATGCCGACGAAGACGGGGATGGCGCGGGGGGACCGCGCCGCGCCGCGCCTGCGCGATCCGATCCGGCGCGGAACTGTTACGAGATAGGGGCGGTTCCCATGCTCGGCCGATGCAAGAGGGCCGATCTCCCGAACATAGCGCGCTGGAGTCCACCGCCCGCCGCGTGCCGGGAGATTGGGTTCAATTGGCAGCCAGAGAACGGGATTGCCCCTGATCGTGCCGCCCGTTTCATAAATATCTGCATACGGGATTTTATGATAGATGAAGGCTGCCGGACGGAGCGACGGGCCGCCGCCTTTCGGATAGAGATCAACCCGAAAGGCGTTCTGCCAGCGAACGCCGAAGCCAGCACTCGCGATTGCAGCCCGACCCTGAGTTTTGACTTTCGCGCCGACATCCGCGATTGCAGCCGTTGCCGCTTGAGCAATCTTGCTCTGCGCTGCGTCCGCGAACCCCTTGAATTGGCCGGTGTCGAAACGGATTTCGAATTTCACCCGTCGCCTCCGGTCAACAATTTCACCTTGTCCTCGACTGCCTTCAGTTTGCCGCGAGCAGCGAGAAACCCGTTCACGAGACCATCTGCCTCGGCGAGCCGATCGAGCTTGGTCTGCGTTTTAAGCAGCGCTATGGCCTGACGTGGTGACAGGTCAAGCGCGGCTTCTAATGGTTGTCCCGATTTTATTAAGCGGCCGACGAGTTCGGCGAATCCGTCTTCGAGGCTTCTGCGGTGCCCGGCTCCGCGGTGGATTTGGCGCCGAGGGCCACGCCGATCCGCGCGAGCCTTTCCATCAAAGGGCCGACACCGCCGGGAAGCGTAATGTCGGCGATGCCCTCCAGGAGCGTGATCTGGTCGTAAACGTCGACCTTGTCATCGATCTCGGCCAATGTCTCCGCGTCGTTTGGCTTTCCCACGCCGGCCGCGATAATCGCGCCGATGGCTTCCGGTGCGGCGACCGCAATGTCGGTCGCCGCAACGGACTTGCCGTTAGCCAGGTCGCCCAACGCCGGGAACTGATGCAACAGACCGGCAATCTGACGAAGCGAGAGCTTGCGGACTTCGATTTGCGTCCCGTCCGCAAGCGTGACTTTCTTGGTGACGACCGCGATGTCACGAAAAACGCTCATGCGATGCTTCTTTCCCCGCTTACGCCAGCGGTGCCGTCGAGACGAGGCCCTTGCCGATCATATAGTTCAAGGTATTCGGTGCCGTGAGCGGCGCGGAGCCGGTTGCGGTGTCGAGGTAACGGAAAGTGCCGAAGATTCCGGTCGGCGGATTTGCCCGGAGAATGTTTCCGGACAGCACCATGGTGTTCCAATCCTCGCCGATCAGCTCCAGCGCGTTCTTGCATAGCATGAACACGTGCGGGAGGATGATCTCGACCCGAGGGCCGAAATCGTTGGTGCCCTCGAACTTCAATTGGCGCTCGACCGAAGAGGCACCCAGGATGGAGATAAACGTTCCTTCCGTGTCGCTGCCGGCTAGACCGAGCAACGCCATCTTGGCATTGTCGAGGGTCCATTCGTCGAGCGTCAATTCAAACTCGGCGCCCTTTGTCGTGACGGCGATCTTGTCGAGCTCTTTCGTCCCGCCCATGGACGACGAATGTTCTTTCACATCGAGCTTCGGCGTGCAAGAAAACTTGCTCACATTGCCGATAGGGGTCCAGACGGTCATGACCGGAGGCTCCATCTAAGTTGAGGGAATGGCGCGTCATCACGACGGGCCTGGCTTGCGACCGCGCTTGTCGGGGCACGATCTGCGCTTGCCCAAGGCGCATTAGGGCGCGCGTCCGACGCCTCACGGCGTTGGGCGGTTTCCGATTTTCAGTTGTGAAGTGAGAGATTAGTTAGAGTTCATCCGGCCGCAGCGGATAGGTGAACCTCATATGCACCCACATGGTGCCGACCATTGTCCGCGCCGGACTTAGTTCCGTTGAGCAGCCGAGATAGTGAATTCCGAAACGATCGAGCGTCAGCGACGGCAACGTCGCGTCGGTCATGATGGCTTTCACCAGAGCGGCGCGCATCTTATTGAGCTGCGTGCCGACGTCATCCGGAACCGTGCCGAGTTGGATAGTGATCTGCGGCACCAACTTGACCCGCCGCGGCGCATTCACCGGCCGCGATTGCTCCGGGTCTTTGTCGTCGGCCTCCTCGTCGGCGTCGAAGATGATGATCGCCGGCAACTGCTGGTCGGTCGGGTTGAGTTTGTTCCTCGCAGCAAGCGTAACGCCAGGAACGCTCCCAGCAATCGCGGCCAACCGCGCGAGGATTGCTTCGCGGCGGTCGGTCACGGCGCATCCGGGATAAGGGTTGGCTTCAGGATGAACTTGCCGGTAGTCACCGTGGATACGTCGCCGTCGCCATCGACGACCTCGGCCTCGTGGTAGAAAGTGCCGAGTTTGACCGTGAGATTTTCGGTATCTCCAGGGGCAAGCGTAATGATGAGCGACCAGCCTCCGGCTGTGTCGCCGTCGATGACTAAGCCGTGGCCATCGGACTTTTGAACATAGATATCGGCCCCGGTCGCGTTGACATTTTTTCCCATCCACCAGCGCGCCGACGCCCCGGTGAGGTCGACGAACTCGCCGTTCCCGTCCTTGATCGGGCCAATCGTGATAACCCGGCTGTCGCCCCGCCAATGCGTAATGTCCTGATTCACCGCTGGCATCTGGCGCTCAGTTCAAAGTGTTGGCGGGAAGCGACGATTGGTTGTCGATTAGACCCGAGAGCGTGGCGGCGTCTTCGATAGAGCCGGCGAGTAGCGGCGAGTCCTCAGCGGAACCGTCGAGGACAAGCGACGAGTCGATGGTCCCGGCGATCGCCGCGTTGAGTGCGGCGATGCCGGCGAGAGTCGTTCGGCCACCGATTTGCTCAACAGGGACGACGACGACTGGCCCCCACGAGTCGGCCCAAGCCGAATCCCATGCCGCGCCCCAGGCAGAGGCCACCTATGGGCCCCACGGGGCGGTGCCGCCGTCTCCATGCACCGTCACGCTATTGACGGCGAGGATGTTCGCGTCGAGCATTCCGCCGACCGTAAAGGTCAAGCTGTCAGTTTTGTTCTTAATCGCTGCAACGTCAGAGGTTGGGATATCGCTCGTAGCTGCCGGGGACGCCGGCAGATTGTCAGTCTTCGCCTTGATAGCGGCAATGTCGATATTGTCAGGTGCCGTATAACTACCCGAAGCAAGCCGCGAGGAGACATCGGCGTCGAGGTGCGCGAGCTTCATCGAGTTTGCGTCCATTTCGCTACGGACCTGGGCTACCGTCGGCGGCGTTGTATAACCCGACGTCGCGAGCCGCGTGCTCACGGCGGCGTCGACGTTATCCAGAAGCCCAGCCCGCGTTGCGGTCAGCCGCGAGAGCAGGGACGCCGTTCCCGCGGTGTCGGAACCGTCATAGGTCGATCGCGTACTCACAGCCGCGTCGAGGTTGTCGAGGTTGCCCGCGCGCGTCGACGTGAGCCGGGAGAGCAGCGTCGTCGTGCCGCCCGTATCCCCGCCGGCATAGGTCGAGCGGCTGCTGATGGCCGCGTCGATATTGGTAACGAGCAACTTCCCGATGCTGCCTACGGCTGTGAGCGCCGAGGTCAGCGCATCCCATATCGCCTGGATGGCGCCGGCGGTGAGCGTCATTGCGTCGCCGGCCTGCGCCGCGGTCTTCGCAGCATCATAGGCCGAGGTCAGCGCATATCCGGTCTTGTCGGAGACGGTCGACGCCGTATAGCCGGTCTTGTCATTGTTGGTGGCAACGGTCACCTGGCCGGAAGCGACCGAAAGCTGCGCGGTGCTGGTGCCGCTGGTGAGCAGGCTTGCGTTCGTGGTGCAGGCCGTATCCGGGAGCGCCGTAAATCCCGCATTCGTCGCCTTCACCACTTCAAGCAGAATGCCGACGTCGTCTATACCCGACACCGCGCCGCGAACCGCCAGCGGCCCGATTGTCCCGGTGTCGGTCGTGTCGAGGGCTACCTTGTACCAACCGTTCGAAATTTCGGTCGCGTTGGTCGCGCCTGCATTAGGATTGCCAAACGCAGCACCGTTTTTAGAAATAGTGATGGCGATCGTCTTGCCGGTCGCCTCCGACACATGGTCGGTTGATGAGTATGCCTTGAACAGAACGGTCTTAGCCGTTGACTGCGGAATGCGCTCGGTCATCTAATCAAAATCCAGATGCGGCGCGAGCGCGCGAGATGCCTGACGAGCTTGAAGACTCGCCGTAACTGATCACCCAGATTTCGCCGCGCGCGCCGATGCCGCCATTGCCGGCATTGTGGCCATTCGAGGTCGAGCCACCGCCGCCGCCGCCGCCGCCCGGGACGCCGCCATCGCCGCCGTTCGTCGGCGTCGTCGCGCTGGAATCGCCTCCCGCGCCGCCGCCGCCGGGATAGCCGAAGCCGGGATTCCCCTGGTTCGCGCCGTGCGTCATAACGGCTCTGTCGCGGCTCTGGCCGCCCGAGCCGCCGTTGCCGTAAGCCGCATTCCCTTTGCCGCAGCCGGCGCCACCGCCGGCGCCACCGCGCACCGCGTTGCCGCCCGCTGCGCCGGTCGTATTGTTGCTCGTGCCGCTGGCTCCGCCGGCGCCGCCATAGAGCCCCGTGTTCGCAGTCGCACCGGCGACGCCGCCGTTCGCGCCCGCGGTTCCCGCGGTCGCACCGGAGCCGCTGCCGCCTGCACCATCGAGGCCGGCGCCAGCGCCGCCACCGGACCCGGCACCGGACGTGCCGCCGGTGCCCGCGCCGCCGGCGTAGGCCGTCAGCGTCACGCCGTTGATAGTGAAAGTCGTGTCCGCGCCGGATGGCGTTGTCTGGGAACCGTTTGCGCCGTCGGACGTTGCGCCCGCGCCCCCGGTTTGCTGCGCGCCGACGGTATAGGTTTCAGTCGATGCGAACTGAGAGGCGGCATAGGTGCGATCAATGAAGGCGCCGCCTCCGCCTCCCGCCCCTCCGCTCCCGGCCGTTGCCGAAGCGAGCCGACAGCCGCCGCCGCCAGGACCGCCAGCGCCGATCAGGATCAACCTGATCTCTTGCGCCCAGCTCTGTTTCGTCCAGGTTTGCGCGACCCCGGATGTGAGCTTTTCGACCAGGATTGTCATGCGGCAAAAAGATCGGTGATTACGATAACAACGCCTGATCCGCCGGCGCCGCCCGCACCCGCGGTGCTGCCGGTAACGGACGAACCGCCACCGCCGCCGCCACCGCCTGGGAAGCCGCCATTCCCGCCCGCGCCGGCCGTCACAGGGCCGGCGCCGCCACCTCCGCCTCCCGACCCCGCGCTCCCAAGCGGGCCGGGCAGCCCGGAGGCGCCGCTCGTTGAAGCCGCCGCTGAGCCCGTCGCGGGAAGGTTTCCGGTCAGGCCACCGGCACCGGCGACGTTGTATGTCGGCGACGTATTCTTGCCTCCGCCGGCGCCGCCGCCCGCACCGCCAACAATGGATTGACCACCAGCACCGCCGGCACCGCCGGCCGATGAACAGCCCCCGCCCCCGCCGCCGCCGGCCGTGGTGGTTGCCGTAGCATTGCCCGAAATATTACCTGCAATCCCTCCGTTGCTTCCGGCTGCGCCTTGGGTCCCCGGAACGGCGCCCCCCCCAGCGCCGGCCAATCCGGCTCCGCCACCGCCGCTGCCGTGATTGCTGGATGAGCCGCCGGCGCCTCGACCGCCTCCGTAACCCGTATGAATAGCGACCGTGCTTCCACCGAAAGTCGAATTACCGCCCGCCGTGCCGTTGCCGCCGCCGGAACCGCTGCCGGCCGTTCCGGCGCTTCCGGCGGCGCCGACCGAATAGGCCTCGGTATTTCCCAGATCGCTTGCTTGAAACACGGCCTCTGCTCGAGCTGCGCCGCCGCCGCCGCCGCCGCCGGAAACCGCTGTGGCTGATGCCGCTGTATCGCCGCCGCCGCCGCCGCCGCCGCCGCCAATCAGAATAACGCGCACGGCCGTCGCGCCGGCTGGTTTCGTCCACGTCCCCCCATCAGCGATGTGATCGGGCGAACCCGCGTAGTAAATCTTGACTTGCGACGCCATCGTTTAATCGCGCGACCATCTCAGGAACATGGCGCTACCAGCCATGCCAAATTCAATATCAATCGCCCGTCGCCAGTCGTCCAATCGGTCGTATCAGTAAAAATAAGTGATTGATTTTCGACCATGGAAACAGGATCATTTCCATTCAGCGAACGCGGCTTTGACCAGATGGCGCTGTCGGTCGAGCTGAAATCAGGCATCCCGTCACTGGTGTTCCAGTCCGTCGCGCCGGTGTCACCTCCGGGATAGATCGCTGGTTGCGAAAACCCGGCATAGCCTGTCGATCCGGCGATATATATTCCCGTCTCAAACACCACTTGAATATATTTTCCGATGCCGGGTTGCGGAACCAAGAGCTGCGGGGTTGTGTGAATGGCCTTTAATTGAGAACTCGTTATGTTGAAACTTTTGAACTTAACGGAAATGCCGAATTCTTGCGCTTCGGCCAGCCGTGCCCCCAAATCTTCGATTTCAACTTCGGCCACGTCAACCTCCCAGAACTAATTGATCGCCGCCCATCGTGATTAAGTCGCCCCCAAGGGTAAGCGGACTGGAGGACCCTCCTCCACCTCCTCCACCTCCTCCCTCGCCCCCGGCCGGCCTTTGCGGGCGCACCGTGAAGAACATTCGCGGCGACGGATTTTGACGAGCAGCCATCACTCAGCCGTCTGAGTGAGAATGAGCACCACTTCGCCGGCAAGTTCACCCTGCGGCGACGGCATGACGCGAGAACTTTCGATGCGCCAGGTTTTCTCGTCCGCCAATTGGTAATGCAGGACGATATTTCCTATGAGGTCGGCCGGCGCGATTTGGTTTGCTGTTAGTTCGCGCGCGCGAATGCTCGCGCACGGCTTGATCGATTCGAGCCCGAAGTTGCTGATCCGGCCGCCTTCCGGAACAGACACGCCCGAAGTGTCGTCAATCGCGATAACGTCGGCTTCGGTCCCGTTTTCCAGTTCGAGCCGCGCAGGATAGCCCAGCAAGGAATAGATCGGGTCATAGAGGAGCGGGGCATAATTCAGTTCCATCATGACGCCCGCCTATGCTCGCTAAATCCGACCGCAGTTCTTACGATCGCGTCGGCATAATCGTCTTCCCAAACCAATACTTGATGGCTTGGCGATCCAGGGATTTGCGCCCCTTTCGGCAGTCCGATTTTCGCCAGCGCGGCATGGCTCGATAAGGTCCCCGCGCCGTCCGTCGCCGGGCGAATGATTGCTACCGGAGCATCTAGCGCCAGCGCGAACCAGGCCGGACCATTGCTCACGAACAGATTGCAGCCGGCGCCGAGATAGAGCTGCGCGCGCCGATCGAGGTCGCGCGAGGCCCCTGGGAACGTTTCAAACCCTTCGATTGGCTCATCGGCCCTGCAGGCATCGCGCACGATGACGACGCGAAACCCATGTCGATCGCGCAAATCGCGGGCCGCGCATATCCACTCCGAAACGCGACTGTTGCGGGCTGGCCAGTGTTCGGCCTCGCGCAACGTTATCGTGATGAGATTTGGATCGCGCAGGACCTGATGCTTGAACCGGAGCGGGCGAATGCCGGCGCCCATCGCCGCGACAAACCGTTCCATCCCGATCGTAAACGCACCATGGCCGAATGAATTCTCGGCCTCCGGAATGCGCTTGTCATGCAACGTCACGCGCTGACAGGATGGCAGCATCGCGCACATCGGCAGCACGACATTGCGCATCATCGCGCGGCGATCGACCGTCTTCGGCGGCCAGAGATTTCCGGGGCGGAAGCCCTCGTACGGCCCTGGGAGGATTTCGATGGCGATGTGATCTTCGCGCCGCTTGATGCGCTCGTGCTCCGATGCCATCAGAAACGTAACGATATCGTAGCTCGGCAAGCACCGGGACAGATCGTAATAACAGGTCAGCATCGATCTATCCGCGCATCGTAAATTCGACAGGCTGAGCGCGGAGCGCCTCGAAATAATGCCGCGCCCAATTGGCAACGCGAGATAAACCGTCAGCCCAGGTAACGGCGGGCTTCCAGCCGAGCAGCCTGATTCTCGAACTGTCGAGCCAATATCGCGCGTCCTGATGCTGACGGTCGGCGGTGACCTCAGCCAGATCGTCGAATCTCAGGCATAGCGTGTCGGCAATCATTTCAACCACGGACCGAATGGACGTCGGCTGGTCCGGGCCGACATTGTAGATGCCGCCGAGCGACGCTTTGAGCGCAACAATATGAATGGCCGCGGCCAGATCGGCACTGTGGATGTAAGACTTCTCGGCCACCCCGCCGCCCTGGAGCGGCAGTTTATCGCCGGCCAATCCGGCAAGCATCGCGCGCGGGATCAGGCGATGCAATTGCTGTCCCTCACCATATGCGTTCGATGGCCGGATGATGTTCACGGGGAAGCCGAGCGTGCGGTGCACGGCCATCAGATGCAGGTCGAACGCCGCCTTCGAGGCGGCATAAGGGCTTGTCGGACGGATCGGATCATCTTCGTGCATCGGCCGATCGGAGGAGCCATACAGTTCCGACGTCCCGATATGGATGAATCTCTGCAGATAATCGCGCCGACCAAGCTCCTCCACGAGACGGACGAGCCCGACGCAGTTGGTCTCGAAGAATCGCCAGGAGTGCCGGAATGAGACAGCGCCCTCACCCTGCGCTGCGAAGTTGACGATTACGTCTGGCTTTTCCTCATCGAGATATTCGAGCAGGAGATCGAGTTCATAGGTCACATGGAAACTGCGATAGGAATATCGCCGATCGCCGCGCCCGACGTTGAGCGAGAAGCATTCCGGCTTTTCCGGGCTCCGGCCGATGCCGATGACGCGCTCGGCGCCGCTTTCCAAGAGATGGCGCGATGTGTGCAGGCCGAATGAGCCGCCGCCGCCAAGCACGCAGAATCTCATGCCGCGCCTCTTGTCGCGGGCCATCGATAGTGCTCACGATTCCATTCGCGCGATTTATCGAGGCCCCACCAAAAATGCCCCTGGCACGAATACAGCCATGTACCATCCGGTAATTGGTCGTGCGGCTCGATCTCGCCCCAGCAAGGCTGATGATTTTCCTCGCCCTCAGATCGAGCCCAGCATATAGGATTGATCATGGCTGGTTCATCTCGTTTGAAAACTCATGCAGAACCTCATGCCGCGGCCCTTTCCACAGGCCAGCGATAAAGGCCGGGAAGCCGTTTCCACGCGATATCAATCATGAATTTCGCGAATTCGTCGGAGTTGCCCGACGTCACCCGCTGCGGACGGAAGATGGCCGGATCGAAACGGTCGAGACGATCCTCGACCGACCGCCGCTGCCAAGCATAGGGCTCGTTCGACCACTCGACGGCGGCGGTCGACACGTAGGCGATGAATGCGCCACGGCGTGCGGCCTGCCGCGCGACTGACATCACGCCGTCTACGTTGACGCGCCAAGCGTCTGGATTTTTTGCAGATTCAAGGAAGCCGTTAATACCGGCGCAGAGAAAGACGATATCGTGTTCCGGGTATTGATCCGCCGGGGGCGGATCGCGCAGGTCGAGAAAGTAGCGGTCGGCGGTGCTCCGTCTCGTCGTTATGATGAGATCGGCCGTGCCACCACGATAGACAGTCAGGCGTCGCACAACCGCCGAACCTATTACGCCGTCGCCGCCGACCACGAGAAACTTCATCGCCGCCCCACGCCGTAACGCCGATCCGCGTGTTGTTGCATCTTTGCAGCAATCGCGGTAACCGCTGGATGCACCGTCACGGGGCCATCGCCCGTGATGCGCAACGGATGCCTGAAATTCCGGATGTGCACCGGAATGTAATTCCGTCCGTAGTTGATGACATGTTCCTCGCGGATCAGATCAGCCGACTTGAACCTCGTACCATAGAGCGATGCGGGAGAGAGTTCGGCGAACCCGATTTCCGCGTTCGTCAGATAACAAATCTCGCGCTTTCTCTCGTCGTAGTTCCCGAGCACGTCATCATCAATCGTTCCCTTGAACTTCAACGTGCGCTCGTCCTTGAGGAGCGCGAACGGATGAAGGTGGAAACAATGCAGCGTGACCTCTCCGCCCTTCTCGAAGAAAAGCATAGTCGGCAAGGTCGACTTGCCTCGCCCCCAGACCAGGTCCTCGGTGACGGGATGACGATTGCGCCAAGCCCATTTGAGCAAGTCTTTCGCGGCAGCGCCGACCGGCGGTGGTTCGTTCGTCACGAGGCAACGCGGAGCGACAGATGCAATAATCCGATTTTCGCCATTGAACGCGCGCCGCGCGAACGTCACTAACTCGATCGATGGCACGATGTCGGCGTTGAGCAGAATGACGATGCTGCCGATCTTCGCTTTCTCGATCACGTCGAGATGCGCCGCCGTCAGCGCCTTGTGAAACTCCTTATGGTGCGTGAACGGGCGGCACTCGATGCGGCAGAGTTCGTCAGATAGTTTGATGAACCGCGCAGGCGCGTCGGTATGGACGACAATCGTCGCGGGCTCGCCGTCTTCTTTCACCGCGGCTTTCACAGCGGGAATGACATGGTCGACCGCGCGCCGAATATAGGCTTCGCCCCAGGCCGGGACCGCAATTACTACGCTCGATGACGGACCGACCTCGACGGAGGCAGGCTTTGCGACGCCGAACGTCTCCAGGCATGCGACGCGCTCCTCCAGGAGTGCGAGCCGCCGGTACATTTCCTGCGCAGCCAGGAGGCCGGGCTCATGCAGCCACGCCGGGAATTCGATATCTTCGCTCACGGCGTTTGCGCGGCTCGGCGGGGCGCTTCGCTAGTCGGAGGATATTCCTGATATTCGTGTTCGCGCTGTCCCATGTTAATCAGGAGACCGGCAGCGCGCCCTATGTGAAACTCTTCAAGTTCCGTCAGGTATTTCTGGATGTAGTCCTCGTCCCCGCGAAACGTCGCAAGTTTATGCAAACTCACCACGCTTGCATTTGGTCCCTCTCCGTCAAGGACGGGCACTATGCTGAATGAGCACGATTCATCCGCTATTATTATTTCTCTGCCCCATTGATGCTTATCCATTCACGCTCTCCCACTCACGCCGCGCGCCGCCGGTCCAGATACTCAATCGCCCCGGCAAGTGGCATCACCGGCCAAAGATAATCCAGCTTCGTGCCCGGGCTTGCGTTGATAAGCGGGATGCCGCGCTCTTTCAGAGACGCGGCCACGATTTCGAACTCTCGCGCCTGCACGTCCCAACAGGAAATCCGCTGATTCCATGGATGCGGAGCGTGATGATGCGTGCGCCCGTCGGCTGATGGGCCATTGTCGACGCCGAGCGACACGATATCGGAGCAGCCGAGATGCACGGCCATGTTGATAGCCCCCGCCGTGGACGTGCGGGTCATCATGACGCTGGTTGGATCGTCAGACAGGCCAGAGACGTCTGCTAGCTTCTTTTGCAGCCGTAACACGCGGTGATTATCACGCGGGTCGACGCTGACAATCTGTCCGCGAAATTCGGCGAGCACATCGCGGCCGTATTCGTCCCACCAGCGCGGATCACCATAAAACAGATAGTCCGCGAAAGGCACACGCCGCCAAGTCGAATTGATGACGATCACGCGGCGACCGCGCAGCAACTCGACGTTTTGCTCGGCGACGGATGGCCCGCCAGCCACGATGAATGCGGTCTCGCCCCTCCACTCGGGCGAGACCGACCACAGTTCGCGCATCAGGCTTAGGTCATTTTCGCCTGATAGAGGGCTTGCGGCATCGTGCACATGAACAGCGGATAGGAGTACATCTCCACGTCCGCCCACATGTTGCGCTGCTGATCGGTGACAATCCAGGAATAGGATTGCTGGCCGGGGCTGCCGTCGAACTCGAAGCGCTCGTCAGCCGGCGCATAGATTTCCTGGAAGATGCCGGCACCGACCGGGAACATCTTGGCCTTGGTTGTCCCGACGGAGACCGTACTTCCGTCATCCGTGCCGCGATAGTTTGTCCAGGTGATGCCGCCGAAATAGAACGACTCCCATGCGGTCTTATCGCGCAGAGAGGCGGCGGCGGCATAGTTGAGATAGGTCTGACGCACCTCGACATGGGCGATCAGCAGGTCCCAGAAGTCATCGCCGCAGATTGCCATGAAGGTGACCGCGTTGCCGCCGAGACCCTTCAACCCGCGGGTCATAGAGCGGATGGCGGTCGTGCAGCGCGTGCGCAGAATGCCCGCGACCGGGGACGCCGCGTCGAGATCGAAGTCGACTTCCGCGGGGATGGTCTGATCGAACTCGGTGGCGTAGTTGTAGATGGTTTCCCCGGCGGCATCCTTGACCAGCCCCTGCACGGCGCCGAGCCGCATGTTCTCCCAAGTGAGGGAGAAGTCGCGCTGCAGGAGATATTGCTGGCGCTGCACCATCATTTCGAGGGACTGCATCTCGGTCACCGAGCCGTAGGCGCGGATGCCGGCGATTTCCGACGCCTGAATTCGGCGCGACCGCGCCAGCCGCGGAATCATGAACGGCCGCACCTTGCGGGTTTTTTCATCCGTTCGGCCAGGCGACGGCTCCGCTCCGCGGGGCGATGTGTGGATGATTGCCGGCTCATTGTCGCGCTCTTCGATGAAGATCGCTTTGGAGCGCGGCTGGCCGAGCGGCGGCGGAACGAACAGGCCGGGAGTGCCACCGAGCAGGGTGGGCACATATCCTTCCTTGTCGATCGCGGCCGTCATGTTCTGGGCCGAGAAGGCGTCCTGATTGAAGACGTCCATGCTAATGCCAGCCATAGTCTCAACTCCATCGGAACACCCGCCTAGCGGCGGGCCGCCTCAACGGCGGGTGTTACTGGGATTTGTTGGCGCGTCTCACGACGGGCCGAAGTGAAAGACGCTTATCAGGTGGACTGCGCGTCGTCGGACACGCGCACGATGATGTTGACGCCGGCGGCGGCAAGCTGCGTGTGCTTGGAGCCTTTCTTGGTGTCGTCATTCACCGTGGAGTCGTAGGTCAGGTCCGACGCGCGCACTTCGGCGTCGCGCCGGATAACGCTCGCGACCACGTCGGCATCGGTGGCGTCCACGTCTTCCCAAAGAATCGCGACCGCGGTCTGCGATCCATCGGAACCCGTGTTCGGCGATGGCACGTATTTGCCGCCGGACGTGAGTTTCCCGAGCACGGTGCCGGCGTATACGATGCCGGCGCCGCCGGTGCCCCCGGCGATTGTAACTTTCTCGCGCGAGCGAGCCCAATTTGCTTCGCTGACCATAAACCCGCCAGCGCGGGTCCGATTAGTGAGGGCCGTCATGGCGGGGTTTCTCCTGTTTGACGGGTGAGAAAACGGAGAGGATTAGCGATGGCCGAGCACGCCCTCGGCCTTGAGTTTTGCTTGGACGGCGCGCTTTTGCGCGAGGATCGCGTCATTGGACGGGTCGCTGCTCGTGCCGACGGCGGCGATCGTCTTCGCGTCCGCAGCGGCGGCAAGAGTTTCCAGCAGTTGATTGCGCACGCTGGCGACCGGCGTCCTCGCCGAAACGAATTCGGCGATTTTTTCAGGCATGCGCGCCGCCTTGCAGGCGGCAATCGTCTCTTCGATTTCGGCTTGGCCATAGGCCGGCGCTTCGGCCGTTGCCGCCGGCGCGGGCGCCCCCGCGGTTTCGAGGGGCACCGTCTGGCTGCAAAGAGCGCAGGTCTCGCCGGCCTTCGGCGGCGTCATCTCAGCGTGCGGGACCAAGGACGAAACGGTAACGACCCCCGGCATATATACGGAAGTGAACTCCTCCTGCGCCGCCTTTGGGGCCTCGGCGATCGGAGCCTCAGTCTCAACTTTCGCTGCAGCCTTCGTCATGATCTGGACTCCTTTGTTCGATGAAACTTTCTCAGTTAGCGCGGTAAGCGCGTCGCTAAACGTACCGATGCGGTCGGCGAGGCCGGCCTCAATGGCGGAATTGTCGGAATAGACTTCGGCCTCGGTCGCCATCGCGGATTGCGCGCTCATGCGTCCTTGCCGGCCGACGAGTGCCGCGAATTGCTCGCGAACATGATCGGCGTCGGCTTGCGCGCTCGACCGCGCCGCCTCCGAAAGCGGCGCGTGGCCCCAGCCGTCCATTTTGCGAGAGCCGGAAAAAATTGCCGTGTAGGCGAGGCCCGACGCCTTATCGCTTGCGGTCTGGTCGACGTGGATGATGGCGCAGCCGATCGAACCGACTTGCGCCAATCGCGGCAAATAGAGAGTCTCGGCCGAGCCAGCGAGCGCATAGGCGGCCGATGCCGCGAGCGTATTGGCGACGGCCCAAACCGGGGTCTTGTCGCGAGCAGCGAGGATTGCGTCGGCGATATCGAGCATCCCGGCCGCTTCGCCGCCGGGGGAGTCGACATCGAGCAATACGCCGCGCACGCGGAAGTTATCCTGGATGTCGGCGAGCGTGGCGCCGAGTCCGTCGTACGTTGTGAATCCGCAGGCGGACGCGAGCCAATCGAACCGGCGCGAGAGCACGCCGGCGATCGGCACAATGGCAATGCCGTCCGCCGTCAGGCCGTAATTGATAATGCCGTCATTCGAGCGGACTTCCTCGGCGCTCGCCACCGCCGCTAAACGGTCGCGACGGACATTGCGGCCTTTCTTGCCGGCCTTGGACGTGAACGGCTCGCCCGAGATGATCCGCTTGGCCAGCGGCGATTCGATGATTGCGCGCAGCGCCTCCGGCTCAATCGCGTGCGGTCGCCCGAACAACCGTTCGGCGATATGCGGATAGGCGATGTCCATGGAGTCTCAGTTCAAGGTCCGCATCGGGTCGAGCGATGATGGCGTCGCCGGCGCTTGTTCCGGCTGCGAAGGCGGCTCGGCAAGTTCCTTGATCGGTCCTTGCGTACCGACCGGCACAATGTCGAGCTCTTTCTCGCGCTTCTGATCGGCCGCAATCTGGTTGTCGTTTTCGATCGGGTCCCAGCCATAGGATTGCACGACGCGACTGCGCGGCTTGAAACGCGCGTTGACGGCAATCACTTCGGCCTGGATGTCCTTGAGCGGGTCAACCCAATCCCATGGCGGCGTAACCCAATCGATTTGCTGATACGTCGAAGCGTCCCGCGCATAGCCCTTGAGTTTCAGCGTGCCCGCCAGCACTGCAACGTCGAGCCAGCGCGCCGCGACCGCGCGACACAACTGATATACGATGACGCCGTGCTGCAATGGCTCGATACGCCGGCGCGTTTCCAATAGCGCCGCGCGCTGGCTGCCATAATTCGCGCGCACCGTGTCGCTCGTGATGCCCGCGTAGGGCAAGCCGATCGACGCGCAGAATTTGGTCAACGTGCGGTACTGAAAGGTCTCATAACCGGGGCCGACGTCGGCTGGAGACGCGATCGTTACATCCTCGCCCGGAAGCAATTGATGGGCAACGCCGGGCTGAAGGTCGATTGTCGGAACGCCGTCCGTTGCCTGCGCGGTCTCCTCGATTTGCTTGTCGAGGAAGGTGGGCCCGGGGTCCTGCCGCTTGATGAAAATCGAGAAAAGCGCTGCGGTTTTTTTCCGCTCCAACTCGGCGTCGTCATAGGCGTCGAGCATCCACAGTGCGACGATGGCCGGCGTCAGCCGCGGCAAGCCGCGGATTTGTCCGCTCTCGATCGGATCGTGAATGTGCAGAACTTCGCTGGCCGGAACGACGGTGATCTCGCCGAAATTCTGCGATTGCGTCACGTCGCCCGGATGCACCTTCCAAAAGTGATAGGAAACGCGGCGCCCGATCTTGTCGAACTCGATGCCCTGTCGCACGCGGTTGCCGTTGTCGAGCGAGAGATTGCGCTCGGACGGCAATTGCTCGGACGGTAGCAATTCCAACTGCAACGGAACTGATAATCCATCGCTCATGCGGCGCGGACGGAACCGAACGAAGCATTCACCGGCGATGAACAGTTCGCGCGCTATGCGGCGCTGCAGGCCGTAAAAATCCGTGACGCCCTCGGCGTCACATTCATCCGTCCACGCGAGCCATGCGGCCTGCACATTCGCCTTGGCCGTCGCGTCATCAATTTTCCACGACGGCATGATGCCGGTGCCGATGAGATTGGCGGCGAAACATTCCACCGCGCCGGCGGCATATCCGTTATTTCGGGTCAGATAGCGCGCGCGGGCGACGACCGTTTTTCCCGACGCGCCGATGAGCGTATTAACGTGCGCGCGCGAGGGCACCCATCTCGCGAGCCGCCGCCCCATGCGGCCGGCTTCAAGTTCGGGAAAGACAGCCCTCATCCCACGGCGAAAGCCGTTTGTGATGGCACCGAGCGGCCACGCCATCACAAATCCTTGCTGCTCGTGAACTTGAAGGTGCGGTTGATCCGCGTCCCGCCGGCGTCCGCGATATCTTCCTCGACGGCGGCGATGGCCGCCTTTAGCTCTTCGACCGAGCGGAGTTGCGTGCGCTTATCGCCGTGCTGTACCATCAACGCGCCGCTGGCCAGCGCGGCTTTCAGCGACTCAAGCCGAGCCTGAAGGTCAGACAACGTGGCCATTGATTAGCTCATGAAGCTCGATGGGAACGACCGGCGCGCGCGCATCGGTGTTCGCGGCGCGGGCGGCGGAACCGGCACAACCGGCTCATCTGCGTTTGCGACCGCAACCGGCTCGCTCGCCTCCTCCGGAACGCCGCGCAGCTTCGCGAGCTGCGCCATCTCGTCCGGCGTCATGCGCGAGAGCCCGAGGTAATCGACGAGCGCGAGATTGTAGATTCGGCAGTCGAGGAAATGGTTCGGCCCTCGTTCCTTCCAGACCTTGCGCGTGCGTCCCTTGAACTTCTCGTCCGTCAGATATTCCGACGTGAGCTGCGTGAAGTAGTTTTCTTCGAGGAAGCGTCCATGATGGCAGGCGCCGGGCGGCTCGAACAACGCACCTTCGGCCAGCCGGGGCTTGCGCAGATCGGCATAGAGCTGCGCCTTGAGCGAGAAGGTGCCGACGGTCCACACCGCCGCGCCTTGCTTGATGCGCTTGCCATAGAGGTCGAGGTCGACCAGCGACGGCGTCGAGATGGCCGGGCGCGACCAGCCATCGCCGCCTTTGAGCGCGAATGTCTTGGGACGACCGCGGACCCAGGCATAGACGACGTTGGCGCGGAAACCGGAATCGACGCCCATGGCGTCGATGCGCCGAGTCCCGCCGAAACTGTCCGGCCACTCGGTTTCATAGACGGCATTCAACTTGGCGAACGCGCCGCCTTCCGGGCCCGACGTGTCGCCGTCGAGCACGAGCGCCTCGACCACCCAGGACTGCCGATCGGCGCCGAACGCGACAACCTCGACATAGATGGCGTTCGCCTGGACGTCGGCGGACGCGACCAACAACAAGCCCTTCGGCGGGATGCGCCTGCGCGGATATTCCTCGCGCAGCGCCATCAGCCGAACATGGTCCGGCGAATCCCCGCGGACCTCATAGGGACGGCCGAGCGTCAGATTTTCAAAGGTCTTCTGGCGCGCCGGGTCGTCTTTCGCCTGGATCGCGCGCTCTGCGATCTTGTCCCAAGGAACAAACGGTGAGGACAAAGCGTCGAAATGATAACTCCGGTGTCGCCCCGGGCCCGGAGCGGTGGCAATCCATCGCCCGTTGCGCACCAGCGCATTCTTTTGGTGCGGCTCAATCACCGCGCCGCAACACGGCGCGACGTAATGGGCCTTGTGCGGATACTCTTTGGCGAACCGGAAGCTGGGGCCGTAGTCGAAAACGAACTCTTCCGCGCATTCCGGACACTTCACATGCCAAAAACGTTGGTCCCCACCGTCGAAAGCATCATCGATCCAGCAGTCGCCCTTGATGGTGGGCGTCGAAATCGACAATTCCTTCCAGTCGCCCGAGGCCAGGAACGATTCATACCGCGCTTCGATCATGCCATGCGGCGAACCCTGCCCATCGAGGTCGGCCGGGTACTCGGAGGCCTCGTCTTTGATGACTTTCTTGATGGTTTTGCCGCGCAGATCGGCAGTAGAGGTCGCAATCGCAAGCGTGAGGGAGCCGCCGGGATAGCGTTTGGTGTAAACGGTCGACCCCCGCGCCGATCTTGAGGTCTGCGGCACCACTTTTCGCGCCAGAATCGGCGTCTGCTCGATCGCCGGCTGCAATTTTTCCCGATTGAACTCGCTCAGCGCCGAATCCGTCGGCTGCACCACCATCATTCGGCACGGTTCGCACTCGATCGAGTGCCCGATCGCGGCAATCGCGAGCAAAGTGAAGCCGGTTTGCGCCGACTTGCGCACGACAGCCTTGTTTTCCGGACATTCGGACGAGAAAAAGTCGAGCAGTTCGACCAGATACGGCGTCATCGCCAGGTCGATGCGCTCGCCGGCACGCGGACCATCCGGAACGACCAGATTGGCCGCCGCCCACTGCGACGGCGTGACGGCCTCGGCCGGCTGAAACAGCGATGCGAGGACGCCGGCAACGATAGGGAACGCAGGCTGAATAGACTTCACTCAACTGTCTCGTGCTATAATAGACGTTTCCGGTTTGGCGGGAGTGAACAACATGACGTTCGATATGAAGGCTAACGGAAGGAATATGTTCAACTTTGACGATTGGACGTTTCTCGACACTTCGGATGATAAAAAAATAAACCACATAATTTCGAAGGCGATTGCAACAACGCTTAATAAGGATTTGAAAAACCTCAAGCCCCCCGCAATGTTCGCAGAGGCCATCGGGCCCAAAGAAATCGAACTTCGCGTGATATTCGACCTTCTGTCTGCAGAGTTGGACTGGAAGATACCTCTTTCCCGTGCCCTAGCCACGTATGATGATACGATGGACGCTGACGAACTCAGGGAGTATTGGGCCGAGATAGTAGCCTCGCTCAGGGGCTTGGCCGATAAGCTAGAGAGGAAAGCTAAGTTAATCAGAGACGACGCCGAATGATTCGGAGCGCTCGTTGATTTTCGCCCGCATCGTCTCGGCGAGCGTCTTTCGAATGCCCCGCACGGCCTCACGCAAGGCCACCCGTAAGCCCGACACCTGGCCCGCTGTGTATGCCGCCGCGAAGTCCTCCGCGCGCGCCGGCAGCCGCTCCAAATCGCGCACGATGGCCTCGGCGCAGACTTCCATCGCCAGCCTCACGTCATCGACCCGCAAGAGCTTGCCGACGCGCTCTTCGTATTCGAGGCGCGACAGCCGGCCGCGATATAACTCGGTCTTGGTCTTGGCCCGCGTCAGGCCGCCGACGGGCTGGTCGTCCGGAGTATTAATGCGCTCGCGTGCTTCGGCGAGGGCCTTGTCCGCCGCCTCAGCATCGATGAGTTTGTTCCCGTCCTCATCGACGATGAGCGGGACCTTGCCAGCCCTGACAATCTTTTGGACAGCACCCCTCGTCACGCCGCGGTGGCGCGCGTATTCGGACAGATTCATTTCTGGCATGGACGGCCGAGCGATACCTTAGTGGTTAACAGGTTCACTAGAAAACCTGAGCGCCCAGTTGTCCCTTTCCAGCACAGTGGGATCCGAAGCTTGGAATTCACGTGACTTGAAGTCGCGGC
>JADMIO010970521.1_pt1 | contig 57334 bp, 48 predicted proteins | sample 8958161 | NCBI WGS metagenome assembly JADMIO01 (sample SAMN16585339, study PRJNA669376) | soil metagenome | isolation source: Crop rotation soil | place: USA: Cullars Rotation, Alabama | collected 2011 | reverse complement strand
CCGCGACTTCAAGTCACGTGAATTCCAAGCTTCGGATCCCACTGTGCTGGAAAGATGTTAAAGCTTTTCATTACGAAGAAGCTTGTCCAACACATGATGGACCTGAATCATGAGGGAAAGACTGGACCACCTTTGGCTGAAAGCCTGCTGCCAATTAAATGTTTATACCTTCAAAAACAATTTCCTACATCGCCCGCCGGCTCATGCAATGTCCTGCTGCGCCTTATTATGAACAAGCGGTGCGCGCGGAAGCGGAGCGGATTTGCGATGAACACGGCCTACTGTACAAGCGGGATCGCTATGGCAATGTGTTGGTGCGGCTGAAGACGGGCGCTGCGCAACGTCACCTGGTCCTCGCCGCGCACCTGGATCACCCTGGGTTCACTATTGTTCGGCGTCTATCTGCGTCAACCTGGTTCGCACGTTTCCAGGGCGGCGTTCCAGATGATTATTTTCAACCCGGAATTCCTTTACGTTTGCTCCCGGGTGGAACGCCAGGCCTGCTTGGCGAACGAAAAGGGAAGGAAAAGCTGTTTGAAATTCGAGCCACCGAGCTTCGCCCATCACCCCCGTCTTTCGCAGTTTGGGAACTCAATGATTTCAAGCTGCAGCGCGACACGGTTTATGGACGAGCTTGCGACGACTTGATTGGTGTGGCAGCCGCTTTGGCCACCTTGATCGAACTGAAGAAATCGAGAGCAGCAGTCAACTGCGTTGCCGTGCTGGCCCGCGCAGAAGAAGTGGGCTTTCACGGCGCATTGGCCGTTGCCGACTCGAACGCTTTGGCCCGGAACTCAGTTGTAATTTCGTTGGAAACGAGCCGTGAACTGCCTGGGGTTAAGATGGGAAAGGGCGTTATTGTTCGTGTCGGTGATCGCACCTCCATCTTCAACTCAGACGCTACTCGGTATCTGATGGAGGTTGGAACGGAGTTGAAACGGAAGCAGAAGGGTTTTCAGTTTCAGCGTGGATTGATGAGCGGTGGCACATGCGAAGGAACTGCCTACCAGGAGTTCGGGTATGTCACGGCTGCAGTATGTGTTGCCTTGGGTAATTATCACAATTGTGCGGCCAACAATCGGATCAAAGAGGAATATGTAAGCCGCAGCGACGTTTCAGATATGGTCTCCCTACTGGTATCTGCCGCCAAGCAAATCGGGCGCTATTCAGTCATGACCCAAAAATTGCCACTTCAACTGAAAAGAATGCTCCGACAGGCCCGGAAGGATTTGCCGGAGAATTGACCTGCATGGAGCATGTTACGCCAGACAAGGAAAGCGGGTCTACCATTTCCCCTGCGGCTCAGCCCAGCGACTATCGGAATGCATTAGTCGCGAGTTTTCTTGGCTGGACCCTTGATGCGTTCGATTTCTTCATCGTTGTATTTACACTTTCCGCTATCGCAGATGATTTCGGCAAAGGCATTCCGGCAGTAGCAAAAACCATCACTGTCACCCTCGCTTTTCGGCCAGTCGGAGCTTTGATTTTTGGATTGATGGCCGATCGATATGGCCGGCGGCTGCCTTTGATGGTGAACCTTGTTTTTTATTCAGTTATTGAGGTCTTATCTGGATTTGCGCCTAATTACACCACGTTTCTGGTTCTACGTGCCCTCTTCGGCATCGGGATGGGCGGTGAATGGGGTGTAGGAGCTTCACTGGCCATGGAAAAAGTGCCCTCGCGTTGGCGAGGTGTTTTGTCAGGATTATTACAGGAAGGATATGCCGTCGGCTATCTACTGGCCGCGTGCTGCTATTTTTTCGTTTTTCCCAAATGGGGCTGGCGTCCAATGTTTTTCATCGGCGGGTTGCCGGCTTTGTTGGCCCTGTTCGTCCGATATCGCGTTAAGGAATCGGCGGTGTGGCAACAAACTCGACATGAGAACTGGTCAGGCCTGGGCCGTGCGATCATTTCGAAATGGCCCTTGTTTCTGTATATCACTGCGTTGATGACCATGATGAATTTTGCTTCACATGGCACGCAGGACATGTACCCCACTTTTCTAAAGGAGGAGCGTGGGTTTACTCCGCGGCAAGTCGCTATTATCGCCGTGATTTACAATACCGGCGCTCTTTTAGGCGGGATCGTCTTCGGATTGATTTCTGACCGGTTTGGACGTCGCCGCGCCATGATTTGTGCTTTGTCACTGGCTATTTCAGTCATTCCGTTCTGGGCTTACTCACCGCAGACAGCCGCCTTGGTGCTGGGCGCATTTCTCATGCAATTCATGGTGCAAGGCGCCTGGGGCGTGATCCCGGCCCATATTACCGAGTTATCGCCGGATTCAGTGCGAGGTTTTCTTCCCGGATTTGCTTATCAATGCGGTGTGCTCATAGCGGGGAGCGTTGTCTATCTGGAAGCTGTCTTTGCTCAACGGTTCAGTTATGCAGCAGCCATGGCGTTAACAGCTTTAACAGTATTTACCGGAGGTATCATTGTCGTTGCTTTCGGGAAAGAACGCAAAGGTATCAGTTTTGGGGAAAGGCTTTGAAGATTACGATCGAACCGCGAACGCAACGCGAATCAACGTCAATACAACCGGTTCGTTCGTCTAGTTATAGCTACGGAGTTAGTTAGCTAGCTGGACGCAGCGGATTGCCAATCCGCGACACAGCCGATTAGCAATCGGCGTTACCTGTACCGTGTAGCGCCGACTGGGAGTCGGCTGTATCGCCGGTTGGCAACCGGCACCGCGAGACCTCGGACAACCGCACCGGCCGGTTTTCCATCATCGAAAGACGCGCCGCATGCGCCATAACCACAGGAATACGCGCTTCCAACCCCGACACAGGTGAGGGGTGCCCCCCGCGAATCGCGTCGACAAAATCCTGCATCTCGACAAGATAACTTTCCAGGTAACGTTCCATAAAAAAGTTCAACGGAAGGTCGCGATAAATGGTGTCTTTTCCTTGAACCACAACGTTGTTTGGATATTTGTTATCCACGACAATACTGCCGCCACTTCCAAATACTTCCACTCGCTGGTCATATCCATAGACCGCTTGCCGGCAATTTTCGATAGTTCCACATGCGCCACGACTGAACTTGAGGAGCGCTACCGCAGTATCAATATCACCCGCCTTCTCAATTCTTGGATCAACCCGCGCACTACCGGTGGCATAAATCTCTTCCACCTCGTCCCCTGCCAAAAATCTTGCCATATCGAAATCGTGAATGGTCATGTCCATAAAAAGTCCCCCTGAATTGAGGATATAGTCGATGGAGGGCGGAGCGGGATCACGACTGGTGATGCGAACCTGGTGAACAGTGCCGACTTCTCCATTCGCTACAGCCTGGCGCACGCGACGGAAATTGGGATCAAATCGGCGGTTGAACCCGACCTGAAGCAAGACACCCGCTCGCTGGACTGCATGCAGAGCCTGATCGATGCGCCCCAGGTCCACATCAATAGGCTTCTCGCAAAAGATGTGTTTGCCCGCCGCTGCGGCTGCTTCGATAATTGCAGAATGTGTGTTGGTGGGAGAACAAACCACGAGTGCCTGGATCTCCGGGTGCTCAATGATCTTTCGAATATCGGTTCCCCATTCAGGAATATGGAACTTTGCGGCACACTCGCCGGCGGCAGATTCATTCGCGTCCGTAATCATCCGCAACTGCACGTCCGGAATCTGATTCGATAGGTTCTGAGCGTGCAATCGCCCGATGCGTCCTGCGCCGATTAATCCAATATTAAGTACAAAATGGTTCACATTAGTAGAATAGAAGGACTCTGGTTTAGGCTGAAAATCTTTTACACGGCGAAAAGCTAGTCGAGGTTGCCAAATGGTCAATCAGGATTGAATTTTCGTTTAAAAATATCCGGTGCCGCATGGTTCCAAAGAGCGCAAAATTTGAGTGGATTTTTCACTGGATCCGGCTTTACTTGCGATATGGCAGAGAAAGGACTAAATGAACTTCCACGCGAGTTGCGCGTGCTCTACACCAAGGGAAGCGAGGCCTTGCAGCGGGATAATTTCGATTATGCGATCGATCTGTTCAACCAGGTTTTGGCAAAAGCGCCGGCGGTTTTGGATGCCAGAAAAGCTTTGAGAACTGCTCAGCAGCGCAAAGCCGGCAATAGTGGTGGCTTTCTGAAAAAAATGTTTAGCAGCGCCAGTTCTCAGCCTGCCCTGGCCAAAGGCGAGATGGCATTGCGCAAAGACCCGGCGGAGGCGCTTCAGATTGCCGAACATATTCTCAATAACGATCCCAATAGTTCAGGGGCTCATCGCCTCGTTGTCAAAGCAGCCAAATTGATGGAACTGCCACATACGGCAGTTATGTCGCTGGAAATTTTGGCCAGAAACTCACCCAAAGATCGGGACCTGGCGATTGACTTTGCCTATTCTCTGGCCGATGCAGGACAGATTGGGCGGGGAGAACGAGTTTTGGCTGAGCTGCTTCGCCAAATGCCAAACGATAACGACCTGGCGCAAGCCTTGAAAAATGTGTCTGCGCGCAAGACACTCAACGAAGGCGGCTACGAAGCATTGGCTGATGGCTCAGGAAGCTTCCGCGATATTCTCAAGGATAAGCAGGAAGCAATTATCCTTGAACAGGAAAACCGGCAGGTACAACCGGAGGACAAAGCCGAATTGTTGATCCATGAATATGAAAACGGGATCAAAACTGAACCAAACAATTTAAAGACCCTGCGCAACCTTGCCGAGCTTTATACCCAAAAAAAACAGTACGAGAAAGCTCTCGCTTACTATGATCGAATCAAAGCTTCTGATATAGGCGCGGACGCGTCCCTGGATCGTGTCATTGCCGAAACTCGCCTCCGCAAGTTTGACTTTGAGATCTCACAGTTGGATCCAAACGCACTGGATTACGCTGAGAAGCTCGCGCAGATGGAAGCTGCAAAGCAAAGCTATCAGCTTTCCGAGTGCCAGAAACGCGCCGAACGATTTCCCACCGACCTGGGGATTCGCTTCGAGCTGGGGCAGCTTTATTTCAAGCTGGGGAAGATTAGTGAAGCGACCAAGGAATTCCAAAAAGCCCAACGCAACCCGCATAAGAAAATCGCTTCCATGAATTACCTGGCTCAGTGTTATGCCCGCCGTGGGATCCTTGATCTGGCCGCCACCACATTCCAGGATGCTATCAAGGAAAAACTCATCTTCGACGATGAAAAAAAGGAGTTGGTTTATAACCTGGGTTCTGTCCTTGAAAAAATGGGCAAGCTGGAAGAAGCGCTCGCCCAGTTTAAGCAAATTTTCGCCGTGGACAGCGAATATAAAGACGTCGACGCAAAGATAACTGCGCACTACAGCCCAGGAGGGTAGGCCCAGATTGTCTACGCCGGCGAGCCATCCTTCTCAGCCAACGGCCTGGCTTATACCAGCCGAGCGGGACGCATCCCATGAGTTATCGCAATTAGAAACCGAGGCGCTGAAAGCGCGGATGATGATCGGCTCGACAGATTGGAGCATTATTGCACCGCTTCAGCCTGCAATATAAATTTACACGTCCTCGGCTCGTCCCTCGCTCTATTGGGTTCGCAGCCTGGGCTACCTCGTGGCTTGTGTTCACATTCGAGCCGCTGCGGCCGGGCACCGGGCGCGGCCCGTGCCAGCAGTGCTGTGGATTCTACCACCAAAAAACCGGCGCTCCACTGTTCGGATCGGTTCGCGGCAGCATTTGGGAAAATTTCCGCCACTCGACGTGGCCATCCAACATTCCAACATTGCCGCCTGAAGGTGTCTTGCCCTGCATATGACCCGTCAAATGGTGTTTGAAATAGCCACCTGTAACATCCACGTAATTGTAAGATTCGCGCTGCGCTAATTTATTTTGAAATGGCTGGGAAATAGTCGCCTCGGCTACGAGCGGCCGGTCTGAAGGCGAAGGCGGAGGGAAGGTTATATTTCCAACGACAATCGGTTGCGGAATCAGTGACTTGTTATAATTAGTTGCGTTTAAGCTGGCCTCGCCAGGAAAAGTCATCGCAAATCCCAGCACATGAAAGTTATTAGTGGCAAAACTATAGTACAAGTTCCAATTATCCTGTTCGGTAAAACGGCTGGCTGTTCCGCAGCAATAAAAAATCTTATACTTTGCCCCGCTTTGTTCCATTTGCGTTCCCACATCCCAGGGTAAATCCCAACACCAATTTCCTGTGCCATTCCAGGAGGGCAGCTTGTCCTTACTATCCGAGGAGTAAATGTGCACGGCCAAAGTGACCTGTTTAATGTTATTCAAGCACTGAGTGCGTTTGGCTTGTTCCTTGGCTCTCGATAGCGCCGGCAAAAGCATTGCTGCCAGGATCGCGATGATAGCAATGACTACAAGCAATTCGATCAACGTGAATGCTGGATAAAGATGACGTCGGGCAAGCTGCCGGAGCATAATGTTTATTTTCAAGATCACCTTAAGCCACGGGGTTGCAAGGTCAAACGATTTCAACCCAGGAACGGCCGTCCCGCCCGCTGCAAAGCCGGTGCGCAGGCGCCGGTTAATATTCGCAAGACAGTTCGGCCTTGCCGCCCAACGGCGCGCGACCGGCACACCCCGACCGACTCATCGATCTCTTTTCAGTAAGAATTCGGCAAGGGCTTCCAGTTCTCGAGCTTTCCCCTGAAACTGTTTCAGAGCGCCAAACGCTTTGTGAGTCAACTTCTCTGCTATCGTCCAGGATTTTTCCAGACCTATAATTGCCGGGTAGGTTGCCTTGCGGGCCTTCGTATCTTTTCCAGCCGTTTTACCCAATGTCTCGCTGGTTTGAGTCACATCCAGAATGTCATCAATCACCTGAAAGGCCAACCCAACGTGGTAGCCGAATTCTGTTAATGCTTTTAACTGAGCTTCGGTGCAATTAGCGCTCATGCCGCCTAATCGAACAGCGCAACAAAGGAGTGCTGAGGTCTTACGCTCGTGAATGTAGCGGAGGTGTGTGGCCGAAATGTTTCGACCCTCCCCTTCCAAATCCGCTACTTGCCCGGCAATCAGTTGTAGCGAACCAGAAGCTCGGCTTAATTCCAGAATGATTGTTTTGTGCGGATAGCGCGGCCACCCTTTGGAGCGAGCAGCGATTTCAAAAGCTGCTGTGAGAAGAGCATCGCCAGCCAAAACTGCAATTCCTTCACCAAATACTTTGTGATTGGTCGGTTTACCCCGCCGAAAGTCATCATTGTCCATGGCGGGCAAGTCATCATGAATTAAGGAGTATGTATGAATACATTCCACAGCGCACGCGAGAGGAATGGCGTCGGCTGCTTTGCCGCCACAAGCGTAAGCAGCAGCCAGGCACAGTGCAGGCCGCATGCGTTTGCCGCCTGCGAACAGGGAATAACGCATTGCTTTGTGTATGGTGGCCGGCCGGGCGGTTTTCGGCGGCAAAAATCGATCCAAGGCGCTGTTGACAGCCTTCGAACTCGCCGCAAGAAACGGCTCAAGCTCGAATGGCCTTTTCGGGGCGGAGACAAACAAAATGGGCCGGGCAGACATTCGTGGGGTTTATTAAGGAAACCTGATGGCCCTCGCAAGTGGATAGCGGATTTCACAAGCTAATTTTTAGATTGCGTTCCTCTGGGATAGCTTTAAGATCTTCGGCTCGTTTCAAAATACCCTGATTCGCACTTTGAACGCTGAACTCACGAAAAAAGCAATGGAGAAAGTTGGCAACCCCAACGTTCTGGTCAACCTCGTCTCGCGCCGTGTCCGCCAACTGACTTCGGGGGGAGGCGCATTAAGCCGTCCCTTAATCACAGACGTCGGTAATTTGGGGGCCGCTGACATCGCCTTGATGGAGATTATTGAGGAAAAGATAGGCTTCGAAATGCCTGAAATTGTCGAGCTAACCCGGCCAGTGGGTAAGAAGCGAAAAAAACACTGAATGGGCGAGTGAGATGTCCGGGTGATGCGGTTGCCTCATCCTCGTCCCCGATCCATCACCCGTTTGATGGCAGACATTCTGACAAACCCCAAAGCCCGGCGCGACTACCATATTCTCGAGACCTTCGAGGCTGGGATAGTTTTGCACGGAACAGAAGTAAAAGCGTTGCGGGCCGGAAAAGGCCAGATTAGCGACGCTTTTGCCCGTGTCGAAAATGGCGAAGTTCGCCTCTACAACGCCCATATCGACGAATACGCACAAGGGAATCGTCAGAATCATTTGCCCAAAGCCGTTCGCAAACTCCTGCTTCACAAATCAGAGATTCGGAAACTGTTCGGCTTGTCCGCAGTCAAAGGTAACGCGCTTCTGCCGCTCTCGTTTTACTGGAAGAATGGAAAAGTGAAGGTTGCTTTGGCCGTTGGAAAGGGCAAAGCACAATTTGACAAACGGGAAGATTTGAAAACCCGCGAAGCGGAGAGGGAGTTGAAGCGAGCGACAATGCGGCAGCACAAAAATAAGTAAGCGCGAAGCGAGAGTGTGCGGGCTCCGCAAAAGATCCGGCATTGTCCTGGCCAGAAATCCTGGCGTAATCTAAAGGAGCACTGACTTGCCAGGGTTGGAACAAATCAGGTCTCAGCAACTCTGGCCTGCGAAAACTCTGGGGCGCTTTGTAAAGTTTCTTCTGCTGTAACTGACTTTTGCGCTTGAATTTAGGCCATGATCTCTGCCTCAATCTTGTTCCATGCTCTCGCGAACCACGCTAATCACACCGAAAGCAGCGGCAGCGATGGGGCTGCTTCTGTTTTTAATCACCGGTTGTCATCACCAAAAGGCCACACCCGCTGGGCAGCCGGCCGCAACAGCCGGACCTCCAAAAGTGGAGTTCAACGAAACCTACGATGCGGAAATTAAGGAAATACTGGAGTTAGCCGCCAAAGACCGGTGGGAACAAGCTCAGGCCAAAGCAGACGAGTTGTTCCTGAAAGCCCCTCAAAACCAAATGGTCCGACGGATTCACACCTGGGTTTTGGATGCCGGCAAAACGCGGCGCGATCAGGCTGTAGAAGATAGAATCAGGGAAATCGATGCCAAAAATTCTGTTTTTAGTCCAACCGTACCCAGCCTCCTCAAAGAACAAAAAGATCGCGGTTTGGTTGCCCGAAAGGACGTGCGCGACGCAGTGGATCGTATTGAGAGCACTCCTTATATCCCCGATAGCTACGGGAAAACCATTCACCAAAAGGGACCCTTGTTCGACCTCGAAAGCACCAAAGGGCGCATGTCCAAAATCCTCGAAAAACAAGTCTCAATCCACCTCGATAACGTTCCACTTTCCACACTTCTCCTTCATTTAAGTCAAAGCACGGGCGTGAACATTGTTGCTGACAAATCATTGCCCGCCTTGACGAATGTGCTGCTGGCAAGCGTCGGCGGACAGACCAATTTGAACAATTTAAAGCTCGGCGAATTCTTTCGTTACGTGGAGCGAAATTACAGCCTCCAATTCCAGGTAGGCGATGAATTGGTTTGGGTCGTGGATTCTAAAACAACGAATAATATCATGACAAAAACGCGGTTTTATCGGCTGCGTAAAGGCTTTGTTCTTCCCGCCCAATTCGGACCGGATGAAGTGTCCAAAACGACAACAACTGCAGGTGCCGTTGTGACAACCACTGAAAACCAGAAGTTCAAAAGATTTGTAAACGACGAAGCCCCGAAGGAGCCGGCCTTGGAGAAAGCGATCCGAGAGCTTTTCACCGGCAAATTTCTTATCGATTATGAGCGCAACCTTGTTGTCGCGACAGGTACCGAAGAACAGTTGGATGTTATGGAACGGATCATCTCGGAGTTTGATCGGCCCATCCAGCAGGTCCTCATCGAAGCCCGCTTCGTCACGATTTCCAAACCGGCCTTTTTGCAATTGGGCGCCCTCTGGGAAACGGGCCGTGATCCCAACGCCAAAATTTTGCCGACCGATTTTACCGGCCTCGTAGGTAATTTAAACTTCCCGCATACAACCGCCGGCAGCCCCGCAGTGGGTGTTGGCATTTCGCAAGCCTTCACCAATGTGCTGGGAGCGGCAGAACTCAGTGCAACGATTACCGCGCTGCAGCAGAGCGGTGAGGCTCAAACCTTAAGTGAACCGCGTTTAACAGTGTTAAATAACCGCCCCGCCGCCATCAGCGATGGCAAGGTCCAGTATTATTACGAAGAGTACCAGGTCAAACAGACCGTTCAGCAGTACTATACAGCCTCCTCCTTCGTGCCTTCCGGCAAACCCACTAAAATCACAGCCGGTGCTGAATTGAACGTCCTCGCGAGCATCAGCGGCGACGGCAAGAGTATTGTTTTGGCTCTCAACCCGCGAGTTAACACCGACGTCCAACTGGTGAAATACGCCACCCTTACCGACTTTCAAGGTGGCACCAACAACCCATTCTCCAGTTTTGATATCAATTTGCCACAATACCGCACCCAGGAACTTTCCACACGGGTCACGGTCAACTCAGGCGATACGGTTGTGATGGGTGGAGTCCTCGAACGCCAACGTTCGACCATTGTCGAATCCGTCCCCGTGCTGGGTGATATCCCCATTATCGGGGCGTTGTTCCGGCGCAGAACCGAAGTGGATACTCCACGGTACTTGTTGATTTTCGTCACGGCAACTATCCTTAAGGATTCCGGCGAATTCCTCGTTTACGATCATCAGTCCCGCGAGAGCAAGCCCGTTGAACAATCCCGATGAGATTTCCAAGTCTCACTCGCTTGCGCCCTCCGATCCGGCGAGTAGCCGTTGTCGATCCAGGCAGTCGCAGCCTTAAACTTTTGCTCGCAACCAGCGAGTTTGGACGGCTGCGAATTCGCCAGCAAGAGCTGATCGATCTGAAGGCGGAAGGGTTGGTTTCAGCCGAAGAAATCAAAACGCATCTGCTGGCGACCCTGGACCTTTGGGGGTCGCCTCCGATCGCATTAGTTCTTCCCCAACATTTGTCCACTTCCCAGGTCATTGATGTTCCAATGGCCCCCGAGAGCGAGGTCAAAAAGCTGATTGAAGATGAGACGTTGCGGTTGGGGGGAGTCAGCGAAAGCCGAATTGTCTACGATTTTGTTCGGATCGAAACAGACATCTCCAACCGTCAGCAGTTTTGGGTAACCCTATGCCAGGAAGGTGAGATTCGGGACCGCATTGTACGGCTCGGCTTGGAAAACGAGGATATCTGTGACATCACCACCACCGCGAATGCCTTGATTGCTACTTATCGTGCCAATGCCCCCGACTCTCGACGGGCCATTCTGGTTCACATGGGCGCACAGACCACAGTTGTCGTGGTGATGATCGCAGGCCAGGGGGCTTTCACAACCAGCTTTCAAATGGGTGGAGATTTTTTCACCCGAGCTTTGATGCGCGAACGGAGCTGTTCGGAAGAATCTGCTGAGACAATCAAACGCGGCACGAATTTACTCTTTGACCGCGATGCGGATCCGAAGTTCATCGGTTCCGTAGATGGCTGGGTGGCAGAGTTGGACCGTCAGCTGAAAGATTGGTTTGACCGTAATCCTGGAGCAGCGGCGGACCGTGAAAAATTCGAGCTGCTGGCAAGCGGGGGAGGATTCGAGCAACCAGGATTGATTGAGCATCTTAAATTGCGCGCTGGATTCAACCTGCGCCCCTGGCCGACTGAACTGACCTCCCATCTTCCAGGACCTTCGAAAGGCTTTGAAGTTGCCTATGGAGCGGGCCTCCAAGCTTTGGGTTATACGGCCCAGCCAGTATCTTTGCTGCCGGAAGACTACAGGGCCGCCTGGAGAAGGCGGGTCGCGAGGCAACGGCTCGAATTCGCCAGCTTGTTGCTGGTGCTGCTCTGTGTTCTAACTTTTGCCCTCGGCACTTGGCACAACCTGACTCTGATAAAAGACAAAAATACTTTGCTCGCGAAAATTCAAGCGGGTCAGGATTCGGTCGAACAGAATGACGCTTTTACCAGTGATTTAATTACCGAATACGAGGCGCTTCGACCCCTGTTCGCCGCGGAGCAAAACACAGTCGATACTCTAAAAACTTTGTCACTTCTTCAACAATCCCGCAGTAATCGAAGCTGCTGGTATGTTTTGGTAGCTGATCAACAAAGCTATTTCACTCAGCCTTTGCCAATTACCACAACAAATAAGCCTGGCACCAACGCGGCAGCCGCCTCAGCAGGTTCCACTTCCGCTTTACCAGGTGTGCTGGCCAGCGCCTGGACCATGTGGACTAACATATCCCTCGCGAAACCAGGGGTCATCGCTGAATTATGCATCCCCGAGGAAGACGAGGCCGCGCGCCGTTTGCTAGGCCAGATCGTAAACGAACTTCAGCATCAGCGGCTTTTTGCCCTTGCCGATCGCCTGGCCGAAGACCAACGACGGGCATTAGCCGATCCCAAAGTTGTGATCCCCGATCGTGAGTTTGTCTTGCGACTCGACTACAACGAAACCGATTTTCAAAAAAGTTTGCTCTCCAAACGAATGCCTGCCGGTTCTCCGGCCCGGCCGCCCAGAAGGGCTCGTCCATCCTCAGCCCCTCCCGAAAATGCAGATAATTTTTCCCAAAGCAGTAAGTGAACTGTCAGGCATAAACAAAGGCATGCTTAAGCCCTCACCCCGGCTCTCTCTTCGTCACAACGGTTCAGAACGGAACAGGAGGACACACCACAAACAGAGAAAAAACGCGCCCTTGCAAGCCGAAGGCGTAATTCCCGAGCGCTCGTTATTGAGTGAGCGCTTGCCACTCCTGGTTCTGTCTTACGTTGACACTTCTGTTCTCTCCGTTACCTCCGCTTCAGCTGAATGGTTCCGGCTTGGGGAGGAGGAAAGGACAACAGCAGGAGACCATCTTGACAGGCAGCCACTGCCACAAGCATCCTTTTTCCATTAACCAGGAATGGCCTCTTTCCAGCATCTCAAACGAAGAAGCATCATACCACTCGCTGGATTGGCGTTGTTGGGGTATTACGTTCTTGTTCTCGTGCCTCTTTCGCGCGAGGCAACACGTCTGGACGCTCCGCTCCACACCGCCTGGCAAAAACTCTCCGCCTCTATCGACCAAACCAATGTCACGGCCATTGATTTTTTGCATATCACCAATCAACTTGCCGAAACCCGGCAATCTATCGCTCTGCTGGACAACGCACGACAAAAAGCACTTGGACGCCTGGATCTGAGCGCAGCGATCAAAGCAAAACTAACCGCCCCGTTTCAGAACGTCGAATATCAGGATTATCGCAGTCAGCAAATGGTGGAAATGGAGAAACTGGCGAAACAATACCAGGTCACCTTGGAACCAGCGGTTCGCGCCGGTTATCCGGATTACTCCACGGATATAAGACAACCCACCGTATTGTGGGCGGCTCTATCCTTTGTTGACAGTATTTTGGCAACCGCCCTGCAATGCAAAGTATCGGTCATCCATTCCCTTGATGTCCCTTTGTCACTAACAAACGAACCGCCGACAAATACTGCGATTGCTATCACCGAAATACCTTTGCAGTTGGAAATTACCGGCTCTGCCGGGAGTGTGCTGAAGTTGCTTCAGAATTTGCCATTGCGCGCGGATGAAATGCGCAAAGCAGGCTTTGCCGAAGCCCGATCTGATAAAGCCCCTCTTTTCATTGATCGATTTATCATGAGAAAACAATCGCCCGATAAACCCGACGAGCTGCACGTATCTTTACGAGCTCTTGGCTATGTTTTGCGGGAATAACCGGTATGGTACCGTTGCTTGTTCAAACGCTTAGAAGCCGCTGGTTCGCCGTATCCGTACACATTGGCTTATGGTTTTTATTATTCGTTGCGGTGACCAAGTTTGGAGGCAAGGCGCCTGTATATCGAGACGCAGTGGCCTTGTCGTCGCCAGCCCAAAGTCCTGCCCCTGTGGGGAAGCTTGAACGCCTGTCGACCCCGGGTATCTGGCCGACGATCCTCAAGGACACGAACGCTGTCAGTCTCTTCTTTACCAAACACTTCATCCCACCTCTCACACCACCTCCGCCCAAGCCGACTACGCGGAAGATTGATATCACTTACCTTGGATTTTCTGATGCCGAAGGAAGCGCGCGCCTGGTATACTTCAAACTGGCCGATGCCATTGAGGTCAAAGCCGTGGGTGCCCACGTGACCACCAATTGGTTCATTGGCGGGGCTGCTTTCCAATCCCTCTCATTGACCAATCTGGCTGCCCAGAGCACGCTGGTGCCGCTTAACGAGAAGAAACAGATTGAAGTGCCGATTGAATGAGTTTTGATACGGATACATTTCAAAAGGAACCAGGCGATCTGTTGTTGGAACAGGGCAAACTTTCCGAGTCACAGCTCGAACAAGTCCGGCGGCGTCAGCGGCGCCTGAACTTGCCGCAACATCGGGCGATACTGGACCTTAACTTCGCTTCGGAAGAAGACACCTGGCGAGCCCTCGCCACCGCCAACCATCTTGAATTCGTAGACCCGGTAGCCCTGGATCCTTCCCGGGAAACGTTGGAATTAGTCCCGATTAAGTTCATTTTTCATTATCATCTGCTCCCACTAGGTATTGAGGACGATGGATTGATTCTTGCCTTCAGCGAACCCCCGCGTCAGATGGAACAGGGGAACCTGCGCCTGCTTTTGGCAAAGCGTTTCAAAATTGTTCTCGCGACGCCCAGTGCCATGCACGCGGTTATTAAAAAACACTTCGGCTTGGGCGCCGAGACGGTTCAAAAGTTGCGTCAGGAACGAGGCGGCACTGAGCTGGAACAGGAGATCGTCTTTGATGTGCAAGGTAAAGAAACCGATTCGGCGATTGAGGCCAGCGTTTCGGCGTTTGTGGATCAGATTTTGCAGGAAGCTTTGCGTTTGCGAGCCACGGACATTCACATTGAGCCTTACACCAGCTCGATCCGGCTCCGTTATCGCGTGGATGGTATCCTGGAAACAGTCCCCGTGCCGGCGGACATGCGCCAACTTCACGCCGCCATTACGTCCAGGTTGAAAATCATGGCAGGATTGAACATTGCCGAAAAGCGCTTGCCCCATGACGGACGCATCGCCATGAAAACTGGGGATGAGGAGTACGACCTTCGCGTCTCAATTGTCCCAACCAAATACGGAGAAGCGATTTGCTTGCGGATTTTGGGCAGGGAAAGTCTTTTTTTGGATTTGGGCCAGCTAGGTATGGAATCGAGCCATGAGCAGTTGTTTACTCAGCTGACTCAGTTGCCCCAGGGCCTTGTGCTCCTGACCGGGCCCACCGGCAGCGGAAAGACCACTACTCTTTATGCTGCTTTGGCGCAGGCAAATGATGAGGGCAGGAAAATCATCACCTTCGAAGATCCGATTGAATATCAGTTGGAAGGCACAGTGCAAATCCAGGTGCGCGAGCAAATCGGCCTGACATTCGCCAGCGGCCTGCGCTCGGTGCTGCGCCACGATCCGGATGTGGTGTTAGTCGGGGAAATCCGTGACTTCGAAACTGCAGAAATTGCCGTTCGCGCCGCACAAACAGGACACCTCGTTCTTTCGACCTTGCACACCAACGACAGCATCAGTGCCGTCACTCGCCTGGTCGAAATGAAAATCGAGCCCTACCTGGTCTCCGCTTCTTTGGTGTGCAGCATTTCTCAGCGGTTGTTGCGCCGAATTTGCCGCCATTGTTTGCAGGAAGAAACCTCCATCCCGGCAAATATTCGCAAAGAAATGGCTGGTGCTTTGTCGATCGCTCCCGAAGCAGTTCGCGCCTGGAAAGGTGCCGGTTGCGTCGAATGCAATCAGAAAGGACACCGTGGCCGGGTGGCTGTTTATGAATTTTTCCTGCTGGACCAGCGGATAGCTGATCTCATCCATGTCGGGCTTCGCACGGGCGAACTAAAGGAAGCGGCTCGCAAACTTGGATGGCGTTCGCTGCGAGAAATGGCTTGGCACAAAGTGCAGGAAGGTTTGATCCCAATCTCAGAACAGGAACGGTGGACGCGCTTAATCGATCCGGCCCTGCTGAGGTGAAGACATAAACTAAGCTCAGCAGATGATGGTGTCAGCTCACCTTCTGACCTGGCTCACCCCTCTTTGGCTTCTTCCTTTTTCCACGTCCGCTTCGGTGCTTTGACGATCATTCCCTTTTTAATCGCACTGGCGGCGACGCGGATGTAGCGCACTTCACCATTCACCAGCGCCTTGACTCTTTGAAGATTAGGCATAAAACGGCGCTTCGTGATCGCAGTAACGTGCGTCCCGATACCACCGCTTTTCTTGGATTTGCCACTGCGCCAAATGATGCTGCCTTTGATCGGGCGTTTACCGGTGATCTCACAAATTCGTGCCATAAAGATCTTTCTAAAAATCGAGCCGCAGAATCTACCATGAAGCCCTTGGAATACGCAAGAGCTAATCTGGCGCTATCTGGACTCACCCAGTTGACCAACCTACGGTGTCATTTTCCCATGAGGCAACAGATCGGTCATGAGTCACTCGAGCCGAAGTAGATAAGCGCCGACAGGTCACATCACACCTAAGATGAAGCACAGAAGCAAGGCGGCTGGTTCAGTCGACCTCGGACCACAGAAGAAATATTTTTCATTGAGCAAACGAAGTTTGCAACAAGGTCCGCCTAAGCTAAGAATAGAACGAACAAGCAATTTCTGAAAGATGCGGACAGATTTGGCCAAACTATCTCATCCCTTGCCCGCCGTCTGAAGGACCAATTGCAGAATGGTAGCTAACCCAAATGAGCATGAGCCCTGAGGAATGGGAATATGTAAGATTTACCATACTCATGGCCATGCTGAGTACGGCGGTGATGCTGCCGATAGGTATTGCGATCGCATGGTGGCTGGCCCGCGTGCCATGGAAAGGAAAACCCATTGTTGAGACATTCGTGACACTGCCACTGGTCCTGCCTCCAGTCGTTACCGGTTTGGTGCTGCTCAAGCTGTTTGGCCGACGTGGATGGGCAGGAAGCTGGTTGCACGAAACGTTTGGGTTGGATGTAGTATTCACCTGGCGCGCGGTTGTCATTGCGCTCGCGGTCATGTCACTGCCCTTGTTTGTTCGCGCCGCACGAACCGCCTTTGAAGAAGTAAACCCAATTTTTGAAGAAATGAGCCGAACACTGGGCGCGGGTGAATGGCGGGTCTTTTTTACCGTTACACTCCCATTGGCAAAGCGCGGAGTGATGGCCGGCGTGATTTTGGCCGGGGCAAGGGCTTTGGGGGAATTTGGAGCGACTATCATGGTGGCAGGCAATATCCCAGGACAAACGACGACCCTTTCGGTGGCGATCTATCATTACGTTCAGCTTGGGCAGGATTCTCACGCCTGGGTTCTCGCTGCGATTTCCGCGACACTGGCCTTTGCGGCCGTCCTGGGAAGTGAATGGTTGCTAAGAAAAACATGAAAAGGGGCCTTCATGCCAATTTTACCAAACGCTTCAAAAGCAGGGCGGAGATTCGAATCCAATCACTGCGAACGCGGCCAGAGACAACGGTGACAGTTCTTTTTGGTCCTTCTGGAGCTGGAAAAACAACGGTCTTGCGATGCCTTGCAGGACTTGAGCAGCCAGACGAAGGCACCATCAGTTTCAATGGAACAATCTGGTCGGATGTCGAAGAGAGATTATTTTTGCCGGCTCGACAGCGAAAAATCGGTTTTGTACCGCAGCATTACGCCCTGTTCCCGCATCTGTCCGTTGAGCAAAACATCGGGTACGGTTTGAATCGGAAGCACTTGGAGGAAAAATCAAAGCGTGTTGAGGAATTGGTGGAGTGGTTGGGTTTAGGCGGGTTGGAAAAGCGGTTGCCTGATCAATTGTCAGGTGGACAGCAGCAGCGAGTCGCGCTGGGCAGAGCCGTCGCACCTCAACCCGAATTGCTGCTTTTAGACGAACCTTTGGGCGCGCTCGATTCCCCAACACGGCTGCGTTTGCGAACGGAACTGCGCCAGTTACTTAAGCAAAACAATACACCAGCATTGCTGGTAACGCATGACCGAACCGATGCACTTTCCCTGGGTGATGATTTGGTTGTCATGAACGAGGGACAAATAGTTCAACAAGGACCTGTCATGGATGTGTTCAACAGTCCGGCAAACCTTGCGGTCGCAGGAATTGTGGCGATTGAAACGATTCAAGCTGGCCAGGTAATCGAAGGCGGAGAACTGGTGACGGTGGCGATCGGGACCCAAAGCATCAAGGCACTGAACCGAGGCCAGGGTACAACTCTGAAGGAAGTGTTTGTCTGCATTCGAGCCGAAGATGTCATTCTGGTCAAAGGGGATCCGGTGCGCGGCAGTGCTCGGAACTGTATGCCCGCTATTGTTGGGACGATTAGTACCGAGGGACAGATGGTAAGTGTAAACCTTGACTGCGGCTTTCTCTTGCGGGCGTTGTTAACGAGGCAAGCCTGCGAGGAATTGGCACTAAGGCCCGGCGACCATGTACAAGCCCTGGTGAAGGCCCCGCACGTGCATTTGATTCCAAGGATGCTAGAATAAGAAGGATGGTCAGCACTGAACCTTGCAAGTGCATTATTCTTAAATCTGGTAACTTTCTTGCACTTACGGTGTTATAGAATGGAACGTGAAGTTTGCATAAGCTGTCGCAACTGGCGGGGTTTGCCGCCACAGACAACAACCTAAGACATGGCCGCCGAGCACGACCCGGATGCCGCCCTGATGCTGCGCGTAAAACAGGGCGACGGCAGCGCTTTTACCCAGTTGATGGACAAATATAAACAACCGGTATTAAACGTCGTTTACCGCATGATACGAGACGCCACAGAAGCGGAGGACCTGGCGCAAAATGTATTCATCCAGGTGCACCGTTCAGCCCACCGTTATCAGGTAGCTGCGAAATTTTCCACCTGGCTGTTTACCATCACACGGAACTTGTGCCTCAATGAGATTCGCCGCAGAACCAGGCACCCAGCCGAATCGATGGATGTTCCTAACCCGCAGAACGAGAATCAACCGTGGCATGAATTCCAGGATACGAACACGTTCACTCCGCCCGACAAAATATTGCACGGAGAACTGGAGGAAAAAATCCAACTGGCATTGGCAGAACTACCGGAAAATCAACGGCTTGCTATCGCGCTCTGCCGTCAGGATGAACTCAGTTATGAAGAGATTGCCACGGTGCTCGGTTGCTCGCTCTCCGCAACAAAATCACTTATTCATCGCGGCCGCGAAACTTTGAAACAGAAACTAAAACCCTACTTGCGCAGCGGGGTATGGGAAAAACCCAATTGAAAGCAACTTTTTAGAGAGATTGGTTTTAAGCTATTTGGTGTATTATGATAAACGACCCAGTTTATAAGCGTTTTCTCGAACTAAGCTGGCGCCGCAAGTTGAATTCGGCCGAGGAGGAACAATTCAGCATCTGGCTGGAAGCACACCCAGAAGCCCAGGCGGAATGGGAAAAGGAAATGGGATTAAGCGATCTCCTGGGGGTGGCACCCGCCCCTCTGGTCTCCAGTAATTTTAATGCCCGAGTTCTTCAGGGAATTGAACAGCAACAAGCGGCTGACAGGAGGCGCGCCGGACAACAACGGACTGCCTGGTGGAAACGTATTGTTCCAAGAGCAGCACTGGCATTGGGAGTGGCCACAGCCGGAATACTGACCTATCAGCATCATCGCCTGGAAGTCTTGCGCGAACAAGCCAGGCAAGCGCAGGTTGTGCAGGATTTTATTGCAATATCAAAGGTACCTTTTCTGCCGGATCCCGAAATCCTCGAGGATTTTGATACCATCAGGCTCGCACCTAACCTGGTTGCAGACGAAAGATTGCTTACGTTGCTCCAATGAAGATGCCATGTCGCATGAAGTTTTGCGTCATTCCGGCAATTCTTTTGCTCCCAGCCGGCCTGTTATCGCAAATCCCAATTCCAGGCGAACCCATTAACACACTGGCTGTACGTGATTTCCAATCTCCTGTCGCAAAACTTCGTCAGTTGCTGGTCATGACTCCCAAAGAACAGCAAATCTTTCTAGCCAACAAGTCCGATGAAGAAAAACATGAAATTCTGGCAAAGGTAGATGTGTACAAGGCGCTTCGCCCGGATGAGCGCGAACTCAAGCTCAAGGCAACAGAATTGCGCTGGTATCTGCGATCTTTCATTGATACTCCAGCAACCAACCGCGCAACTCTGCTTGCCGCCGTACCAACACGCGATCGCAAACTGGTCGAGAACAGGCTAAAGTACTGGGACCAATTACCTGAAGAGGCAAAGAAGCAATTGCAGACCAACCAGGCAGCGGAGATCTATTTCTCACTGCCCGTGCCAAAAAGGATTTTTGTGCTGGCGACAAATAGCGAAGCGCTTCAACAGGCCATTCAGAAACTGGAAACAATGCCTGAAGATCAGCGCCAGAAGATCCTGAATTCTTTTCACCAGATTTTTGAGCTCACATCCGCCGATAAAAGAAAGATCATGCACCAGCTCCCGGAGGCGGAACGGCAGGAAATGAAGAGGGTGCTCAGTCAGTACGAAAACCTGCCGGCTTCCCAACGGGAGATTTGCATTGAATCGTTCGAAAAATTCCAAAACATGAGTTTTGAAGAACAGCAACAATTTTTAAAAAATGCGGAGCGTTGGAGAATGATGACTCCATCGGAGCGGCAACAATGGAAGAGCTTGGTTGAGGAACTGAGCACGTCGCCACCGGCACCCCCGGAATTTCCCAAGAAATAGTAGGAAACTGCAGCTTCTCTTTTCGTTAGGAGTGGATTAACGTCCATCGTTTTGTGCATCCAATTGCATTTCATTTAGGCCCGTTACCCGTCCACTGGTACGGAGTAATGGTCGCACTGGGATTTCTGCTGGGGTTATGGACTGCCAGCCGGCGTGGATTGCGCGAAGGAGTGTCTGCGGAAAAAATCATGGATCTGGGTCCGTGGCTGATTCTCGGCGCAATCGTCGGAGCCCGCATCCTCTATGTGATATCTTACTGGCGCGAGCAGTTCGCGGGAAAACCTGTTTGGGAGATCTTCATGGTCCAACACGGCGGCCTGGTTTACTACGGAGGCCTGGTCGGCTCTTCGCTGGCTTATATCATCTACTCCTATTGGAAAAAGTTGCCACTATGGAAAGGTGCCGACATTTTGGCCCCAAGTGTTGCTCTCGGTCATGCGCTGGGACGCATTGGCTGTCTTCTCAATGGCTGCTGTTATGGCACGCCCTGTTCATTGCCCTGGGCGGTCACTTATCCCGATAGACCAGGCGGACCACCCTCAGGAGTTCCTTTGCACCCTACCCAGATTTATGAATCCCTATTGAACTTTGCTTTCTATGCCGCGTTGGCATGGCTTTATCGACGTAAGAAGTTCGACGGACAGGTTTTTGCTGTATACCTCGTGGGCTATGCTTTCATCCGTTCGTTCGTCGAATTGTTCCGTGGGGATTATCCTGAATACTATTTTGGCGGACGGGTCACACCGGCACATGTGATCAGTATAGTGATTTTGATCATTGGGCTAGTCTTGCTGCGAACGCTTCCCCGACTTTCATCTGGTGCGCAACGCGGGACTTAGATTGGAAGGGACCAGTGTCTGAAAGCGGTGGTGGCTTCTCCCTGCTCAAGGACGCACTGTTGATTGCCGGCCCAACCGCAGTCGGCAAATCGGATATCGCTATTCACCTGGCTCGGGAGTTGGGAGGTGAAATCATTTCTGTGGACTCGATGCAAGTCTATCGCGGCCTGGACATTGGCACGGCCAAACCTTCCAAAGAACAGCGCAGCCAAATACCTCATCACCTGATTGACGTAGTAAGTATCACTGAGGCTTTCGACGCCGGCCGGTTTGTTACGATGGCCCAGGCCGCCGCCAATGAGATCTATGAGCGAGGCCGTTTACCAATCTTCTGCGGTGGAACGGGCCTGTATTTCAAAGCTCTGCTGGCCGGATTAGGAAGCACTCCAGCCGGTAGTGATGCGTTGCGGGAGCAATTGGAACGAACATCCTTGCCAGAGTTACTTGAGGAATTGGAGAACTCCGATCCCGTTACTTATAACCGTATCGATCGAAAAAATCTCCGGAGAGTCGTTCGTGCTGTGGAAGTCATTCGGCTGACCGGTAAAGCTTATTCAGCGCAAAAGGCTGATTGGGAACAACCGCAACGCCAGCTTTGCCGCGACTTCACTTTTGTCTGCCTGATTCGAGATACCTCGGAACTGCATCGCCGCATTAATTCCCGGGTTGAAGCCATGTTCCGGGATGGTCTGGTAGCCGAGACGGAGGCCTTGCTGCAACCTGGTCTGGTGGAAAATCGGACTGCCATGCAGGCAATCGGTTACCGGCAAGTAGTTGAACATTTGCGAGGAGACCGTTCATTAGTTGATACTATTGAGTTGGTAAAGAGCCGAACTCGCCAATTTGCCAAGAGACAGATGACCTGGTTCAGGAAGGAAAAGACGGTGGAGTGGATCAGCCTGGGGGACAATGTGGCAACGGATGCAGGGAAAGTTCTCTCAATTATCACAGCCCGAAACAAAAACCGTCTTTCTTATGGACCAAAAGATGGTAATGTTTTATAGACAGAACCGGTACACGAACAGAATTGAAAGCATTAATTGAGACGCGGACGCGAAAGACTGAACGGGTCTTTCTTATAGGAGTAGAACTCAAGGGAGCCAAAAACGAGGATGGAGACGACTCACTGGACGAACTCTCCGAACTCGCCACGACGGCGGGGGGAGTGGTTGTCGGGGAAGGTTCCCAAAAACTAGCGGCTCCTTGCGCGGCTACTTTCATTGGCAAAGGCAAGGCTGCTGAATTCGCAGCCGAATGCAAACGTGCCGACGTTGATACCGTTATCTTTGACGATGAACTAACACCGGCACAAAGCCGCAACCTGGAAAAGGTTTTCAACTGCAAAATCCTGGATCGGACATCGCTCATTCTGGATATTTTTGCTCAACGCGCGCGGACACGGGAAGGTAAATTGCAAATCGAGCTTGCCCAATTGCGGCACTTGCTCCCACGCCTTACCCGGTTCTGGGGCCATTTGTCCAGGCAAGCAGGCGGTATTGGAATGCGTGGCGGCGAAGGCGAAACACAACTCGAGACGGACCGCCGCCGCGTACAGGACCGAATCGCGCGTTTATCAAGGGATCTGGAGTTAGTCCGTCGCCAACGCTCGACTCAACGCAATGCACGCCAGCGCAATCATTGGGCATTAGCTTCCATTGTAGGATATACCAACGCCGGGAAGTCCACATTGCTCAATACCTTGACCGGAACTCATGTTCTGGCCGAGGACAAATTATTTGCCACGCTCGATCCGACTACCCGCAGGTTGCGACTGCCTACTAATCAAAACGTTTTGCTGACGGACACCGTCGGGTTCATTCGCAAGCTGCCCCATGGATTGGTGGAAGCCTTCAAAGCGACCTTGGAAGAAGTCGCCCAAACAGACCTGCTGATCCATGTCGTGGATGTCAGCCATCCCGAGGCGGAACAGCAAATTCAAGCTGTAAATGCTGTCTTGAAGGAAATCGGCGCTGATGGAAAGCCGACACTGATGGTGTTCAATAAAATTGATCAGCTCAATGGGAATCGTAATATGCTGGTTCGCTTCCTGGAGCGGCACCCTCAGGGTGTGGCCATTTCCGCAACGGACGGCGAGGGGCTTCCTTCCCTGCTCGCTCAACTAGGAAGCCAACTGCGGCCGGTTCGAGATTTTTTGGAATTATCCGTCCCTCACGAACAAGCAGGTGTGATTGCGCGACTGCACGAAGTTGGCCAAATTATCGAACGCAATTACGACGGTGACACTGCAAAGTTCAAGGCGCGTATTCCGCCGCATTTGCGGGACGAGTTTGCGCCATTTTTTGTTCGCGAGTTACATCGGCCGTAAGGGCTCGGTTTGACTTTGATAGCATGGCCATTTTGCACATTGAAGCGGCGATTTGGCCGGCGCTGCGATGGCTGGAGTTCCAACCTGTAACTTGGCCGGAACCTTCAGTTGAACAGGAGGTAACGGAGGGAACAGAGTGGGAAAGTCAGACAGAACCAGTTCTTTGGAGATGCGCTAGCAGTCGAGCCCTCACCATTCAGGGAATCACGCATTGGACCTGCGCTGGTGCCTTCTCTCTCTGTTTTGTAGAGTAGGCGGAGGAGAATGGATTGAGAGGCGCAACGGCCAATGACCAGTTCTCCCCCGCCTCATCGAACCGAACGGACGGATTTCCCATATTCGGCTCTCCGAATTCATTCATCGGTTTGCTTTCCTTTCCGATAGAGCACGATTTGAAGCTCCCGAACTTTGTCTGGAGTTACTATCCGGGTTGCCCCGGCCATCTCCTTGTCCTTTGCTTCGCTTCCGTGCGTTGAGTAAGTGTCCCCCCTTGGCTCCCTGCACCGTTTAAAGTAATGCAGGGGAATCACGCATTGGGCCTGCGCTGGTGCCTTCTCTCTCTCTGTTTTCTCTTTTTCCTCCTGTTCCCTTCTGAATCGTTCGGGCTTAGTTGCTAAAAGCTGGTTTAAAAGCTTGCCTGGAGTTCCAACCTGTAACTTAGCCGGAACCATTCAGTTGAACAGGAGGTAACGGAGGGAACAGAGTGGGAAAGTGAGACAGAAACAATTCTTTGGAGATGCGCTACCAGTCGAGCCCTCACCATTCAGGGAATTACGCATTCGGCCAGCGCTGGTGCCTTCTCTCTCTGTTTTCTCTGTTTCCTCCTGTTCCCTTCTGAATCGTTCGGGCTTAGTTGCTAAAAGCTGGTTTAAAAGCTTGCCTGGAGTTCCAACCTGTAACTTAGCCGGAACCATTCAGTTGAACAGGAGGTAACGGAGGGAACAGAGTGGGAAAGTGAGACAGAAACAATTCTTTGGAGATGCGCTACCAGTCGAGCCCTCACCATTCAGGGAATTACGCATTCGGCCAGCGCTGGTGCCTTCTCTCTCTGTTTTCTCTGTTTCCTCCTGTTCCCTTCTGAATCGTTCGGGCTTAGTTGCTAAAAGCTGGTTTAAAGGTCGAACGCCTAAACAACGCGGTGCCTTCCATTGCTGGCAATCTTTACGAGCATGCCGCTTTTTGAAATTTTGTCTCGCGCCTTTGGGGGCGATGTCATAACCGTAGGGCGGGATGAAAATGAAGGATCAACCATTAAGTGAGCGTCCGCGTGAGCGGCTGCTTGCCCATGGACCGGCGGCGCTTAGCCCTGCGGAGTTGGTCGCCATCATGCTGCGCACCGGCCTCAAGGGGACGAACGTTGTCGATATCGGTAAGGAAGTCATTGGAAAGTTCGGGTCGTTGCGTGGACTGGCTCAGGCTTCCGTGGATGACTTAAAAACGATCAAAGGCATTGGACCTGACAAAGGCGCCACCCTGGTAGCAGCCTTTGCGCTGGCCAAGCGAATGGCCGATGAAATGCGCAGCGAAGCTCCTTTGCTTGATACCCCGGAAGCAGTGGCCAATCTAATGCGCGAAGACGCCCGCTTACGCCGGGTGGAGAGCTTCCAAATTCTCCTGTTAAATACGCGTCGCCGATTGATTCGTGTCGCCGAGGTTTCCGATGGAACATTGGATACTTTGCTGGTTCATCCGCGGGAGGTCTTCGAAAAAGCAATTGCAGCAAGTGCCGCAGCCATCATTTTGCTGCACAACCACCCTAGTGGTGATCCAACACCTTCAGAAGCGGATATCAAAGTAACACGCGATTTGATTCGCGCGGGGCAATTGCTCAAAATTGAAGTACTCGATCACGTAATCATCGGACGGGCAACTAAAGAACGAAGAAAAGATTATGTCTCGTTGCGAGAGTTAGGTTATTGGGCCGGGTTCTGAATAATGCCGAGTTGAGCGCGTGATGTCTCAATTTTCCGAGGAATCGCCCATTTTTATCTTCACCTCCTTTCCATATCCAGATTCAAACCAAAGAAAGGAAAAGACATTCAGGTGAGTTAATCTTGCGGATTCCTACATGTCCGCGCATATTTTTTGAAACTCTCGTGACCAGTATCCGTCAATTAGGCTTCCTGCTTTTAATTTGTTTCTGCGCTACACAAACACAATCTGAACAAGGCAAATTCGAACGACTCGGGATTCCCGTGCGCAAAGGTGGTTTGATGGGCTGCATTGTTGGCCCGGATGGAAAAGGAGGAGAGGCGCTGTATTTCAATTTCAATCAATTGAGTGGCTTGCTCTTTTTGGTTCAGGTCAATCCCGAGACCGGGGAGGCCCGGCAGTTCAATGCTTCTCAGGGACCCGGAGCGTGGGCACTTCTCGCAGGGCCTGATCAAAAGATCTATCTGGGAACGTGGGATGGCGCGCTCATCTTGCGCTTTGATCCCGCGCAACCGGATAAAGGGTTGCAAGTGGTGGGAAAACCGTCCGCTACGGAGGATTACCTTTGGCAATTCGACACGGGCAACGATGGCAAGATGTACGCGTGCACGTATCCGAATGCCAAACTGGTGAGTTACGATCCTGCCACTGGAGTGATGCAAGACCTCGGGCGCATGCACCCGACCGAAATGTATGCACGGAGCCTGGCGGTTGGACCTAACGGGAAAGTCTATGTTGGGATTGGCACTGAAAAAGGCGATCTTGTCGTTTACGACCCGGCCACACAAAAACACCGCAGCATCCTGCCCGAAGGATTGAAAGGAGCAAAAGGATGGAGCACTGTCGGAGTATCACGGCGGACGGATGGCCAGGTCTACGCCGAGTTTGGACCCAACCTGATGCGGCTCGAGGACGAAACGGCTACCATCGTTCAGAGCGGAGCCGAGCGGTCACCGCTCAAATTGAAAGACGGAAGGGAAGTAGCTGCGTTTGGCCGAGGCACTTTTTCGATCAAAGATCCGACTACTGGAAAGATAGTCGAGCGAACTTTCAAATACGAAGGTGCAGGTGATCACATTTTCATGGTTGGACTCGGGCCGAGCAACTGCGTTTATGGAAGCACCGCCATGCCGTTGGAAGTGTTCCGTTATGAACCAGTCACAGGCACAAGCGTCCACTTAGGAGCAATGCCCGGAGGTGAGGTTTATTCAATGATGGAACATGAGAAAAAGCTCTACCTTTGCTACTACGGAGGCGCCGTCATGAATTTGTATGATCCAGCGAAGAGTTTCTGGAAGTTTGGCGCAACAGCTGATTGTAATCCAGTTTCCTTCGGTGGGGTTGGGGATGGTCACTTGCGGCCCAGGGCCATGATTCGCGGGCCGGGGCAGTTGCTCTACATTGGGAGCGAACCTGCTTACGGCGAACTGGGCGGCGCTCTGGCTGCCTGGGACCCGCGCCAGAACCTCACCGTCGAGAATTACCGCAACCTGGTCACCAATCAAAGCATCGCTTCCCTGGCCTGGGAGCCAGCAAGTGGCTTGATTTTCGGAGGCAGCGGCAACTACGGTGGAGGTGGAACACGACCTACCGAAAAGGAAGCGAAGTTCTTTGCATTCAATCCGAAACAAAAACAGAAAGTGTTCGAAACCGCTCTTGTGCCTAATGCCAACAAATATTCAGCAACTTTCGCCGCTAACGGGAGAGTGTTCACAACAGTTGGCGACAAAATGTTTGTGTTCGATCCGAAGAACATGAACGTGATGAAAGCCATTTCCTTGCCGGCGGCACAACTGGATATCTCCCTGGGAGAAAATGAAAAAGGCCGGTTGATTGGCCTCACCAGCACAGGCGTCTACGAAGTTGATCCTGTCAAAGCAGAACTCGTCAGCTCACAGAATGCTCCGGTGCCAATAAAATGCGGATTTGCGCTTACCGATGGGGCAGTGTATTTCGGCTCGAAAGCGGAACTTTGGCGTTTTGTTTTTGCAAAAAGTCAGGCCAAAGAATTGAGGGACAAATGATGGATATGAAAACTCGTTACACGCTCATTTTGCTCGCTTTGGTTCAATCGTTTTCAAGCCTGGCGGCATCCGAACAACAATCCGAAACTGGTGGTTGGACTGGCGCCTCGGCCAGGGATGAAATTCGGCCAAAGTTCGGTTATAAACCAAGTGGAGGGCCAGATGGCCGCGAAACGCTTAGCATTGCCGCAGCTGGGCATGAGGGAGTGGATGGGCACTGGTCAAAATCTTTTCCAGTCACAGGCGGGCGATACTATTGCTTTCGCGCCTTGCACCGGGAAAAGAAGGTGCCTTTTCCACGTCGCTCCACTTTCGCGCGGGTACTCTGGAAAGATGCCAAAGGCCACGCGGTTTACCATGACGAACCCGGAGCTTTCACCTATGCATTTGGTAAAGCACCTTTGGCCGAGCCTGAATATCCACCGGACCGCGGAACCGTTGCCGATGGCTGGACAGAAGTCTCGGACAATTACCAGGCACCCTCCAAAGCAACCCACGCGATTGTGGAGCTGTACTTGCGCTGGCCCTCGCCCCACGGGTCAGTAGAGTGGCGCGCAATTTCGCTCAGTGAATGCCCGCCACTTCCAGAGCGAAAGGTCCGGCTTGCCACCGTGCATTATCGCCCCAAACCGGCCAAAACCTCCATGGAAATGTGCCAACAGTTCGCTCCGTTCATCGAGGATGCGGCGAAACAAAAAGCGGATTTGGTGGTCTTGCCTGAAACACTGACGGTTAAGGGACTGGATTACGCCGGGGCCGCCGAGTCGGTGCCAGGACCCTCCACGGAATACTTTGGCGAGTTGGCCCACAAACACGGTTTGCATCTGGTGGTTGGACTGGCTGAACGCGACAAACAGCTAATCTATAACGTCGCAGTCCTTATCGGACCCGATGGTCATATCCTTGGCAAATACCGTAAGGTTGCCCTGCCCCGTACCGAAATTGAAGCCGGTGTAGCGCCCGGAAGTGAATATCCTGTTTTCCAAACTCGCTTTGGAAAAGTGGGTATGATGGTTTGTTATGACGGTTTCTTTCCGGAAGTCGCCCGCCAATTGAGTAATCACGGCGCGGAAATAATTGCGTTCCCTGTCGCCGGCTGTAACCCGTTGCTGGCAGCGGCGCGTGCCTGCGAAAATCATGTTTTCCTGGTTAGCAGCACTTACACGGATGTATCAGACCACTGGATGCTTTCGGCGATTTACGATCGTGAAGGCCGCGTCCTGGCACAGGCTAAAGAGTGGGGTACCGTCGCTGTAACGGAAGTGGATTTAGGAAAAAAACTTTATTGGTCCAGTCTGGGTGATTTCAAGGGAGAAAATTCGCGCCATCGTCCAGTTTGGCGTGAGGATTAAATGAATCGCCATCAGAGTGCTTCAATGGATATTTGGGACATCCATTGTCACTTATCGGGGGTTCCTGGCAATACTCCAGAAGCGCGTTTGGGCAAGCTTCTTGAATACGCCGACCGGATGGGGATCGCTCGGCTCTGCGTTTATATGGGCATGCAGTGGAGCTATGATCCCAGCCCCGAAAAAATGCGCCAGGAGAATGATGAGGTCCTGCAAGCCTTGCGCCATTTTCCCAGCCGTGCCTTTGGTTTTGTTTATCTCAATCCAAAGCATCCCCAGGCCAGTCTCGATGAACTCAATCGTTGTGTGCGCGATGGTCCGATGGTGGGAGTTAAATTGTGGGTGGCACAGCATTGTAATGAACTGGACCTCGACCCTTTGATAGAACGTGCCACAGAGTTGAAGGCTGTCGTTTTCCAGCATACCTGGATCAAGGTGACCGGAAACTTGCCGGGTGAATCCACTCCCATGGAACTGGCTCAATTGGCGGCGCGACATCCGCGCGCCAAAATTGTCTGTGGCCACTCTGGCGGTGATTGGGAAGTAGGACTTCGTGCCATTCGACCCTACCCAAACGTTTGCACTGATTTGGGCGGAGGCGACCCCACCTCAGGGTTCACGGAAATGGCCGTGCGGGAGCTTGGTATGGAACGCGTGATCTATGGCAGTGATGTCGGCGGACGCAGCTTCTCCTCTCAGTTGGCGAAAGTTTTCGGCGCAGACATTTCTGCCAAGGCCAGACGGCTTATTCTAGGAGAAAACTTACGACGCCTTTTGAAACCCATTCTCGCTCAGAAAGGAATTCGGTTGTGAAGAATCTGCATCACACCAACCGACGAAGTTTTCTGCTCGCTACCCTTGCCGCCGGAACTCTGGTGAAGTTCACAGCAAAAGCTGCTGAACGACCGTCGAACGACCTGATAGACGTAAATGTAAATCTGTCTCGCTGGCCGTTGCGTCGTGTCCGCTATGACGACACTGCCGCGCTTGCCGGTATGTTGAAAGAAAAGAAGGTTCACCAAGCCTGGGCCGGCACGTTTGATGGGCTCCTGCACAAAGATCTCGGTTCAGTCAATGCCAGGCTCACGGACGAATGCCGCCGGCATGGACGAGGGATCCTGGCTCCATTCGGTTCGATCAATCCCAAATTGGCCGATTGGGAAGAAGAGTTGCGTCGCTGTGCGGAGGGGCATCGGATGATCGGCATTCGGCTGCATCCAAATTATCATGGGTACAAACTCGACCATCCTGACTTCCTTAAACTCCTCCAGCTTGCGACGGAGAAAAACTTAATCGTCCAACTTCCCCTCTTGATGGAAGATGAGCGCATGATGCATCCTTCCCTGCGCGTTCCGCAGGTGGATACAACACCGCTCGCGGATGTGGTAAAGGAGGTGACTGGATTGAAATTGATACTTCTAAACGCCACCGGCAAGCTCAACGGTGAGGCCCTGAAAAACCTGATGAACAAGGCTGACGTTTCTGTCGAAATAGCCACACTCGAAGGAGTCGGCGGGATATCCAATTTGCTCACTCAGATATCGGCCGATCGAATTCTCTTCGGCTCCTACGCTCCTCTGTTTTACTTCGAATCAGCGCTTTTAAAATTGAAAGAGTCCCCGCTGAATAGCGAGACGCTGCGATTAATCTGCCGCGGAAACGCACATCGTCTGGCTGGAAAAACACTGCAGGTTCGCCCACCGTAACAAGGCTTGCAGCGAATTCCCGCTCAAAGTAATTTTGGAGTATCAACATGAATGTGAACCGGCGACAAAAGCCTGCCCGGACTTCTTCGACGGTAACTCGCAGGGAATTCCTCGTCACTTCTTCAGCAGCACTGGCAGCAGGGACGTTGGCTCCAGGCAATCTGCAAGCAGGTGATTCCCAGGACACCGGCAAATTGGCAATCAAGGGTGGTGAAAAAGCTGTTAAAGCATCCTGCAAACTTCCCGTCCGCTGGGGTGAACCGGAACGAGAACGGCTCAACAGCATGCTCGGCCAGGACACTCTATTTTACTGGAAAGGGCCTCAAACAACCCTGTTCGTTGATCGTTTTAAACAAATTTGTCCGGTGAAATATGTGATGCCCTGCTCGTCGGGAACGGCAGCTCTGCACATTGCTGTTGCCGCCGCAGGCATCGGACCAGGAGACGAAGTGATCACTTCTCCCATCACAGATATTGGGACAGTGATCGGTGTGATTTATCAACAAGGAGTCCCCGTTTTCGCAGATCTCGGGCCCAACACTTACAACCTCGATCCTGCAGATGTCGAGCGGCGCATCACACCAAAAACCAAGGCAATCATTGCTGTTCATTTGTGCGGCAATCCATGTGATCTACACGCCTTGAAAGCGCTGGCGGACAAACATCGCCTGGTGTTGATCGAAGACGCCGCCCAAGCGTGGGGTGCCAGGTATCGTGGTCAACCCATCGGCACAATTGGCCACATCACTTGTTTTTCTTTGCAAAATACAAAACAAATTACTTGTGGCGATGGCGGAGTAGCTGCCTCAAACGACGAGCGCTTTGGGCCTTTCCTTCAAAAATTTGGTGATAAAGGTTTTGATCGGGTTAAAGGTGGTTTGTTTGAATCGTTTGCCACCAATTACCGGATGAGCGAGCCGCAGGCCGCGGTGGCCGCTGCGCAATTGGAACGCCTCGAATCCATCATTAGCAACCGTTCGAAGCTTGGTAACTCTTTAACCAAACAAATTGCAGATCTCCCTGGCATAGCGCCTCACCAGGTCCACCCGGAAGATCGTTGCGGGTATTGGTTCTACTTTTTCCGTTTTAAACCGGAAGCATTTCGCTGCGACCGCGCGGAATTCGTCAAAGCCCTCGCGGCCGAAGGTGTGGAAACATCCGCGGGTTATATTTCAGTGCCGCTGCACCGCAATCCGGTGTTTCAAAAACACTCATTCTTTGGCGGGCGTTGGCCTGTACGCGAATTTGGCCTCACCTCCATGGACTACACTAAGCATCAAACTCCCGAGGCCGAAGCGATTCTTCAGACCGGCATTCGGATCGCCATTCATGAAGGCATGACGGAAGATTATATTACCAGCGTTGCAGCAGCCGTTCGCAAGGTGGTTCATTATTTCAAGATTTGATTTCTTGTTTGGGTTTTATCCCGGAGGAATTTGGCGTGCCATCGTAATTAAGGCAGCTGGTGTATCTGATAGAATTGTTCTGATGACATAAAAGCATTAGTGATCAGGGCCTCGACGACACCATCAGTCCCGGGAATGCTGGCGCTGATAGAAGTCCACGTTCCTGATGTAAGATTCGTGCGAGTTTGGACTTCGTAGTTTTTTCCCACTAAAGTGAGGAATTTTAGCATGAGATCGTTGCCGGATTTTTTAGCCGCCGTAATCCGAAAATCGAATGCTTCATAGGCGCCGATATCGGTCCGGTCACTATCTGCTACGTCGACGATGGCAGGGTCATCAAATGTTCGCGGAAACCCACGAGCGTCAGTGGAGGTTCCGCCGAGATTTTTCCCCCGATCTATGGCTGGACTGCCTGGCAATATGGCATGGGTTAACACCGGTCCACCATTAGCCTGTAACGGCCCAATCATTGGATCGATATTGATTTGATCGCTAGTATTCGTGAGGCCTCCGTTTCCATTATCGCTGCTGAGATTGTGACCGAGAGACGCGATCGTGCCCGAGCCAGCGATGTTGGAACCAAGGCTGCCCGCCCTGAGAATTGTATTTCCGATTTCAAGCTTGCCCAGGTTATATATGGCTCCTCCAAGAGGAGCGGAGTTGTCGACTAACGTGCTGCTGATCAAGGTCTGTGTCATTTTGCCTCCTCCGAAGTAGCTGTCACAAATGCCGCCACCACGAGAAGCAGCGGAGTTCCCGCTGAAGGTGCTATTTATCAAGGTCGTCTCTGCCTGGCCTGCACCGGAGCCATTGTTGAAAATTGCACCGCCAAAATTAGCTGAATTTCCAATGAACGTGCTGTTCACTATCACGGCACTCGCCTTGCCGCCGACTCCATCATTCTGGATAGCGCCTCCATCTCCAGTGGTTGAATTACCTATGAACGTGCTATTAGTAACAAATACCATCGCGTTACCGGAAGGGCTGCCGTCGTTCTTGATGCCGGCAGCGCCAACGCCTTCTGCTGAATTGCTGCTGATCGTGCTCCCGATAATGTTCAGAATTGCGGTTCCATCCTGACCGTTTTGGTAGATGGCGCCACCCACTCCTGCGCCCCAGTTGCCTGTGAGGATGCTGTTTATTAGCGTCACCGTAGAAGTCGATCCTGGAGGACCTACTGAGCTAAATATGCCTCCTGCGTAGAATCTGCCTATGTTTCTCGTAATTACACAATTGCTTATTGTTACATCTGACCTGTAAACAAAAATACCGGCCCCGTCGAAATGTGCGTTGGTAATAGTTAGACCAGAGATCAGGACCATCACTCCACTGGTCGACTCTTTATATATTTGAAATACACGATTGGTTCTGCTGGGGTAATTCCCATCGATGGCAAGGTTTTCTGGTCCAGGGCCAATAATGGCAAGGCTATTGGTTATCGGTAAATGCCCAGTGGTCAATGTGATTGTGCCTGACACTCCTGTCAGATCGATGGTATCCCCGTTCGCCGAAGCATCCAGCGCAGCACGCAATGAACCGGCTCCGCTATCGGCCGTATTGGTCACAATGATAGTAGCACCGGGCAAAGCTGTTTTAAAAACCAGTATGAGCACCGAGACACAAACCAGTTTCGCTGCGTCTGTTAACTTGCCAAAAACAAAGTGAGTTGAAAAACCACAAGGCATTCTACACCCGCTTTGCAGCAGGCAGAATGCCAATTGGCGTCATTCAAAATGCGGAGCAGGAAGAAAATCTGAAGATAAGTCTACAATGCAGCAGTTCATGAACAAATATAATCGGAAAGTTTACTCTTCCGCCTCAGCAGTTGCTCTGACACGGGTTCTGGCAACCTCATTTCCTTGCTTCGGGCACTACCGTAAGTTTCACTCGTTTGCCATCCCGCATGACGACGATGTTCACTGGCTTACCAATCTTCACAGCGTCCAACGCGTAGGTGTAGTCGTAAATGTTTTTTATCTGCTGCTCTCCTAATTCAATAATAATATCACCGCCTTTAAGTCCGCCTTTCTCGCCAGGACCGCCTCCTCGAACGCCGCTGAGCTTTACGCCTTCGACCTCCTGCGCGTAGTCGGGGATGGTGCCAAGATAGGCGCGAAGTTGCTCGCGTCCCCCGCCGTTTCCGGACTCACTATGCGCCACCTTTATATAATCGGGTCGCGTGGAACTTGTTAAAAGATCGGAAACGACACCGCGGGCGAACTTCGCGATACGCTCCATTCCCTCATAATTTATTTTTTCAGCCTTGTCGGTTGGCCGATGGTAATCTTCGTGGCTGCCCGTGAAGAAATGCAGCACAGGAATTCCTTTTGGGTAGATCGCTGTGACATCCGTCGGCAGATAGGGATCATCTTGTAATGCAACATCGAAACCCGCTGCGACATTGCGCTTTTCAACAAGTTTACGCCAAACCGACGATGAGCCCACGCCTTGAAGATTCAGTTTGTTCTCCTTAAGCCGGCCTACCATGTCGAAATTCAGATAGGCAACAATATTTGAAAGCGGGGAGACCGGATGTTCGGCAAAATAGGAGGAGCCGATTAGCCCAAGCTCTTCCCCGGACCAAAAACCAAACAGCAGTCCTCGTTTGAAATTTTCCGGCCGCGTTGCGCGTTCTTCTGCAAAAGAGCGCGCTAACTCGAGTACAACGGACACTCCTGACGCATTGTCGTCAGCCCCATTATGAATCTGTCCTTCTTCGCCGGCACGTTCCAGGGAACGGCCTTCGCCGCGCCCCAGGTGATCATAGTGTGCACCTACGAGCACATATTCTGAGATTAGTGAGTCTCCTTGAGGCGGCAGGGCCGCAATCACGTTGTCGTCAGTTTTTCGAAGTTGCTGGACCGCCGTGGAAATTTTGATTGTCAGTTTCGGAATGGAAAAGGCGCCCATGCTCGTTTGGGTCTCATCATGTTTTTCATGAGGATTTTGTTGAGCAGTCGAGGGAGGTGAATTTTCATTGTCCAAGGTGGTTTGCACCTGCTTGATGTCTTTACCAGCCGCGGCAAAGATCACAGCGGCTAAGTTACTGCTTATGCTCGCGGCAATGATACCCGAGCCGGCGAGGCTTGTATCAAATGTAAGCGGCGCTAATTGCCCTGCATTGGGTGAATTGGGACCTGCCACCACCAACAAAGCTTTGGCTCCATGTTGGCGGGCGATCATCGCTTTATATCGCAACCCGGCATAAACATTGAGCTCCTGCCTGCGCTTAGCCGGGACCTCCTCAGGCACGTAACGAAAGACAAGTGCCACTTTGTTGCTGACATTCAGTCCTTCGTACGAGTTGTAGGCGGCGCCCGTCCCTGAAGGGATCGACAGCCCATAACCTGCAAACACAATCTCACCTTCAAAAGAATCGTTCGCAGTAAACGAAAGCGGACGGAAGTCTTTCTCCACCTCAAACGACACCGGTTCTTTAGCAGGCTGTTCTAAAGTTAGCTGGTTTTTTTCCGGCAACGTTTTGACACCGGAAGTGAATTCGAATGGTTGACGAAAGTTCTTCGCATCCCCAGCCGGTTTCAAACCGGCGCCTCCGAGCTGCTCAACGAGATAAGTAGCCGCCTTTTGAGCTCCTGAGGTTCCGGTTTCCCTTCCTTCCAAAGCGTCAGAGGCCAGGAACAGTACATTCGACTTGAGTTGCGCAGCAGCCAGCCCGGGGGCGGCAGATAACAAGGAGGACGTTGCTGTCGCTGTGGCACCGGAGGGTTTGGCTTGCGGCGATGAAGTTTTGCTGGATCGCAGGGGCGCAGCTTCCAATGCTTTGATCGCCGCCTGGTGATCCCAGCCGCCCATGAAGAGCTGCGATTTTTGATCACTGGTACGGCCGCTCGTCCAGCAAAGTTTCTGGCCATCAGGAGAAAAGACCGGCAAACCATCAAACCCCTCTTTATACGTGATGCGAATTGGTTCGTGCTGGCCCAGTGCGTCGACCATAAACAACTCAAAATTTTCGAACCCTAACTTATTCGCAGTAAAAATGACGTAAGCGCCTGAGGGATGAAAATAGGAAGCCCATGACATGCAACCGAAATCCGTTAGCTGCCGCACGTCAGAGCCATCCAACTTCATCGTGTAGATATTGGCAATCACGCCACTCTCGTCAAAACGGCGCCAGATGATGCGCTGACCATCAGGGGAGAAAAAGGGACCGCCATCATAGCCCTTTGTTCGCGTCAGGCGGCTGACTTTGGAACCATCGGCTTGCATCAGGTAAAGATCACAAAAATACGACTTGTCGGTTTCCAACCGTTTTTGGTCATCGATAGAAAGAGACTCCGAGTAAGCATGCCGGTTCGAGCAAAAGACGATGAGCTTACCATCGGGCGAATAGCTTCCTTCGGCATCGTAACCTTTGGCTTTCGTAAGCTGCTTTAGTTGCGAACCGTCGCGGCGCGCGGACCAAATTTCCATTTCTTCATCGTAATCCCATGCGTAACGGCGCTGCTTGCCCGATGCGCGAAAGTCCAATTCTGCCTGCATCTTCTCGCGAGCTTTCGGATCGTGATGGGTTGACGCAAAAAGAACCTCGTTAAAACCTGGACGAAAAAACGCGCAAGTTGTTTTGCCAATTCCCGGGGAAACACGGTGGACGTCCCCCGTTTCGAAATTGAGAAGGTAAATCTGGTAGAAGGGATTACCAGGTTCGCGTTCGCTTTGAAAAATAAGTTCCTTGCCGTCCGCCGAAAAATAGCCTTCACCGCTGCGTTTACCTTCGAAGATGATTTGGCGAATGTCAGTGAGGAATTGCCCTTCCGGGCTGGCACCGCTGCTCAAGCCACAGGCCAACAACCAGAAGGCTGAAATCCAAAAAAACAGAGACAAAGTCCTATAGAATACGAATCTGCTTATTTGCGTGCAGAAAGTAGTTTCCACCCAAATAGGGTCGAGTTTGGCGGCCTGAAAGACGCCTGCCCCACGAAGCGGTAAGGCTTGTGGGGCAGGGGTTGGTTGGTTGTTGGGGGTTACGGACTCTTCAGACTCAATATTACAAACCATCGAAGAGCAAGAATGGCAACTCGGAACATCACCAATCTTTTTCCTCATGGGATTGTGGCCTTTCCTGCCTGGGGACAGCCGCTTCGAAATGCCATTGTTTGAAACTATGCTCCGGCAGGTTCAGGGATGGGTGATCCTGGAGAAGTCGGCTCTTTAACACCACGGAAACTGCGCCAAAACCTAAGCGGAATCAATCCTACTCCGATAATAACCACCTGGGTGGCTACAAAGCCTACCAACCATTTGAAGGCGGCATCCATAAACCCATAGGAGTGGAGCCCAATCCCAAGCATATTCACGCCAAACCAGGAGAAACTCGTGACGATATTGCCAAAAACGGCAAGGTTCACCAGGCCTCGCTCGCGAATCAATCCTCCCCAACGGGCATGAAGAATCAGGGCATTCCAGAGGACAATCAGCAATGCGCCATTTTCTTTCGGATCCCAACCCCAGAAACGGCCCCAGGACTGATCGGCCCAGATGCCGCCCAAAACTGTCCCAACAAAACTGAACAACGTCGCAAAACAAACAATTGCATAGACCATTTTCCCAAGGGCTTTACCGAGTTCCATTCCGCCCGACGGGTTGCTTCCTCGATTCAGTTTTTGTTTCAATTGTGGCGTGAAAAAGCCCAGAGCAATGTAAATGATGGCTAACAGGCCAGCGCCGAAAGTCGCTGCATATCCCAAAGTCACCACCACAACATGCGTCGCAAGCCAGAAATTTGTGTCCAGAACCGCCCGTAACATTTCCATTGTATCGCCACCCAGGGCGAGGTTATGCGCGATTAAAAGTGTCACGAAACCGGCCAGGGAGGATAAGATACATCCAATACCGACACGATGAACCCGTTCCAGAATAATCCCCATCAGCCCGGCGCCCCAGCCAATAAAAATAGCTGAGGAATACAGGTTAGTCACCGGAGGCCTTCCTTCGAGCACCATTCTAAAAACCAGGGAAAAGGTGTGAAGGGCAAAGCCAACCAGGATTACTCCATAAGCGGAGCGGCGCATCGTTTCAGAAAATACCGGAAAGATGCCGAAGGTTAAAATTGCGAGAGCTCCCAGAACCAGTGCAAAAATGTACATGATGGTCGCATGCAGGAAACCTTTAGTATCATTGTAAAAGAATTCAGCTCTCCCCTTTTTCAACTCCTTGTCGAAATTTGTTTTTAACCAGCTCCTGTATTCATCCAGGGTTCGGTTGAACTCCAGTGGTTTCTTGTCTCGATACGCGGTAGCCATTGACGCAAAATAGGTCGTGGCCGGGTGGAATTGTTCGGCGCGAATCGAAGCGAGCAAACTCGCCCCTGTTGTTTGCCAGCCATCGCGGGAAACTTCCGGGTGTTCAGGCGGGATCGTAAGCGGGTACCCCATGCTGGCCATCATTTGAAAGTGTTGCAGCGGTTCGGCAAGCTTGCGCAAAAGATTTTCATCAATGTCTTTCGCATCATGGCTGGCGCGAGCCGCAGCTCGTGCCGGGACCAGATTTTTCTGAAACTCGGAAAGCTCGTTTGCCCAGCCATCAACGCCTTCCGGCTGCAGAGTATATTTGAGCCGATTATAAATCATGACCGCATTGGCGAGTTTGAAAACCTGCTTTTGAAAAGTTGTGCGCTGCTCCTCCTTGACCTCCCTCACGTTCTTGGCCTGCTCCAAGATTTCCGAGGTGACCGGTTTCAACTGCTCGTAGGTGTAATACCTCAAACCGGATTTCTCAATGCCTTTGTCTTGCAGTCTTAGTTCTCCCAATAATTCTTTGTGATGGATCATGAAAATTGGCCTGGTATCCGCAATTTCAGGCTGCGTCATGACTTCCAACAACCACTCCGTCGCTTTGATCTTCTTCGGATGATGCCAGAACTTCCAGAATGGAACCTCTTCCAGCGGCACGTCCCCAGTGCTGCGCATTTGCAGTAACGTATTGCGCGCAACGGAGTCGAATGGCTGAATGCGCCCATTCAGCAATACCGGTAATCGCCCGAACTCGCGCCGATGATATTCTCCGTCACTCTTCGGTAGCATGACCGCCACAATTTCCGCGCCGAACAGCACGACAAAAAACCAAGGAATCAATCTGGGCAGGTATTTCATATGTTCCGCTTCATGTTTTCCTGCGTTTAAACGCAAATCCAAATAAGCTCGTGCAAAACTGAACCACCAAACCAAGACCTACGAGGACACAGGAGAAATATGGGGTCAACCAGCTTGGGTTTCGCACCACTTGAAGAATCGTGACGTGCGGGTCGATGTTATCGAAACCGGCCTGGTAAAAGGTTTCACCCGAATACCTCAAAGGTGTATTCATATAAACGTCCACCTCTCGATCCTCTCCCTTGTCCGGTCGAATAACCCTGACGCGACTGGAGAAATTTTTCGGAATATCGGTGCCCCGGTAGAGGTCATGGGTGAACTTGAGCAGTTGAATTGTAAATGGTTTGTAATACCTCGTCGGACGCAGAGCCACCTGATAAGTATGCCCCTGGTAAACGAATTCCTGCGGCTGTGTAACAGAGCGATTGATTTTCTTGGTTATGCCTTCATTCAATGTTCCGTCCTCAACTTTTCCCTGGATCCATCTCTGAATCGTTTGAGCCAATTTTTCTTGTGTAAGCCACTCGGAAAGAACCCAGGTGCCAAGCGGGCCTTTTTCTCCCAACACCTCGACAATGACCGAAGGAATATCCTGGTCATCCATGGCAGTGGTCAGCGGAGCGTTTTCGAACTCCATCACCTCAGCCACCCCTTGAGTCACCTGAGCTGGCGTCTCATTGCCCATCGGCGGTCGCAATCGAGGCTTGGAGTTAGGAAAATGAGCCTTTATCCCGATGGCAAAGGGTAACCGGGGATGCCGAAGCTCTTTCTGAGATTTAAGGAGCGATTCCGGAAAAGCAACGACCTCATCGAACTCGGGATTGGTTGTATCGATCACTGCCAATTCGTTTTTGGTTGTGCTGTCGGAGTAGTTTTTAGCCTGGCCTTCCGTTAACCACATATGGCTTTCTCGTGACAACACATCGGTGAGAAGCTGTCCCAAAAGAAGCAGCATGACGCCAATATGAATCATCCAAATACCGACTTTTTTGCGGGTTAATTTGAACCGCCGGAAATGCGCCGTTACCAGGTTAATGAGCAATACCCCGCCCACGAGGTAACCGCCGGGAAATACCGGAATTTTCCATTGAGTCCCTTTTGGTCCCCAATAAATGAAAAAACTGCGAAAGAACTCGTTCTGCGCTTTGTAAAGCCCGAGTTCCACCTGGGCAATTGTTCCGACGAAAACGAGAACCAGGCCAATCCCGAGACAAACGACAGTGAGCCTTAGTGAAGAAAAGAAATTGATCAGCCAATCCAAAGTTACTCCATGGGAAGGGCCACGCGCAGGAGGAACAGGAGTCATGGACTTCTGTTTTGCAACAGTGTCCTGGTGCTTTTTTTGGCCTTTTTGGGCAGCAGATGAGGTATCCGCCAGAGCACCGGATTTGAGAGCACGCTCGGGCGTCATCATGGATAAGTCACGGTTTTCACGAATTCGATGAAAGCTTCTTTTTCGCGTTCGACCAGTTGTTCGTCGCCCATCAGTTTGTAATACCAGGCACCGCCCTCAAGCAGGGGAACAATCGCTCCAAAAATGCGCGCTTTTTGCCCGGTCCTCGAATCCGTACCATGCATATCAATTAACATGGCGTTACCGCTCGGAACCGCAAGTGTTTGTAGCTGTTTTTCTATTGCTTCACTGGAAAGGTTTTCCAAGCTTAACTGGTCGCGCCAGCGGTTTATGTTGGCTGCTAATTCGCCTCCGGTTCGACTAACATTCACAGCAGCTTGGGCTCCCTTTTCCCCGGTGATGATGAATTTAGCGACAAGGAACTGCGAAGGCGGTCCTTCCTGCCAGTTTTTAGGTACCCGCCACTGGGGCTTGGTTGGTTCCGAGCGTGGCGAGGCAGTTTGACTAGCGGCCGGTGCTGATCCGGTCGAGGCATTCTCACTTGAAAAATGGATTGATTTCAAAAACTCGAGGAAGATGGGTTTCTGCTCGGTTACAACTGAGTCAGCGCCTGTCATCTTGAAAAACCAGGAGGTACCATTTCGCGCAATAATTGCTCCGAGGATATTTGTTTTAAGTGCTGGGTCCTGAGTCGCACCTACAATCTCGACGAATTGACCTTGCTGCCCTGATATTTCGATTGGCTTGGCAGCCCCGACCAACTCTGCCTCAGTTATCTCAGCTTGCCCTACCTGCCGTCGCCACCGGTTCACATTTCCCAAAATACCACCCGCCAGTCCCGCTAAAGGAACGATGCTGACATCCGCTTGCTTACCGTCCTTGCTCCGGGCAATAAAAGAGCCGGCGCGCATTCCAGTTGCGGGGAGTTCCTCCCAGTTAGCGGGCAATGTCCATGTCAAATGAGGAGGTGATTGGTCTGTGATCGGTGGATGGCCGGCCGGCAATTGGGAAGGCTCGCTTGAGTTCGCAGCCGGCGCACGGTCTTGCTCCTTGGCAACTCGGTAAACCCGCACATCCTCTTTCCCACAACCACTGACGAATAGTAAACCGGTTACTCCCGCCAAAGTTCCATTCAGAGCCGGAACCGAAAATCGACGCAAAAAATACACTACAAAGCCAAATTTCATTTATTCAAAATCCAACGTCCGGGTTCCAGCAGCGATTTTTTCCAGGTGGTTTCTATTTACAACTATCTATAGGATATGACTGGCAGCAGAGCATTCCAGTCAAAACTTCCGCGCCAACGGCTGTGCCAATCCTTCGGTCCTTTGTAGATGCAGATTTCAGAATGTGTGGTAGTTTACTCCATAAGGAACAAATGTTAGCTGGTCTGACTAACCAAAGGAAAGTCACGCAGAGGGAGGAAGGCATGAAAAAACGAATAATTCACCTGGGATCTGGGACAATCGTTTCACTTCTTTTATTAACGGGCTGTATCAGTCATCATCGAGCTTACCAGCCAGTGGTTGCAACCGCGCCCGCGGGCGCAGTGGTTGTGACTGAAGCGCCGCCTGCAGTCAGAAATGAAGTCATTGGAGTATCGCCAGGGACAGATTACGTTTGGGTACGAGGGTACTGGTTAAACACAAATGCACGGTGGGTTTGGGTACCCGGCCACTATGAACGACGGCCTCGGCCTGGCGTGGCGTGGGTCCAGGGTCATTGGGATCGAACCTCTCGGGGCTGGGTTTGGACACCTGGTCATTGGGAGTGATAGAAAACGAACAGCGGTGAACTCGGTCCGAACGATCGTTCAAACGTTAAACTTAAACAACATCACATCGCCGTCCTCAACGATATATTCGCGACCCTCTATGCGGTAGTGGCCCGCTTCCCGTGCGCGAGCTACTGAACCGAGCCGGGTGAGGTTTTCCCAATGGATCGTTTCGGCCTTGATGAACCCTCGTTCAAAATCGGTGTGGATAGTGCCGGCGGCCCGAGCAGCAGTGTTGCCTGCCTGGATCGGCCAGGCTCGCACTTCTTTTTCGTTGAAGGTGAAAAACGTTCGTAATCCCAATAATTGGAACGCCCCGCGGATGAGTGCGGCCACTCCAGATTCCTTAACTCCCAGTTCAATTAAATAAGCGTGGGCTTCATCTTCCGCTAAGTCAGCCAATTCACTTTCCAGTTGAGCGCATATAAGCACAGTGCCGCACCCCTGGTGGGCAGCTGCATATTCCTTTACCCGCTCCACATATTGATTCACCAGTCCACGCGACAAATCCAACTCCTTGATATTAGCTGCGAAAAGCACCGGCTTATCGGTGAGCAGAAAGAAATTGCGGAGGATTGCTTTCTCCTCCGGCCCCGGGTGCAGGTTGGAAGTACGGGCAGGTTTACCAAGGTTCAAATGAGATTCGATGGCTTCAAGCAGATGCGCTTCCAGGATCGCTTGCTTGTCGCCCCGCTTGACATCGCGAGAGATTTTCTCGCGCCGTTTCGCAACCGTTTCTAGATCAGCCAGGATAAGTTCCGTATCGATCACCTCAATGTCTCTCACCGGATCCAGACTGCCCGTTACGTGCACTACATCAGAATCTTCGAAACAACGCACGACATGAACCAAAGCGTCGACCTCGCGAATGTGGCTCAGAAATTTGTTGCCCAATCCTTCCCCCTGAGAAGCTCCTTTAACCAATCCGGCGATGTCAACAAATTCGAACGTTGCTGGGATCATTGCCGTAACTTTGGCGACCTTTGCCAGTTCCGCCAATCGTGGGTCCGGCACGTTCACCACTCCTAGATTCGGTTCAATCGTGCAAAAAGGATAATTCGCTGCAGCCGCCTTATGCGATCGCATGACAGCATTAAAGAGAGTCGATTTTCCAACGTTTGGAAGCCCGATGATGCCGGCCTTCAACATATCATGCACGAAAGCCGCAAGACGAATGACCAAACCAACACGAAGCCACAAAACTGAGTTTTATCGCGCTGTGTTGAAATTCTAAGCTTTCGCGCTGTTGGTCATTGGTCATTCGCCATTCATCATGCGTCATTGTCCTGCCATCGCTTTCTCTTCAAGAGTCGCACGGATAACTTTTTTAAACTTTTCAATCCCTTGATCGAAAGCGGCGGCGACAGGCAAAATCTGTAATCTCTTAAAACGGCGTTTAAATTTTTTAAAATTCTCATCGGCAATGGCTTCGTCCATTTTGTTTGCGACAACGAGACGGGGTCGTTGTAACAAGGACGGATCGTAATATTCGAGTTCCTGAAGGAGGCTGGTGTAATCATCCCAGGGAGTCCGTCCGTCAACACCGGCCATATCGAGCAGCACCACCAGCAGTTTGCACCGTTGAATATGCCGCAGGAACTTGTGCCCGAGCCCTATATTCTGATGCGCCCCTTCGATAAGACCGGGAACATCGCATACAGTTATTCGGGCAAAATCAGGGTAATCAACGATACCAATCTGAGGATGTAACGTCGTGAAAGGATAAGGAGCCACTTTGGGGCGGGCCTGAGAAATGGCGGTTAGCAAGGTGGATTTTCCTGCATTTGGATAGCCAACGATTCCAACGTCCGCTACCGTCCGTAGCTCGAATTCAAAGCTGCCTTCTGCGCCTGCCTCACCAGGCTGGGCGAAACGCGGCGTTTGGCGGGTTGCGGTTGCAAAGTTTCGATTCCCCAGTCCGCCACGTCCCCCTTTGCATAAAACAAAGCGCTGTCCGTGTTCGGTCAGATCGGCAACGAGTTCACGCTCAGACCCTGAGTTCACCCCGGTATCCGCCTGGAGTCGATCTTTGGAAAAATCAATTTCCATAGCCCTGCCCTGGACATTGCTCCTGAATCTGGGGCGCCGGCTCATCTCACTTTTATATGAAGCAATCGGTCCTTGCGGTTCTTCAACAGATAATTTCCATGCCAGGGTACCGCAAGGCACCTTTACGAGCAGGTCCTTGCCAGCGTGACCATCCATTCCCTTTCCTTTACCTGCCTCTCCGTCCTGCGCGATCAATCGGGGTTGGTAATACTGCTGAATCAGATTGTTTAAGTCATGATCCGCTTCCAGGATCACGTCCCCACCACGACCTCCATTTCCGCCACTGGGTCCTCCTTTGGGTCTATATTTTTCCCGCTGAAAAGCGATACAACCCGGACCACCGTGGCCGGCGCGCGCGTAGATCTTGATTTCATCAACGAACATGAGCTATCGGAGGGCCCTCAAAAACACTGTTTCGAAATGGCCCTCGGTTGAATTGCCTGAAATAAAAAAGGCGAGGCTTAGGACCTCGCCAAAAGCACTGCCTGCCAAAGCTAACTATTTGACGGGACCACGTTAATCCGGCGGCCCTCTTTGTCGAAATTGACTTTGCCAGTTGTTAATGCAAATAAAGTCCAATCCCGGCCTGTGCCGACGTTTAGCCCGGCTACAAACTTCGTCCCGCGCTGGCGGACGAGAATGCTGCCGGCGTTAACCAACTCGCCGCCATACCGCTTTACTCCCAGCCGCTTGCTTACGCTGTCGCGCCCATTGCGAACGCTGCCTTGACCTTTCTTGTGTGCCATAAACTATAAATCTTCTTGATAATGAACCGAAGTTCAGGCTGGTGATGCCGGTTGTGGGGCGGACTCTGGTTTTGCAGCAGAATCGGTTGAGATTTCTTTGATCTTGATCCGAGTTAATTGCTGGCGGTGACCAATGGTTTTATGAAAGCCCTTCCGGCGTTTCATCTTGAAAGCGATCTTCTTATCGCCTCTAACATGGTCGACTACATCAGCTCGGATAGTCGCATTGGGCACCGTCGGGCAACCCACACTGATTTTACCATCATTATTCACCATTAGAACGCGGTCGAATGTTACTTCTTTACCACTCTCAATCGCTAAACTCTCGATCTCGAGGGTATCTCCTGCGCTCACACGATATTGTTTGCTTCCAGTTTCTAATACAGCGTACATAAAATCTTCCCAACGGCCCGAAAGATGAATAAAACAAAACCGTGCCGCCGTGTCAACATCCGTGTAAACCTTTCTATAGTCAAATCGGGGTCGAGATTTGGTCACACCAACCGAGTTGCCAGAGCTCCACAAGCGGCAGCTGGCTCTGCTTTATCCTCTTGCTGTTGATAGCAGTCGTCCCGTGCAGAGGCGCCACTCCCAAATCTGCCTACACCCTGGCCGAGTTACAGGAACAGCTCAGGGAATACACCAGCCAGTCAAAATATGCCGCAGCTTTTTGGGGCATTAAAGTCGTCTCTATGGAGAACGGTAAAACTCTTTTCGATTTAAATGCGCATAAGCTTTTTTTACCCGCTTCAAACACAAAGCTTTATACAGTTTCTCTCGCCCTGGATCGCCTCGGTCCTGACTATCGGATAACAACTTCCATTTACGCGCACAACAAACCGGATGAGTCAGGAACAGTGTCCGGAGATCTGATCGTGTATGGGCGCGGCGATCCAAGTATCAATCCAGGGATGCATAAGGGAAGTATGGACCAGGCGCTACTCCCATTTGTAAATGCAATTTCTGACGCAAAGATAAAGCGCATTACCGGCGATCTGATCGCTAATTCGTGCTATTTCCAAGGCCCTCCTGTGGGTTCGGGATGGTTGCTGAACGATGTACAAGAGCCCCATGGGGCAGAGATCTCTGCCATGTCCATTAATGACAACCTGCTCCAGGTGCAAATGACACCGGGCGAGCAAGCAGGAGCACCGTGCCAACTCACAGTCCTCCCATCAACTGCCGCACCGTTCTTAAAAGTTGTTAATCGAACAGTCACCATCAACAAAGGTGCGGCGAATGTGCAGGTTCGACGGAGATTTAATGAAACCATCCTTGATTTTTCGGGGCAAATGGCTCTTGGCGATTCAGCCCGGATCGAGGACGTTCCGCTGCATAAACCACCCCGGTTGTTTGCACATCTTTTGTCCATCGCTTTAAAGGATCGTGGGATCACAATTGGCGGCAAGATCAGTGCAACGGCATGGCCTGAGCAAGATGCGATTCGTATGGATCCAACTCAATGGACTGAACTGGCAACTGTCACATCTCCACCGTTACGGGATTTGGCGAAGGATACTTTGAAGCGATCGCAGAATCTTTACGCGGACCTCCTGTTGGCTCATATCGGAGAAAAATCCCGAATGCAGGATGGTTCGCTCGAAGCCACTTCAGAGGAGTTGGGTATTCGTGAACTCGAAGGTTTTCTCAGCAGAGCGGGTATTTCACAAAGCGAAGTTCTATTTGAAGAGGGTTCCGGGTTATCGAGGAACAACTTGTCCACTCCCAATGCAACGGTCGCGCTACTTCAGTTTATGGCACATCATTCAGCTTCCAACATATTATTTGAAGCGCTGCCAGTGGCTGGTGTGGATGGCACATTACAACGGCGAATGAAAAACTCAGCGGCTCAGGGCAATGTGAGAGCAAAAACGGGGACTCTGAATCGAGACTGCTCCCTTTCGGGGCAGGTTACAACGGCTGCCGGTGAGCAACTGCTTTTTAGCATCATCCTGAACCGATTCAATCCAGTTACAGCCTATTCCGGGGCCGAAGTGGATGCCATCGCCGTGATGTTAGCCGAATTTCGAGGGCGCAGTCTTTGAGTCCCGGAATTTCCGTCCGCTGGCACAGCGAAGCCCATCTTTCCTGAACTGCAGAAAAAATTGCCTGCCCATGTACAAGGGTACAGGGCTGCCACAGGCGGGTCTTACCTACCCTTCATTCCGTCGCCTTTTTTCTTTTCGTAATCAAGTTTTTGCTATATAGAGCATAGCCATGGCGGAGATTGTAGAATTTGTAAATCGCGGAGCAGCGACAATTACACCGGCAATTGTTGATAAGTTGATCCGACATTTGCCGCAATGGAAACTGGAATTTACTCAGATTTATGAGCCGCTGTTTCCACACCTGGTCGATCAACTGGAGTTTTTAGCTGACTCCGTTGAGGATGCGGCCGAGGGAGCTTACAAAGATTTGCCATATATGGCTTTTGCCCAGGCGGTGTTCGCTCTGATCTACTCGCATAAAAAAGTAGGAATCATTCCAGACAGCGTTTTGCATCTCGGCCGAGCGGATGATTCGAGTGTGGTGCGAGCGGTGCTCATTCAAAACGAGAAGGCATTTGCAATTTACGCAGCTTCGCAAGACCGAGAGTGGTCGCAGATTACCAGTCAACCCTAACTTTCCAGAAATCGGACAGGAGTGTCTGAACTTTGGAATGTGGATTGATTTGATCCATCCTGATTTCACAACAAAGTTATTCAAACGGGCGAGGCGAATTTCACCGGTTTTGCAGGCATTTTGCTTTTCAACGGTTGCATTTGAAGAATGCAGTATTGATTTGGCGCTGAAAGGTTTCTAGACTGGCCATTAGATTGCTCATCAAAAGCGCCCGGTTGCCGAGGATCTCGGCCCAAACACCCGGGTTTCAAGAAAAATGGCTGCTACATTAACTTCAGGAGAACAAGCGCAATTAGCGCAAACGGTTGAGATGTTTGAAGTCATCACTCAATCGCAGCCGCATGATTACCAATCGCTCGAGATTCTGAAAGAAGCCTATTCGAAGCTTGGGCGGGAAAAGGAAGTCATTGGCACTTCAAAGCGGATTGCGCAAGCATACGTGCAGATGGGCCAGATCTCATCGGCCATTCTCGAGTATGAAACCATACTCCAGCGCTACCCCGCTGATATCGAGGCTCAGAAAGCTTTACGCCAAATCGAGAGTAAGGCTAACAATTTTACTGCAGAACCTCCAACTCCCGAGCCGGCGCGTCCGGCAAAGAGTCCTGTCCCTTTTGTAAAGAGCAATAAAGTTCCCACCACGGTCCCACCGACAGAAGTTGAAGACGGGCGCAAGAGCATGCACAAGATCTTTGTCGAAAGTAAGCTCATCACGGCTGCCGATTTTGATCTTTGCTGGTCAACACCCGATCTTTCAGCTCCGCCAAATGGAGTGCCTGAGCCTTTTATTCAGGTCCTGGGTGAAAAAGGAATTTTGCACGTCGACAAGTCGTTGAAGATTTTATCGGACAAAACCCGCATCGCCTTTTTGCCACTCAATTCCTACGATATTGATATAGATTTAGCCCGCGGTTTTCCGGCGGCAATTTGTCAAAGGTGGTGCATCCTGCCATTTGATCGTATGAGCAAATCTATCATGGTTGCAACTGCGAATCCTTTCAATCAGCAGGCGGCAAAGGACCTGGCTGGAACGACTCCAAACCGCTTACTTTGGTACCTCGTATCACCCGCTGAATTGCTAAAAACGGTTCGCAAAGTTTACCGATAAGATCATGCCTCCAGTAAAAACATTTGGCGAACGCATTGCCGACGCGCTGGTTGAAGATGGACTACTGAGCGCGAAGCAAGTCGAAGAATTGCTGCAGCAGCAGAAAAAGGAAGGCACGCGGCTGATGAAGCTGGTGCTCGAGAAAGCCTACGTGAGCGACCAGGATATGGCCGTGTCGATGGGCCGTGTCCTCAATACCCCGCCCATCAACCTCGCCCGAGTCAGCATCCCCAGCGAAATTGCCGACCTTTTGCCTCGCGAACTGGCGCACAACCATAAAGTGGTCCCGGTATCGCGCCTTGAAAACAAGCTGTTCCTCGCAATGGCAGATCCGCTGAACGTCCTGGCCATCGACGACGTTAAGCGCATCACAAAGTTGGAAGTGGCTCCGCTCATTGCAGCTGAGAAGTCCATCATTGATAAGCTGAATCATATCGATGCTGCCAAAAGCGGCAGCATGGAAGACATCATTCAGGAATCGCGAAAAAAAGGAGAAAGCGATGCAGAAGCGGAAAATATTGAGGTCTCTCGCGACGCTGTTGAGGAAGTCAATTTGGATCAATTGGCTGCTTCGAGCGAAGAAGCGCCCGTCATCAAGTTAGCCAATCTCATTCTCGTGCAGGCAGTAAAAGACCGCGCCAGCGATGTTCATATCGAGCCGTTTGAAAAAAACTTGCGATTGCGCTACCGCATCGATGGCGTGTTAATGGACGCAACCCCCCCGCCCAAACAGATGCAATTGGCGCTGGCTTCCAGGTTTAAGATTATGAGCGCTCTGGATATTGCCGAACGCCGCCTGCCTCAAGACGGGCGTATGCGTATTCGAGTCGGGGGCAAAGATTACGATTTGCGCGTTTCTATCATGCCCACCGTGCATGGGGAAAAGATCGTGCTGCGTTTGCTCGACAAATCCAATCTTTCGGCGAGCATCGATAAACTTGGCCTGGATAATGACACTTTCCAGCAATTCAAAGTGGCGGTGGATGCTCCCCACGGCTTAATCCTTGTGACGGGCCCCACCGGTTCCGGGAAAACCACCACCCTTTATTCCGCGCTCAACGAGCTCAATAATCCCATTTATAATATCATCACCGTTGAAGATCCGGTCGAGTTCCAGGTTCCTGGCATTAACCAGGTGCCGGTGAAGAAAGAAATCGGACTCACATTCGCCAATGCGTTGCGGTCTATTTTACGGCAGGACCCCGATATCATCATGATCGGGGAGATCCGGGATACGGAAACCGCGGAAATCGCCATTGAAGCAGCGTTAACAGGGCATCAGGTTCTCAGCACGATGCATTGCAACGACGCGCCTGGCGCCATTGCCCGCCTGGACGACATGGGCATTGCACCATTTCTTATCTCATCGTCCGTCATCCTGGCCTGCGCGCAGCGTCTCATGCGACGGACTTGTTCGCATTGCAAAGAGCCAGTGACTTATCCGGCCAAAATGTTTTCTGATCTGAACATCGATCCGAGCATCTTCGATGGAGTGGTCTTGTCGCGCGGCAGAGGCTGCGAACGTTGCAAAAACTCAGGGTACGCAGGCCGTTTAGCAATTATTGAAGCCATGACAATCAGTGATGAAATCCGCAAGCTGGTGATCGCGCGGGCCAATACTCGAGAAATGGGCAAGACTGCTATTGGCCAGGGAATGCGCACCCTGCGAATGGTCGCGCTGGATCGAGTGCGAGAAGGCGTCTCGACGCTCGAACAAGTGCTTGTCCTTACATCATCGCACTAAGTAACGCACCTTCATTCCTCGCGAAGCGTTTGGAGTGCGCCATATCCCGGCGCTTTTCATATCTTCCGCTTTAACAAAAGCGCCGGAATACGGCGCACTCCAAACGCTTCGCGACATTGGCTGCCTACACTGAGAGCGCAGCAGGCCTGCTGCCGCTGCGCTTGGCCAGGATAGCGTCCACTATCCTGGAAGCCAGCTCCGGCTTTTCGGCCATTGCCCTTTGCGCCGCTTCTTTGCCCTGGCCAATCAACTCACCGTCGAACTGCAACCAGGCCCCTTTCTTGTCGACCGCCCCACTTTCTATACCCACATCCAAAATACTGCCTTCCTTGTTGATTCCGTGATTATAAATAATATCAAATTCCGCTTCCGAAAAAGGCGGGGCAACTTTGTTCTTAACCACCTTTACTTTCACATGGTTCCCGATGGCATTGCCTGCAGCATCCTTGATCGTATCCTTTCGTCGAATATCCAACCGAACACTGGCATAAAATTTCAAGGCCTTTCCGCCAGGGGTTGTTTCCGGATTACCGAACATCACGCCGACCTTTTCGCGAATTTGATTGGTAAAAACACAGGTTGTTTTGGCCTTGGCCAGGACAGCGGTAAGTTTTCGCAAAGCCTGGCTCATTAATCGAGCTTGCATACCCATGGTGGCCATTCCCATTTCCCCTTCCAGCTCCGCTTTGGGGACGAGCGCGGCGACGGAATCAATGACAATTACATCCAGCGCATTTGAGCGGGCGAGGGTTTCGCAAATCGTCAATGCCTCTTCGCCGCTATCGGGCTGTGAAACAAGCAAATCTTCCAGATTAACTCCAAGCCGCTTGGCATATCCCGGATCCAGCGCGTGCTCTGCATCAATAAATGCCGCCAATCCCCCAGCTTTCTGCGCGTTGGCAATCACGTGGAGCATCAACGTTGTTTTGCCCGAAGATTCCGGTCCGAAAATTTCCACCACACGACCGCGCGGGAGCCCTCCTACCCCCAAGGCAAGATCAAGTCCCAAAGCCCCGGTCGGAATCACAGAAATTTGTTTAAGAGCCTGGGCATCACCCAAACGCATGATGCTGCCTTCTCCGTAAGCCTTTGTGATGGAGGAAATGGCCGCCTCCAGATCACGCTGCCGGGCTGCGGCCACTTTGCTATCAGCGAGCTTCGCCTCGGCAGCCGCTGATTTTTCGATTGGTTTCTCGACGGTTTTTGCTGGCATGGTTTGTCGTTGGTTGAATTTCACTAAAGCTATGTGGCTGGTGAACAAGCGGCAAAAGGAACCACCATCAGGAACCCACCATCCACTTTAATAAGTTCCCCTGTCTGACGCCGCGTGACCCTCACCCGGTAACCATCTATTACCCGATTCACTCCGCTCAGTCAAACCCTACTGGCTCCGTTTCGCTTCATTTGCCCCCTCCCCCACAGACCACGTCAAATGATCAGGATTCCCCTCTCCACCCGAGGGAAACTCAATTTGAACGTCAATTCCTTTGGCAAAAAATTTCGTCGGAGATTCGGCAAACAGTGGGATTTTCATGTGAGCAATTCCCGCGAACAAACGATCTCCAACCACGGCAATCGCCACGCTCTCATATTTACCGGCATATTTTTTAAGCAGTGCGACAGGCAAGGTGAATTCCTTTTTGCCAGGCTTGCCCAGTTCACGGACCCAAATATTACGAAAGCGCACTGGATTGCCATGATCCTGCAAGGAAATGGGCTGCTTCGGAGGGTGAACCCGGTACGGGGCGCGTTCCAGCCAGCTTGTGGGTCCGGTCAGTTGAACATGATTCTGAATGAGCACTCCGTTGTGAAACACAGTCATATATGCAGGAGAAGCTAATTTGCCTTCACCATCAAAAAGTGGGGCTGTGTAAACCACGTCATAAACTTGCCATTTGCCTGGAGGCAAACTGGCATTCACCAGGGGTGGGTACTGTCCGTAAATCGAGCCGGCTGAACCATCAGAGTAAGTCTTGTTTCCATAAGAATCGAGCACCTGCACCTCGTATCGATCCAGCCCGAAAAATAAACCGCTATTTCCCCGGCCCTGCCCTTCTCCTTCCGCAGCCGTCGGTGTCGCCCATTCTATATGCAACTGGCAATCGCCAAAATTCTGCAACGTGCGAATGTAGCCGCTGCCTTTGACGCATTCCATGTAGCCGTCGCGGGTTATCCATTGGGTTGGGGTGCCATCCAGGCTGACCCATTGAGACAAATCCTTGCCGTCGAAAAGAACGACCGCATCAGAAGGAGGTTTACCCACGGCATCCTGACCGCTTGGGATCCCCGGTTGGATCACTGTTGGCAAAGGCCTCGAGCGATCATGTTCAATCCAGTTTGGATCAGGCTGAGCAAACCCTGACTCTCGACAAACAAGTTGCCCGGCAAAGATCAATGCCGGAAACAGGTAATACCTAACGCCTTTTTGCATGGCAATTCGGTGATGCGCTTGAACCTTCATACGTTGATAAATCTTACGTGTTTGATGTCACGAACCTAGCAACGCAGAATCCACTTGGAAAGCACTGTCTCATAGCTGTAGCTAACCCTATTGAATCCTCAGCAAGCTCCGCTAATGGGCCAGCCGGCAGAATTCATGACGACGCGCGGGTACTCGGATGTCGCCGCGAACAATCCGCGCCCCGGCAATCGCGATGGCTGTCTAGTCCCGGCAAGTTCACCGCATTCGCGGTTTGGATTCGATCCTATATCACTTGGCTGTATTCGGGGCGCCCGAAATGAAGAGGGAATCATCCTGTCGGCAGAGCTTTTGCGCGACCATCATCGAGGTAATCAAAAGAATGACAGTACAGGTGAGGTAAGGCAGCGCAGCAATGAAATGCAGGGTGGTACTGGCAAAAATTGGACCGAGTATTCTGGCCAAACTGCCCGCACCCTGGGCGACCCCAATCGTCGCGCCTTGTTCGTGAGCGGGCGTAAGATTAGAGAGCAATCCAAAAAGTGGCGGACGCGTAAGACTTGAACCGATGGAAAGCAAGGCCAGGACGGCAAGGAGCAGTACCCATGGCAACCCTTTCGCCTGGAAAAGCACGGACCAGGATAGTTGCGTGCTACCTTTGATAAACGGAATGCATCCCAGACTAACGCCAGTGAAAATCAGGCTTATCGCAATAAGCCGGGGCTCACCCAACTTCCGGACCATGCGCCCGATTGCTCCGCCCTGAACCAGTGCTCCAATCAATCCGCAGTAGACAAAAAGATATGCCACTGTGCTGGCAGAGGCTTCGCTGGTCCGAAAATCCAGATGAAAATTGTCGCTCACAATCAGCGGCAAAGTACTTTCAAAGCAACTGAAGCAAAAGGTTGCCAGGAAAAATACAACGACCAACAGCCCGATTTTGGGTTGGCGCAGTGTGTGCGACCATTGCTGGAGATGCGGTCGAGGGGTGACATTACCCGAGCCTGGCTGTCGGCTTTCAGGGAGAATGAAGTAGGCCAGAACAAAATTGACGGCGCACAAAGAAGCTGCGATCCAGCCCGGGCCGGTCATGCCTAGATGCTTTAAACTCAAGCCGCTAATAGCAGGCCCGAAAATAAATCCCAGTCCAAAAGCCATTCCAACGAGCCCCATCTTTTTCGAGCGCTGTTCCGGCGGCGTTATATCAGCGATATAGGCCTGTGCCACGGTAATATTTCCGCCGCAAATACCGGCAAACATGCGCGAGAGAAGCAGCAAGCCCAGTGCGCTTTCTGCATGTTGAATTCCGGAACTGACAGCAAACAACGCATAGGATGCTGCCGCCCCAGCAGTACTGATTAATAGAATCGGCCGTCGTCCATGCCGGTCGGATAACCTTCCCCAGATGGGCGAAAAAATAAACTGCATTGCCGAAAATGAAGCAATGATAACTCCAATGGCTACTCCTTGTGCCCAGGGCTGGCTTACTACAGCAGGGACCAAATGCTTCCCATAAATCGGCAATAGGGGAACGACAATGCCAAAGCCGATTAAATCAATGAAGACCGTCAGGAAAACGACCAGGACAGAAGGCTTTCTCATGAACGTCGGCTCGGGCAGTGAGTGAAAAACAAGGAAGCACCCCTGAACAGGCGCACTCCAATATCCCGCGGAGGTATCTCAACGTACATGGCAAGGAATCTATTGGCTACAGAAACGGAGTCAAGAAATGCGAAAGGGCAGTTCACAACGTCCGGTATTCGTTATGGTAGTTGAATTCTACACATGCTTCCCCTACCGCTTCAACGATAGTTTTATCGCCCGTTTTCGCAGGTATGAAGGGTTCGCACCTAGGTTCAAAAGAATGAAAAATCATTGCGCCTGAAACGATAATATCTTAAGGCATTGCGCCTATGACACGCTATTTCAATGGATTCCTGGCTTTGGGCATTTTGGTTTGTCTTTGGGGGTGCAAGTCCTCGGCACCGAATTCCTCCCCGGGTCAGCCTTCGAAAGTCCGAACGCCTGCTGGTTTCACCGCATTATTCAACAATCACGACCTCTCGGGTTGGTGGGGCGCAGACACGGAAGACCCGCGAAAATACATAGCTTTGTCTCCGGAGGATTTTAAGAAAAAACACGATGGCTCACTTTCGGACATCCACCAACACTGGCGAGTCGAAAATGACGAACTAGTTAACGATGGCAAAGGGCTTTACCTCACCACAGACCAGTATTACGGCGATTTCGAACTGCTTGTCGATTACCGCACCAAGCCGCTTGGTGACAGCGGTATTTATCTGCGCGGATGCCCTCAGGTGCAGATCTGGGATTCGACGGAAAAAGCGAAATTCAACCTCGGTGCTGACAAAGGCTCTGGCGCCCTTTGGAACAATAGCCCGGGAGCACCTGGGAAAGATCCTCTCGTCCTGGCAGACAAACCTTTCGGCGAGTGGAACCACTTCCGCATCGTCATGGTGGGCTCTCGAGTATGGGTCTGGCTGAATAACAAGCAGACGGTTAACGGCGCGATCCTGGAGAACTATTACAACCGTAAATTACCAGTGCCTCCCAGAGGACCCATCCAACTCCAAACTCATGGTGAAGAAATCCGATGGCGCAAAGTTTTCATTCGTGAGATCGGCTCTGACGAAGCAAACAAACTCCTCCGCAAAACCGACCCCGCGGGCTTTGAATCCGTATTCAACGCCAAGAATTTCGATGGTTGGGCAGGCCCAATTGAGAACTATGTGATCAAAGACGGCGCTATTACTTGTCTTCCGAAAAAAGGGGGCACGATCTATACCAAACAGGAATACGGGGATTTCATTGCTCGGCTTGAATTCAAGTTACCGCCTGGCGGCAACAACGGACTTGCAATCCGATATCCTGGCAAAGGAGATACAGCTTATGATGGAATGTGCGAACTGCAGGTGCTCGACGATAATTATGAGAAAGCCACTGGCGATAAGATCGATGCGCGCCAGGCACACGGCTCCGCCTATGGAATGGTCGCCGCCCACCGTGGATACCAACACCCGATCGGAGACTGGAATTACCAGGAAACAACCGTCAAAGGCTCGACGATAAAGGTCGAGCTAAACGGCACCGTGATTCTCGATTGCGACCTGGCTAAGGTGAATGAATTCATGGCCGACCATCCACATCCTGGAAAGGACCGCAAAACGGGGCACTTTGGTTTTGCGGGCCACAACGACCCCGTAATGTTCAAAAACATTTCGATCAAACCCCTATAAGAACTTTTGCCGCTACCGACCGCGACTTTGTTGTCCTGGAGCGCCAGGAGCGCCCGACTCTGTTGGGGCGAGAAACTCCCAAATGAGAACACGCACGAGCAGAGTCGTGCGCTCCTGTTTCGTTGGTGTATCAGGCCCCGTTCTTGAGAGGGAGCTGCGAATCGCCCAAAAGGGACCCTACTGAAATCGAAGCCTGAACATTCCACTCCCAGTATTTTTCGCAACAAGCACCTGGTTGCGGTTGCCTACAAGAGCCGCTGGGGTGCTCACGGTCGTCCATTCCTGGTCCATGCTGGTATATTGTTCGAGCACGCAAGGTTTGGTTGTCATTGGCCATGATAAAACGATATCAGCGCCAGAACAGCCAATGCTCAAGGACATTGCAGAATCCCGTGACTGGCAAGTGTAGATCAAACCTGGTTGGTACCCCCCTTCGACAGCCGTGAGTTTCTCGCCGTCATTTGAGAAAGCTGCCGCGGTCCAGCGACCTTTGAGAGTGCCAACCGGGTGCCAGGTAGCTCCTCCGTCCCTTGATGAATAAATAAGTCCCGGCAACTCTCCGCCAGGTAGTGCGGCAAGTTTGCTGCCATCGGCAGATGAGGCGACCGCAAACCAAGTCTGAGCGGGCAAATTGTTCGAAACCCAATTTTTACCTGAATCCGTTGAAGTGTAGAGACGGCCACTAGAAGCCGCTGCAATTAAATGACTTCCATCAGCAGATGAGGCAACACAAAACCAATTCGTATCCGGGGCGGAAGTAGCAATCCAGTGTTGTCCAAAGTCACTGGAAACGTAGATATGGCCCCGCCGCAAATCGGACTCATCGAGTCCCGCAGCAACCAATTTGGCGCCGCCACTCGATGAAGCCAGACTGCGCCAATAGGCCTGCGGAGCGTCCGCTGCAGCCCAGGAGGCGCCTGAATTGGTTGAAAAATAAATAAGACCTCCCCAGCCCATCGCTACCAGGTTCATCCCGTCGCTGGAGGACTTTCCAGCACATTGGGATCCTAAGCTTAGAATTCCACGTGGACAAGTTGTCG
>JADMIO011197733.1_pt1 | contig 57347 bp, 44 predicted proteins | sample 8958161 | NCBI WGS metagenome assembly JADMIO01 (sample SAMN16585339, study PRJNA669376) | soil metagenome | isolation source: Crop rotation soil | place: USA: Cullars Rotation, Alabama | collected 2011 | reverse complement strand
GCCGCGACTTCAAGTCACGTGAATTCCAAGCTTCGGATCCCACTGTGCTGGAAAGCGCGCCGGAGTTCGAGACGATTCCCGCCGGACCGGTCTACGCGTTCATCACCCACAGCGACGCCTCGGCACCGGTCAACGCGCTGATGCAGAAACGGGCGTTCCAGATTTCCGAATACAGCTTCACCAGCCTGCCGCAGAAGGCGGACGAGATGTTCGAGCCCGCGCCCCCGCCGCCCGCCCCGACGCCGGAGCCAGCGGCGGCTGAAGAAACGCCGGCCGCCAAGAAACCGGCGAAGAAGAAATAGCGCGGTTCAGCAAGGCCTCCGTGCTTGCCGCTACACTTTGATGGAGCGACGCCCTCGACGGCCAACTTCGGCCGTCGATTAGATCCCGGTTAGCGTGATTCGAACGTTACTCCGGAACTGTCGTGGACCACGACCGCGATGTCGCGCGTCGAGCCTTTCTGCAATTCACCAGCGTGGAAGATGACGTTTGTCCCGTCGTTGACCACGAGCGCGGGCCGTGTGTCGTCCTGTGCGAAGCGGATCCTGCAGTCGTGGAACGCGACGTTCCGCACGTGGCGCAGATAAAGTCCGTACGGCGGCACCGCCCCGATGTCGCGCGGGAACCGGCCGTCGTTCTCCGCGGGCTCGGTCGCAATGGCCGGCGAAGGGCGGCCGCCCTTGACCGTGATCGTCACGGATTGAAACTCGATATCGTCAATCGGGCTCCCCGGCTTGCCCCAAAGGACGCTCGGCATTTCGGCGTGGGTGACGGGATGCTCGCAATCGGTCGCGGTAATATTGGCAAAGCGAACGCGGCGAATCGCTCCGCGGCGGTAGTCGCCGTCCGGCACGCGAGCGACGTCGGAAATCTTCAGAAAGATCGGCGAGAACGCGTGCGTCATCGTGATGTTCCGGCAGGTGACGTCCTCGATCACGCTGCCATCGTTGCTCGTGATGCTGATCCCCGCCTTGCCCGCGGCGACGATGCGCACGTTTTCGAACTGGATGTGGCGAAACGCGCCGACGGTCTCCGAACCGAACTGCAGCGCGTTGCACCCACTGGCGAGCAGGCAATCCCGCACCGTGATGTTTTCGCTGGGCAACGCCGCGCCGAGCGAGAGATCACTGCCGAGCTTGATCGCATCGTCGCCCCCGGCCGGCCGGCCGTTTTCGCGGCGCAGGCAATCGATGTGGCAATGGGTCACCGTCACGTCGCGGCACTGCATCAGGTCGAGCCCGTCGCGACCGCTCGTAATGGTGACGTTGTCGACGAGCAGATTCACGCAGCCGCTCGCGAGGATCGCGTAGTGGCCGCCCTGTTCGATGTGCAAATTGCGGACCTCGACCGTTTGGCACTGCTTCAGCGCGATGGCTTTGTCGCCGGTGCCGGCGGGTACCCGACTGCTGCGCGTCAACGCCGCGCCATCGATTGTCCCCGGCCCGACAATCTTCACATTCTCGAGCGCTTCGCCCCAGAGCAGCGACGCTTGCCAGTGATAATAGGCCGGATCCATGAGGCCCTGGTCGTGAGGATTGGGCTCCCACGCGTTCATGGCATGGGGCAGCGCGCGCAGCACCGCGCCGGCGTCCAGCGCCAGCGTCACGTTGCTCCGCAGTCGAATCGAACCCGCGGGGAAAATGCCCGTTGGGATCAAAACGGTGCCGCCGCCCGCGGCGTCACAGGCCTCCAGCGCGGCATTGATCGCGGCGGCGTCGTTGCCGGTGCCGTCACCCTGGGCGCCGAAATCGCGGACGTTGAACACGCGTGACTTCGCTTGGTTCGCCGGTGCGAGGGCGGCGAGGGTGGCGTCGTGGCGCCGCGCGGTGGCCTGCTCGAAGCTGCGCACCATGGCAGCGCGTTCCCGCTGCGCCGTGACGGACAATTCCTCGAGGGTTTCGAGCGTGAGCCGGTAGCGGCGCTCGTCGATCCGGCCCTCGAGCCGGCGCCACGCCCGCGGCAGCCCGGCGGCGAGCTGCACCGCTTCGTCGAGATTGGCGAAGATGTCCTGGATGACCGTCCGGCCGGAGGAGAGCCGTTGATCGAACGGCAGGAAATTGAACGAGGCGAAAAACTCCTCGCCGCGCTGGACGTCGCCGTAGATTTCGCGGAGACCCGGCGCGTACTGCGCGAGCACGCGGTCGCGCAAGGCCGCGGTCGCAACGCCCACGCCCTCCCGCGTGATGGCGTGCGGTGTTTTCCGTTGCACGAGTTCGTGCGATTCACGTCCGTCGATCCACACGCCGCGATAGCCGCGATAGAAATAGAGCTTCCGCGTGACGTCGTCGGACAACAGGAGGATATCCTTCACGGTGGCGAGCACCGCGGGATCGTCGCCGAACGTCAGCCGGATCCACTCGGTGTAGATCTCGTCGACGGTCAGATCCGGATTCTGCCCGAGACGACCGAGGCCGTAGAAGTTGACCATGTTCAACGGGCACGCGGTCCACCCGGGGGCCGGATTGATCATCGCCACGCCGAGCAGGCAATGGAGCTTGTCCTTGTTCAGGCTGCCCGGCCCGCCGCCATAGTTGTCCTGCTCGAGCCACCACTTCCACTTCTCCACCCACGAGAGCGGCCATGTCTTCGCGATCACCAGTTCGCTGCCGTAGAGATTCCGCTGGATCGCGCCGTCGAGCGCGGGAATGGGCGCGGACAAATCCCAGTCGAGCGGGCTGCCCTTGCTCACGATCACCACGTTGGCGCGGTAGTTTCCGTCCTCCGGCGCGATGATGTCGTGCGGGTTGAGATTGCGGAGATCCTCGGAGGAGTAGCGGTTTTTTCCGTAAACGAAGGCCCGGATCAGCGCCTTGCCCCCATGGGGCTGCAGCGTGTCCGCGATTGGATTGACCATCGCGGGCCGCGGATCGCCCTCCTGCGCCTCGGAGCCGAGTTTCAGCAGGTATCCGCCGAAGTCCGGCACGGCGGCGTAAAGCCGCTCGGCCGTCTCGGGCCGCAGGGCGAGCAGGTAGTTGGGGCTCCAGTACAGCGTGATCCCGTACTCGCGGAAGATGCCGGCGAGCGTCTTCACCTCGGGCAGGTGTTCGAGGAAATTGTTGCGGAACTCCCAGTTGATTTCCGTCGGGCACACGGCGTTCCAGCCGGCGGAGGCGAGCAGTCGCGCCCAGTCGCGAATCCGGCGCGTGTCGCCGCGGCGCAACTCGTCCCAACTGTAAATCGAATTGCTCCGGTTGTTGCCCTCGGTGTCCGCGTCGTCCGCTTCCCGCCCGCGCCAGTCGTCGTGCGGGAAGCCGCGCCACACGTCCCAGTGATTCACCATCCGAATCGCCACACCCGGGTTTTCCCGACTGTCGAGCTTCGCGGGATCAGCGCCGAGCTGCACGCGTCGTAGCAAATCGAAGGCACCGAAGACGACGCCCGCTGGCTTTCGCGCGGCCACCGCCAGGACGGGCCCGCCATCTTCCGGCACGACCTTCAGCACGTAGCCGTCGTTGCGCACGTCCTCGAGTCCGAGGGCCGCGGCATGCGCCTGAATCCAGGGCGAAGTCGCCGGCGTGCCCACCACGATCCGTGGTCCGGCGACCGGCACGCCGAGCACTTCCGTCGGGCCGATCATTTCGTTGAGCGCCGAGGCGAGCTCGTGCGCCGCGTTCTGCACGGCGGGATCCGCGCTCTCGGCCACGATGCGGCGGAGAATTTCGGGCGACTTCACCTGCGCCAGCGGGCGGGGCTGTAGCCACGCGTGGTAGAGCGTGTGATCCGCTTCCGCGTAGGAATAGACGCGAAGCTTGCGGCTGGCAGCGACGGCATCGGTTCGGCCGTCGAACGCCGCGCGCTCGGCCGCGTAGATTTTCCGCACGTCGTCATCTCCCAGCACGCGATCGTACACGCGCAGTTCATCGATGAAGCCGGAAAACCCCGCGCCCGTCGCGATGGCGGTCAATCCCTCGCGGCGTAACGGCTCCATCGCCGTCGTTGAGAGATCGGCGATGCCGATTCGTTCGCCGTCGCGCCAGCCCACGATGCGCTTCCCGCGATCATCGTACGCGACCGCGAAGTGATGCCACTCCCCTTCCCCGGTGACCGCCCGCTCGTGCGGGTAAAACGCGCTCTCGCGCAGCAGGAACTTCGGCCAGTCGGCGCCGAGCATCACGTTGCCGAAGCGGAAATCGCCCGCGCCGCGAAACCGCGGCTGCCAGTGGCTGCGGTAAATCATCAGCTGCACGGCGCGGTTGTCGAATTCCAGCACGGTGCCGGAGCTCTTCACCCCCACGTTGAGCCAGAGGCACAGCGTTCCGCGCTCGATCGCGAGCGGCGAGCCCGCGCGGACCGGAATCCGCGCGACCGGATCCGCCGGATCGAGCCGCAGGCAGGCTTGACCTGGCCCGAGCGGGTGAATCTGCGCGGGAGTCACGATCATGTCGTTGCCCGCGCCGCTGCGATCGCGACCCGAGCCGTCGTCAAAGGTCCAGTGACCAACCAGGCCGTCGGCCGCAACGGCGAGCGCCAGTCGCGCGGTGACGAGGAAGCAGAGCGTGGCGCGCAGCGGCACCCGTGAAGGTTTCGCGGATCGGATTACGGGCGAAACGCTCACGCTTTCCGCTGCACGGTTCAGTGGCATCTCGCCTCAGAACGACGCGCTGACACCGCCCGTCACGATGAACGAATAGCTGATCGTCTGATCGCGTCGCTGCGGCGCCACCCAGTTGCCGGTGTAGTCGGGTTCATCCTGCGAGGTGAAATTGCTGAGGTTCGCGAACAACGAGAGCTTCGGGGTGATCTTGCAGCGACCGTTGAAGTCCCACTGCGAACGCGCGCCGCGGAAGGAGTTGCGCAACGTGGGATTGGTGGCGTTGTAGCCGTCGCAGAAATCCGAGTGGTAATTCACCTGCACCCGCGCGTCCCAGCGGCCGTAGGTGTAGCTGAGGCCGGCATTGCCGCTGCGCGGAATGAAGTTGATCAGGGGAATCACGGTCGTCACGCCGGCGGCGGTCTGCGTCGTGCCATCCGTCTGCAGCCACGTGTAGTTCGCGAAGACGCCGAGCCCGCGCCACACGCCGGGCAGGAACGCGAGCTGCTGCGAGTAATTCAGCTCCAGGCCGCGGACGCGCGCCTTGCCGTTGTTCTGATCGGTCGTGACCGTCCAGGTCAGCGCGGTGGCGCTCGGGTTCGTCAGCGGCGCGCCGAGCTCCGCCGCCGCCGCCTCGGAGATCGTGGAGGAGACGGTGCTGATATAGTCGCGAATGTTTTTCTCGAATACGCCGACGGACACGACGCCCACCGGCTTGAAGTAGTATTCGATGCTCGCATCGTAGTTCGTCGAGCGCTGCGGCTTGAGGTCGGGATTGGCGACCGTGATGGCGCGCGATGGGACATTGAGATCCTCGCTGGCGGTCAACGTGTCGAGCGGCGGACGGCCAATCGTCGTGCTGACCGCGGCGCGCACGACCAGCGCGTCGTTCACACCGTACTTGAGATGGAGGCTGGGAAACACGTCGTCGTAGCTCGCCGAGTTGCGCTGGCGGCCGCTGAATTGGGCGAGGACATCGGTGACCGCGCGGTTGCGCACGCCGAAGACGCCGCTCTCATCGGTGCGCTCGTAGCGGGCGCCGGCCTTGGCGTCCAGCGCGCCGATCTTGACCGAACCCTGCACGTACCCGGCGTAAACCTGCTCCTCGAGCTTGCGGTCGTTGAGCAGCGAATTCTGCGCGGTGCTGCTCGCGTTGATCGTGATGAAATTCGGATCGAAGGCCCAGGCGGTCCGCGGATCCGCGCCGCCGATGAATCGCGCGTGCGAGCCGAGCACCTTGTCGTTGCTGGGCACCGCGCCGACCGGATAGGTGCCGACCCCGCCGCCGTTTTTCCAGTTGTCGTCGAGGAACGCGCTCAGATTCCGGCCCACTCCCGTCGCAAGCGCGGCCACAAAGCGATCCTGATCGTCCTGCTGCGTCTCCTCGCGATAGCGGAGCCCGGACTGCAGCTTGATGGGCCAGGTCCACTCCAGCCCCTTCTCGATGTCCAGCCGGGCGCCCCAGATGTCCTTGTCCACCGCCTGGCGCCGCGCCTCCAGCGCCGAGCTGGCGGTGTCGGTGAAACGGTCGGTGAAGGGATCGAGGCCCGAACGCAGGATCGGCTGCGGGTACGCGGGGTTCGGCCGCCAATCGAGGGCGTAGTTGAAACGCCGATTCGAGATGAACTGCGTCTGGTTGCGGAACTCGAATTTCTGCGCCTGCTGGTTGTTGACGTCGTAGGTGAACTTGAAGCCCGCGAGTCGCGTCGTGCCAAAGGCGCGCACGTTGTAGGTGTCGGTCCGGCTCTGCCGGAGATTGCGCTGCCCCATGTAGGCGGCGTTGTTCACCACGGTGAAATTCGGATCCGGGTCCGACAGCGCCGGGTCGATGGTCGCCCCATTGGTCCCCATGCGGGCGCGATCGAAATCGTCGGTGTAGCGAGTCACCATCGCGGAGAGCCCGAGCGTGGTGTGATCGGCGAGCTTGTACTCGAGCCGCACGCTGGCGCCTTCGCGCTCCTGGTGGTGCAGTTCGTCGCTCGCGAAATCGAACGTGCTGTAGTCCTTCGTGGCCGTGGCGCCCGGACTGCTGCCGGTCGCGGTGACGTGACCGAACGAGGTGAGCGAGCGCGCATCGAGAAACTTGTCGTAGTTGGCGGTCACGAAGATGCCCAGGCTGCGCGGCCGGCCGAACAGGCCGATCACATCGGAGTAGATGACGCCGAGACTGGCCGGAATGTAATCCTTGCCGTCAGGCGTGACCTTCTTGCCGTACGTCTTGTTGTACGACGCGCCCGCCCGCACGTTGAGCAGACGCTCGTTCAGATCGAAGGCGCTGCGCGTCGTGAGCTTGACCCGCCCGCCGAGCGAATCCGCGTCATCCTCGGCCGAGGGCGCCTTGGTCACCTCCACCTTTTCGATGAGGTCGACCGGGATGGCATTGACGTTCTGCTTGCGGCTGCCGTTCAGCGCGCTCGCCGCGCGAGTGCCGTCGATATCGATGCTGGTGAGACTGGCGTCCATGCCGCGAACCTGAATCACACTCGTGTCGATCTCGTCGTCGGTGATGCCGGTCACGCCGGGGATGCGCCGCAGGAGATTGCCGACATTCGCCTTGGTCACGTCGCCAAAGGCGTCGGCCGTGATGATGTTCGTGACGTTGAGCGAGGCGCGCTGCTCCGCAATCGCGGCGGCGTTGCCCTCGCGTTGTCCGGCGACGACGAACTGCGGCAGGACATACAGGTCCGAGTTCAGGGCGATATTCACGCGGGCCACCTGGCCAGCGCTCACCGTTACCTCCACGGTCTTCGCGTCCAGGCCGGGATATTCAACGGTCACCTGGTATTTGCCCGCGCTGAGATTGGGGATCGTGAACCCGCCATCGCGCTCCGTGACATAATCGCGGCCCGATTCGCGCAGCTTGACGGAAGCGTTGGCGAGGTTTGCACCCGTGGCGGCATTGCTCACCTGCCCACTGATGACACCCGAACCGCCGGTCTGGCTGAAGGACGGCGTGGCAAAGAAGAGCCAAAGCGTCGCGGCCGCGAGGAGGCCGTTGCAAATGCGTGCAGGACGAAGCCCGGTGAAAGGGCGGAGCGGTAATTTCATTGAGCGTGGAGATGGAAAATCGGAGATGGTTGACGGGATATCGCGGGGCTTGGTCAGCCCTCCCTGAAGTTGTGCCAGGTACTGCCTGAAAGACGCGCGACTCCGACAAAAGGGCGCACGCCGGGACGAGCGAGCTGTTCCAACCCCCGCCCTGCCTGTTTTTTCACGCGCTGAAGACTCTCAACCCCGCCACGCCCGTCACGATCAGCGCGATGCAGCCAATCCGCGCCGCATTTGCCGGTTCCTGGAAGAGCACCATGCCGAGGATCGCGGTTCCCGCCGCGCCGATTCCGGTCCAGATTGCGTAGGCCGTGCCAATGGGCAGCGAGCGCGCCGCTACAGAGAGAAGGTACATGCTCGCAACGATCGCCGCCATCGTCGCCGCAGACGGCAGCAGCCGCGTGAACCCCTGCGTGTACTTGAGTCCAATCGCCCACGCGATTTCGAACAACGCCGCCACCAGCAGGATGATCCACGGTTTCATCCCCCGTCAGTCGCGACCGCAGCCATCCGAGTCAATCGCACAGCAGCGCCGCGAAAGGAAGATGTCTCCCGTCTCCTGTCTCCCTGTCTCCTGTCTCATTCCTCCCTTTACACGCATCAACACTTCCATATGCGTTGATGTGACCTGATGACACCCGACCGACCCCTCTCTGAGCTCTTCGCGCAAAAGCGCCCGGTACGCTCGCTCGAGTTCTTTCCTCCGAAGGACGACGCCGGCGTGGAGGCGTTGCGCGCGACGGCTGTCGCGGTGAAGCGGATGCAACCCGATTTCGTGTCCGTCACCTATGGCGCGGGTGGCACGACCCGTGACCGCACAGCCCAGGTCAGCACGCTGCTCAAGGAAGAGTTCGGTTTCACCGTGATGCCCCACCTGACGTGCGTCGGTCACACGCGCGGCGAGTTGGGCGAAATCGCGAGCCGCATTCACGGCGCGGGATTTCGAAACATCATGACGCTCCGCGGTGATCCCCCTAAAGGCGCGAGCGAGTTCAAAGTCACCACCGACGGCCTGCGTTTCGCCAGTGAGCTCGTCGCCCTGCTGAAAACGCGTCACGCAGATTTCTGCCTCGGCGTCGCCGGCTACCCGGAGAAACACCCCGAAGCGCCCTCGCTCGACGTCGATCTCACCAACCTGCAGCGCAAGGTCGATGCCGGCGCCGCGTTCATCACCACGCAGCTCTTCTTCGACAACGCGCTCTATTACCGCTTCGTCGAACGCTGCCGCGCGGCCGGAATCACCGTGCCGATTGTGCCCGGCATCATGCCGGTGCTCTCTTTGAAACAAATTCAGCGCTTCACGCAGATGTGCGGCGCGACGCTGCCGAAGGCGCTCGTCACCCGACTCGAAGTGGCGGCGGAAAACACCGACGTGGTCGAGACGATCGGCATCGATTGGGCGCTCACGCAGATTCGCGGCCTGCTCGCGAACGGCGCGCCGGGATACCACCTGTACATCTTGAATCGCGCGAAGGGCGCGCTCGCGTTGACCGCGGGGTTGGCGGCGTAGGAATGAAATCGATCGTGTCACGTATCCTATCACGTGACACTCTGCTCACCCGCCCGCGAACACCGGCCGAAATCCCGCTTCGCTCAAGATCCGCGCCACGGTCTCGCGCTGGTCGCCCTGAATCTCGATCGCGCCGTCCTTGACCGTGCCACCGCAGCCGCAGGCGGCGCGCATTTTTTTCGCGAGCTGCTCTTTTTCCGGGAGACCGATGCCGATGAAGCCGTCGACGACGGTAACCGTCTTGCCTCCGCGGCCGCCGGTTTCGCGGCGCACGTCGACGCGGCCGCGGTTCTTTTGATGGCGGATTTCGGATTGCGGATTGCGGATTTCAGGCAATCGCCCTTTCGGCGTAATCTGCTGCGGCAACCCGGCACCGCTCAATGCGGCGAAAGGATTCTGTCCGAGGCCCTGCCCTCCATCCGTCGGTACTTTCTTCTCCGCGCTCACGTCGGTAGTTTCCAAAACCGCAATCCGAAATCCTCGATCCGCAATTGGTTCACTTCCCCGCCCGCCCGCCGCACACACCCACGGGGATGTTCGTCTCGCCACCGAGAAACATCAGGGCCTTCGCGTAGCTGCGGTTTTCGAGAAAATGCACGAGCTGCGGATGCAGCGTTCCGCGGCCCCGGGCGAGGTATTCTTCGAGTTTTGTCATCTCATTGGCGATGGTCTGACCGTCCGTCGACTTGATCGCCGCGAGCAGCGCCACGAGTGACTCCTTGATCTGTGCTTCCATGGTGAGAATGGGAAATTGCTTATCCGGCTGTTACCCACGTTAAGTCCGATTGCAATCCCGGCGCACGTCCGGCGCGTACTTGTCTCCGCGGCCGGTGTGTGGTCCATTGATCCCTCACTCTCGCTCAAAGGCCGCGCCCGGCGCGGCTTCATGACCACAACATGAATCGCACTTCTCTGCCCACGGGCGCCAACGTCGACATCATCGAGGCGACGTATCAGGCGTGGTTGAAAGACCCGAACTCCGTCGACCCGACCTGGCGCGCCTTTTTCCAAGGGTTCACCCTCGGCGCCAACGGCGACTCGCCCGTCGCCGCGCTCACCGCCGCCGCCCAGGACGAACGCCAGGCCCACGCCGCCGCGCCGATCATCGACAGCCTCAAACAGTCGCGCGTCCATCATCTCATCAACACCTACCGGGCGATCGGCCACTTCGAGGCGCACCTCGATCCGTTGAGCGATCCGCCGCCGCCGCATCCGAAGCTGGCGCTCGCTTCGTTCAACTTGAACGAAGCCGACCTCGGGACCGCGTTCGACATCGGCACTTACCTCGGTGGCGGGCAGATGAAGCTCGCCGATATCCTGCTGAACCTGCGCCTCACCTACTGCGACCACGTGGGCGTCGAGTACACGCACATCCAGGACGTCGACGTCCGCTGCTGGCTCCAGGAAAAAATGGAGTCGACGCGCCTCCAGCCCGAATTCTCCAAGGCGGAGAAAATTCGCATCCTCCGCCGGGTGCACAAGGCCGAGCAGTTCGAGCGTTTCCTGCACACGAAGTACGTGGGCCAAAAACGCTTCTCGCTCGAGGGCGCCGAGACGATGGTCGCGGCGGTCGACTCGATCATCGAGATGTGCCCGAGCTGCAACGTCGTCGAGGTCGTCATGGGCATGGCCCACCGCGGCCGGCTGAACATCCTCACGAGCGTCATGCGCAAGGACTTTCACGTCCTCTTCGAGCAGTTCTCGGAAAACTACATCCCCGACGCCGTGGGCGGCGACGGCGACGTGAAGTACCATCTCGGATACGAAGCCGTGCTCGACACCGCCTCCGGCCACAAGGTCGAAGTTCGCCTCGCCGCGAATCCCTCGCACCTCGAAATCGTCGACCCGGTCGTCGAGGGCAAGGCGCGCGCGCGCCAGCGCATCCGCGGCGGCCGCGAGGTGCGGCACATGGTGCTTCCGCTGCTGATTCACGGCGACGCCGCGTTCGCGGGCCAGGGCGTGGTGGCGGAAACGCTCAATTTCTCACAGCTCCCCGGCTATCGCACCGGCGGCACGCTGCACTTCATCGTCAACAACCAGATCGGTTTCACCACGGAGCCGCACGAGGCACGCTCGACGCGCTACTGCACGGACGTCGCGAAGATGATCGAGGCGCCCGTCTTCCACGTGAACGGCGACGATCCCGAGTCGGTCTGCATGGTGGCGCAACTCTGCCTGGAGTTCCGCGAGAAGTTCGCCCGCGACGTCGTGATCGACATGTACTGCTATCGCAAGCACGGGCACAACGAGACGGACGAGCCCGCGTTCACCCAGCCGCTGCTCTACAAGAAAATTGCGACGCACCCGCAGGTCTCCGCCGTGTTGAGCAAACAGCTCGTCGCGGAGGGCACGATCACCGAGGCGGAGTCCGACGCGATCAAAGCCGAATATGTCGCGGCGCTGGAAAAGAACCTGGAGAAAGCCAAGGCCGCCGAAGTGGTGAAATCGCAAAAGCGCGCCGCTGCGCTGGAGACGAAGAGCTTCACGGGGTCGACCGCGATCTTCCAGCCGGACTATCATTTCAAGACCGTGCCGACGAAGGTGAGCGCCGACGTCCTCGCCCAGGTGTCCCGCGGCCTCGTCACGCTGCCGGCCGACTTCAAACCCAATCCGAAGATCAAGCGCTTCCTCGACGCCCGCGCGCAAGCCTTCAAGGACGGCGGGCCGATCGACTGGGGCTTCGCGGAGGCGCTCGCGTTCGGCACGCTGCTCGTCGAGGGCACGCCGGTGCGGTTGAGCGGACAGGACTGCGAGCGCGGGACGTTCAGCCACCGCCACGCGGTGTTGCACGACGCGGAGACTGACGCGACCTACGAGCCGTTAAAACATCTCAGCGACAAGCAGGCGCAATTCTGCGTCTACAATTCTTTGCTCTCGGAAATGGCGGTCCTCGGCTTCGACTACGGCTACTCGCTCGATTACCAGGACATGCTCTGCATCTGGGAGGCGCAGTTCGGCGACTTCGCCAACGGCGCGCAGGTCGTGATCGACCAGTTCATCTCGAGCGGTGAATCGAAATGGCAGCGCACGAGCGGCATCGTGCTCCTGCTGCCCCACGGCTACGAGGGCCAGGGCCCCGAACACTCGTCCGCGCGACTCGAGCGTTTCCTGCAGCTCTGCGCCGAGGACAATATCCAGGTCGCCAACATCACGACACCGGCGAATTTTTTCCATGCGCTGCGCCGGCAGATGAAGCGCGACTTCCAGAAACCGCTCGTGGTGATGTCACCCAAATCGCTGCTCCGCCATCCAGGCGCGACGTCGCGCCTCGAGGATTTCACCGGCGGCGCCTTTCAGGAAATCATCGACGACCCCGGTTACGGTGGCGGCACGCGCGCGCCGTTTCCCACCGACACCAAGGCACCGGCGCGCATCATCCTTTGCTCCGGCAAAGTCTATTACGATCTGGTCGATTATCGCGCGAAGCAAAAGCTCACCGAAGTCGCCATCGTGCGCCTCGAGCAGCTCTATCCGCTGCACGCCAAGCGCCTCGCCGAAATTGCAAAGAAATATCCACCGGAGGCGAGGCTGGTCTGGGCGCAGGAAGAATCCGAAAACATGGGCGCCTGGACGTGGATCGCGCCGCAACTCCAGAAAATCTTCGGCCGCGCCCCCGCCTATGCCGGCCGCGATGCCTCCGCCTCACCGGCCGTCGGCACCCTCGCCATGCACAAACTCGAACTCGCGGCGCTGCTCAAGCAGGCGTTTACGATCTAACCGGCAGCGAGCATCCCGAAACCCCGAATCGAACTTCCTCCTCGCTACTCGCTACCCACTACTCGCACCTTCAGCCGCCATGCCCCTCCTCGAAGTCAAAATCCCGCCGATGGGCGAATCGATCAGCTCCGGCATTCTCGCCAAGTGGCACGTCAGCAACGGCGACACGGTCAAAAAGGATCAGCCACTCTTCGAGCTGGAGACTGACAAAATCACCTCCGAGGGCACGGCCGAAGCCGCCGGCAAGATAACGCTCAAGGTTGCCGTCGGCGACGAAGTGAAAATCGGCCAGGTCGTCGCGACGATCGATTCAGATGCCGGCTCGTCCGCTGGAGCCTCGGCGAAAACGGAAGGGCAGAAATCAGAGGCCGCTGCCAAGGCCGAAACTCCCGCGCCCGTCGCCGCCAAGAACACCGAACAATCCCCCGCCGTCCGCCGCCTCGCCGGCGAAACCGGCATCGATCCCGCCACGGTCGCTGGCACGGGTAAAGGCGGCCGCGTGACCAAAGGCGATATGCTTGCCGTAGGTCAGGTCTCCGATCTGACCCCCTCCAAACCCGCGCCCTCTCCGGCGGCCGCAAAGCCTCCCTCCCCGCCCGCTCCGATCAATCCGCCATCCGCCATCCGCGATTCACCATCGGCGCCCGCTTCCGCGTCCGCCTCCGCGCGCCAGACTCGCCGCAAGATGTCTCCTTTGCGCGCGCGCATCGCCCAGCGTCTCGTCGCCGCGCAACACGAGGCCGCGATGCTCACGACGTTCAACGAAGTCGACATGTCCGCGGTGATGGCGCTTCGCGCGAAGTACCAGGACGATTTCGTGAAGAAGAACGGACTGAAGCTCGGCTTCATGTCCTTCTTCACGAAGGCCGCCGTGCACGCGCTCAAGGAAGTGCCGGCCGTCAACGCGCAGCTCGAGGGCGACTCGATCATCGAGAATCACTATTATGATATCGGCGTCGCCGTCTCGACCGAGAAGGGCCTGATGGTCCCGGTCGTGCGGAACTGCGACACGCTCGGCATGGCCGACATCGAGAAAGCGATCGCCGACGCCGCCAAGCGCGCGCGAGAGAGCAAAATCACGCTGGCCGACCTCGAGGGTGGCGTGTTCACGATCACGAACGGCGGCATCTTCGGCTCGATGCTGTCGACGCCGATCATCAACCCGCCGCAGAGCGCGATCCTCGGCCTGCACGCCATCAACGAGCGACCGGTTGCACTCAACGGCCAGGTCGTCATCCGCCCCATGATGTACCTCGCCCTGAGCTACGACCACCGCCTGGTCGACGGCAAGGAAGCGGTGACGTTCCTGGTGAAAGTGAAGCAGGCGATCGAGGATCCCGCGCGGCTCGTGATCGGAATCTAATTTTCACAGGAGAAAACGGAGGGAACAGAGCTCTCCGTTCTCTCTGTTGCCTCCTGTAAAATCATGGACTCCTTCGATGTGATTGTGATCGGCGCCGGGCCTGGCGGGTATGTCTGCGCGTTTCGCGCGGCGCAGCTCGGGCTGAAGGTCGCGCTGGTCGAGAAGCGCCCCACCCTCGGCGGCACGTGTCTCAACGTCGGCTGCATTCCGAGCAAAGCGCTGCTGCACTCGAGCGAGCATTTGGTGTGGGCCCAACATCACGCGAAGGAGCACGGCATCAAGCTCGGCAGCGTTGAAATCGATCTCGCGGCATTCATGAAGCGCAAGGACGACGTCGTCACCAAACTCGTCGGCGGCGTCGCGCAACTCGCGAAGGCGCGGAAGGTCGCCGTGTTCACCGGCGCCGCTTCCTTTACCTCGAGCAACGCGATCTCCGTCAGTGGAGGGCCGGCCTCCGCGCCGGCCGCGTTAACCGCCAAGAACATCGTCATCGCCACGGGCTCCGCCCCCGTCGAACTCCCGTTCCTCAAATTCGACGCCAAGACGGTCGTCTCCAGCGACCACGCGATCGCGTTCGATGCCGTTCCAAAAAAACTCGTCGTGGTCGGCGGCGGCGCGATCGGACTCGAGCTGGGCTCGGTCTGGGCTCGGCTCGGCAGCGAAGTCACCGTGGTCGAGTTCCTGCCGAAAATCATCGCGACGTACGACGATGACATCATCCGCAATTTCGCGCGTCTGCTTCAGAAACAGGGGCTCAAGATCGAGGTCGGCGCCAAGGTCACCGGCTTCGCCCATGGCGTGCTCACGGCCGAGCGCGAAGGCAAGAAGCTCGAATTTCCCGCCGACAAGGTGCTCGTTTCCGTCGGCCGCCGCCCGTTCACCGACGCCCTCGCGCTCGAGAAGGCCGGCGTACAGCTCGACGACAGGAAGCGAATCAAGGTCGACGATCATCTCCGCACCACCGTCGCCGGCATCTGGGCCATCGGCGATGTCGTCGCCGGCCCGATGCTCGCGCACAAGGCCGAGGAGGACGGCGTGGCCGTCGCCGAGTGGATTGCGGGCAAGCACGGTCACATCAACTGGGACCTCGTGCCCGCGATCGTCTATACCAGCCCCGAAGTCGCGAGCGTCGGTCTCGGTGAGGACGCCGCGAAAGCGAAGGGACTCGCCGTGAACATTGGCCGTTTCAATTTCGCCGCCAACGGCCGCGCGATCGCCGCCGGCGTCACCGACGGCTACGCGAAAATCATCGCCGACGCAAAGACGGACAAAATTCTCGGCGCCCAGATCCTGGGCCACAACGCCGGCGAGCTGATCAGCGAAGTCGTCACGCACATGGAATACGGTGGCAGCGCCGAAGATCTCGGCCGCACGATCCACGCTCACCCCACGATGAGCGAAGCCGTGAAGGAAGCCGGCCTCGCCGTGAGCAAGAGCGCGATTCACGCGCTGTAGGAACCAGCAAACGAAGCAGGATCTCACCCACGAATCACACGAATCGGCACGAATGCCGTGCATGTCCGAAAGCGCCATTCGTGTAATTCGGGGGAGATCCCGGTCAGTTCACGAAGCGTTTCCATTCGAGCTTGGGATGGGCACCGAAATTGATGAGCAACCCCACGCGAAGCCGCGTGGCCTTCAGGTAGTTGATGAGCTGCGCTTCGTCGCGCGAAGTGAGACGCTCCTCGGTCTTGAGCTCCACCACCATCAGACCAATCACAATCAAGTCCGCGATGTAGTCTTTCCGGAGGGGCTTGCCCTTGTAGAAGATCTGGAGACGGCACTGGCACTCGAAGGGAATACCTTGCGCGGTCAGCTCCATTTCAAACGCCTCCTGGTAAACCGGCTCCAGAAAGCCGCAACCGAGATCGTTGTAGACTTCGAACGCGCAACCAATCACGCGGTACACTTCATCTTTCAAGAGGAGTTGGGTCATTAGAGGAAGGATCTCCATTCACCCACGAATCACACGAATCGGCACGAATGCCACGTTGGTCCGAAGGCGTTATTCGTGATGATTCGTGCAATTCGTGGGAGAATTTTCGGGTCAGTCGGAGATTCATGAGATGTGTTTCGTTGCGGCGGACAAAACTTCCACCGCCTTGATCGCCCGCGATCCAGATGAGCTCCATCCTTTACCCGCAAGAATCGCGTGTACCCAAATTCGGGTATAACGATGGCCTGCGAGAGCGCTCCGCCAGCGGAGCTCTTGCTCCTGCTGGGTGAAGGGGAAGTTTCCCACGAATTACACGCATCATTACGAAAGGGGCCTTTGAAGATGCGTGCCATTCGTGTGATTCGTGGGCGACCATGATCGTGCGGTCGCCCTTCCGCTCACGCACGCCCGCAGCGGCAGGCCCTCTGATTCCAGGCTCGGACGAGCCGCGCTCTTACCTCACAAATCAAACGTCGCGCTCAGGATGAACAACCGCGGCTCCACGATGCGGAAGATGCTGGCGGTGCCGTCGGGATACGCGTTCACCTTCTGCAGGCGGCCGTTCTCCGTGAGGTTGCGCACGTTCAACTGAAAGGTCGCTCCGACTTTGTCGGAAAAAAGTTTCGTGCGGTAGCCGATGAAGGCGTCGGCGTAGAGGTTTGGGTGGTCCCACACCGGCCGGTTCGGATCGAGCGCGGTGACGACCGCCGGCAACGTTTCGACGCCATAGTAGCCGATCGCCGCCTTGTCCTCCCAGCGCAGCGCGCCACCGACGTTCATGCGCTTGATCCAGCGCTGCTCGGTGAGCCCCGCGAGCCGGTAGTTCGTGCTGAGGTTCGCGCGATATTTCCGAATCTGCGGGCGGCTCTTGCCCTCGGTCGCCTGCGCGAGCGCGAGCGGTGCCGTCGCGCTCGTGGCGATGAAGTCCGAGGCGGAGCTCGAGTTGTTGTAGCGCTCCGTGAACCACGGTCGGTTGATCGTCGGATCGATGATGGTTTTCCAAAACGCGATCCGGCTCTGGAGGTACCGCGACACTTCCGGCGCGAGGTTCGCGTCGATCGATTCCTGCTCGGTCACGTTGAGCTTCATCGTGAGCGACGTGGTCGGATTGTAGTTCAACTCGATCTCGCGGCCTTTCGCGATCTGGTCGTTGGTCGCGGTGACGCCGTACTGGAGCGGCTCGATGAAATTCTCCGGCAGGCCCATCAGCTTCGCCGTTTCCGTCTGGAGCTGGGCCGCGGTGAGGGTGCGACCCTGGGCGGCGGCCGCGGCCGTCGCCCACGCCGACGCCTTCGGCAGCAATTGATACACGGCCGGCGATCCGTTTTGCCCCTGCACGTTGGGGCGATCGACGAAGAGGATGCGCGTGGCAATCGTTCCCGCGGTGCCCGCGCGCGTGCCGATGACGTTCGTCTGGTACTGGTTCGCGCGCAGCACAAATTTTCCGTCGAAGAGATTGAGCGAGAAACCGTAGTCTTCGCCGTAGCCGGCAGGATCCGGCAGACGCTTGAGCTCGAGGCTGAGCGCGGGACTCGCCGGCTGAAAGCTGTCCGAGCGGTTATAGTGCAGGCTCAGCCAGCGCAGCGGCCGCGCCACGATGCCGGCGGTGCGCGTCGGCCCCTTGCCGACCGCCCAGTCGTCCGGCGACCATGCGTAGAAGCTCGCCTCGTCGATATTGATCCCATCCGGCAAGTAACGAATCAAACCGCCCGCGCGGCTGAAGCGTTGATCGTAACGCATGCCCAGCGTCGTCACCACGCGATCTTTCAAGAGCGTGCTTTGCAGGATGGCGCCGCGCGATTTCTGGATCGTCTCCGAGTTCGCCGATTGGCCGGTCGACACGCCCTCGACCGAGCGGCCGAGCGTGACCGGCTCGCGGTTAATCTGGCCCGTCTGGGCGTTGCCCCACACGAGAGTGTAGTTGCCCCGCTGGTAGTTCGACGGCGCGTAGTCGACGTTCTGCCCGGCGTTGTCGCCGACGTAGAAGCGGTAGTAGGGATGAATCGTGCTGTTCGACGTCAGCAGCCCGCCGTACGGGCCGGTGGACGAGCGCGCGATGCCGGGCGGAATCCACGGATTGTTCGAGGTGATGACGTCGAGATAGCGAATGCTGCGACCGACGACGTGACTGTAATCCGCGTAACTGGAAACCTGATGCAGCCCGAGCCAGTGCCGCCAGTTCGACTCGGAGCGGAAGTCGAGCTTGTAGGCGAGCTGCACGCGGTAGATGTCCTGATCGCGCGGTTCGGAGCGCGTATACGGATCGGCCGAGGTGACGAATGGCCGCAGGAAGTACGGGTTCGTCGAGCCATCGAGCAGGCGCTCGTTCACGTCGACCGAGATGCCGCCGACGCCGATGTTGCCGTACGGTGACTGCGTGATCGTGTTGATCGAGATGCGCTCGTTCGACTCGCGATACCACGAAAACTGCAGCGCGAGGCTCTGGCGGCGCGATTCCAGGAAAACGTGATCGAGCGACACCAAGCTGATCTTCGCCCGGTCCTCGTAATAGTTCGGCGCGGAGAGGTTGACCTTCTTCCAGTCGTAGATGGAGCGATCGCTCGCGGTGGGATTGTTGGAGAACAGCGGCTGGATCGCGCGAATCTGCGAAGGCGACGACGCCATGAGGATCTGATTCAGATTGCCGCTCGCGGGATTGGTCGAGCTGGTCGCGCGGCTCGTCGTCCAGTACCCGATGCCGTCGCGATCGACGAAGACGAGCGAGGCGTTGTTGCTCGCGAGATTGTTGAACACGACCGGCGTCGTCGCGGCGGACGTCGCGCTGGGAAACGTGCCGAGCGAGCGCCCGTTCTGGTGCACGGTGAACGTGATCGGATCCCACGTGGGCGAGCCGGCGGCCTTCCACGCGGAGATGCCGTCGACCGGCGTGATCGAGTTGGTGCGGTTGCCGTGCATCGTGTAGTCCGTGTACGAGACGCTCAGCGTCGTCGGCTTGAACGGCCGATACTTTACCATGCCGTTGTAGCGGCGCGTCTCGGTGCCGGAGGGTTTCAGCGTGTAGCCGTCGTGCTGCAGCACCGTGCTCCCGCGCACCGCGAGCACGCCGGGCTTGAGCACGCGATTGAGATCGAGCGTGGCGCGGTAGCCCTCGCGATCGTCAGCGCGCGCGCTGAACTGGGATTTTGCCTTGAAGAGATTCGCCGAGGCCGGGACCGAATTGACCGAGCCGGCGGCGTTGCCGATGCCGAAGATGTTCGCGTTGGGCCCGCGGCTGATCTCGACCGCATCGATGTTGATCGGGTCGATCGGCACGCGACCGCTGCCGGCGAAGTTGCCGAAGGTGATGTTGGCGGAGCCGACGCCGCGGATGCGGTTCGCGCCCTGCGGATTCTTTTCGACGTTGTCGTCGATGTTGTTCCCGTCGCGCACGAAGGTGAACTGCGTGTAGTTGCCCGTGCCCTCGGTGCCGGCCTCGTAGTTGAAGATGTCGTTGATATCGAGCAGCGCGAAATCCTGCATCTGCTGCTTGGTCACGACGGTGATGGAAGCGCCGAGGTCCTCGATTTTCGAGTTCAGGCGCGTGCCCGACATCGTGTTCGCGGCGTAGTAGCCGTTGTTGTCGGAGACGACTTCGAACGGCGAGAGCGTGACGACCTTTTCGTCTTCGGGCTTCGCGGGCGGCGTCTCGGCGGCGAATGCGAGCGCGAAAAGGCCGAGCGGCGCGGCGAATCCGGCCGCGCGGCGGAGCTTGGGGGTGGTCATTTGGGTGCGGCGTTTCTAGGCGCACTGCCAGGGAAACTGCAAGAGCCCGGCGTGAGAGACCGGCCAAGCGCGACCATCGAACGGCCTGGCGGGCGCGGGGCTTTGGCCTTGTGCGAAAACGGGCGCGGACCTTCCATCGCCGGCGCCATGATGCAAAAGCTTCCTCCGCTCGCCGGCCTTGTCGTTGCGTGGGTTACCCTCGGTCTCACGCTCGCGTTCGGCGCGGACGAAACCCTGCTGCTCCGGCGCCCGACCATCTCCGGCGCCAACCTCGCGTTCGCCTACGCCGGCGATGTGTGGGCGACCACCCGCGACGGCGGCGCGGCGCGACGCCTCACCGCGAACGCCAACCTCGAGTCCGGCCCGTATTTTTCACCCGACGGAAAACAAATCGCCTACTCCGGCACGACGGGCGGCGTGGCGCAGGTATTCGTGATTCCCGCGGAGGGCGGCGAGCCGCGCCAGATCACGTTTCACGCCCAGGCCAGCACGGCGCGTGGGTGGACGCCGGACGGACAACGCGTGCTGTTCTCGTCGACGCGCCTCTCCTCGACCGTGCGTTACAACCAACTCTACACCATTCCGGCGACCGGCGGGCCGGTGGACGTGCTACCGATGCCGTGGGCGGAAAAAGGCGCGTACGCCGCCGACGCGAAACGCATCGCGTACGTGCCGATTCGCGACGCGTTCGCCACGTGGAAACACTATCGCGGCGGGCAGCGTCCGACGATCTGGCTGTTCACCCTTGCCGACGCCGCGCTCGAAAAAATTCCCGCCGCCAACTCGAACGACACGGATCCCGTGTGGCTCGGCCACGTCGTCTATTTTCTCTCGGACCGCGCCGGCACGATGAACGTGTTCGCGTACGACACCACGACGAAGCAGACGCGACAACTCACCCAACACACCGACTTCGACGTGAAGTCGCTGCACGGCCAGGGCGACGCACTCGTCTACGAGCAGGGCGGCCGCGTTCACCTCTGGCTCATCGCTGCGAATCGCGAGCAGACGCTGAACATTCGCGCCGCCGCCGACCTGGCCGCGACGAAGCCGCGCGTGGTGAAGGCGGCGAAGTACATCCGCAGCTTCGCGCTCTCGCCCACGGGCGCCCGCGCGGCGTTCGAGGCGCGCGGCGAGATCATCACCGTGCCGGCGAAGAAGGGCGACCCGCGGAACGTCACGCAGACGCCCGGCGTGCACGAGCGCTCGCCGGCGTGGGCACCCGACGGCCAGCGGCTGGCGTGGTTCACCGACAAGTCCGGCGAGTACCAGCTCGCCATCAGCAAGCAGGACGGCCTCGAGCCCGCCGAACTATTTTCGCTCGGGACGGAAACATCGTTCTATCACGATCCCATCTGGTCACCGGATGGCGCGCGAATCGCTTACCACGATAAGCGACTCAATCTTTTCGTGTTCGACGTTGCCGCGAAGAAATCGACCAAGGTCGACACGGATACCTACGACCACCCGGAGCGCACGCTCGACCCCGCGTGGTCACCCGACGGCAAGTGGCTCGCATACACGAAGCGCCTGCCGAATCACCTGCGCGCCGTTTTCGTGCACGAAATTGCCAGCGGCCAGAATCAGCAGATCACCGATGAGATGAGCGACGCGATTTCCGCGACGTGGAGCCTCGACGGAAAATATCTCTACTTCGGCGCCAGCACGAATCTCGCGCTCAACATCGGCTGGCTCGACCTCAGCTCCTCGGAGCGACCGATCCGGCGGAGCCTTTATCTCGTCGTGCTCGACAAGAAGGAGCCCTCGCCCTTCGCGCCCGAGAGCGACGAGGAAAAGGCGGAAGACGAAAAGAGGAAGGACAAGAAGCCGGACGACGACGCGAAGCCCGGCCAGGATCCGAAGAAGCCGATCGCGAAAAGCGATGCAACGGCCGCCGACTCCGCCAGCGCGGACAAGTCCGCCAAGGTGGACGAACCCGAAAAATCCGACAAAGCCGAGAAAGCCGACGACACGACCAAGATCGCCGATACGAAGGCGAAGGCGAAGAAGAAGCCACTGCCGAAGGTGACGATTGATTTCGAAGACATTCAGCATCGCATCGTCGCGCTGCCCGTGCCGGAGGGCGATTATTCGAATCTGGCGGCTGCGGCGGACGGCAAGCTGTTCTATCGCGAGGCGAAGCCGGGTAAGGAGGGCGAATTCTCACTGCGGCGCTTCGATCACAAGGAGCGCAAGGCGGAGGAGTTCCTGCCGAACGTCGTCGACTATACGCTGAGCGCGAACGGCGAGAAGTTGCTCTATCACGCCAGCGGGGAGAACTACGCCATCGTCGAAACGAAATCGAAACCCAAGCCCGACGATGGCAAACTCGACCTCAAGAACTTCGAGGTTCGCGTCGAGCCGCGCGCGGAGTGGGCGCAGATGTTTCGCGAGTTCTGGCGGATCGAGCGCGATTATTTTTACGTCAAGAATCTCCACGGCGCCGACTGGAACGCCGTGCGCGCCCGTTACGAGCCCTGGCTCGCGCACGTCGGCCATCGCAACGACCTCAATTATCTCATCGCGGAAATGATGGGGGAGATGGTCGTCGGTCATAATTACGTGCGCGGCGGCGATCTGAACGACGACAGCAAGTCGAACGTGGGCCTGCTCGGCGCCGATGTCGCCCCGGACAACGGCCGCTACCGCATCACGCGCATCTTCAGCGGCCTCAACTGGAATCCCGATCTGCGCGCGCCGTTGACCCAGCCGGGCGTCGACGTGGCGGTCGGCGACTACGTGCTCGAGGTGAACGGACGCATCGTGACCACCGAGCACGAGTTCTACCGCGCCTTTCTCGGTACCGCGGATCGGCAGACGACGCTGCTCGTCAGCAAAACGACGAATCGCGCCGACGGACGCCGCGTGGTGGTCGTGCCGCTCGCGAGTGAGACCGCGCTGCGCAATCGCGCGTGGGTCGAGGGCAACGTCGAGACCGTGCGCAAGCTCTCCGACGGCAAGGTCGCGTACGTCTACCTGCCGAACACCGCCGAAGCCGGCTACAAATACTTCAACCGATATTATTTCGCGCAACTCGACCGGCAGGCCGTGGTGATCGACGAACGCTTCAACGGCGGCGGCGCTGCGGCCGACTACGTGGTCGATCTGCTCGACCGGCCGCTCCTGAGCTATTGGGCGACGCGTGAGGGCGAGCTGTTCACCACGCCCGCGGCGGCGATCTTCGGTCCGCGCGTGATGATCATCAACGAATACGCCGGCTCGGGCGGCGATGCGTTGCCGCAGTATTTCCGTCAGCGCAAACTCGGCCCGCTCGTGGGCAAGACGACCTGGGGCGGGCTCGTCGGCATTTACGATTACCCCGTGTTGATGGATGGCGGCACGGTCACGGCGCCCCGGCTCGGGGTGGTGAGTCCGGAGGGCAATTGGTACGTGGAAAACGTCGGCGTGGCACCGGACGTCGACGTGGACCTGACTCCCGCCGAGGTGATCGCCGGCCACGATCCGCAGCTCGAGCGCGCGGTGGCGGAGGCGTTGAAGCTGCTCGCCGCGCATCCGCCGAAGAAAGTCACGCGTCCCGCCGATCCCGTGCGCGTCAAGTGAGCGGCGGAGTCGCGAATTCCTCGTCGGCGCATCATCATCATCGCCGCGGCGTCGCGCTGATGCTCGCTTCGGCCGCGTGCTTCACCACGAACGTCCTGCTGATTCGCTCGCTCGGCCAATTCGAGACGGTGAGCGTCTGGCTGGTGAGCTGCGCGCGCTTCGTGGTGGGGATGGTCGTCGTGTACCTGTTGTATCGCCACGAGCTCCGCTTCACTCGCCTCTTCACGCACGGCAAGCTGATCTCCCGGGGCGTCGTTGGCGGCGGGACCGTCTTCGGATTCTACCTCACAGTGCTGCAACTCGGAGCGGGGCGCGCGACCTTCATCAACAACACCTACGTGATCTTCGGCGCGCTGCTCGCCGTGGCGATCCTCGGCGAGCGCCTGAGGCCGGCGCTGGCGATCGGCAGCGTGGCGTCCCTCGCCGGTCTCGCGCTGCTCACCAACGCGTTCGCGGGTCACGTGCGCCCCAGTGGTTACGATCTGATCGGGATCGTGACGGCCGTCGGCGCGGGGTACGTGGTCGTGACCATTCGTCAACTGCACGCCACCGAGCACACATCGACCATCTTCGCGGCGCAGTGCGTCTACGGCCTGCTCATCTGCGGCGCACCGGCCCTCCTTCATCTGCACCTTCCCTCCGTCATCCCCCTGCTCCTGATGATGCTCGCCGGTGTCTTCGCCGCGCTGGGCCAAATCGCGATGACGCATTCCTTCCGTGACCTGTCGGTCGCCGAGGGCTCCCTGCTCCAGATGCTGGTGCCGCTCGGCATCGCGGTGGGCGGCGTGGTCTTTTTCCACGAACGCTTCGCCCCGCACGAATTGATCGGCGCCAGTCTCATCCTGGCCGGTACCGTCTTCGCGATCGAATCGCCACCCTGGCGATCCGCGAAGCTCAATCCTTGAAGCGAACTCCGTGAAACACCTCCTCCTCTGGGACATCGACGGCACGCTGATTCTTTCGGGCGGCGCCGGCATGCGGGCGCTCGAAGCCGCGTTGCAGGACGCCTTCGCGATTGCCGGATCACTGGCCGACATCGAATTCGCCGGGCGCACCGACACCTGGATCATGCGCCAGGTGTTCCGCAAATTCACGCTCGCCCCGACGCCGGAAAATTTCGCGCGCTTCTTCGAAGCCTACGCCCGGCTGCTGCCCCGCGAGCTGGCCAACCCGCAGGCGCACGTGCTCCCCGGCGTCCGCGAAATTCTGCACGCCGTCGCGGCGCATGGCGGCATCGCGCAAGGCCTGCTCACCGGCAACATGCGGCGCGGCGCGCAGCTCAAGCTGGAGTACCACGGGCTCTGGGATTATTTCGCGTTCGGCGCGTTCGCGGACGACAGCGAGTTTCGCAACGAGCTCGGCCCGCATGCGGTGCGCCGCGCACTGGAGAAACACGGCATCAACTTCGCCGCGGATGACGTGTGGGTGATCGGCGACACGGCGCACGACATCGAGTGCGGGAAGAGCATCGGAGCGCGCACGCTGGCGGTCGCGACCGGGAGTGCGAGTCTCGAGCAATTGCGCGCGCATCAGCCCACGGCGGTGATGAAGGATCTCAGCGACACAAACGCCGTGTTGGCCCTGATCGAGAGTAGGTCAGGTCTTTGACCTGACCCGGCGAAACGATTCAATGAAACGTTCGTTCACCGATGAAATCGAAAGCACTGAAAGGTGGAGCGGCTTGACCTCAAGCCGCTGCAGGTGGATCGACCGACCGTCAGCGGCTTGGGGGCCGCTCCACCGCGACTGCATCGTTCCGTCGGTCGGAAATGCAGACCGGTCAGGTCGGAGACCTGACCTACTTGGTTCACCGCACGCGCTGCCGCGTCTCGATCGTGGTGACCGTGCCGTTCGGGCCGAACACGACGCCCATCTTTTCGTCGTCGTAATAACCGGGGCCCGTGCCGACGCCGATGCTGCCGAAGCTTCCGCCACGCGAGCCCCACGAGCCCATGCCGACGCCGAAGCCGAAATGCACGCGGGAGCGGTCCTCGCGATAACTCCACACTTGCGATGTCCCATCAGCCGTCGTGCGCGTCCACATCCGATCCGGTTCACCCAAGGCGACGCGCACCTGATCGGGCGTGAAGCCAACGTCGATTTGACCGACCACCACCTTGTCCTGCACCGCGGGCGGCCACGTGTTGAATGCGGCGCGGTTTTTCGCGATGCGCGAATCGACGGTCGTCGCGCAGCCGGCGAGCGCGAGACCCAAAACGGAAATAAGCAGAAGAATGCGTTTCGTTTTCATGGCAGGAAATTTGTTTGCTGATGCCTGCGCTGGTCTGAATAACGACACGCCGACCCGCGCCGGGTTTCCCTCTCATTTCTCGCCCAAGTCATCATGTCCCGCCTGTTTACCATCGCCATCGGTTCGGACCACGCCGGTTTCGCCTACAAGGAGGCAATCAAGGCCATGCTGCTCGAAGCCGGCCACACGGTGCGGGACTTCGGCACCTACTCGGACGCCTCGTGTGATTATCCGGATTTCATTCGACCGACGGCGCAGGCGGTGGCGCGCGGCGAGTTCGAACGGGGCATCGTGCTCGGCGGCTCCGGCAACGGCGAGGCGATCGTAGCGAACCGTATTCGCGGTGTGCGCTGCGGGCTGTGCTGGAACGAGCAGCTCGCCATCTGGAATCGCGCGCATAACGACGGCAACGTGCTCTCGATCGGGCAGCGCACGGTGAGCGAAGCCGAGGCGCTGACGATTGTGCGCACATGGCTGGCGACGGAGTTCGAGGGCGGGCGGCATATTCCGCGGATTCGAAAAATCGACGCGGAGTGACCATCGCCAGAGCGCTGTCTTGACCGTGGCTGCGAGCGCCAGCGAGCGGGGTCTGCTGAGCTCGCGTTCACCGGAATCCTCCGCTCGCTGGCGCTCGCAGCCACAAAAGACAAAGGCCCCAGCAGAGTAACCGTCTCGTTACCCGACGGGCGCTTGCGATCGGCGCGCGCACCCTTTCATTGCGGCTGACGTCTCGCCAGCAACGCAATGCCACATCGCTCCACGCCGCAGTTCACGTACCACCATGTGTTCGAAGCGGGGAGTTCGCCCTCGGCGCCACCGCTGCTGCTGCTGCACGGCACCGGTGGAAGCGAAAATGATCTGATTCGCGTGGGCCACGCGATTTCACCCGGCTCGGCGCTGCTTAGCCCGCGCGGTGATGTGAACGAAGGTGGAGCGCTGCGGTTCTTCGCCCGGCTCGCCGAGGGCGTCTTCGATCCGCAGGAAGTGACACGCCGCACGCGTGCGCTGGGCGACTTCGTGCTCGCCGCCACGAGCCATTACAAGATCGATCCGGCGCGCTTGATCGCAGTCGGGTTTTCCAACGGCGCCAACATCGCCGCGTCGCTCCTGCTCCTCCGCCCCGAGACGCTCGGCGGCGCGATTCTTTTTCGCCCCATGGTGGTGCTCGATCAACCCGCGGTCGTCGGCAGTCTCGCCGGCAAGCGCGCGCTGATCTGCAACGGCAGCACGGATCCGCTAGTTCCGCCCGATGACCCCGCCCGTCTCGCCGCGCTGCTCCGCGCCGGCAACGCGGAGGTCACCGTGCAATCGATCCCCGCGAGCCACGCGTTGACGCCGCAGGACGTGGCGGCGGCACAGGGGTGGCTGCGCAGCTGACGCTGCGCGCCAGCTCTGAGGCGTAAGCGATAAGCGATACGGTTTAAGGTGCAGGCCCACGGGTGTAACTGCTGAACGGTGAAGCGCGAATCGCGCCCACTCGCTTGATAGAACCGTCCGTCCCCTTATCCCTTAAACCTTATCGCTTATCGCTATCATGCACCTCACCTACTTCGGTCACTCGTGCTTCCTCCTCGAAACGTCCGCCGCGAAGATTCTCATCGATCCGTATTTTGGCGCCGAGACCGGGCCGCGCAGCCGGGTGGATGAGGTGAAGTGTGATTTCATTCTCGTCTCGCACGGACACGAGGATCACTCGGGCGATGCGCTGGCGGTCGCGAAGCGCTGCGACGTCACCATTGTGGCGAACTACGAGCTCGCCGAGTACTTCGGCGCGAAGGGCGCGAAGACGCACGGCATGAACCCGGGCGGCGGCCACAACTTCCCCTTCGGTCGCGTGAAGCTCACGATCGCGCATCACACCTCGAGCGTCGAGGCGGGGCTGCATCCGATTTATCTCGGCGTGCCGTGCGGCCTGATCGTTCAGGCCGACGGCAAGACGATCTATCACGCGGGCGACACGGGGCTGTTCCTCGACATGCAGCTCATTGGTCGCGTCGGTCTCGACGTCGCGATGATTCCGATCGGCGACAATTTCACGATGGGACCCGAGGACGCCGTTACCGCGCTCGGTTTCCTGAACCCGAAGCTCGCGATTCCGATCCACTACAACACCTGGCCCGTCATCGCGCAGGATGGAAACGCCTTCGCCGCCAACGCAGCCAAGGCGGGCCACACCGTGCGGGTGATGAAGAGCGGTGAGAAGCTGGAGGTGTGATTTTCCGGGACCGCCGGCCGCTGGCCGGCTCGCTCGTGATGCCGGCCAGCGGCCGGCGGTCCCAACATCGCCTAGTAACTTCCCTTCACCCCGAGCTGGAAATTCACGCCATACTCACCCTCGGCGGCGAATTTCACGTAGCGCGGGCTACCGAGCGCGTAGGAATAGTTCTGGTCGCGATTGTTGAAAACATTCCGGGCCGTCGCGTAGAAACTGTAGTGTTTCGTCAGGTGTAAATCCATCGAGAGATCGAGGCGCAGTCGCTCCGCCTGGTAGTTCCAGCCGTTCGCACCGATGTTGGCCGCCGCGATCGTGCCGACGCGTTTCTTGCCGACGAGCGTCCACTTCGCGATGAGGGAGAGCGGGCGGCGATAATAGTTGAAACCCCAGTTGATGAGCTTCGGCGTGAACCCGCGGAAGTCCGCCTCGGCCGGACCCTGGTTGCGCACGAGCGTCGAGTTCGCGAAGACGCGGAAATAGCGCGCGAAGTCCATCCGCGTGAACGTCGTCAGCGGCGTGTTCACGTTGAACTCCCATCCGTTGATGTGCGCGACGCCGTCGACGTTGCCCGGCGCGTTGATCTGGTAATCGACGAACTCCTCGCCGAGTCCGAGCGTTGCGAGAAACTCCGGCGTCGCCAAAAAATTCCGCGTCGCGAAGAAGTCCTTGATCTCCTTCCGGTAAAAACCCGCCGAGATTTCGCCGCCGTTCGCGGTGTAGTACTCGAGGCGCAAATCCATCGACTGTCCGGTCCACGGCTTCAGCGCCGGATTCTTCGTCGTGATGGTGCCGAGCGCGGAGCCGGTGGCGCTGCTGTCGGGATTGAAATCGATCTGGTTGACATTGGTCGCGCCGAGAATGTTGCCGAAGTCCGGCCGTCCCACGGTGCGCGCGAGACCGAGCCGGCCCACCACGTTTTCCGTGAAGTTGTAGCTCGTGTTGAGGCTCGGGTAGTAGCCCTGGTAGCGCTTCGTCAGCCGCGCGCCGAGCATCTTGTAGACGAGCGTGTCCTCGGCGATGCCGTTCGCGATGCCCTGGGCGGATGTGCCCGTGTCGGCGTAGATCAGGATGGGGCGCTTGTTGGCATCGAGGATCAGGTTGCCCGCGGCGTCGTGCCGGTACTTCGCGTTGTTGTCCTGCAACAGCGTCTTGCCGTCATCCGTCGTCCGCTCGAGCCGCACGCCCGCGAGAATCCGGAGGCGGTTGTGCAGCAGCGAGAGCTCGCCCATGAGAAACGCCGCGTCGATGCGCTCGGTGATCTGGTCGGCGTTCTGCGCGTAGGCGCGGATGTCGGTGCGCTTGTTCGTCGTCGTGTTGAAGTACTGCGGAAACTGCTCGTAGAGCTGCCAGGCGCGCCGGCCGCTCGGGAACTGCACCTGGGGCAAACCGCGCGGCTCGGGGAATGACAGCATCGCGACGTTGAGCAGGCTGAACGGCAGGCGCCCGAAGTCCTCATCGGCGTTGTTCGCCACGCCGTCGGGTCCGACGAACACCGGGTTGAACTGCGAGTTCACGCGCGAGCGATATTGCTCGACCGTCGAGAGGCCGCCCTTGATGGAGAAATTCAGGCGATCGGTGAAGAACTTCCTCCGCGCGTCCACCTTCGCGCTCCGCGCCGTGCCGTCGTTGTCGCGCGTGCCCGAGGCGCCATTGAGGAAGAACCGATAGCTGTTCAGGTTGAACGGATCGACGATCTGCCCCGCGGCGTTGCGCGCGGTGATCGTACCAGGGAGGTACTGGCTGTAACCGTCAAGGTTGACCGTGACGGTCTGGATGCGCCCCGCCGCCGTCTCGAACTGCCGGTGCGAGTTGGCGCGGTATGTTTGATCGGAGAAATTGTACCCGAGCGCGCCAGTCACGTCCCACTTCGCGCCGATATGGCGGTAGCTGAGTCGGAAGATATTATTTCGCACGCGCACATAGCGTGCGGTGTTGGCGACGGTGAAGGAGCCCGCGCCCGTCGCACCATGCGTGAAGTCGGAGCCCCAGGAGACGGGATTCGTGCCCGTGTTGATCGTGAAGTTGTGCTGCTCGTAATCCTGCACGAGCCAGTTGCCCGAGTAGGTGAACGAGAATGTGTCCGCCGGCGCCGCTTTCCAATCCACGCGCGTGCCGATCGCGTAGCGGTGCTCGTAGACCGGGAATACATTGTACGCCAGGGTCGAGAGGTATGGATTGTTCACCGTCGCGCGCACCGGCGCGTTCGCGGGCACGGCGGTGTTGAAGGTGCGGTTGATGCGGCGCGCCGAACCGAACTGATCGTTTTTCGTCGCATTGATCGAGAAGCCGAACGTCTTCGACACGGGATAGGTGTAGTTGAAGTCGAAGTCGGGCTGGTAGTGATACGTCTGCTTCTGATCGTCGCCGTCGCCGCCGCCGGACATGCGCCGGAAATTGAACTCGTGCGAGTTCTGGTTCACGTACGCCTTGAAGCGCAGCTCGGGCCGGCTCGCCTCGAACGCGGTGCGGCTCACCATGTTGATCGAGCCGCCGAGGCTCGACGCCGACATGTCGGGCGTCGGCACCTTGTAGATTTCAATCCGCGACGCGTTGCTGAGCGACAGCGCCTGGAGCAGCGTCGTGCGCGACGGACCAGCCGAGCCCGCGGAGTTCACGTCATCGCCGTCGAGGGCGATGTTCGTATAGTTCGCCGGCAACCCGCGCAGCCCAATCTGCACCGTGTTCATCTGGTCCGTGCCGATGTCGACGCCCGGCAGAAATTTCACGAATTCGCCAATGTTGTTTTGGATCACGTCACCGAGCGCGTCGGTGGAGAGCACGGTCTTGATATTGCCCGCGAAGCGCTGCTCGTTGATCGCGATGGTCGCGGCGTTCGTGTCCCGCGCCGTGTCGACCACGAAGCGATCGAGCTGCACGACGTTTTGATTCGGCATCGACGCGGCGCTGCCCGCCAGGACCGGGCTGAGCATGAAGTCCTGATGCGCGGTGTCACCCACGGCGAGCTTCACCGCGGCGCTCTGCGGGCCCATGCCGGTGAAGAAAACCTGCACGGTCACGTCGCCGGCCGGCAGTTGCGTGAACCGATACTCGCCGAACGCGTCGGTGAACGCCTCGCGGTTCGAGCCGGTGATGGACACGCGGGCATTCTCGAGCGCGGCGCCAGCGACGCTGTTCTGCACGCGGCCAGTGAGCGTGGCGGTCTGGGCGAACGCCTGGGTGGCGAACAGAACCGCAAGCAAGAGGAGCGCGCCGACGCGACGCGCGAGCAAACGAGAGGTACAGTGCATGGATTGGGTCACTCTGAGCTAGTCACTACGGCGCCGCGTCGCGATCGTTTTTTCGCCGTAGCGCAGGCGTCTCGCCTGCACGTGATCCGTCGGCAGGCGGGACACCCGCGCTACTTCGCCGCGCTGGTCGTGCGATGTCTGAGCGTGATTAAACTGAAACCCATCGCGACCACGCAGCTCACTCCCATCGTCACGAAGACCCAATTCCACCCGGCCGCATCGACGATGTGCCCGATGAGCCAGCCCGAGGGCGCCGCCCCGAGGAAGTAGCCAAACAACCCCGTGAAACCCGCCGCGGTCCCCGCCGCCTTCTTCGGCACGAGATCGAGCGCGTGCAGCCCAATCATCATGATCGGGCCGTAGATGAAAAATCCGACGGTGATGAGCGACGCGATGTCGAGCCAGAGGGGGCCGTGCCGATTCAACGCGTAGACGATCAGCCCGGCCAGCGTGAGCGCCATGAAGAGAATGGTCGCGGGGGCGCGACGCGCCTGGAAAAATCTGTCCGATACCCAGCCGCAGAGAATCGTGCCGGGAATGCCGGCGAGCTCGAAGGCGGTCCACGCGGCGCCCGATTCCTTGAAATTGAATCCCTTCGCAAGCTGCAGGTAGGTCGGAATCCAGTTCACCACGCCGTAGCGCACGAAGTAAACGAAGGCGTTCGCCAGCGCGATCGCCCAGAGGAATTTGTTGTTCAGCACGTGCGCGAAGAAAATCTCCCTGAAGGTGAACGTGCGCTCGTGGCTCGCCGAGTAGTCGGGCGGGTAATCGTTCTTGTAGTCCTCGACCGGCGGCAGCCCGCAGCTCTGCGGCGTGTCCCGCAGCGTCAGCGCGACGAAGATCGCAATCGTCGCGGCGATGGCCGCGTTGAACCAGAAGGTCGCGCCCCAATCGTGAAACCTCGCCACGGCCCAGGTCGCAAACGCCGCGATGGCCGCGCCGCCGACGTTGTGCGCGACGTTCCAAACCGAGACGATCGTGCCGCGCTCCTTCGTGCTCCACCAATGGACCATCGTTTTGCCGCACGGCGGCCAGCCCATGCCGTTGAACCAACCGTTGAGAAACTGCAGCCCGACGATCAGCGCGAGCGAGCTGTAGACGCCCGGCCAGACGCCGAAGATCAACGTGACCGCGCTCGTGAGCAGCAGGCCGATGGGCATGAACCAGCGCGGATTGCTGCGATCCGACACGGAGCCCATGATGAATTTCGAGATTCCATACGCCGTCTGCACCGCGCTCATCGCGAGGCCGAGGTTCGCCTTCGAGTATTCCGGATGCGCCTTGAGAATATCGGGCGTGGCGAGGGCCACGTTATTGCGCACCAGATAAAAGGCGGCATAGCCGACAAAGATTCCGCTGAACACCTGCCAGCGCAGGCGGCGGTAGTCGCGGTCGACTTCCCCCGCGGGACGCGGCGGCGCAGCGGCTGCGGGTTTCAAAATCGAGATCACAAATCAGCTACGTGGATGCGAGCGCCCGCGAGCGGACTCGTGCCGACCGCTCGCGGGCGCTCGCAGCCACGGAAAGAGATAGGGCTCACGCTTTCGCCTCCCCGTACCCATGCGCCTTCGCGGGCCACGCGAGGATGAACATGAACATCCCCAGCGCGCCGGTCACCAGCAGCGCGCCGAAGGCCACGCTCCAGCCGGCGGTGTCGACCAGTTTCCCCAAGCCCCAACCCGATGCGATCGTGCTCGCGTAACCGAAGAGTCCCGTGAACCCCGCGGCCGTGGCCGCCGCGCGCCGGGTGGCGAGATTCGCCGCCGTGATGCCGATGAGCGCCTGCGGCCCGTAGATGAAGAAACCCGACATCGCGAGAAAGGTCGTCGCCAGCGTCGTCGTCGTGCCAAATTTCCAGAAGAGAAACAGTCCGAGCGTCGCGCCGATCATGCAGAACACGCAGGTGCGCGCGCCACGACCGCCGAACACGCGATCGGTCAGCCAGCCGGCGATCAGCATGCCAACCACGCCGGAGACTTCGAAGATGCCGACGATGACCCCGCTCTTTCCGAGCGAGAAATGCTTCATCTCCTTCAACAACGTCGGGCCCCAATCGAGCACCGCGAAGCGCAGGATGTAGACGAAGAAATTCGCGAGCGAGATCCACCACATGTACGGGTTGCCGAAGACGTGCGTGCGGACGAACGCCTTGTATTCCGCCGTGTTCTTGTCCTCGCCGTGCTTGCCCGTGTCGCCCTCGACTTCGATTTCCGGCAGCCCGACCGACGACGGCGTGTCGCGCAGCGCGATGAACAGAATCACGCAGGCGCCCGTGCAGGCGATGGCCGGAGCGAAAAAGCACCAACGCCAGTGAAAGCGCTCCGCGATGAAACCGCACACCGTGACTGCGAGCGCGCCGCCGATCGAGTGCGAGGTGTTCCAAATCGACATCTTGGTCGCGAGCTCGCGCGGGTGAATCCAATGCGTGAGCAGCCGGCAGCACGCCGGAAATCCCATGCCCTGGACCCAGCCGTTGAGCATCCAGGCGATGCCAAAGAGCAGCACGGCGGAGCTCAGGCCGAAGAAAACATTGGCGCCGACCGAGAGCATGAGGCCGGCGACCATGAAGTACCGGCCGTTCACGCGATCGGCCCACATGCCGTTCACGAAACGTGACACGCCGTACAAGAGGCCGTGCAGCGTCAGCACGTAGAGGCCGAGGTCCGCCTTGGTGATGCCGAGATCGCTCTGGATGCCGGGCATCGCCAGGCTGAGGTTCTTGCGCACGAAGTAGAACGCCGCGTACCCGAACATCGTGCCGAAAATCGTCCGCCATTGCCAGTAGCGGAAACGACGCGCCGCCTCGGCCGAATCAACAGCGACAGCGGGAGCAGGGGCGGAGGAAATCATGAATTACGAATGAGGCGGTCGAGGTGGAGCGGCTTGACCCCAAGCCGCTGACGTTTGATCGACCGGCCTGCAGCGCGTTGAGGTCAACGCGCTCCACCGATTGGTTTCGGTCTTAGTCACAATTTCAACTGTTCGCGCAGCCAGCCCGCGCGGTTGGTGGTGATGGAATCGACGCCGAGACCGATCCAGCGGTTCGCGATCTGCGGCAGGTCGACGGTCCAGACGTGAAACACGAGGTGGGCCTCGTGGATCTTCTTCGCGCCGTCGAGCTCCAGCGGGTAATTCATGTTAAAGCTCAGGCCATTGAGGTGCGCGGCCCGACATTCGCTGATCAACTCGTCGAGCGTGAAGACTTTCTTTTTCGGGTCGGCCTTTTTCTTGGTCGCGGCCGGCGGAGCGTTGATCAGCCACAGGCATTGGAAGTCCGGCAGCGCCCGTTTGATGGCTTTCAACGGCTCGTAATCGAAATGGATAATGGCGATCTGCTGCGGCGTGATCTGCAACCGCTTCAACGTGGCCACGAGTCCGGGCACGATTTCCTCGCCGACTTTCACATGGATCACGATGCGCTTCCCCGGCGGAATGTGCGCCAGCATTTCGTCGAGCGTCGGGATCCGTTCGCCCGCGAACTGCGGTCCCTTCCAGCTTCCGGCGTCGAGCTGGCGCAATTCGGCCAGCGTGAAATCCTCAAATTTGCCCTCGCGACCCGTCGTCCGCTTCAGCGTGGGATCATGCATGCAGGCCAGCTGGCCATCCTTCGTCAGATGCACGTCGAGCTCGGCCGCATCCGCGTGATGCTTCCAGGCGAGCTCCTGCGAGACGAGGGTGTTTTCCGGCGCATCGTGGGAGGCGCCGCGATGCGCGACGATTTCGACGGCGGAGGCGGAAGCGCCGATCCATGCGATGAGGAAGGAAAGCAGCGGGAAACGCATGGGAACGGACAATGTGGAACTCAGGAAATCAGGAGAATCAACGGCTTTTCTCCGGAGTTCCTGACTTCCACGTTTGATCGAAGGTCGTGTCGGCTGGATTTTCCCGAGCTGGATTTGCCCACGAATGACACGCATCGGCACGAATGGCGGAGCAGGCAGGGCATTCGTTCCAATTCGTGATTCGTGGGCAATCGTCGGGGGCCGGACCTCGCTAGAACTTCTTCGACACTTCCATCGTGAACTGCCGGCCGCGTGGATTGGCCGCGCTCGTGCGGAAACCATACTGATCCGACGATTGGGGCGGATTGGTGTCGAACACGTTGTTCATGCCCAAGCGAACGCTCGTACCCTGCAGCCACGAACGCTCGGTCCGATCAAAGCGGTAACCGATCCAGGCGTTGTGCTGGATGTACGGATCGACGCGAAGGAGGTAGCGCGTGACGCCATTGTCGTTGAACGCGCGGATGTAGGAGGGTCCGCCCAGCGCGTTGTAGATCTGCTGCGTGGTCTCGGCTCCCGTGTCGACGAAGCTGTCGAAGTAGGTCGTGAACCAACCGGCCGACCACGCGCCGAGGCGCCACGAGAGCGTGCTGCTCGCGCGCCACTTCACGCGACCGTTGCGCTCGAGTTGATCAAGGACCGGCGCGCCAGGGCTGGTCTGGGAGCGACGCAGCACGTAATGCGTCGCCTCACCCCCAAGCGTGAACCGCCCCAGGCGCGTCTGCGGCGCGCGATACTGCACGCCGAACTCGTAGCCCTGGATATCGACGCCGGCGAGATTCACGTAGCTGTCGACCACGCTGACGAATTCACCGACCGGCGCACGAAGGGTGTTGTTGGTCGTCTGTCGCGCGTTGAAGGCGGCAAACGCGGCGCGATCCGCGGCCGTCACCGGCGCGCGGGTGACGGCGCTCGAACCCTTGTAGTTCGCCGAGCCCGAGCCGAGATCCACCTGATCGGCCGAAGTGCCGCCGGTGAGCGCGGCCTGCGTGGCGAGCTGGAGCAGGATCGCGTCCTCCGCGAGCGTCGCCGCGGCGCCGCGGTTTTGAATCACGGAGTTCTGGTTGATTTTGAAATAATCGAACGTGAGGGAGAGGCCCTTCGCCTTCGGCACCTCGATCACCACGCCGCCCGAGGTCGTCTGCGATTTCTCCGGCTTCAGATTCTCGTTGCCCTGGCGAAACGACGTGCGCTGCACGCTGCCGTCGTCGGGCAGGTTGGTCACGGTCGAGCGGTAGGTGTCGGACGCGGAGAACTGACGCTTCAGCGCCGCGACGTTCGTCTGCACGAGATTGGGCGCGCGGAACGAATCGGCGATCGAGCTGCGCACTTTCAGCCACCGGACGGGCTTCCACACGAGGCTGGCCTTCGGCTTCGTCGCCTGGCCGAAAATCGAGAAGTGCTCGTAACGGCCTGCGAGCGAAACTTCGAGCGACTCGAGCAGCGGCTTGCGGTTCTCATGCGTCACGAACGGCAGCGCGACCTCGGCATACGTCGCGAAGATCATCTGGTGCGCGCGAATCGGCACATTCGGGCTGAGCGCGAGGAAGTCGTTGTCGCCTTCGCGCAGCAGCGGGAACTGGGCACCGGAGCCCGGCGGATTCACGCCGACATACGCGGCGCGCGCATCGCGATAGCTCTCGTAGCGGACCTCCGCGCCGGTCGCGATCCCGACGTTGCCGCCGCCGAACGGCAGCTTCCAGACGCGACCGCTCGCCCGCGCATCCCACGTCGCGAGCTCCGTGCGGCCGAAACGATCCTCGTCGTCGTAGAGCGGATCGAGGACCGAGTCCGGGTTCTGGTAGAGTTTGTCGACGACGATCTGGTTGTTGAGAATCTTGAAGGTGACCGGAAACGGATTGAGCGCGGTCGCATCCGTGCGATTGAGCGCCGCGCGGAGGCGCGACTCGCGGATCTGGTAGTGCTCGAATTCGTGGGTCTGCGCGCCGGAGTACATGATGGCCGACTCCCAGTCCCAGGTCTCTCCGATTTTCCCCCGCAGGCCGACCATGCCGCGAAAGGAATAGCTGAACACCTCGGTGTTGCGCGGCTTGAAACCGCCGCCGGTGCTCTGGCCGGGCGAGATGCCGGTGAAGATCGAGACGTCGGCCGGCGTTCCGGTGAGGCGCGGCGTGCCGTCGGTGTTCGGACGGCCCTGCGGATCGTAGAAGCGCACGCCGAACGGATTGTAGGGATTCGCGGCGGGCAGGTAGACGCCCTGATCGTCGGTGTTCTTCGCGTTGACCGGCTCGCGGCCGTTGAACGTGTGGGCCGCGTAGAACATGACGTCGCCGAACAAGCTCACGCGATCCGTCAGCGGCCGATCCCCGAAGAGCCCGAACTGCCACCGGTCGGTGCGCGGGATGAGCGTCTTCCACTTGTTCCAGTTCGACTGCGTGCCGAAGTTCTGCGCATTGTCGATGTTCGACGACGGTCGCGTCTGGTTGAAGAAGATCGAGCCGTCAGGCTGCGGGTAGAGATAGAACATGCCGGTGGCGGACATCGTCGCCACGCCCGCGGGCGGCGTCGTGCTGGTGTTGATGCCGACGTTGTTCGCCGGCCGCGAGCCGACGAAGTCGAGGAAGTTCGGCTGGATGGCGCCGCGCTGCCACTCGCCCCACTGGTTCACGTTGTTGCGGTTGTTGAAATCGTTGTCGCGCGCCGCGAGCGTGCCGTCGGGCAGCCGGACCGGCAGACCGTTCCACGGCGCGGGCGCGCGGAGGCGCTGGTCGGCGTTCTTCGAATATGAGCGATCATGGGCCGCGAGCGCATCGCGGTGAAAATAATCGAGCGAAACCGAGAAGTGCGTCTTCCCGGTCCGAAACCCGTCAGCGAGCGTCGCCCCGACTTCATTGGCGCCGCCGTGCTGCGTCATGGAGCCGCGCAGCGTGAGCGTGCGGCCCTCGAACGTGCGCGAGACGTAATTGTTGATCACGCCTGCGGCGGCATCCGCGCCGTAGATGGCGGACGCGCCGTCGCGCAGAATCTCCACGCGCTCGACCATGGCGCGCGGCACGGCGTTGATGTTGACCGCGAGCGAAGGCACGCCGCCCTCAGCCATCGAGATCGGATGCGGCGCCATGCGACGACCATTCACCAGCGTGAGCGTGCTGCCGGAGCCGAGGCCGCGCAGATCCACCGAGGCGACGTCGCCGCGCGCGAGCTGCGGGCCATTGTTGATTTCGGTGATGCCGGAGATCTCGGCTGCGCCGAGCGTCTCGAACAGCTCCGCCATCGTCGCGGCGCCGCGTGCATCCAGATCGGATCTGTCCAGGACCGTGATCGGCAGCGCCGTCTCGGCGTCGACGCGCCGGATGTTGGAGCCGGTCACGGTGAAGGCCTCGAGCTGCACCGGCTGGTCGGAGGTGCCAGGGGCTGGTCCGGCCGGTGGGTTGACGGTCTGCGCCGACGCCGCGGCGACGAAGGCAAGCGCGGCGAAAACGCCGGCAGGGTTAGGGATTCGCATGGTTGGAGGAGAGCCCGCCGATTTGCGCGGGAGGTGGCGAGTAGAAACTTTATTCGAATAAATATTTTGCTTCGCCAGCCGCCCCGCGGCACACGTTCGTCACGCCCCATGCCCAAGAAGGCCGAATACTCCGACGACGTGCTGCGCATGGCGGCGTCGCTTTATTACGTCGATGGGCTGGGCCAGACCGAGGTCGCCAACCTGGTGCGCGTCTCCCAGACGAAGATCTCACGGCTGCTCGCCGCCGCCCTCGAGCGCGGCATCGTGCGCATCACGGTGGAAAACTACGAGCCGCGGGTGAAGCCGCTCGAGGACCAGCTCCGCGCGAAATTCCATCTGAAGTCCGCCGCGGTCATCAAGACGGCGCAGAACGCCACGCGCGAGGCGGCGCGGCAGACGGTCGGTCATTTCGGCGCGCCCTTCGTGGCGGGGTTGCTGCCGGCGAGCGGCGTCGTGGCGCTCGGCGGAGGCCGCAGCGTGGCCGATGTCGTGCATCGGTTCCGGCGGACCGACAGCCGCCGGCTCACCGTGGTGCAGGCGATGGGCAGCATCGATTCCAACATCTCCACGGTCGATGCGCTGGAGCTGGGCCGGGCGCTGGTGAATCTCTGGGGCGGCGAATTTCTCACGCTGAGCACCCCCGCCTTCGTGCCGGACAAGAAAACGCGCGACACCTTCCTCGCGTCGGATCAAATCCGCACGGTCTGGCAGCGGCTGCGCCAGGCCCAGGCCGCGCTGGTCGGGGTCGGTCCGCTCGACATGTCGGTCTACATCGACCGCGGCGTGCTGGCAGCAGCGGACATCGCACAACTGCGCGCCGCCGGAGCGGTGGGCGAGATTTGCGGACGCTTCTTCGATGCGAAGGGCAACGAATGCAATTCCCCATGGCGGAATCGCGCGATCAGCATCGAGCTCGCGCAACTGCGCAAGATTCCCGAGGTGATCGGCATCGCGGCCGGGCCGGAGCGCGCGCCGGCGGTCGCGGCGGCGCTGCGCGGCGGCTTGTTGAAATCGTTGCTGATCGATGAAGGCGGCGCGCAGGCCCTGCTGGCGGCCAAGGGAAAGTGAAGGTGAAAGTGAGAGTGAAAGTGGGAACGGAACCCACCCACTTTCACCTTCACTTTCACTCTCACTCTCCGCACCTTCCGCGCCAAAGGCCATGGCATCTCCCCCTCCTCCCGCGATTCTGACGCAGCGCAACGTGCGTCCGGACGAGTTCGATACGGCGCCCGGCGAAACGCTGTTTCGCCTCTATGCCTGGATGCACCTCGCGCGGATCGCGGACAACCGGATCCTGGAGCTGTTTCGTCAGGGGTTGATTCGCGGCACGGTCACCGGCGGCCAGGGCAACGAAGGGCTCACCATTCCCCTCGCCCTGCTCGCCGACAAGCAGAACGACGTCGTCTCGTTCACCCATCGCGACTCCTGCGGCCATCTCATCTGGGGCAGCGATCTCGTCGAGCACCTGAACCAATATTTCGCCAACGCCGGCAGTCCGACCAAGGCGCGCGAGGGCAACATCCACCACGGCGATCCGAAGAACCGCTCGCTCCCGATGATCAGCCACCTCGGCGCGATGCTCTCGAACGTCGCGGGCGTGACTGATTCGCAGCGCCGCTTCGGCCGGCCGGCGGTGGGCTTCGCGTTTTTCGGCGACGGCGGGTCGAGCACGGGCGACGTGCACGAGACGATGAACCTCGCGTCGCTGCTTTCGATCCCGGTGATCTTCGTGATCCAGAACAACGCCTACGCGTACTCCACGCCGACGGCGGAGCAATTTTGCGCAGGCACCGCGCTGTGGAAGCGCGCCGCCGGGTACGAGATGGAAGGCTTCGCGCTCGATTGCACGACCGACATCCCGAACGTGGTGCGCAAGCTCGGCGCCGCGATTGAAAAAGTGCGCCGCACCTCGCGGCCGATGCTGATTGAGGCGCAGGTGCTGCGATTGCGCGGTCATGCCGCCTATGATACGTGCGATTACCTGCGGCCGGGCGAGAGCGAGGGCTTCTTCGCGCGCGATCCGCTGCCACGCGTGCGCGCGGACGTGGTCGCCGCGGTGGGCGCCGCGCGGGTCGAAGCACTCGAGGCCGAGCTCAACGCCTACCTGGAAGCGTGCGTGAAACGGTCCCTCCCGACGCCACGGCCGACGGCGGACGGCATGGAGGCGGACGTGTTCGCGCCCAGCGCGCCGCTCGCGTGGAGGCCGGAGCTTACCGGCGGGGCCGCGCCTCAGCAGCTGAACATCGCGCAGGCCCTCAACGCCGCACTCCGGAAGATTCTCACCGAGCGTCCCGAGGCAATCGTGCTCGGGCAGGACATCGCGACGTACGGCGGCGCATTCAAGGTGACGGAGAATCTGTTCAAGGAGTTCGGCCGGACGCGCGTGCTCAACACGCCGCTCGCCGAGAGCGCCTGCACGGGCTACGCGATTGGCCTGGCGCTGAACGGCCATCGTCCCATCGAGGAATTTCAGTTCGCCGATTTTGCGACCGAAGCGACCACACAGATCACGCTCAACGCGGCCACGATGCACTTCCGCTCCGGCGCGGCGTGCCCGCTCGTGCTGCGTTTGCCCTGTGGCGGCGGACTGACGTTTGGGTCGTTTCACTCGCAGGAGCTCGAGTCGCTCTTCCTCTCGATGCCGGGAATCAAGGGGCTCTACCCGAGCACGCCCCAGGATGCCTTCAACGCGCTGCTCGCCGCCTACGAGGACAACAACCCGGTGATCGTCTTCGAGCACAAGGCGCTCTATCGCCGCGGCCGCTCGAGCGTCGCGTGGGATCCGCATTACCGCGACGTGTGGCAGCCGCGCAAGCTGCGCGATGGCGATTTCGCGACGTGGGTGACGTACGGCGAAATGGTCCACCTCGCCGAGGAGGCGTGCGACTATCTCGCGGGCGAATACGAGCACTCGTTCGATCTCTACGACCTGAGGGCGCTCGCACCACTGCGGCTCGACGCGATTCAGGCCTCACTCGCGCGCACGGGCAGGCTGATCGTGTTGCACGAGGGGCGCCGCACGCATGGCTTCGGGGCGGAGTTGATCGCGCGTTTGACGGAGGAGAATTTCGCCGCGCTCAAGGCCGCACCGCTGCGCATCGCGTCGCTCGACCTGCCGGTGCCGTTCGCGCCCGAGCTCGAACATGAATTCCGGCCGACGAAGGAAAAGGTCATTGATCGAATCGCGGCGTGGATGGGCTGAGCCGCGCGCGCGCAATAGCCGATAGCCAATAGCCGATAGCCGACAGCCGACAGCCGACAGGCAGTAGACAATTCCCTGAAGCCGAAAGCCAATGGCCAATAGCCGAAGAAAAAACCGGAAGCCGTCCGGCAAATCGCGCAAAGCGCCCGCCTCGGCTATTGGCTATCGGCCATCGGCTATCGCGCCCAGCCGCTGGGCGCAGCTGCGGCTCTTCGCGATGGACGTCGATGGCGTGCTCACCGATGGCACGGTTGAGATTTGCTCCGACGGCACCGAGGCGAAGTCGTTCTCGATTCTCGATGGCCACGGCCTGCGCAAGCTCGCGCGCGCGGGCGTGACGACCGCGTGGATCAGCGGACGAAAATCCGGCGCGACGGCGCTGCGGGCGCAGGAGCTCGCGATCCCGCACGTCGTGCAGGGGCGCACCGACAAAATCATGGCGCTGCAACAGCTCGCCGCGCAGCTCGGCGTCACGGCCGAGCAATGCGCGTACATGGGCGACGACGATATCGACGCGCCCGCGATGGCGTGGGCCGGCATCGGCATCGCGCCCGGTGACGGGATGCCGTCCGCCATCGCAGCGGCGGATTATGTGACGAAACGCGCCGCCGGAGTCGGCGCCGTGCGCGAAATCTGTGAACTCATCCTGGCGGCGCGGGTCGCAGCCAATCGATGAAGGCGCCTGCGGTAGGTCAGGTCTCTGACCTGACCCCAAATGATCAGCGGACCCGGTTGGGGCGGCTCAAAGACCCGCCCACCTTCAGGCGTGCGATGCTCGGCGCGGTTTGCCTGTGGTGCGCGGCCGCGCGCGCGCAGGCGCCCGCACCCTCGGCACCCGCCCCGGCCGTGAACTGGGTGCTGCCGATCTTCACCGACAAGGAAGGCTACCGCTCGATGACGCTGCGCGGCTCCGAGGTGCGACCAACGGGCAAGAACATCGCCGTGACGGATCTCAACATCACGATCTTTTCCGGCGACGAAAAGGCGCACGTCGACACGATCCTGCTCAGCCCGGAGGCAATGTTTTTCCCCAAGGAAACCCGCGCGAGCGGCGACAAGGCGGTGCGGGTGATTCGCGACGACGTGGAGGTGACGGGTGTGGGTTGGACCTACGACCACGCGACGAAAAAAGTTTCGCTCCAACACAACGTCCGCGTCACGTTCACCGCTCAATTGAACGACATCCTCAAATGATCCGCGCGCTCGCCTGCCTGTCCGTGATCGCGCTCGGCGTGCGATCGTTTGCGGCCGAAACGGTGCTCGCGCCCGTCACCACGCCGCTCGCCACGCCCACGACGCCGCCCGTGCCGACCGTGATCGAAAGCGACAACGCCGAGTCGATCAGCACGGAGAAGGAGAGCATCTTCACCTTTCGCGGCAACGTCACCGTGACCGCCACGAACCTGAAGATGACGTGCAACGAGCTCGTCGTCATCGCGCTTCGCACCGGCGATGCGGCCGCCACCCTCGGCAAGCAGGAGAAATTCAAGTCGCTGATCGCGACCGGCAACGTGCACATCGTGCAAAACGATCGCGAGGCGCTCTGCGGCCGCGCCGCCGTCTATCCGGGCGACGACAAAGTGGAGCTGACGGAAAGCCCGATCGTGCGCAGCACGAAGGAAGGCTGGGAGCAGACGGGTCCGAAGATGGTGCTCTACCGCGGCGAACGCCGGGCCGTGGTCGAGAGGACGCCGCAGGAGCGCCCGCGCCTCACGCTCCCGCCGATGAAGGATCTCGGTTACGAAAAGCAGAAGCCGAAGGAAAAAGGGAAGGACGGCGAACATCCGCCGACGCCGAAATCCGACGAGGCGCCGCCGCCCGCCGCCCTCACGGTGCCCGGCATTACGCCGCAGCCGAAATGAGCACGGCGACGCCCGTTTCGGAAATTCGCACGGAAGGGCTGGCCAAGACCTACGGGGCGCGCGCGGTGGTCGATGGCGTGAACCTGACCTTTCGCGCGGGCGAAGTCGTCGGGTTGCTCGGTCCCAACGGCGCGGGCAAGACGACGACGTTCTACATGGTGGTCGGCCTCGTGCCCGCGACGGCAGGCTGCGTGCGACTCGACGGCGACGACATCACCAAGCTCCGCATGCACCAGCGCGCGCGCCGCGGCATCGGTTACCTGCCGCAGGAAGCCTCCGTTTTCCGCAAGCTGACCGTCGCCGAAAACATCCTCGCGATCGTCGAGGCGGCGGGCGTCCCGCGCCGCGAACGCGCCGCGCGCGTACAGACTCATCTCGACGAGCTGCACCTCGGCCACGTGGCGAAACAGAAAGCCTACACCCTTTCCGGCGGCGAGCGCCGCCGCCTCGAGATCGCGCGCGCGCTGGTGACGCAGCCGAAGTTTCTCCTGATGGACGAGCCCTTCGCCGCCATCGATCCCATTTCCGTCGCCGAAGTGCAGAAGATGATCCTGCAGCTCAAGTCGCGCGGCATCGGCGTGGTCGTGACCGATCACAACGTGCGCGAAACCCTCCGCATCGTTGATCGCGCGTACCTCATTCACCAAGGCAAGGTACTCACCGAAGGCACCGGCGAGTTCCTGATTCGCGACGAGCAGGCGCGGAAGTTTTACCTGGGGGAGAGTTTCAATATGTGAGGGCGAGCGATAGGCGGTAAGCTTTAGGCTTTAAGCTTTAGGCTTCAATCCGCCAAGCTCGCCTCCCAGCCTAGGGTCATAGCTGCGCCAACGGCTAACCGCTCGAAGCTTATCGCCTACCAGCCTATCGCTTACCGCCTCCCGCCTGATGCAAAAAGCCATCCACGGTTTCACCGTCGCGCACTTTCTCGATACGTATCGCGAGAAACTGAAGATGGAGCTCGTCGTCGGCGAAGCCGGCCTGCACCGCCTGATCCACGAGGGAACCATCAACCGGCCGGCGCTGGCCCTGACGGGGTTCTTCAAATATTTCGCGAACAAACGCGTGCAGGTTCTCGGCGCCGCCGAGATGACGTACCTGAAGACGCTCCCGCAGCGCCGGCAGATCGAGATTATGGAGAAGATGGTGAAGCGGGGAATTCCCTGCATCGTCCTCACGCGCAACTATCATCCCACGCATCCGATGCTGGCCGTCGCCGAGGAGATGAAGCTGCCGATCCTCCGCACGCCGATGATCACCATGAACTGGATCAACCTGGCGACGCTGGCGATCGACAACGAGTTTGCGCCGCAAGGCACCGAGCACGCCACCACCCTCGACATCAAGGGCGTGGGCGTGATGCTGCGCGGCGACTCCGGCGTCGGCAAAAGCGAGTGCGCCCTGGCGCTGATCGAGCGCGGCCACTCGCTCGTGGCGGACGATCTCACCGTGCTGAAGCTGCTCGACGAGCGCGAGCTGATGGCTTCGAGCCGGCCGCTCAACCGCGGGTACATGGAATGTCGCGGCATCGGCATCATCAATGTGGCGGAAATGTTCGGCGTGAAGTGCGTGCGGATGGAAAAGCGCATCGACATGGTGATTTCGCTGAAGGAGTGGACGCCCGAGGTGGTCGAGGAACGCACGGGCCTGGAGGAGAATTTCTACGAAGTGCTCGGCATGAAGATGCCGCACATGGAGCTCTACGTGCGCCCGGGCCGCGACATCGCGCGCCTGGTGGAGGTCGCCGCGCTGACGCACGCGCTGAAGAAGATGGGCCACGATCCGGCGCGCGATTTCAACGACCGGCTGATCGCCTTCATGACTGAGCAGGCGAAGGAGCCGCCGGTGACGAGGATCAAGCCGGTGGATCGGGAGGAGACCTCTTCGGAGAAGTAGCCGATCGGTAATCAGTAATCAGTGGTCAGTGGTCAGTGGTCAGTGGTCAGTGGTCGCTCTGATTACTGGGTCGCACTGATCACTGATTACTGATTGCTCCTGCGCATCACTCACTCATGTCGACCTCACCACAACGTCCCGATGGCCGCCGGCCCGACCAACTTCGCGAAATCAAATTCGAGGCCAACATCGCCCCGTACGCGACCGGCTCGGTGCTCGTCTCCTTCGGCCTCACCCGTGTGATCTGCGCGGCGACGATCGAGCCGAACGTGCCGACGTGGATGAAGCAGCAGAAGGTGCCGGGCGGCTGGCTGACGGCGGAGTATTCGATGCTCCCCTACTCCACCCTCGACCGGAAACAGCGGGACATCTCCCGCGGCAAAATCGACGGCCGCACGGTCGAGATCCAGCGCTTGATCGGCCGTTCGCTGCGCGCCGTCATCGATCTGCTCAAGCTCGGTCAAAACACGCTGTGGCTCGATTGCGATGTCCTGCAGGCCGACGGCGGCACGCGCACCGCGTCGATCACGGGGGCGTACGTCGCGGCGCGGCTCGCGGTGCAGAAGCTGCTTGATGCGAAGAAAATTCCGGAGAATCCGCTGCTCGACTCCGTCGCGGCGGTGAGCGTCGGCGTATTCAACGACCGGGAGCTGCTCGATCTCGCCTACGTCGAAGACAAGGACGCCGCGGTCGACTTCAACATCGTGATGACCGGCCGCGGCCAGTTCGTCGAAGTGCAGGGCTCAGGCGAGGAGGCGACCTTCTCGCAGCAGCAGCTCGACAGCCTGCTCGCGCTTTCGCAGAAAGGCCTGAAGGAGCTCGCCGCACTGCAGTCGGCGTTTCTCGCGAAGCAGTTGTTGTAGCCGGTAACGAGCCGAACGAGCGCTTTGGCAGTGCCCAGGATGTACTGCGGTTCCGTCTGGGCTTCGGCGCTTGAAAAGCGCCGCTCCGCTACGCCTTTTTCTCCGCCTCTGCCTTGAGCGGCCCGTAGTTCCCGCTCTCGGCGGCGCGCACGAAGGCCTCCGTCACCGTCTTCAACTCCTCCCAGCGGCGGCGGATCACCTTCGCCTCGTCCTTCGTGATCGCATTGTCCGCCGAAGCGGTCGCGATCGTCGCCAGCATGTCCGCGAACTCCTGCACGATGTCGTTCGTCGCCGGAATCACGTTCGTCGTGTGCGGCAGATTCTGCGGGTTGCGAATATAGAAGCCATTCGCCTGCTCGCACACCCACTGGGCGATCTGGGTGTTGCCCGTGATGCGAAGGAGCTGGCCGACGCGATCGAGCGGGCTGCTGGCGCCGCTGCCCGTGTCGTCCTCCGGTGGCTCGGCCCATTTATAGATCAGCGAGAGAGACAGATTCATGTCGCCGGCGATCTGTTTCGCGCTGGTTTTCTTCAACACCTCTCTCATCACCTCGTGGGCGTGCATGGCGGGCCAGCGTGCCGGTGCAGTGGGGAAACGCAATCTCGAGAAGTAGGTCAGGTCTTCGACCTGACCCGGATGGGTCGAAGGGTCAGGTCAAAGAACCTGACCTACTCGGAGCGCTTTTTGGCGTGCCTAACCCGCCCCGGCTCTGACTTACTCGCCGTCCTTTTCCTTTCGCGAATGAACATCCACGAGTATCAGGCCAAGGCGCTTTTTGAAAAATACGGCGTGCCCGTCCCCAAGGGCGCGGCGGCGACGACGCCCGAGGAGTTCGTCAACGCCCTGACGCAATTGCCCGACGGTCCCACCATGGTGAAGTCGCAGATCCACGCCGGGGGCCGCGGCAAGGGAACGTTTACCGACGGCTTCAAGGGCGGCGTGAAATTCTGCAAGACCAAGCAGGAGGCGAAGGAGATCGCGGGCAAGATGCTCGGCAACACGCTCGTCACCCTTCAGACCGGCCCCGCCGGGCGCAAGGTGCAGACCGTCTACTTCACGGTCGCGAGCGACATCAAAAAGGAATACTACCTCGCCATCCTCCTCGACCGCGCGACGTCGCGACCCGTCATCGTTGCCTCCACCGAGGGTGGCGTGGAGATTGAGAAAGTCGCGCACGACACGCCGGAGAAAATCCACAAGGTCTTCGTCGATCCCGCGTATGGCCTGGCGGACTTCCAGGTGCGCGAGTTGATCTTCAAGCTCGGGTTCAATGGGGCCGAGGCGAAGAACGCGGGGAAACTGATCCGCGCGCTCTATTCGATGTTCTGGGAAACCGATGCCGCGATGGTCGAGGTGAACCCGCTCATCACCACGCCGAAGGACGAAGTGCTGGCACTGGACGCGAAAGTGTCCTTCGACGACAACGCGCTCTTCCGTCACCCGGAGATCGTCGCGCTGCGCGACCTGAACGAGGAGGACCCGAAGGAAATCGAGGCCTCGAAGCACTCGCTCAGCTACATCGCGCTCGACGGCAACATCGCCTGCCTGGTCAACGGCGCGGGCCTCGCGATGAGCACGATGGACATCATCAAGCATTTCGGCGGCAACCCGGCCAACTTCCTCGACGTCGGCGGCGGCGCCTCGAAGGACCAGGTGGTGGCCGCCTTCAAGATCATCCTCGGTGATCCGAACGTGAAGGGAATCTTCGTGAACATTTTCGGCGGGATCATGGATTGCAACGTCATCGCGCAGGGCATCGTCGAAGCGGTGAAGGAAGTCGGCCTGAAGCTCCCGCTGGTCGTGCGTCTCGAGGGCAACAACGTCGCCGCCGGCAAGGCCACCCTCAACGCGTCCGGCCTGAAACTCGTTTCCGGCGACACAATGGCGGACGCGGCACAGAAAATCGTGAAGCTCGTGGCCGCATAAGGATTCTCACAGGAGGAAACGGAGAGGACTGAGAGTTCAAACCCTCGTCTCCGTTTCCTCCGTTCCCTCCTGTAAAATCAAAACCTCCAGCCGCACCATGCCCGTCCAAATCAAAGAAATCGCCTTCGTCTTCCATCCGATCACCGACGTCGCGCGCGCGCGGGCGTTCTACCAGGACCAGCTCGGACTGAAGGTCGGCCTCCAGGTCGAGTTCGCGCCCGGCCAGTGGTGGATTGAATACGACATCGCGGGCCAGGCGCTCGCCGTCTCGAACGCGATGCCTGGCGCGAAAGCCGACAGCCTCACGCTCGAGGTCGTGAGCCTCGATGAGGCGATGGCCTCGTTGAAAAAAGCCGGCGTCGCGGTCGGCGACGTGATGGAGTTTCCACCGTGTCGCATGTGTCGCGTGAAGGATCCTGACGGCAACGGAATCGGACTGCATCAACGCAAAGCCAAATCCTGACGATTTTTCCTGACCTCTGACTGTTGACCTCTGACCTCTGCCTCCATGGCCATCCTCATCACTCCCGACACCAAGATCCTGATCCAGGGCATCACTGGCGAATTTGGCGCGCGACACACCAAGCTGTCGCTCGACTACGGCACGAAGGTCGTGGCCGGAGTCACGCCGGGCAAGGGCGGCCAGTTCTTCGAACACGCGGGCCACAAGGTGCCGATCTTCAACTCGGTCGCGGACGCGGCGAAGGCGACGGGCGCGACCGTCTCGGCGATCTTCGTGCCTCCGCCGTTCGCCGCCGACGCGATCCTCGAGGGCGTCGATGCCAATCTCGATCTCGCCGTGGCAATCACCGAGGGAATTCCCGTGCGCGACATGGTGCGCGTGAAGCGCGCGATGCTCGGCAAGCGCACGCGCCTCGTCGGGCCGAATTGCCCCGGGCTCGTCACGCCGGGCACTGGCGAAGGCTCGAAAGGCGGCTGCCGCATCGGCATCGCGCCGGGCTACATTCACAAGAAGGGCCACGTGGGCGTCGTGTCGCGCTCCGGCACGCTGACGTACGAGGCGGTGTTTCAACTCACGACGAAGAACATCGGCCAGACGACGTGCGTCGGCATCGGCGGCGATCCGGTCAACGGCACGTCGCACCTCGACGTCATCAAGATGTTCAACGATGACCCCGAGACGCACGGCATGATCATGATCGGCGAGATCGGCGGCAACGCCGAGGTCGAGGCCGCGCGCTGGATCAAGGCGAACTGCCAGAAGCCGGTTGCCGGTTTCATCGCCGGCTCCACCGCTCCCGCCGGCCGTCGCATGGGTCACGCCGGCGCGATCGTCGGCGGCGCGGAGGACACGGCGGCCGCGAAGATCGCCGTGTTCAAGGAATGCGGGATCGAAGTCGCGGCGACCCCCAGCGACATGGCGGACGCGCTCATGCGCGCGGCGAAGGCCAAGGGCGTGACGTTGAAGTGAGGCCGATCGCAAACCCCGACGCTGTTGCGGGAAAATTACGAAGATCGGCTAGACGATGCCGAACCGACGCGTTATCTTTTGCCCATGAAGGCAAAGATTCGCGAGCTGCTTCACGCGCGTCCCTTTAGTCCATTCATTATTCGGATGGCGGACGGTCGCGAATACCGCATCGACCATCCGGATTTCGTTCTCGCTGCAGGCACTGATGTCCCCCGAGTGACGATCGAAGACCCGGACGGCTCGCAGCATTCTCTCTCCGCCCTTTTGATTACCAACATCGAGAAAGTGCCATCCAAGGCCGCGTGACGGATACATCGGTGAACTGACGCCATGAGGACCGGTCGATCCACACGGTGATCCGAAAACTCAAAACCGGCGGCTATCGCTTGTACTCGCGGAAGAAAAACCCGAAGACCGGCCGGCGCCGCAATCTCGGCACGTTCAAGAGCCTCGGCGCGGCGCAGAAGCACGAGCGCGCCGTGCAGTATTTCAAGCGACATTGACGTCGTAGCACGGGCAGCCTGCCCGTGCTCCACCGCGATCTGCAGCGAACGCGTTCCCGATCCGCGCGGTCAGGTTGGCCGCGCTACACGCCCGCAAACGCCGGCCCCGCCCCACCCCAGCGCGTCCGTCGGCCTGCGTGCAGACTTTTCTGCAGGAACGCCCGTGCCGCCACGATCGCGGACTCCACGGAATCGCCGAGTGCCAGGCGAGTGGCGATCGCTGAAGCGAGGACGCAGCCCGTGCCGTGCGTATTGCGCGTACGAACGCGCACGGAGCTGAACCACCGCACACGAGCTTCGCGCGTCACGAGACAATCGCGACACGTTCCACCCGGCGCGTGGCCGCCTTTCACCAGCACGGCGCAACCGCACTCGGCGGCGAGCGCGTGCGCCGCGGCTTCGGCTTCGCCAAAACTTGTCACGCGCCGGCCGGTAAGCGACGCCGCTTCGGGCCAGTTCGGAGTCACGAGCGTCGCCCGCGGCAAAAGCTCTTCGCGCAACACGCGCACACCCGACGCCGGCAGAAAGCGCGTGCCACTCGTCGCGCCCATGACTGGATCGACCACGAGCGGAATGCGCGGATAGCCGTGCAACGCGCGCGCCACCGCGCGCACCGCGGCCGCGCCGGGCAGCAGGCCCGTTTTCACTGCTGCAACGGGGAGGTCGTCGAGTACCGCGCGAATTTGCTGCGTGATCAGCGTCGGTGAAACCGCGCGCCATGCCATGACGCCGCGCGTGTTCTGCGCCGTCACGGCCGTGATCGCCATGCAGGCATAGCCGCCCAGCGCGTGAATGATCCGTGCGTCTGCCTGCACGCCGGCGCCGGCGCCGCTGTCGGATCCCGCGATGGTGAGAACGCCGCGCGGCGGCTTCATGGCGCGGACCGCCGCTCTGCGAGGGCGAACCACGCGTGGATGCCACCGCGCAGGCTGGTCACATCGCGAAAGCCGTGGCGTTCGCGCAGCAGCTCCGCCGCCCGCAGGCTGCGCACACCGGCGGCACAATACACGACGGTTGGCGCTGCCGGATCGAGCGCGCGCAGATCGCCGCGATCGAACTCGAGCTCGCTCAGTGGCACGAGCACATCCGGCTCGATCGCGCCGAGTCGGCGCTCCCAGCGTTCGCGCACGTCGATGACTTGCGGCGGTTGGCCGTTCGCGAGCGTCGCGTGAAATTCCTCCACGCCGATCTCCGCCCCAAATCCGCCGCTCGCTGGCGTCACGACGCAGGTCTCGCCATAGCCTTCGGGGGGCAGCTCGGTGATTTGCCGGCTCCGGGGATCCGCCGCGATGCGCACCGCTCGCACGGACATCGTGAGCGCATCCCACAGCATCAGTTGCCCGCTCAACGGCTCGCCGATCCCGGTGAGCAATTTGATCGTTTCCGTCGCCTGCACGGTGCCGATCAAGCCCGGCAACACGCCGAGCACGCCGGCGTCGGCGCAGTTAGGCACGGTGTTCGCCTCGGGCGGCTCCGGGAAAAGGCACCGGTACGTCGGGCCGCCGCGCCAGTTGAAGACGCTCGCCTGCCCTTCGAACTGGTGAATCGCACCGTACACGAGCGGGCGATCGACGAGCACGCAGGCATCGTTCACGAGGTAGCGCGTGGCGAAGTTGTCGGATCCGTCGAGGACAACATCGACGCGCGCGACGAGATCGAGGGCATTGGCCCGCGCGAAACGCACCGCATGCGGGACGATCTCGAGAAACGGGTTCAACGCGTGCAGCCGCCGCGCCGCCGCCTCGACCTTGAGCGCGCCGGCATCGGCCGAGGTGTAGAGGACCTGGCGCTGAAGGTTCGACACGTCCACGCAATCGGCATCGACGATTTCGATCCGGCCCACGCCGGCCGCGGCGAAGTAGAGCAAGGCCGGGCAGCCGAGTCCGCCCGCGCCGATGACGAGCACCGAGCCGCGCTTGAGTTTCTCCTGCGCGGCCGGCCCGAAGCCCGCGAGCGAAAGGTGCCGCTGGTAGCGGGCGAGTTCGTCGGGAGAGAAACTCATTTTAGGATTGGCCGCAAAGAGGCACAGAACGCGCAAGAATCAGGGCGCGAGTATGGGTTCGGACGCGCGCACTCTTTTTGCGATTTCTGCGCTTTTTTGCGGCAACACTGTGCCGTCGTACGTCGCGTCCCAGTCCTTCCACACGGCTTCGTAGCCGTGCGTGCGGAGAAAGACCGCGACCTCCGCTGGGCTGCGCTCATCGTCGATCGCGAATTGCTCGAGGGAGTCAGGCGCGCTGGTGTAGCCGCCGGGATTCGTACGCGACCCGGCGCTCATGCTGGTGAAACCGAGACGGAACGCGTGATTGCGGAAGCGGTCGCTCTCGCGCGTCGAGAGCGAGAGCTCGACCTCCGGGCTGAACAAGCGAAACGCGCACGCGGCCTGCACGAGATCGCGCTCACTAAAGGGCGTGACGGGAATGTCGCCGCCCTCGTGCGGCCGCAGCCGCGGAAAGGAGAGGCTGTAGCGCGTGCGCCAGAAATGTTTTTCGAGATGCCGCAAATGCAGTCCGACGAACCACGAATCGGCGCGCCAGTCGCTGAGCCCGTACAACGCCCCGAGTCCGATCTTCTTCGCGCCCGCACGGCCGAGCCGGTCCGGCGTTTCGAGGCGATAGCACACGTCCCCCTTCGGCCCCTTCAGGTGGTGCCGCGGATAGGCCACGGGATCGTAGGTTTCCTGGTAAACGAGCACTGCGCTGAGACCCGCGGCGCCGAGCGCAGTGTAGTCCTCCGTCTCGAGCGGCTGCACCTCGAGCGAGAGACTGGAAAATTGCGGGCGCAGCAGGCGGAGCGCGTTCGCGAAATACGCGGTGCCGTAGCGCGATGACTCGCCGCTGACGAGCAACACGTGATCGAAGCCGTGCTGCTTGAGCACGGCGGCGTCGGCGAGAATCTCGGCGTCGTTGAGCGCCTTGCGCGGAATCCGATTCTGCGCGCTGAAACCGCAGTAGGTGCAGATGTTCGCGCAGACATTGGTGAGATACATCGGCGCGTAGAGCTGCATCGTGCGACCGAACCGCTCGACCGTCAGCCGATGGCTGAGCTGGGCCATCTCTTCGAGAAACGGCGCGGCCGCCGGCGAGAGCAGCGCGGCGAGATCCTCGAGCGTCAGCGTACCGCGCGGCCGAGCGAGGGCACGACGGACATCGGCGACCGTCTTAGTCGCAACGCGACGCGAGACCTCGGCGAAGTCATGCTGCTGCCACGTGGAAACGAAGCTCATCGCGAAAAAGAGAAACCGCTGATGAACGCTAATGAGCGCTGATGATCGCAGAGGTTGGCGCGCATTGCTGTCTTATTAGCGTCGATCAGCGCAGATGAGCGGTTTCCGGCTCGGAGTTTTCCCCGAGGAACGCCGTCAGCGGCGACGTCGCACTCGCCTCGATCTTCTCCGCCGACGCGCGCGGCAGTCCGGCCTCGTACGCGAGGCGGCCGGCTTCGACTCCGCGGCGAAAGGCCTCGCCCATCGCGACGGGATCCGCGGCGGCGGCGATCGCGGTGTTCACCAGCACGGCATCCGCGCCCATTTCGAGCGCGGCGGCGGCGTGCGACGGTGCGCCAAGTCCGGCATCGACCACGACCGGCACGCGCGCCTGCGCGATGATGATTTCCAGGAAGGCCCGCGACTCGAGCCCGCGATTGCTGCCGATCGGCGCGCCGAGCGGCATCACGGCAGCCGCGCCAGCTTCCTCGAGCTGTTTGCACAAGACCGGATCGGCATGCACGTACGGCAACACGATGAAGCCGCGCTGCACCAGCTCGCGCGTGGCGGTCAGCGTCGCCACCGCATCGGGCATCAAGTACTTCGGGTCGGGATGGATTTCGAGCTTCAGCCAATTCGTCTCGAGCGCGTCACGCGCCAGCTCGGCCGCGAGCACCGCTTCCTTGGCGTCGCGCACGCCCGACGTGTTGGGGAGAAGCCGGTAGCGCGCCGGCTCGAGGAAATCCAGGATGTCGTCCGCCCCGCCGTCGGTGCGCGCGCGGCGCAGCGCCACGGTGACGAGCTCGGTGCCCGTCGCAGCCAGGCTCGCGCGCATCACTTCGCCCGAGGCGTACTTGCCCGTGCCGACAAACAGCCGCGAGCTGAACTCCACGCCCGCAATGATCAGTTTTCCTGTGCTCATGATTTTAATTCGCTCGTCGGCGACCGCCACGTCGTCAGCAGCGATCGGAAATTCTCCTCGAGGTGGCCCGCGCCATAGAGCGCTGACGACACGGCGACGCCCACCGCGCCGGTCGCCCGCACCGCCGGCAGATCCGCCAGCGTGATTCCACCGATCGCCCACGCAGGAAGGCCGTCCAACTGCGCCACGAGGTCGCGCACGCCGGAGGGCCCGAGAACAGGCGCCAGGTTCCGCTTGCTCGTCGTGAAACGCCACGGGCCGATGCCGACGTAGTCGAGACAATCGGCGCGCGCCGCGAGGTCCGCCTGGGACGCGTTGTTCACGGTACCACCCACAATCCGGCGTCGCCCGAGCCGGCGCCGGGCCTCCGCCCAATCTTCATCCCCCGCGCCGAGATGCACGCCATCCGCCTCGGCCGCGAGCGCGATGTCGACGCTGTCGTTGATGATGCAGACCGCGTTGTGCGCGCGGCAAATCGTCACGATGTCCATCGCCGTCCCAAGCCATGTATCGCGCCGCGCATTCTTCATGCGAAGCTGAATCCAGCCGGCTCCCGCCACACACAAGCGCAGCGCCTGCTCGACGTGCGAGATCGGCAGCCCGTCCTGCGTGAGGCACATCACCGGGAAATGCTGAGTGCGTTCAAGCGGCATGACACACGAGGGAATTTTGCAGCTCGCCGAACGCGCGCACCGGATCCGCGGATTGCCAGATGGCGCCGAGCACCGCCACGCCATCGAAACCGAGCGCGAGCGCGCGCGGCGCGGTTTCCGCTGTAATGCCGCCAAGCGCGAGGACGGTCGTGCGGCGCTCGGTCATCGTGCGGGACGCGAGCAGCGCGGAAACATCCGCGAGGGAAACCTCGGCGCGCGGACCGTAGCCGGGTTTCGAGATCGACGGAAACACCGGGCTGAAAAAAACGGAATCGAAACGGCCGAACGAATCGCGCAGCTCGGCGGACGTGTGGCACGAGCGACTTCCTGGGAGCGCGGGCGTCCCGCCCGCCATCTGAACTTCGGCGGGCGGGACGCCCGCGCTCCCATGCGCTCCGCCGAGTCCGAACTTCGCCACCAACTCGTGATGCGAATGCACCACGATGCGCGCCCGCGCTTCCGTCGGCAGCGCACGGAGCCACGTTTCCATCTGCTCGCGCGACCACGTCGGCTTGCGCAGATGGTAACGCTCCAGGCCCGCGGCGAAGAGCGCCAGCAGGACGTCACGCTCGCGCGCGTCGTCGTGCTCGGGAGAAATGACGACCAGCTTCATCCGCCTTGGGTTGCGCGAATCACGAGCACGCGATCGCCGTCGGCGAGGCGTTGGGTCGACCACGCGACGCGCGGCACGACGGCATCGTTCACCGCGACCGCCACGCCCTTGCGTCCCTCGAGCCCGAGCTCGCGCACGAGATCGACGAGCGCGGTCGCGGCGACCAGCGTGCGCGGTTGGTCGTTGACGCGAATGGTGAGGGTGGCCGGCGCAATTGTGCTCACGGAGTTGGGTTCCCACCCGCGGCGCCGACGTAGATCTCGCCGCCGGCTTTCTTGAATTCTTCGGCCTTGTCGCGCAGTCCCGCTTCGACGGCGGCCGCCGCGGCGATGCCCTGCTCATCCGCATAGCGCCGGATGTCCTCGGTGATGCGCATCGAGCAAAACTGCGGGCCGCACATCGAGCAGAAGTGCGCGGTCTTCGCGCTCTCCTGCGGCAGCGTGGCGTCGTGGAACGACCGCGCCTTCTCCGGATCGAGCGAGAGGTTGAACTGATCCTCCCAGCGAAATTCGAAGCGGGCCTTCGAGAGCGCGTTGTCGCGATACTGCGCGGCGGGGTGACCCTTCGCGAGGTCGGCGGCGTGCGCGGCGATCTTGTATGCAATGACGCCGGCGCGCACATCGTCGCGATCGGGCAGGCCGAGGTGCTCCTTCGGTGTGACGTAGCAGAGCATCGCCGTGCCGTGCCACCCGATCATCGTCGCGCCGATCGCGCTCGTGATGTGGTCGTAGCCGGGCGCGATGTCGGTGGTGAGCGGCCCGAGCGTGTAGAACGGCGCCTCGTGGCACCACTCGAGCTGCTTCGTCATGTTTTCCGGAATGAGGTGCATCGGCACGTGGCCGGGGCCTTCGCACATCACCTGCACGCCGCGGTCCCACGCGCGCAACGTGAGCTCGCCCTGGGTTTTCAATTCGCCGAACTGCGCGTCGTCGTTCGCGTCGGCGATCGAGCCGGGACGCAGACCGTCGCCAATCGAGAACGACACATCGTACGCGGCCATGATGTCGCAGATGTCGTCCCAGTGCGTGTAGAGGAAATTCTCGCGATGGTGCGAGAGGCACCACTTCGCGAGAATCGATCCGCCGCGACTGACGATGCCGGTCATGCGGCGCGCCGTAAGCGGGATGAAGCGCAGGAGCACGCCCGCGTGAATCGTGAAGTAGTCGACGCCCTGCTCCGCCTGCTCGATCAGCGTGTCGCGGAAAATCTCCCACGTCAGCTCCTCCGGCCGACCGCCGACTTTCTCCAACGCCTGGTAGATCGGCACCGTGCCCACCGGCACCGGGCAATTGCGCAGGATCCACTCGCGCGTCTGATGAATGTTCCGCCCGGTCGAGAGATCCATCAGCGTGTCGCCGCCCCACTTCACCGACCAGCGCATCTTCTCGACCTCCTCGTCGATCGACGACGCGACGGCGGAGTTGCCGATGTTGGTGTTGATTTTGACCAGAAAATTCCGGCCGATGATCATCGGCTCGAGCTCGGGGTGATTGATGTTGGCCGGGATGATGGCGCGGCCGCGCGCGACCTCGGAGCGGACGAACTCCGCCGTGATTTCGCGCGGGATGGCGGCGCCGAAACTCTGGCCCGCATGCTGCCGCCAGAGGGAATTGCGCGGGCCGTCCTCGGTCATCTCGAGCAGATCTCGCGCTCGCTGGAGCTTCATGTTCTCGCGCAGGGCGACATACTCCATCTCCGGCGTGACGATTCCGGCGCGCGCGTAAGCGAGCTGCGTCGGCCGCTTGCCCGGTTTAGCGCGGAGGATCGTACGTGCGCCGCGATCGAAGTACTTGATCGGATTGCGCCGCCCTTCCGCTTCGGCGGTAGCGCGATGCTTCTCCGAAAGATAACCGTCGTCGATCGGCTCTTTCCAGCACATTGGGATCCTAAGCTTAGAATTCCACGTGGACAAGTTGTCGCG
>JADMIO011411864.1_pt1 | contig 57350 bp, 51 predicted proteins | sample 8958161 | NCBI WGS metagenome assembly JADMIO01 (sample SAMN16585339, study PRJNA669376) | soil metagenome | isolation source: Crop rotation soil | place: USA: Cullars Rotation, Alabama | collected 2011 | reverse complement strand
CCGCCACAGCTTCGGTGGTAGTAGGTGGCTGCCGGGCGTCCTTCGTACCAGAGCAACTCGCCTTCTGTGGCAGCGACCGCCTGGCGGAGGCGGGCAGATTCGTTGCCGAGGCGTACGTCCTGACAGTGTGTGGTGTCGCAGAAATCGAAGCCTTCGAGTTTGTGGCGCGAGTCGAAGTGAACGGCGTAGGTGCGCGCCGCGACGGCCATGGCTTGCAGGGCTTCTTCGGATTGGAAGCCAGCACTTTCTCCGGCGAGCACGGCGGCGACGTAGTCTTCAAGGGGCATGCCGAGCGTGAGGAGAAGGACGCCGTCGCGCGACTGGACGGTGAGTTCGCCGTTGATGGGGAAAGAGGCGAAGCCGGTGCCGGAGATGCGGGCACGTCCACTGATGATTTGTGTTGGTGAAGCTGCCGCGCTGATTTCAAGGGGTTCGGCCAATCTTTTCGGCGGACAGGTGGGACAGGACTTGATTGTGGCTTGCTGTGGTTCGACCCGGATCTGTTGCGGCGGATGCTGCCAGAAGAGCCGGACTTTGATGGCGCGCTGCTGAGCGAGTGCTGACGAGCTGATGAGCAGCAGCAGAGTGAGTACGCGTTTTCTCACCGTTGTTGCCATGCTCGGAAGATCTCCGCGGCGAGCGGGGCAGCGTCGCCGGGGCCGGTGCCCTTTTCGAGGAAGACGACGATGGCGATTTGCGGATTGTTGGCGGGGGCGTATCCGGCGAACCAGGCATTAGTCCAGTGGCCGCCATCGGTGCGAGCAGTGCCGGTTTTGCCAGCGACCTTCAGTCCTTTAATGGAGGCGAGGCGGGCCATGCCATAATCGGTACCGGCTTCAAGGCCGGCGTGGACGGCCGGTTCGGCTTTGTCAGGATTTCCATAAATTCGCAGAGCTAACTTGCTGTAGGCAGAGAGCATTTCGAGCGGGGTTACGCGCATCTCGCCTTCGCCAATGGCCTGAAGTTGGCGCTCCTCATCGGTGTTTGCGAATTGAATGGAGCCGATGGCTTCAGACTTCACCAGCCCACTGGGTGAGGAAAATCCGGCCTGCCGAAATGCTGTTTGCAATTCGCGAGCAGTCAAGCGCGAACCGAGCGTGGCGAAGTAGTCATTACAGGAGTAGGCAAGCGCGGTGACCGCATCGAGTTGACCGGTTTGCGGATGGGAACAAGAAAGATTGTGTGCGCCGACGTGAAGATTGCGACGACAAGTGAAAAGGTCGGCAGGCTTGACCTTGCCCGAGTTCAACAATGCAAGCAGGGTGAACGTCTTGAATGTCGATCCCGGTCGCGCGAGTCGTCGCGCGGCGACGTCCAGATGATAGGCGCCAAGAATCTTCGCAGAGCTGACGCCAACGACAACTGCTGTACCCGATCGGCCTTTCATGATGCGCGCGAGAGCCGCGTCGAGGTCGGCCGCCGACGCGGAGCAGAACAACGCCAGCAAGATGAGGAAGATTCGGATCACCATCTAGATCCTCTTTCTGCATGATGACCGACAGGTAGCGATATTCGCCGCGAATGTAGATGTAGCCCTGGGTCGAACCCACAGCCAGCCCCGCAATCATGACGCCTTCGATCACGCCATGCGGATCATGTTCGAAGATCAAACGATCTTTGCAGGTACCGGGCTCGCTCTCGTCACCATTGCACAAAATATATTTAGGCTTCGGCGCAGTCTTGGGAACAAACGACCACTTCAACCCCGTGCTGAATCCCGCACCGCCGCGTCCGCGCAGGCCAGAAGCCTTTACCAGATTGATGATGTCATCCGGCGTCATGGTCAGCGCTTTTTGCACCGCTTTGTAGCCGTCCAGCTCCAGGTAGCGGTCGATGCTGGTCGCACCTTTGCCGAAGCGTTTGGTGATGACCTTGATCTCGTCGGGATGTGAAACTAAGCCAGCCATTTCCTAAGCTTTCTGTTTGTACTCTTCTAAAATCTTGTCCATCTTCGCAGGCGTCAGGTTCTCGTGGAAGTCGTAGTTCACCTGGACTGCAGGCGCCCAGCTGCATGCGCCGATGCACTCGACTTCTTCTAACGAGAAGACTCCGTCAGGCGTTGTGCCTTTGTGGCCGATGCCCAGTTTCTTCGAGCAATGCTCTAACAATTCTTCGCCACCGCGCAGCATGCAGGCGATGTTGGTGCAGACCTGAACATCGAACTTGCCTCGCGGCTTGGTGATTAGCATCGAGTAGTAGCTGATCACGTTGCGGACATCGAGTTCGGTGAGCTCCAGACGGCCGGAAATCTCGGCGATCACTTCGTCGCTGAGGTAGCCAGCTTCGTCCTGCGCGTAAAGCAGTGTTGGCACGAGGCAGGAACGCTTGGTCGGATAATGGGTCAGCATTTCCGCGAAGCGCTTCTCGAATTCGTCTGAAAATTTCATGTTTGCTTTTCTCGGCGACCTCTGCGTTCTCTGCGGTTCAATCTTTCTTTTTTTAACCGCCGAGCACGCCGAGATCGCAGAGAATTACCTGTCTATTTCTCCAAGAACAATATCGATGGAGCCGATCGCGGCGACCACATCCGCCAGCAATCTTCCTTCACACATCGAAGGCAATAACTGCATATTTGCCAAGCACGCCGACCGCATATGCACCCGATAAGGCTTAGCAGTCCCATCACTGACGATGTAATAGCCCATCTCGCCGCGAGGCGACTCAACCGCCTGATAAACCTCACCAGCCGGTACAGCAAAGCCTTCGGTAATAATCTTAAAGTGATAGATGAGCGCTTCCATCTGCGTCTTCATCTTCTCGCGGTCGGGCAGAACCACTTTGGGAGCATCAGCCTTAATCGGCCCGGATGGCATGCCATCCACAGCCTGCTGCACAATGCTGATCGACTCCCGCAACTCCGCTACACGGCACAGATAGCGTGCGTAAACATCTCCTTCAGTCCGCACCGGCACTTTGAACTTGAAATTCTCGTAGCCCGAATACGGCATGTCGCGGCGCAAGTCGTGATCTACACCGCTGCCACGCAAAGTCGGTCCGCTGGCTCCAAGAGCAATCGCGTCTTCTGCCGTGATCTTTGCCACGCCCTGGGTACGAAGCTTCCAGATCGGATTATTCGTCAGCAGATTCTCATACTCATCCACGCAGGAAGGGAAGCGTTTGGCGAAATCGCGCACGCGATCAAAGAATCCCAACGGCGGCTCCAAAGCCACGCCGCCCACGCGGAAATACGACGTCATCATGCGCTGTCCACTGATGGCTTCAAACAGCCGCAGTACATCTTCGCGTTCGCGGAAGCAGTATAAGAAGACCGTCATCGCGCCGATATCCAGCGCATGCGTGCCCAGCCACACCAGATGCGAGTTGATCCGCGTCAACTCATTCATCATCACCCGCAACCACTGCGCCTTCGGCGGCAATTCCAGTCCCAATAATTTCTCCACTGCTAGCACATAGCAGAGATTGTTGGTCATGGGGCAGAGGTAATCGATACGATCGGTAAGCGGCACCACCTGCTGATAAAACTTGGCTTCGCAGGTCTTCTCAATTCCGGTGTGTAGGAAGCCGATGTCGGGCATCATCCGCACAATGTTTTCGCCGTCAATTTCCAGCAGTACGCGCAACACACCGTGGGTAGACGGGTGCTGCGGACCCATGTTCAGGATCATGGTTTTATCCTGACCGGGCTCAAGCACGGGAGTTGGAGTTAAATGTGCCATTTTAAAAATTGAGTAATTGGGAAATTTTGTAATTGGGTAATTGAAACCCTTACCCAATGGTCTTAAATTACCCAATTACTAAATTACCCAATTTCTCAATTCCGCTTCAGCGGTAGCCCTCCACCGGATAATCTTTGCGCAGCGGATGGCCTTCCCAATCCTCAGGCATCAACAGACGACGCAAATAAGGATGCCCCGTGAAGCGAATGCCAAACAGGTCGAAAACTTCGCGCTCAAAGTAGTTCGCTCCGGGCCACACGGAAGTAACCGAATCCACCACCGGGCTCTCTTCGGACAAGCGAACCTTCAACCGCACGCGCTCTTTTTTGGAGATCGACAGAAGGTGATAAACCACTTCAAACCGGGGGTCGGAAGGGTACCAATCCACACAGGTTACGTCGGAACAATAATTGAACGGACAAGCCGGATCATCCCGCAAAAGCACGCAAGCTTCGCGTATCGCCGAGCGCTCTATATATAAGGTGAGTTCTTCGCGGTCGAATTTCACTTCCTGCACGGCAGAAGCATTCCAACCCACAAGACGCGCAACAGCCGGATGTCCTTTTAATTGTTCCAGATCCGTAACCGCGGGAGCGAGTGCCATTAGACGTCACCTCGCCGTTTGGAGACCGCATTCACACCCCACTCCAGCACGCCCTTTTTCCAGACGTAGAAAAACCCTACTAAGAAGATGCCGATGTAAACCATCATCTCTACGAAACCAAACAAGCCCTGACCGTTTTTTGCCAGGTCTTTCAGGATGACCGCCCACGGGTAAAGGAAGACCGCCTCTACGTCGAACAATATAAAGAGCATGGCCACCATGTAAAACTTGACCGAAAAGCGCTCCCGCGCGTCCCCAATCGGCGCCATGCCGCATTCATAAGGAGACATTTTCGCCCGCGTCGGCTTGCGTTGGCCTATGATCCAGGAAAGAGTAACTATCGCGCTCGCCAAAAGGCCTGCAATAATAAAGTGCATCAGTAACGGCAGGTAATTGGCGAAGTAATTGTCGGGCATAGGGGAGCTATATATAATTCGCGCTAACCACTTCCAAACATTCTAGATTAGAGTCGCTGTTCAAGAGTGTCAAGGGAAGTCGAGTAAAGTTAAAATTCTTTTAACTGATTTGGGAAATTTCGATCTTGCTCGGGAACGATAGGACCGCATGATCTTCGGATTTAATACTGACATTAAGCACAGCGACACCGTTTACCACGTGCAAAGCGAGGCGCGTGAGGGAGAACTTTTACTCCAGACGCAGGTTTTCGTACGCGGCCGCTGCATCGGCAAGCGCGCCACCTCCTACGCCGACAAAGCTTCAACCCCTGGTTTCACCGATCAGCAGAAAGAACAGATTCTGCGGGACCAACACCGCCTGGTGCTGGATGCGGTTCGCGATGGAAAGCTCGACAGTGTATTCGACAAAAAAGACACTCCCGAAAGTTTGGCCGCGATTAAAGAGTTGGATGTCCAGTGGGTCAATGCAGATTCTCCGCACTCCGACCGCAATCTGCTGATGAAGCTGCGGGTGACCGAGAGCGGATCGGCGGTTGAGGGAGCGAAGCTGACAGTGCGCTTTGCGCGGCCGGATGCTGCTCCTTTTTATACGCAGGTGGTGACGGGGACTTCTGGCGATGCTGAGATGACGATTGAGGCGGATGAAGCCGCGCTGCCGGATTCTTCGGTTTTGGTGCAGGCTAGCTTTTCTGGTCGTACGGCTACGCGCAAATTTAATTTGCGTAAAGTGGAAGCGTAGGTTTCAGGCAATAAGAGAAGTAAAACTGACACTTTTAGATTTGCTATCTTCCGTACTTTTTCCAATCGAGCTTTCTCACCAGCCGTCCGCCCAATTCTTGAAGACCAAGCAGCACTAAAGAAATACCGAGAACTTCAAACACTATCCAGCGACTTTCATGCTCGTGTTTCTGTAACCAGTTGAAAGCGGATACAGTGAGGCCTATTACTGCCAACCAAGACAAAAAATAAAACCAGATTGAAAAGATGGGCCAGTGTCCCGTGTGGTCGCGGAACGCTTTCCAGACCCTGTATCTGTGACGGATGGTCGCGAACGTGCTTCTTATGTCGCGACTACGGTAACGTGAATAGAATTCGGGTTCTTTCCATCCGACGAAATGCCGCATGTCGCGCTCGTACTTCGCCTCAGCTACCTGTTTAGCAAGCGGCCCCTTCGCCTCACGCGCTGCCAGCGCATCGAGCCGCTGCTTTATCCGAGCAGCATCCTGTTTCTTCAACCCGCGCCGCTGTATCTCGCTGTCCAAGGCCGTGGTGGCCTCTGCAACGAGCGTGCTTCGGTCGGCCCATAAACGCAGCACTTCATCATCACTCAGCTGGGCGTAGTGCGCGGTGAAATCCGAAAGATCCATATCCTTACGCCTTGTGCGCATTGAACATGCCTGCGAAAATCAGTTGGCAATGAAACTAATGATCAATGGCGACGACCGTGAGTTTAGCAGCCCTCTTACCCTTGCGGGGCTAGTCGAACAACTGGGAATGAAACAAGACCGCGTAGCTGTCGAACTGAACCGCGATATCGTCCCCCGCGACAAATGGCCCCAAACCGATCTCTCCGAAGGAGACCGTCTGGAAATCGTCCACTTCGTCGGCGGCGGCCTGCGCTGAGAACCGAGAACCAAGAACCAATCACTGGGAACTGATATTTATCCCACAAGCCAAAAAACTAACCGCAAAGATCGCCAAGAACTTCCGCAAAGGCCGCCAAGAAAACCAAAATCATACCCCACCAAAGTGGCAGGAACTTCTCTAGTCACCCCTAAGTCGTTAATTCTTCATTGTTTCTTCACAATTTATGCCTAGAATGTTTCAAACATTTAGCGATTGAAATGTTTTAAACAATCTGGCCATGCAACAGCAGTTCACATCCCGCGATGTCGTCGAGCTGACCGGTATCACGCCGCGCCAGCTGCAATGGTGGGATGAGCGCGGCATCGTCATCCCGGTACGAGAAGGTCACCGCCGCCTGTATTCCTTTGAAGATCTCTCGGAAATAGCGGTGATCTGCCAGCTACGGCGTAAAGGCTTCTCGCTTCAGCGAGTCCGCAAGGTCGTCCGCTTTCTGCAAAAAGAATTTGGCAAGCGCCTGGCGCAAACCGTCAGCGGCGCGTCTGACTACCACCTTCTCACCGACGGCAAGAGCCTGTATCTCGAAACCTCGCCGCAGCAGATTGTGGACATCCTGAAAAATTCCCGCCAGCCCATGCTGGCCATTTGCCTGAGCGACACGGTTCGCCAGGTCCGAGCCGACATTCACAGCAGTAAGAAAGGCAATACATCCGTTGGGGCGAGGCGTTCTCGCACAAGAAACAAGGCCTCGTAGCCAGAGTCAGACCGAACCAAAGGAGGAGCAATGGTCGCAGCACTCGACGTCCTAAGCGAATGGATTCCCGAACAGATGATGCCGGGCACAATTTTCGTGCTCGAAAACGCCGGCAAGGTCGGAGAGCAGGAAGACCCGTACTGGGCCGTGCTGTCGTGCCCAAACTGCGGCACGCTGGGATTGATCACGCGCAAACAGATCGCGGGACTGTTGCCGGTGATCTGCGGCTCCGGCAACTGCTCGGCGCAGTTTTTTATTCATGATGAGGAAGTAAGAGAGCGCAAGCCGTTCTAAGCAAAAGTAGAAAGATTCACCGCACCCAACCACCTGTCATCCTGAGCGAAGTGAATCTCGCGCGTATGCGCGAGATTTACGCAGTCGAAGGACCCCTATCAGCAAGCGCAATCGAAGGCCCAGCGAGGCATTCGCACAGTGCTCTCACCCCCGCCGAGACTGCACAATAAGAATTCCCTGAACAGTCCACGTCACCACAAACCTCGCAGGGGTCCTTCGACTCCGCAATCATCCCGCTTCGCGGGCTGCTTGCTCCGCTCAGGATGACAATTCGAGCTGGCTTTTCCACAGACAAATTTCCCTCCAAACCCATTGGCCCACGCGCCATTCCCTGTTAAAATCCTTAAAATCCACTCTCTGGAGCAGGAATGCAAGCTATCCTTGCCCTCGAAGATGGCCGCATCTTCCGAGGCAAAGGCTACGGCGCCAAAGGCGAATGCTACGGCGAAGTCGTTTTTAATACCTCTTTAACTGGCTACCAGGAAATTTTCACCGATCCTTCCTATTGTGGCCAAATTGTCATTCTTACTAACCCGCAGATCGGCAATTACGGGACAACTCCTGAAGATAACGAAGCCACCCGGCCTTATATCGAAGGCCTGATCGTGCGCGAGTTCTCGAAAGTCAGCTCGAACTGGCGCTCACAGCAGGTGGCCGAGGAGTATCTGGAGCAGTTCAAGATTCCGGTCCTGGCGGACATCGATACCCGAGCCTTGGTGCGCCATCTGCGCGACAACGGCGTGATGCGTGGCGTGATCTCGACCATCGAGAGCGATGTCGAGAAACTGGTGGCGAAAGCGCAATCTCTGCCCAAGATGGATGGGACTGACTTAGCCAAAGTCGTCAGCACCAAGCGTCCATACATCTGGGAAGTTGGCGAGCGCTCGCACGAGCCGGTCGAAGTCGTCGGAGTGAAAGACGAGCCGCCACGCTTCCACGTGGTCGCCTACGACTTCGGCATCAAACACAACATCCTGCGCAAGCTGCGCGGCGAAGGCTGCAAGGTGACGGTGGTTCCGGCGCAAACACCCGCTGAAGATGTGCTGGCGCTCAAGCCCGATGGAGTATTTCTCTCTAACGGCCCCGGTGACCCCGAGCCCTGTACCTACGCGGTAGACAACATCCGCCGCTTGATGGGTCGCCAGCCTATCTTCGGCATCTGTCTAGGTCACCAGTTGACTGGCATCGCAGTCGGTGGCAAAACCTACAAGCTGAAATTCGGCCACCACGGCGGCAATCATCCGATAAAGCAAATGAAGACCGGAAAGGTTGAGATCACCGCCCACAACCACAACTTCGCGGTTGACCCCGATTCGCTGCCCATGAGCGAAGTAGAAATCACGCACATGGATTTAAACGACAACACCCTGGAGGGCTTGCGCCATCGCAATCTACCGTTATTCAGCGTGCAGTATCACCCGGAAGCCGCACCCGGGCCGCACGACTCGCATTATCTGTTCAAAGATTTTGTGGCGATGATGGAGGAGTTTAAGTCGTGATGTTTGTATCCCTCTCCTCAACTCTGTCATCCCGACCGGAGCAGACGATTCGCGCAGCGAATCGGTCTGCGGAGTGGAGGGACCTGCTTTCATGAGGGAGCACAACTACAGCGTCTACATCATGTCATCGAAGTCGCGCGTTTTGTATATCGGCATGACCAACAACCCAGAGCGTCGAGTGTACGAACACAAGAACGATCTAATAGATGGCTTTTCCAAGCAATATCGCTGTCATCGCCTTGTCTACATCGAATCATACGACCGAGTAGAAAATGCCATCGCTCGCGAAAAGCAATTAAAGCGCTGGAATCGCGCCAAGAAAATATTTCTGATCGAACGTCTCAACCCGACGTGGGAAGACTTATCAGCCGAGTGGGGAAAGCCGATCGAACAGCTGAAACAGCAGGTCCCTCCACTCGCCAGTTGATCGGCTTCGCCGCTCAACTGACTCGGTCGGGATGACAGAGTTATAGAAGGTTTCGAAATAAAAAATGCCCAAACGCACTGACATCTCCAAAATCCTGATCATCGGTTCTGGCCCCATCATCATTGGCCAGTCGGCGGAGTTTGATTACTCCGGCACGCAGGCTTGCAAGGCGCTCAAGTCGGAAGGTTTCGAGGTGGCGATGATGGAGGAGTTCAAGTCGTGATTCTCTGCTCCCTCACCCCAACTCTGTCGCGGCGAAAGCGGAGGGGACGGCTGTTATGAACCGCCGCTCTCTATTACTGTTGGCATTCCTGATCGTAATTGGCATTTCATCCGTTAGCGCCCAAATGAACACGAATGATCTTCTAGAAGGGTTTGCGATGAAGTGTGGGGTACATGACACACGAGAAGGAAATGGCATTTGGTACGAAACGCCACAAGGGCGGAATTCCTGGAAGCGCGTTTCGATGGGTGAAGCCCTCAGCAACAAAGGATATGAGCGCGCCGAAGTTTGGTCCAAAGGTCAGCACCCGGTTCTGGTCTTGTTTGAATCTTCCAAGAGAAATCCGGGCCGAAGCCTAATTTGCTACGGCGTCGATGGATATGCAAAGACGGCAATTGAAGCCGCTGATACTCAGAATTGCGAGCATATCCGCGTAGTGGAGCTCGAGTTTGAAAATGGTAAGCAAACTTATCGCAAAGCTCGTTTCTACAAAGAAAGCGATTCGGTACCTCTAAAAGAAGTTGCACATTCTAATTGTGCTGAAAAGCTTCCTGAACGATCAGTTATTCGGAAAGTTTCTGATTTACCGTTCGACAGGGTTACAGGTAACTAGAAGTAAATTGCCAAGATTAAAAAAATGCCCAAACGCACTGACATCTCCAAAATCCTGATCATCGGCTCTGGCCCTATCATCATTGGCCAGTCGGCGGAGTTTGATTACTTGGGATGCAGCGCAAGATGCCTACAAGAGATCGTTCTTATCTGTGGAGGTTTCCAATGCGAAACTTAAACAGATTAGAGATGACGATAGGCGCGCTGGTACTTCTAGGATCAGTCCAATGCGTTGGCATACCGCCCTGCCCGCAACAATTGTCAATCGTCAGGCCAGACTTTTCGGTGACCGTTGTCATGAGTGAGAGCGCGACCGTCCGCAATACGAAAGTCCTTTTGGCTGATAACAAAGGTCAGGTGTTGGCACAGGCCACAACGGATGCGAATGGTCTGGCAAAATTTTCCAAGCTGCCAAATGGGGATTACCAAATGTACGTGGACATCATTCGTGTAGGCGGATTGAAACGCGTGCGCGTGGACGCTTCAGATTCACAGGCCGAATCTGCACTCCGCCTCGCCTACGTGGGAATTGCGCCAATCGTGCCCTTGCAGCAGCAGCCTGTCAAACTGTGGCGCGGAGAAATCCAGGACAACGAGCATCCGGACAAGTCTGTCTACCGTCCCTGGGCGAATATCGAAATCTCGTTGCGTCGTTTGCAGGATGATCGGGAAGTCGCGAATGTCAGGACATCGGAATCGGGTGTCTTCACAGTTCCCACATTAAAACATGGTCTTTACACGGTTTCGCAGATCAGCCACGCGCCGAACAATCCGGAGACTTTCGTTAGCGTATTAATGGTCGTTGACATCGGTACATCCTTCTCCGGCCAACAAATAGATGTTAATTTTCCGGCACATCCAGCGGGGGCGTGTTCCTGGCCTCCATTTCAAGTAGGTGCCCCGGATTTGCAGGCGCAACTTAAAGTGAATTGATATAAAAAATGCCCAAACGCACTGACATCTCCAAAATTCTGATCATCGGCTCTGGCCCCATCATCATTGGCCAGTCGGCGGAGTTTGATTACTCCGGCACGCAGGCTTGCAAGGCGCTCAAGTCGGAAGGCTTCGAGGTGGTGCTTGCCAACTCGAACCCGGCGACTATCATGACCGACCCCGAAGTTGCCGACCGCACTTACATCGAGCCGCTCACCCGCGAGTATTTGGAAGAGATCATTCGCATCGAGCGCGAAATGTCGCCGGGCGTGGGTTTCGCCGTGTTGCCAACCGTTGGTGGACAGACCGCTCTGAACCTCGCCATTGAACTCTCCGACAGCGGCATTCTCGACAAGTACAACGTCAAGCTGATCGGTGCCAATGTCGAAGCTATTAAGAAAGCTGAAGACCGTCTTTTCTTCAAAGACGCGATGCAGAAGATCGGCCTCGACGTGCCGAAGTCGCTGTTGGTGAACAATATTAAAGACGGCCTTGAGTTCGCCGGAAAAATCGGATTCCCGGTAATCATCCGTCCCAGCTTCACCCTCGGAGGCTCAGGCGGTGGCATCGCTTACAACCGTGAAGAGTTGATCGAAGTCCTTTCCCGCGGATTGGATTTCTCACCTGTACACGAAGCACTGATTGAAGAGTCCGTGCTCGGCTGGAAAGAGTACGAGCTCGAGGTGATGCGCGACACCAAAGACAACGTCATCATCATCTGCTCGATTGAAAACTTTGACCCGATGGGTGTGCACACTGGCGACTCCATCACCGTCGCTCCGGCGCAAACGCTCACTGACCGCGAATACCAAGCCATGCGCGACGCCTCGCTGGCCGTCATCCGCGAAATCGGCGTCGAAACTGGCGGGTCGAACATTCAGTACGGAGTCCATCCCACCACCGGACGCATGGTGGTCATCGAGATGAACCCGCGCGTCTCGCGCTCCTCCGCGCTGGCTTCGAAAGCCACAGGCTTCCCAATCGCAAAAATTGCGGCGAAGCTCGCCGTCGGCTACACGCTCGACGAAATCACCAACGACATCACACGCAAAACACCGGCGTGTTTCGAGCCAACGCTCGACTACGTTGTTGTAAAAATTCCCAAGTGGCAGTTCGAGAAATTCCCCGGAGCCGACGAAAATCTCGGCCCGCAGATGAAGTCTGTCGGCGAAGTCATGGCCATCGGCCGCACCTTCAAAGAAGCCATGATGAAGGCCATCCGCGCGCTCGATACCGGCAAGCGCGTGGGCGGCACGAAACTTGAGCCCAAGATCCTCACGCAGCGTTTGGTCACGCCGCACCCCGAGCGTCTGCAATACCTCTTCTATGCGCTGCGTCAGGGACACACCGTGAAGCAGATCGCAAAAATGACGGCGATCGATCCCTGGTTCCTCTACCAGCTCAAAGAAATTAACGACATGCAACTCGAGCTGGAAAAGCATCCCATGGAGTCGGTGCCAACCGAAGTCCTGCGTGATGCCAAACGCTTCGGTTTCTCCGACGGACGCCTCGCCGGAACCTGGCGTCTGAGCGGCAAAGGAGATCAGGAAAAAGTTCGCCACCAGCGCAAGAAGCACAAGTTGAAACCGGTCTTCAAGCGCGTGGATACCTGCGCCGCGGAATTCGAAAGCTACACGCCGTATCTCTACTCGACCTACGAGGACGAAGACGAAGCCACGCCCACGGCGAAAAAGAAAGTCATCATTCTCGGCAGCGGCCCGAACCGCATTGGGCAGGGAATTGAGTTCGATTACTGCTGCTGCCACGCCAGCTTCGCGCTGCGCGACGATGGTTATGAAACCATCATGGTCAACTGCAATCCGGAGACGGTTTCGACTGACTACGACACCAGCGACCGTCTCTACTTCGAGCCGCTGACCATCGAAGATGTTCTCGCCATCTGCGAGCACGAAGCTTCAGGCGGAGCCGAAGTCGGAGTGATCGTGCAGTTCGGTGGACAGACTCCGCTGAACCTTGCGCTGCCGCTAAAAAATGCAGGCGTAAAGATCATCGGCACCTCGCCCGAGTCGATTGACTTAGCCGAAGACCGCAAGCGCTTCAACAAACTTTTAGAAGACCTGCAAATTCCGCAGTCTCCGGGCGCGATGGCCGCGAGCCTGGAAGAAGCGGTCGAAGGCGCGCGCCGCATCGGATACCCAGTGTTGGTGCGGCCTTCCTACGTGCTCGGTGGACGCGCTATGGTTATCGCCTACGACGAAGAAACCGTCATCCGCTACATGAAAGAAGCGGTCGAGTACTCGCAGGACCGCCCGGTGCTGATCGACCACTTCTTAGAAGATGCAATCGAAGTCGACGTGGACGCGCTCTCCGACGGAGAAGACGTAGTCATCGGCGGCATCATGCAGCACATCGAAGAAGCCGGCATTCACTCCGGCGACTCCAGCTGCGTGCTGCCTGCGGTGGATATCCCGAAACACCTGCTCGACCGCATGCGCGAATACACTTTCAAACTCGCGCGCGCGTTGAAAGTTATCGGACTGATGAACATTCAGTTCGCGATCCCAAGATCAGGGGTTGTGGGAGACGACGGCAAAGTTTACGTGATCGAAGTCAACCCGCGCGCCTCGCGCACGGTGCCGTATGTCTCGAAAGCCACCGGAATTCCCATGGCCAAGATCGCCTCGCGCCTGATGACCGGACGCAAGCTCCGCGAATTTCTCCCCGACTTCATCGCGCAGAAAAAAGATCTCGACACCGGCTCGCACTTCTACGTGAAGTCCCCGGTCTTCCCCTGGAACAAATTCCCCGGCGTGGACACCGTCCTCGGCCCGGAGATGAAGTCCACCGGAGAAGTCATGGGCGTGGCCGACAACTTCGGTGAAGCCTTCGCCAAAGCGCAACTCTCCGCCGGCCAAAAACTGCCGACGCAGGGCACAGTCTTCATCAGCGTCACCGACCACGACAAGCCGCACGTCGCCGACCTCGCGCGCAAATATGTGGACATGGGTTTCAAATTAGTCGCCACCGCTGGCACCGCCGACATCATCGAAAACGCCGGCATGAGCGTGGAGCGCGTCTTCAAAGTAAAAGAAGGCCGCCCCAACGTGGTGGACTTGATCAAAGGCGAACGCATTCAACTGATCGTTAATACTCCGCAGGGTCCGGATCCGTTCTTCGATGAGAAAGCGATCCGCCGAGCGGCGGTCACGGCGAGGATTCCCACGATCACGACAGTGTCAGCTGCGCGGGCGGCAGCGGAAGGGATTGCGGCGCTTCAGCGTGGGGAAGTGAATGTGCAGGCGTTGCAGCAGTTGCATGCGGAGAGAGTGGCGAAGTAGCAAGATCCAACACAAGAAAGATTCGTGTCAGGGCAGCGGCTTCAGCCCTGCCATTAGTGCGCGCACCCCATTGTCATCCTGAGCGAAGTATGTGATTGCGCGAAGCGCATCACATACGTAGTCGAAGGACCCCTGCAATTCTTACTTTCTTCGCTGGAATTTCAAGGCATTCTCTACTGCTCTCCAATCGCGCGGATCACGTCTGCACTGTGAGAATTCCCTGAAACGCCAGAAGCACTGCCAACACTACAGGGGTCCTTCGACTCCGCAGCTACTTCGCTTCGCGAAGAAGCCGCTCCGCTCAGGATGACAATGTTGGATCACGCGGATATTTACTTAGAGTTGGCTGATTGACCTACTTCTCGTGAGCCACTCAGATAGACCATTTCCTCTTCTGGTATGCACCAAGCAGCTTCCGCTCCTAGGTCGGCAAAGGGGTTATGTAGAACTGTACCTTTCGCACGGTTGAGACATGATTTAACATTCTTTGCACCGCGCGGTAGGCGGCACTCCTCAGCCTTGGCACTCCATAACGCTTGTTTAACCCGTTCCGGAAGCTTGACTTCTTTCATCCACCTATCATCGTACGATTGAAGGTCAAAGAGATTATTTTTGTGAATAATACGACTTGCCGAAGGCAACGGATCATTCCCCAAAACCCCACAGTTCGAATCACGATACCAAAACCAGGCATCCGTTTTTGCTGTACTGTCGGCTTTAACAGGGTACAAAATTGCGTATGAAACATCTTCACTGATGAATCCCTTCGGGGGCGGAGGAATATCCCAGTTAGCAACTAGTCCGGCGGATAAGTCAATTGTGTTCTTTTCCGTCGCTTCTTCGATTACCTTGCGTTTTGAGGCCTCGCGTTCTTGGAACTTTTCCCATGCGTAATAGCCCGTCAAACCCGCAAGCGTAATGAGTAAGATAACGGATAAAGCAATCGCAGCTTTCTTCCAAAGGTGATATTTGTCGATGAAGTACAAAACTGCGATAACGACGAGAGCTGTTCCAATCGTCACGATGTTAGCTCCAGTTCGATTGAGGTTCTAATACTCGGACTCTCATAGCGATTGCAACTAGGGCCCTAGATAGTGTGAATGGTATCTCAATGTAAGATTGATCATCAATGAGAACTGTGGATGAATTCGTAGAACGTGCAGTCTCCATGCTGCACAAACAAGAGGTTTGGCTGGCGCAGAATCGCTCAGAGATTGCCCGCAAGATCGAAGAAGGCTACGCCGCCGCCGAGCGCGGACAATTGATTGATTCCGACGAGGTACGCTCCAAGCTCAACGAACTGAAACGCGACTTTTTCTCCCACTAATCCCAACATTTGTCATCCTGAGCGAAGTAACGGTTGCGCAAAGCGCATCCGTTACGAAGTCGAAGGACCCCGGTGCGGTTAGTCGTCTCCCGTGTTGGTTCAAGGCATTCGCTCGATGCATCAGTTCCCGGACAATTAAGAACAAGCTACCCTGAGAATGCCTTGCCGCATTTCGACACTGCTGGCATCGTAGGGGTCCTTCGACTCCGCAATCATCCCGCTATCGCGGGCTGCTTGCTCCGCTCAGGATGACAATGCTTCGGGGATGATTATCGACGGAAGATTCGTATCAGGGTGGCGGCTTTAGCCCCACCGAAACGAATTATGCATTGATCGCCTTTAGGCGCTGAGGTTTCCCAGCGGCTAAAGCCGGTCAGTTGTTTTGCGTAGATCGGCACGGCTGAAGCCGTGCCCTGACACGAATCTCATCACATCCGCGCAAACGCAATTAACAATTGCATATCTCCATCATCCGCCGCGTGCAAAGCCTCCAAATATCGAGCCCGCGCTTCGCCCGGCTTGATTAAATCTCTGGCTCCCCAGGTAAATGTCGCTAGCCCATGCTTCATCACAAACGCATCCGCCAGCAACCGCGCGTGGCGGCCGTTGCCGTTGGGGAATGGATGAATCACCACCAAACGATGATGAAAGCGAACGGCGATCTCATCCGTGGGATAAGCCCGGTGCTCCAACCAGTAGCGAACGTCGCCGAATAATGCCATGAGCCGCTCGCCAATTTCGGGGAAGGGAACTCCGATATTTTTCTCGGTGGTCCGATACCGCCCGGCCCATTTCCAGGTTTCGCTGAACATCTTGCGATGCAGCTTGCGGACGTATTCGTCGGACGCCATCTCCGGCGCAGAGGTGCGGTCACGAATGGCCCATTCTCTGGCCAGGAGAATGTTCTCTCGCTCCCACTCGTTGAGGTCTTGCTTAGTGGCAAGATTCGGAATCAGGTCGGCAAGTTCCTCCGGCGAGAGAGGAGTATTGGCATAGGTCGATTCGCCGGGAGTTGTCATTTGTTGCGGTTTTTCTTGAGCAGGCGTTGGGTTTTGTCTTTGATCTTTTCTTCAACGTTTCCCACCGCCTGATTCTCCAAGGCCATGGAGTGCTCAACCGCGCGGACGTTTTCGGTGGCCTTGGTATGTGCGCGCGCTTCGGCAAGATCCTGAATGCTGCCGTTTTTCGGAACGAGCGCGTAGACGAGCTGACAGCCAAGGGCGTCCGCGGCCTCGCGCAATTTGCCTAGAGTGATTCGATACTCGGCCTCGGAAGTTTCGAGGTGTGCGACTACCGAATTGGCGCGATGAAGACGTTTTGCTAATTCCTTAAGCGTGACTCCGCTTGCCTCTCGAATAGCGCGTAGCCAGCCTTTCTGAGGGCGTGGGGAATTCTTAGCCTGTAGAAATGGCTGGATGGAGTTCGTAAGCTGCTGATTACGCAAGGATTTGAAGTGTTCTCTCATAGCGCGATTTTTCTATTATATTAGAAATAAATGTATAATATTTTCTATTAAAATAGAATATATTTAAATATTATTGCTATCATAATAGTAATAAATTGGGTGAAATGGGTCGTGTCGGGGTGGCGGCTTCAGCGCCACCGAAAAAGCAAACCATTAGATCGCCTTTAGGCGTTGAGGCCCCAGCGGCTAAAGCCGGTAAGTTTTGTGGAAATTGGCACGGCTGGAAGCCATGTCCTGACGCGAACCTTTTTCACGCACGATTTGCGATGGCTTTAGGGGTCCTTCGACTCCACTTCTGCTTTGCTCGCGCAAAGCAGAAATTACGCTCAGGATGACAAGTGGTGAGATTATTTTGCGATCAGCAGATTTTCCGCAAACGGCCAATCCTGATCAATCCATTGCCCAAGCAGCTCAAAATTCGTAGCTCTGGCAAGCCGGCAGATTTCCTCACGAGTGAATTTATGACTGCTTTCAGTCCAAATCGTCTCGGCCGCACGGAATGAAACCGTCAGCTCAGCTCCAGGAATATTCACTGTCTGATCCACCTTCGAGCGAAGGTGCATCTCGATGCTGCTGGTACTCTCGTTGAACCGGGCAATGTGCTCAAAATTCTCCAGCACAAAATCCGCATTCAGTTCGCGATTCAGGCGGGCGAGGATGTTCAGGTCGAACGCCGCCGTCACTTTTAGCGGATCATCGTAAGCCTGAATCAGCCGGTGCGTTTCTTTCTTCAGATCGGTACCCAGAAGCAGCGCGTCTCCCGGACGGAGAATGTTGCGCACCTCGCGCAGAAATTTTTCGTCCGCCGGATGCTCGAAGTTTCCAATCGTGCTGCCTAAAAAGAGCACCAGCAACTGTTGCTCTGGCTCGCGCCGGGCTGCGACTTCGAGTAGGCCATCGAGGTATTCGCGCTCGAGGCCAACAATGCTTACGAAGTCGATATCGCCAAGTTCCCGCTTACAGGAAGTCAGCGCGCTGGCGGATATTTCGATGGGGAAATAAGAATAAGAACTGTGTTGAAGGGAGGAGAGGGCTTCAAGAATACATCGAGTCTTTTTACCGGTGCCGCTGCCCAATTCTGCGACGATAACCGGAGTCTTCAACTTACTCACGATCTCTCCCGAATAGCTTTGCAATAGGCGCTCATCCGCACGCGTCAGCCCGTATTCGGGAAGCGTACAAATGACCTCGAACAACGCCGATCCCACGGAGTCATACAGATACTTGGAAGGCAGTTCTTTTTGACCGACGCGCATCAGTCCAGCGCGAACCTCTGCAACAATTTCCGGAGCTACACAACTAGTCGTCGCCATTATTCGCCTCTATTACTCACGCAGCGGAATCCTGCGTAAACGTATTGATAGTGCGGTTGAAACCAGTTGCGAAATGAGCGACGCAACATAGATGCAGCTGTGCGCGCGGAGCCTCCTTTGATGACGTAGTGCTTGCCATCAAAGAAGTCGGCCGAGTATCCGCGGTAGAAGGGAAATGGTTCGAATCCGGCGAAGGGCTGGAACACGGTGGAGGTCCACTCCCATCCATTGCCGAGCATGTCGAAAGCTCCGAAGGCGCTCTGTCCTTGAGGAAATGCCCCGATACGAGTCGGGCTCCAGCGGTAAAAATCGAAATTGCCTTTTTGCGAGTCGGGCTCGGCGTCGCCCCAGGGATAAATATTTTCTTTGCCATCAGGAGTTCCGTAGGCTGCGCGGTGCCACTGGGCTTCTGTGGGCAATGATTTTCCCGCCCAACGGGCGTAGGCGCTAGCTTCTGCGTGGCTCACGTAGACGGGCCAATCCAGAGGTAGGGAAATTTCCCCGAACATGGTGCGGTATTTCCATTCATTACCTACGCGTGCCCAGAAAACTGGATGCTGGATGTGATTCGAGGTGGTCCACTGCCAGTCAGAGTCTGTCCACGGTTTTTCGTTCTGATATCCACCAGCAGCGATGAATTCCAGGTATTGCCCGTTCGTCACCATGTACTTATCGATCGCGAATGCCGGGACCTCTAATCGATTGATTTCATATTCGTTGTCCCATCCAAACTGCACGTCATTGCGCGAGAGGCCCAGAGTAGCCTTGCCAGCAGGGATCTCCGTCGTAGAAGGCATAACTGCATCAGTGACTAAAAGAGGTTTGGAATGTAATTGTAGTTTCTGGTCGTAAGGCAATTGGTGCAGCATGTAAGCAAGCGTTTCTGCATGCATCAGCCGGTGTTCGATGGCCACATTCAGCAAAGTCTCAGTATTTTCAGAGAAATGACCCGCAAGGTTGTCATCTATGGTTTTGCGCACGTATGCAACATACTCGCGGACACGCTCAGTGTCAGGCCAATCTTTCGGTTGGTCAGATGGGAGCCCACCATCGACGGGATCAATCCCGAAGGCAAAAAGCCGATCAAAATCTGGATTGAAAGCTTCGGCTTGGAAAACACGTTCTCGGAGCAGGTTCCAGTCAAAGGCTTCGAGATGTCCTATATAGAAGACAATGCGATGCCGCTCGGCAATCGGTCGCTCGTAAAGAAATTCAGGTTTTACAATGCTGAACAGCTCATCCGATTGCTGGCGCGCCTGCCGCAAACATTCCAGCAAGGCTTCTTGGGATAGGGCAGTAGATTGGAGGGCACCCATGATCAGATTTGGATGCCTGACAGTTGTCTACGTTGCTTAAAAATTTGGTGAAAAACATAAGATGTGGAAAATCGACGGTAGGCTGTACTACTCAGTCTTCCACCACCGCATCGGCCTCTATTTCAACCAGCCAATCCGGGTCAATAAATCGTGTCACTTGCATGATGGTATTCGCCGGACGTGCGTGCCCAAAAAACTCGCCGTGTACCAGAGCCACCTGCTCCCAGTCTTCAATTCGCGTCAACAAAATTCTAGTGCGAATGACATCCGAAAGTTTTCCGCCTAATCCTTCAATGGCTGACTGGATAATTTCGATGCACCTGCGAGCTTGAGCCGCGGCGTTTCCTTTGGCGACCGTCTTGCCGTCCGCCCCGAGTGGCGCGGTGCCAGTCACCGCAATGATCCTACCACTGCGTACAGCTCGTGAAATGCCAACTTTTGGTTCGAAAGGCGACCCTGTGGAGACGTGTTGGCGTGATGGTTGGCCCACAAATGAGAACTACCTTTCTACCTGAAAACACAGGCGCGACGGATTGAAAGTCGTCCTTAATTACTTCTCGAAGCAAATTACCAGAGCCCGAAGAGTATACCGCTTGCCGTTCATCAATAGTTACACCTGGAGGAATTGGATCGATGGCCAAAACTGTTCGATGGGGTATGGCGGGTTAAAGAGTATGATGCCATAGCGTTGAATATGTATTCGTCAATGCGCAAAACCCTGTTGCTTCATTCGTCTCAACACATCCTGCCATTCCTCTGTAACACGGGGCTGATGCGCCAGCTCAGATGCTCGATGCAGGTAGTGCTCGGCTTTTGGCAGGTCATTGAGTTGATCAAAGCAGTTTCCTAGTGCGGCCCAGCCCACCCAGTCATCGGGAAATTGCCGGCTCGCTTCTTCAAATATGGGTATTGCCTCGGAGCATCTGCCTTCGTCGACCAATGGCAGAGCGATTTCTACACGTGCCCTGGTTAGATTTAATGCCACATGATGATTGAGTGGTGCAATTTGGTTCCCCGCACTGAAGACCGACAAATTATCTTTCCAGGTCCCTTCCTGTGAGATCGTCAGCATAGCCAGTGTGACTACCGTAAGAACAATAGGCGGAATTAAAAGAGCTCGGACGTTTCCCGACAAATGCCACCCTGTTGCCAGGAGAATCATCAAACCCGCACACGAGAGATAAGCGTAGCGCCCATGCATGAAGTCTCCTGGGTTCAGCGCATTTAGATTGAGAGCGGGTAGAATTGGCAGCACAAGCAGCAACGTTCCGAACAATAAAGCGCACTGTGCGCGTCGTCCCTGTTGATCGGACATATTAGTGCGAGTTTTCTTATAAGCCCAAAATAACGCCACGATCAACACAGCTAGTGCGCAACTTGCGGCCAGCAACGGTAACAAAACATCGTGCACTGAAAATGTTTCCACGGGAATAGAGTCGCCGAAGGCGTGCGATTGGAATGGCCACAATAATGCCCCAATATAAAACCAAAGCAGTTTAGGCAGGGACAATAACACTGTTTTCCACGCCAGTAAGTGGATGGTGAAAGCGCCCATATGGCCGCGAAATGCACGGAACCGTAAGAAAAAATAAAACGCAGTCGCGCAAAGAAAAGGGATGCTGTGGCGCAGGGCAAATATGAGCCGCGAAGCCCGATGGTGGGTAGGACCATTGGAGGAGTTCTGTTCATGGCCTGGAAATAACCGTAGGGCCAATACGAAAATTATGAGCGGCAATACGATCGCAGATTCCTTTGTGAATAGTGCCGCGAGGCAAAAAATGGCAGATGTTATCAACCACCAAACTGAAGGCGCAGTAATTCTGCCAGCCTTACGATTTTTTTTTCTTGTTTCTAAAATTTCCTTCGCTGAAAAAAATGGGCTGTATTGAAGAAAGAGAAATATGCTGCTGAAAACGAAAATGGCGGTGAGCGCATCGGGAACTGTGACCCACGCCACAGATTCTGTATGTAAAGGATGAAAAGCGAATAAGGTACAAGCAATTAAAACAGCAACCCGGTCGCGCAATAATTTCCAGACCACCAAGCCCAGGGAAACAGCTGCTAAAACATGTTTTCCGATGCTAAAAAAATGCCATCCCCAGGAAGACATTTCTACAAAGACGAAATTAATCCTCAGCCAAAACACAAACAGCGGCCGATAGAAGCTTGATGGCCCACCGGTGAATTGCGACCACACATAGTTGCTGAAATATTCCCAAACATGACCGCCTGATTGCACCCGCGGATCATTGAGAAAAGGCAGGTCATCAAGGATGAATTGAAAATTCAGGGAGGGACTATATACAAGGAAAACGCCGATCACTAAAGCAATTGCGAGTCCCCAAAACGCCAGAGGCGAAAGTGATTCCGGGACCCACCTTCGTAGTGACGCGAATTTGGATTTTTGCTGCTGGGTGGCAATCGGAGTTTTCATTTATGCCTGGCATGTATTTTACCCAATTGCATTCGGTTATTGACGCACCTGCTGCCGGCCCAGACAGCGAAAGCGCGAAAAACTATGCTCTATATCATTCGCTCAGCTTGCGGCTATTGGTCTCACTCATGGGCCAGATTAGTGCGAGCCCGATAATTCCATGCAGCATGACGTAATATGCTGGTGCAAGGGGCTGTCCAAAACGCTCGATCAGCCACACAGAGACCAGAGGCGCGGTCCCTCCTGCCAATGCGAGCGTGATGCTGTAGGCGAGACTCATCGACGTCACGCGCGTGCGCAGAGGGAAGATTTCCACGACCATTGCTCCCTGAAGTCCAAGCGCCATGCCGATTGGGACTGCAAGCAAAATCTGCCCCAACACAAATTGACCCGACGTGCCGGATAACATCAGACGAAATACGGGATCGATGAGGGCAACGATGGCAATAGTGAGGATGAGCATCAACTTGCGCCGTCCTACTCGGTCTGATAGCCAGCCGCCAAATGGTTTCGAGACCAACACCGCAAACAGGCTCAGTGTATTGGCCAAAAGAAATGCAGCGCCTCCGCCTGGCATATTTTTGCGCCGTTCTACGATGTAGGTGAAGGTTAGATAGTAGGCGCAATTCGTTGTTGCGAGAATGCCGAAGGCGCGCAGCATCGGCAGCCAGTCGGCGACGAGAGAGGGAATAATTGGAGGCCGGTTGGCTGTTGCTTTCAGTCCCTCTTCTGTTTCGTGTAGTCCGCGACGCAGGAACCATCCCAACACACAAAAAAGAACGCTTGCCACGAACGGGACGCGCCAACCCCATCTGGCGACTTGGTCTGGGCGTAATAAGGTATTGATCAACCACGCTGACCCGGAGCCGAGAATAAATCCAATGGTTGTTCCGGCTGCGGTGGAGCTGCTGACAATGCCGCGGGTCATGGGCGAGGCAGACTCTGTGGTAAATACCATCGAGCCGGTAAATTCTCCGCCAACGGAAAAACCTTGAACCAGCCGCATGAAGACCAACAATAGTGGCGCCAGTGCGCCAATCTGTTGATAGGTGGGCAACAGGCCGATGATGAGTGTCGATGCCCCCATGAGCGCAATGGACAAGGTCAGTAAGGCACGCCGTCCAATGCGATCGCCAACCATGCCAAGTACCAAACTGCCAACCGGCCTGGCAAAAAATCCTAATGCAAAAATGGCGAAAGCCAAAAGCTGTTGCGCCGTAGGACTCGATTGCGGGAAAAACTGGCGCCCGATATCGCCCGCAAAATATCCATAGACAGCAAAATCAAACCATTCAAGTACATTGCCTATGAGCCCTGCGAATGCAGTACGGAGTGCAGAAGGACGGTCCATAGCTGCATTGTTCGCGATAGCAGACGGCTTTGGGGTTGTGGTATAGCTTGAGCTCATGATCTTGGTGTGATCATTTCACTTTACCAACGGTATCGAAATCTCGCTGTATTACTGCTGTAAAAATAATGTCAAACCATCGGGTCGCCTATGTGCTCTGCGTCCAATCAGATTTGATCTTTGGCGGATGCACCAGCGTCTGAAAGACAACACAATATTGCTCCGTCTTTTCGTGTAAGGCCTTTAATTGTTCTGAAGTTGCCTGCGGCGCATCGATGTCGAACTTAACGCGAATCGCTGCAAACCCTACGGGCACGTCTTTGGAAATTCCCAGTGTCCCCGATAAATCCATATCGCCATCGACCGTAACGCCTATCTTTTTAGTAGGCACTCCCATCGCCGTTGCTACAAGCTGACATGTTAGCTGTGCGCAAGCGGCCAGCGCGCCCAGAAGAAGATCGCCTGAGCAGGCTGCTGTTCCCGCGCCTCCAACTCCAGTGTGGGCCTGTGCGTTATAAATGGCGCGGCCAATGTCGACAGAGCAAGATAACGGTGTATCGGTTTCGCCGCCCTTTGCAGTGAGGGTAATACGCGAGCTGCCAGGGTCGCGACGATATTGCTCTTTCAGTGGCTTTTGAAGTGATCGAATATCCATACTTTCTCCTTGACTAGATGCCAAATCTTTCCCGGTAGGCGCTGGGTGAAACTCCAGTGTGACGTTGAAACAGTGCGCGGAAGAACGCCACGTCCTGATAGCCCACGGCGTCACTGATCTCCTGCATGCTTCGGTGATTGCTTTCTAATAAACGCCTGGCAGCAGCGATTCGCAGTTTTTGCAGATAGATCAGCGGGCTGTCTCCCGTTGCCTGCTTGAAGCGCCGAACAAAATTCCGCAGGCTCATCCCTGCACGTTGTGCTGGGGCATCCAGAGGGAATGGCCGTTGAAAGTTGTCATGCAGCCACTCCTGGGCTGTTGAAATGGCTTCGTCATTATGTTCGGTTTTCAGTGGCACGATGGCGAAACCTTTTTGCCACGCACGGGGAGTTTCAATCAGCAATGCTTTTGCAGTTTGTGTAGCGATATCGTGGCCGCAATATTTCTCCACCAAATACAAACTGAGGTCGAGCGCAGCGTGCACGCCGCCTCCGCAATAAAAGCTGCGGTCTTCGGTTACCATCAGCTCGGGCATCCATTTTACTTTGGGATATAACTTTCGGAACCTGTCGGCTAACGCCCAATGTGTGGTGGCGCGTTTGCCGTCCAGCATGCCGGTTGCCGCGACTAATCCCACTCCGGTGCAGACACTCGCAATGGCGGCGCCGCGTTTTTGCCATCGCTGTAGCCAAGACACGATCGGCGCGTGATATTCACCCGCATCTTCGATTCTGAGCCCGGTGGTGGGAATAAAAATCAGGTCTGTCTTGCGAATGTCTTTGATTGCAGCTTCAGGTTTGATATGGATAGGCCCATCACATCGAACGGCGCGCCCATCCACTGACGCCGTGGTGACGCGAAATTGGGGATTTTGTTTCGTTCCCGTAAGAAGATTCCACAGCGATCCGGCGTGATTGAACACTTCCAGCGGCCCCACGGCCGTCGAAGAGAACGTCTGATCGAGAAACAGCACTGTGACCTCTGTCATGTCTACACCTCAAAATCATCGAAAAAGGCCGATGGCGTAATTGCCTCTATAGAATGGCAAATCTGCCATCTTGTTACAAGCCTCTTTTGAATTTATTTTCACGCTATCGAATGCAAGTTGTTCGATGGATCCAAGGAGGTTGATATGAAAAAGTACGTGATCGAGCGGGACATTCCGAAAATTGGCAGTCTGACTCCGCAGCAGGTGAAAGAAGCCGCATGCAAATCCAATGGCGTGCTGGCTGAGCTGGGATCGGACATTCAATGGCAGGAGTCTTTCATTACCGCCGACAAAATGTTCTGTGTGTATCTGGCCAAAGATGAAGAGGTGATTCAGAAACATGCTGAACTGAGCGGTTTTCCCGCCACCAAGGTGACGGAAGTCGGCAAGGTGATCGATCCCACGACTGCCGCGTAGGCAATCGAGGCGGGGCAGTGGTCTGCCCCGCTTTTCATCTCAACTGACACGAGATCGGAAACAAGATCCCCCTCCGAAATAGCAGACCGAGTAAAACACCCAATTGAAAAAGCAGAGGAGAAACTGTGATGAAAATTAGCAACTTTGTTCAAACATCAATCAACAGCATGCTGGGTTTGGCGTTGCTTGGCGTTCTTGCCACCGCCGCACCAGCTTTTGCAGATGACTATTCACACGCCAACCACAATTCGCCAGCCAAGCTGGTACAAGTTGTTCGTGACGCAACCCGGGGTTTCGCCAATGACCCAAACAGCGCACCATCGGGGTATGGCCCGGTTTTCGGATGCATCAGCGGTCCTGATCATGGAGCCATGGGAATTCACTATGTGAACCTGGGACTCGTCGGTGACGGCAAAATCTATGAGAACGCTCCAGAAGCCTTGGTCTATGAGCCGCTGGGCCACAATCGCTTTCAGCTGGTCGCTGTCGAATATATTGTGGACGCGGCTACCTGGCTTGCGGATTCGAAAAACGGCGGCCTTCCTCCGCAGCTTGAAGGACAGGGCTTTCAGCTCATCGGTACTCCGAATCGTTTTGGAATCCCAGCCCCATTTTTCGAGTTGCACGTGTGGCTGAAGGACAACCCGCAAGGCTCATTCGTGGATTGGAACAACAACGTGAGCTGTGACCGTACTCCTGACCTAACCAAGCCTGAGTAATTTCACTGTACCCTGTCCCCCGGGTGCCCCGTCCAAGCTTTGCTTGGGCGGGGCTTTTCGTTACGGCATAATAAGGGTGGGTTATAAAGTTGCTGCATCTAATAAATAGAGAGCAATGCCAACTTCGAAAAATGTTCGACTCACGGATCAGCAAGTTACGCGTATCGCTCGCGCTCTCGCCGAGCCTCGCCGCGTAGAGATCCTCCAGCAAATCGGTAAATGCGATAACGCCATGCAGTGCACGCAGTTGCATGAGATGCAAGACATCAGTGCGGCCACCCTTTCCCACCATATGAAGGAGCTGGAAACCGCCGGACTGGTGCAGATCATCCGCAAGGGCAAGTTTGCCAGTCTCATTTTGCAGCGTGACGTGCTAAGCGCTTACATCGAAAAGCTTTCCAAAATCTAAAAACTTCAGCGAATCTTGCGCAACTTATCTGCATCTGATAGTTAGATGATTGTCGAAGTATCGAAATGTCATCGAAATCAGGAGGGAGTCATGGGAAAGCTGGCAGGGAAAGTTGCGATTGTTACGGGCGCATCCAAGGGAATCGGCGCAGGAATCGCTAAAGGTTTGGCGGCGGAAGGCGCGTCAGTGGTTGTGAACTATAGCTCCAGCAAGCAAGGGGCTGACAAAGTAGTTGCAGAGATCACTAAAAAAGGCGGCAAAGCGATTGCCGTCCAGGCGGACATGTCTAAAGGAGCAGAAGTAGAGCGTTTATTCAACGAAACTAAAAAGGCGTTTGGGACGTTGGACGTTTTAGTGAATAACGCCGGCATTTACAAATTCAATCCCATTGAAGCAGTCAAGGAAGACGAGTTCCACAGTCAATTCAACACCAACGTGCTGGGGCCAATTCTTGCCACGCAGCAAGCTGTGAAGCACTTCGGGCCGGATGGGGGCAGTGTAATCAACATTAGTTCTATAGCGAGCTACAATCCAGTCGCAACGGCCTCGGTCTACTCAGGGACCAAAGGCGCGCTTGACCAAATCACGCGCGTGCTTTCGCTCGAACTTGGGCCTAAGAAGATTCGCGTGAATTCCATCAATCCTGGATACACGTTGACTGAAGGTGTAGATGCTATGGGCATTGTCGGATCAGACTTTGAAAAACAAGCAATCAGTCGCACCGTTTTGGGGCGCCCTGGCGAGCCCGAAGACATCGCAAAAGTCGCTGTATTTCTGGCTTCGCCTGACTCGCAATGGGTCACGGGCGAAATTATTTCGGCTTCGGGTGGATATCGTTAATCTGTGAACACGAATCAACGATCGGGGATGACTTGTTCGTCCTCGATTCGTTGATGGCTGCTCACCAAGGATCTACAGCATCCATCTGAACAAGGGCGATTTTTTGGCGGCAAATACTACAGCGCTAATTGACGCTTCAGTGTAGTAGCTTACTGTTTATGGGAATCGCGATCTGAATTTTTAGGAGTGAACTTCCGCACCACGAATTCTTCTACTAAGTTAAGTGCGCCGGTAGTTCCAACACCGATAGCAGCATTTTCGAACGTCAACCTTGCGCCGTTACGATCTTGCGCGGGATAGTAGAGGTTCGATAGTCCACCCGCCGCAAGACTTCCAAGAATGCCGGAATAATTTGTCTGCCAGTGTCCGTTATCCCCTTTGCAGATTACCGCATTCGCCAGGGCATAAAGCGCTCGTGAACGCTTGCTACCGGTCCCTTTGTAAAAATAACGCGGGTCTTGTTTGAGCAGTGATGGCAATATTGCGCTGCCAATAAGTGTGCCAGAAAGAAGATCACCGTAAGAGGCAGCGTAGCGTTTCGCGTAACCTGCTGCACCCTGACCATAGCCGGGAAAATTATTCTGCCATTGCTCTACTCCGGCGACCCCTCCAATCACCAGAAAGCTCACAGGATCACTGACTGTCTTCCACGCCAATTGAAATTTTTGCCGAGCGATCAGCGGGGCGGCGTTAGGAACATAGCTTACATAGAAATTGGGAATGACCTTCAACGCCCTCTGCTGCTCTTCCACTTTGATTTGTTCTTCTGCCACTTCGACGTTAGTTGCGGGGGAAACCATGACTTCGGTGTCTGCTTTTGCCACGGCAAGAGTGATCGAGAGAAGATTACGTGTTTCACCTGCCTGTAAGTTTCCCGAAGACGTTTGCCCTGCGAAGCTGGTCGCTGTAATGGTTAGCTGAAATGGTCCTGGCGGCAGATTGGCAAAAGAAAACCTTCCATCGCCGCCTGACGTCGTTTCTAGCGCTGGAGTATTTGCATCCCGAGTCAACTTTATGTGGGCCCCGGCGATGACAGCTTGCGTACTGTCCACAATGGTCCCACTGATAGTTCCAGGCAGTTGTATTGTTTCCGTCGTTCCCGATGTCGATTGAGAATCTTGTGCGCATGAGGGCAGTACAAGAATTACAAAACAAGCTAAAGAGAATAGGACTTTACCACGAAATACACAGAACATCAGACCTTCTGCTTTCTTGCGCCTTTTACTAAAATTGGGAAACTGCCTTATGCAAATTTTACTAGAGAATGTAAGCCACAAGTGCTTGCGAATCAGTTTTAAAAATCGAGATTAATCAGCAGCCAGATTAAAAACGCAACACGATGCCCGTCGACAAACGAAAATTATCTTGTTTAGTTCCAAAGTACCTCGTTTGCAGGAAATCTCCCTGGAAACGCCATGCGACCAGGGGAATAAGTTTGTAATCGATGCCGCCGCCAACGGCCTGTGCAAAGGATGTATCGGACCCGGCGCCACTGACCGAAATGTGTCCAGCGCCTACCAAGTAGTGCGCAAAGGGCCTTATTTTTCCCACCGAGACCGATACTCGTGGACCGAATACAAAAGTGTGCTGCCGGGTGCTGGTATTGAATGCAAAACAGTCCGGTAAGCCATTGCAGGCTGGGAACACTGTTTGTTGGCCGTAGTGCCCACTGATATCCGCTACGATTCCTATGTAGGAAAGTACTTTACCTTCAAGTGAGCCATTCCAGCCATTCAGGTTGGAACGATCCCCCGCGGGAGAATTGGCATTCAAATAAGAATATCCAAGAAAGACATTGCCGCCTTGCGCGTAGGCACTCAGGGGCAAAAACAAGAAAATCAAACAAATCAGGGAACGAACCACGGATAGCTCCTTAGAAAGAATTTACACGAGATACCGTACCTGTTGAGAAGTACAACGTAGGTTTACGGGTTGCCCGTGGCGAGCCAACCTGAAGAACAAATAATCTATCCGGTCGACTTGTTTTGTAATGAATTCTGTGAGGATGTGCGAAGCGCCAAAATAATGAAGCCGGAGATTATTAAACAAATAGACATTAACAAGAATCCAGCTTTTGAACTGCCGGTGCGTGCTTCTAAAAGCCCCACAAACCAAGTCCCGACAAATCCGCCAAGAGCGCCGCAACTGTTGATTAATGCCATGACCTCTCCAGCCACGTTTTTGGGCAACATCTCTGGCACGATAGCGAAGAAAGGGCCGTAAGGCGCATACATTCCCGCGCAAGAAATAATGAGGAAGGCATAGGCGAGCCAGAACGACAATGATGCCGTGAAGAAAGATCCAAGCATGGCGAGCCCGGAAACAAGCAGGAATGGCCATATAAAACGCTTGCGTTGGGAACTATGGTCAGAAAAGGCGGAAACTAAAATCATCATCAACACTGCGCCAATGTAGGGCGTTGCACTCAATAAACCGGTGGCGCCAATTCCTTGCGTGGTGCCATTTTTTACGATAACCGGCAACCACAATACAAACCCGTATACGCCTGCACTCCAGAAAAAATACTGAACGCACAACCAAATTACACTGGGATGCTCAAATACCACCCGCAACTTTGGCACAGAAGGCAACTGGGCCTGTTCTTGTGCCTGTTGATGTTCCAGGTGAGCGCAGCTCTCTGCGCTCATCCATGACACCTCCTGCGGCTTGTCTCGGATTAATAGCACCCACGCGATCCCCCAGATCACGGAAGGAATGCCTTCCACTACAAACGTCATCTGCCAGCCGATGGCGCTGATTAGATATCCGGTGACGACAGACATCCACAGCACCGTGACTGGATTTCCCAGAATCAGGAAGGTATTGGCGCGGGAGCGTTCGCTGCGAGTGAACCAGCCCATCAAAAGAATCAACATTGCCGGGAGGATGAAACTCTCGGCCACACCAAGAAAAAATCGGTCTACAACCAGAAGCCAGAAATTGCGAATGACTCCGGTTAGCGCAGCTAGAATCCCCCATGCGACCAAAGCAAAAAAAACCAGATGGCGTGCGCTTTTTTTTCTGGCGTAAGCAGCGCCGGGGACTTGAAACAGAAAATACCCCAGGAAAAAAATTGCTCCCAGCAACGCGGCACGGGATTTGGTGATGTTGAGCGTAGCGGCCAAACCAGCAGCAGCGCCGAATCCGTAATTGGCCCGGTCCAAATAAGCCAGACTGTAAGTAATAAAGACCGCCGGCAGAATGCGGAACCACCGCTTCTGCATATCGACGGCAATCTCTCGCTGAACACTTTCTGTTGTGGTCAAAGTAGTTCCTGGCATGCGTGAATTGGAGAAGATCGCACGTTTAGAGATCGGGGGCGTTATCCGTGCGTGATAACGGTTTTCCTCCCAACGAATGATAGAAGCCCCATGCTGCCATTGCTACGATACTGAGTAGTGCAAGGGCCGACGTGCTGATATACCATGCCGACAAATCCGCAGTAAGCGGCAAATTGGCCATCATGTCGACGGTGAATATCGCGCATGCTAATGGCACCAGGCCATAGCGATACATGATCAGCGCGGCAATGGCATAAATCACGAAAAAAGCCGGAAGATCGATGGCAGGATGCGGAGTCGTAGCGTGAAGCCCGGTGAAAATGAGTACGAACGCCGGCGCAGCCAGCCAATCTTTCTTCAGCATTGTTTTTAATCCCAACACTAAAAAGAAAAATTCCAGCGCCCCCAGGATGGAACTCGGCACTTGCTGTAGCCATGTACCCAGGGCAAAACGTCCGCCCATGAGATAGTCCATGTTATGCAATTCGGGTACAGCGCCGAATCGAATCAGGATAATGTTTCGGATCTGAATGACGAGCACCCATGCCACACCAAATGCGACCCCAAATAGAAGGTCTCTGCCTACAAGCGAATCGCGCATTTGCCCGGAGAGCAGACGTCTCCAGGAAATGATGGCTTGTGGCCATGTGCGCCGCACCCAGGGCTCAACAGCGAGGTAAATCAGCCAGGTGATTCCGGAAATGAGAAGCCCTGTACTGACAGCGAGCAGGAAAAGAAAAAAGGTTTGTAATCCGGGGACGATATGACTGCGAAACAACCACAGCGCCATTTCCAGGGCAAACATTACAAAAGCCAACCGCGTCGCTCCCTCGGTATCACTGCGTCCCAGACGATAATTCCGCCTCGCCAGCGAGATGGCGGCGAAGATCATCCACAGCAATAAAATGACCCCAGCAACGCTAAGAATTTTTTCTCCCCGTGTCCGCTCGTCTCCTCGGGCCCGCTGTGGTTTGGTCCACTCTCCTACCAATGAGAAGAAGACCGGTTGCCCTCGCCACGATGCTGCCTCTACGCGCAACGGCCAATTGGTTGTTGGCCATTTGCCTGTCCATGCCCAGCGCGCGTCAGCACCGCCAAGTGAATTCCATATTGGCTGCGCGGGTTGAAACTGCGATTGGTCCAGTCCGGCTTTAGTAAACAGAGTGTTCCAGTCGTAAGGAGAGGCAGGTGCAGTAGGAGTCGTTTCCAGTTCAGGGGGAATGGCTTCTAGATAAATCAGCCTTCCTTGTGGATCAAGTTCCAGGCGCACCATGCCAGAAATAGTCAGGGGAGGGTCCCAAGCCTCGATGATGCCGGGGGTCAGCATGACATCGCGGAAATCATTCGGCATCATCAACCGCGGACTTTGCCGGTACCAAAACTGGATCAGTGACGATCGCCCCGGCAGAATGCGGTTCCAGTCAGGGTGTGGCTTTTCAGTTTTCTCAATATATCGGACCACATCGGCATTGTTGTATATCCCGTAAGCGCTGTCGGTGGGATGTTTGTCGTATCCCAGCTCCGCAGTAATTTCACGAGCTTTTTGTGAAAGGACTTCCGGAGACTGCTCCAATCCCATTTTGTCCAGCGAATTGTTGCGAATGCTTAAGAAGAAAACTAATGCCAATCCGACTAAAACTGCCGCAAACCAAGTAATTGCGGTCTTGGAGTTCAGGCCAGCGGTTTCGCCTGAGGCAGCGACCAGTTCAGGCGAAGGCGTCTCTCCCGCTGCGAGCGCGGCTGCCAGCGGATCACCACCGGGCATCGCTGCTGCGACGCTAAGAACATTTGCAGGACGTGCAGATGGCTCTGTTTCCAGGCAGCGCATGATGGCGCGTTCTACTATCGGATCAATGTCCTTTACGACAGAAGATGGACGGCTTAAAAGATTGTCTGCTTTGCCGCTCTTGCGGCTCGTGGTTGCCGCTTCGTTGAAAGCACGCTTACCAGTGAAAATTTCGTACAGCACAAGACCGAGAGCGTAAATATCGCTGCGTGTGGTGACTTCCTTTCCTGCGAGTTGCTCTGGGGCCATGTAGGCAGGAGTCCCGCTGCGCACCTCAACGCCTTGAATTTGCCCGGCAACTCCTGCGAGACCGAAGTCGGTGATGACAACCTGTCCACGCCCATCCAGCATGATGTTTGCTGGCTTCATGTCTCGGTGGAGCACGCCTTTGGAGTGTGCGGCAGCCAATCCTGCGCAGAGCTGGCGTGCGATATCGAGTGCTTTGTCTGGTGGAAGCCGTCCGATGCGGCGGAGAAGAGAGGCCAGGTCCTCGCCATCCACATACTCCATCGTGAAAAAATGATGGCCATCGACGTCACCAATGTCGTAAACCCGGCAGACGTTGGGATGGGAAACACGGCGCGCTGTCCGGACCTCATTGTGAAAACGTTCGAGCAGTCCTTCATCGTGCGCGGCTTCGTCGGGCAAAAACTTCAACGCAACCGGTTGACCCAATGTTAGGTCATCGGCACGGTAAACCTCGCCCATGCCTCCTCTCCCGAGCAGGGCAATGATGCGGTAGCGTCCAGAGAGCAAAATCCCTGGTAGAAACAGGCCGTCGCTAATAGAAGACGGTGCTGACCCGGAAGATTTTGGCGCGGAGCCGGCTGAGGAAGTACGCGGTGTTGGCCGGCCAAAGTCGAGCGTCGCCCCATCGCCGCTGTCGGGTACGGGCGTTCCACAGGCTGTACAGTAGCGCCCGGGAGGGGGAATTTGTGTGCCACATGCCGAGCAGAAAGACATAAAATCAGCGATACAGTCTAGCGCATTAGGTGTTGAATGCCGAGACAACTCTATTAGAGATGTTTTAGTCTAGAGGACACTATGTTGCTACAAGGTATTATTCCGCCGGTCACAACTCCTTTTTATCCCGATGGCAGCGTCTATTTCAAGAAGCTTGAACACAATGTCGAACGCTATTCCCGTACCCCGATCGCAGGGATTGGTGTGCTCGGTTCGACGGGTGAAGCAGTAATGCTATCGGACCAGGAGCAGCGCGATGTGCTGAAGACGGCCATGAATGCTGCTGCTGCCACTAAAGTCATGGTTGCGGGGACAGGGCGTGAATCTGTGCGCGAAACCCTGGCGATGACCGAATATGCAGCCGAGCTTGGCTACGATGTCGCGCTGGTTCGTACGCCACACTTTTATCGTTCCCAGATGCAGCCTGCCAACTTGCTGGCCTTTTACCGGACGGTGGCTGATAAGGCGCCAATTCCGATTTTGGTTTACAACGTTCCACCGTTCACCGCATACAACATGCCAGCAGAAATCGTGATCGAATTGGCCGAACATCCGAACATCTTTGGTATCAAAGAGTCCAGTGGTGACGTAGAAAAGATCCGATTGATGGTCGAACGGACACGCCACATCAAGCGCACTGCTACGGTCACAGAAACCTTCGATGCCGTCACGCCGCGCATGCTGAAGTCAGTACAGAAAGACAACCACGACGGCGGTGGGGAGTTGGTATCGGTGGCCTCGCTCACTGGCTCTACGAAGCCATCTTCGTCGGCCGTAAGTGTTGTGGCAGGAATCAAGACCCGACAGAAAGAAGTTGGTTTCCAGGTCTTAGCTGGCGCTGCACAGAAATTTCATCCTTCGTTGGAAGCCGGGGCAGTGGGGGGAATCCTCGCTTTTGCCACTACAGCCCCAACTGCTTGTTATGAGATTTTCGCCGCCTGGAAGGAAGGCGATCAAGAACTGGCACGTCTGAAGCAGGAGAGAATTATCAAAGCTGCCCAACGCGTCGCCAGCGAATTGAGCATCTCCGGGATTAAATATGGCCTTGACTTCAACGGTTATTTTGGAGGCTTGCCGCGTCTGCCGTTGTTGCCCTTAACGGCAGAAGTTAAAGCAGAAGTTGAAGGTCTTCTAACAGACATTCGTAACTAGATAGCGAATAGCCCGGCTGCATCTAAAAGGACTACAATCTGAAAAGATCATAGGAGTCCTCATGGCGACGACATTGCAACCAGCAACCGGGGAAACCACTAAACAGCTCATCAACTACCGCAATGAGAACGGAGTTGCGGTGATTGAGATGTGCGACCCTCCCGCTAATACTTACACCTATGAGATGAATCGCCAGTTGGATGATGCCATCCTCAAGGCGCGCATGGATAATGACGCGCATGTGATTGTACTGACTGGTTCAGGCGATAAATTTTTCTCGGCTGGCGCAAATATCAAGATGCTCGCCAGCGTCGATCCAACCTTCAAGTATTATTTTTGCCTTCATGCCAATGAGACTTTGTTGCGTTTGGAGCACACTCCCAAACTGGTGATTGCCGCACTGAACGGTCACTGTGTGGGCGGTGGTTTGGAAATTGCAATGGCTGCTGATTTGCGCATTGCTAGAAAAGATGCAGGGAAGATCGGCTTGCCCGAAGTGAATCTTGGTGTGCTTCCCGGTACCGGCGGAACTCAACGTTTGTCGCGGTTGGTGGGGAAAAGCAAAGCCATTGAATTAATGGTGACAGGCAATACCTATTCGTTTGAAGAGGCTCTCGAATTCGGCATTATTAATGACATTTATGAACGCGAAGGCTTCATGGAAAACATCATGGAGTACGCTCGCCAGTTCTGTCCGCCGAATAAGGCTGCAAAAGCAGTGGGACGGATCAAACGCGCCGTACAGACTGGATGGGAGATTCCGCTTGAGTCCGCGCTTGCGGTAGAACGGGAGAACCAACAGCTTCTATTCCAGAGTGAGGATGCGAAAGAGGGACTGAGTGCATACGTGGAGAAACGCCCAGCCGAATTCAAGGCGAAATAGAGGCGTGTGGGAGCGGACCTGTCCCGCGAAGCCACAATTGCAGACAGCCTACATTTGAGGTGTTCATGCCCGGCAAAGTAGCCAAAATCGGAACCTTCAGCGAATGGGTAGGGATGTTTAACGATTGGCGCAAGGAAATTGGTGTCGATCACGGGGAAATCTCCAGCTTCAAATTCGATACTCTTTACGGCTCAATCGAAACAGAAGAAATTCAGTTTGGCCACTACAAGGGCCGCCGCAAGTGGGAGAATCTCCGTCAGATCCCGACACAACAAATGCGCGATGCGTTGATGAACATGATCGTTTATCAGGGCGACACGGAATTCGCCAGCTGTGAGCAGCAGCGTCATTTGTTCGAAACCGCTCCCACGGATTGGGACCGCAAAGCCATCACGCGAGTGATGATCGAAGAGATGCGCCATGGTTGGCAGATGTGTGCTTTGCTGATGGATCATTTTGGCTATTCTGGCAAGGTCGAAGCGCAAAAAATGCTGGAACGCCGTGCATTTGAAAACCAGAGGCTTCTTGGTGCATTCAATGTGGATGTGGACAACTGGATGGACTTTTTCACCTATACAGACTTCGTAGACCGGGACGGAAAATTTCAATTACAGATGTTGAAATTTTCCGGTTTTGCACCGTTAGGTCGCTCGATGTCCTACATGCTGCGCGAAGAAGCCTTCCACATGGGCACGGGAAACGATGGTCTGCGCCGTATCGTCGAAGCTGGAGTGATTCCGGGATGGCTCATTCAGAAATATTTGAACAAGTGGATATCCAGTTCCTATGATCTTTTCGGCACAGACCACTCCTCATCTGCCCATTGGGCCTATGTGTGGGGAATCAAAGGCCGCTACGACGAGCCACAAAACACCAAAGAAGCCGATCTCGATGATCTTAATGATTACAACCGAAATCTCTATCGAGATGAAGTCGCCGGCCTGATTGATCGCTTCAACAATGTTTTAAAGCCGGGTCAAGCCAAACTTTACGCGCCCGACATTAAGTTCAACCGCATGATCGGCCGCTGGGCGGGAAAAAAGTTCCATGCCCAAACTGGCGAACCGTTGGATGATGCATCTTACGAACAGCATTTTCAGGAATACATGCCGAGTGCCGAAGACAAGAAGTTGCTGTTGGAAATTATAACCACGGAAAAAAAGTGGATCGTCCCGAAAGAAGGTGGACGTGATCCGCTAGAAACCATAGCCGAACCGAGAAAATCAGCTATTAATCTGTGAACGTGTCAGGACGGGTCTTCGACCCGTCCAGCCAAGCAAGGCTCGACCGCCCGACCTAAATGATCCAATCTTTCTCAACTATCTCTGTAGTTCTTCAACAAAACTCAGCCCGAATCACGCTAAATAATCCGCCATTGAACGTCATCACTCCAGTGATGATGGAGGAACTCACCCAAGCCCTGGCTGAAATTGAGCCGAACCCTGACATTTCAGCCGTAGTGATCGACGGGAAGGGAAGTTCCTTCTCCGCAGGAGTGGCGATCGCTGCGCATACGCCTGACAATGTCGAAGCCATGCTGAACAAATTCCATGGAGTGATCCGCGCCTTGATCGGCAGTAAGAAAATTACGTTCTCGAAAGTGCGCGGCAATTGTTTGGGTGGCGGTGCCGAGCTAGCCATGGTTTGCGACCTGTCGTATACGGGCAAGCGCGCACGATGGGCATTCCCGGAGATTTCTTTGGGATGTTATCCTCCGGTCGCCTGCGCGGCTCTAGCTGCATTGGTTGGTCAGAAGCTGGCTACAGAATTGATCCTGACAGGGCGTACGATTTCTGGTATCGATGCAGCCGCCATGGGTTTAGCGACACGCGCAGTACCCGAGTACAAACTCGATTCCGCGGTCGAAGCCGTAATTGCTCAAATTTCCAAGTTCAGCCCATCTTCTTTAGGCATAACCAAAAAAGCAATCTATGCCTGGGATGCATATCACTTTGATAAAGGGCTGGCCCGCGCGGAAAAGATATATCTTGAAGAGCTAATCAAAACCAGCGACGCACGGGAGGGAATTAACGCCTTTCTTCAAAAAAGAAAACCAAACTGGATGGGTAAATAATTTTCTTACCGCGATGTGAACAAATGTCCCAATTTTTCTTTCTTCGTTTTTATATATTCTTCAGCATGGCTGCTGGGCTGAACTTCGCAGGGAACTCTTTCACTTACCCGAATTCCCGCCCGTTCTAAGGCCGCAACTTTATCAGGATTATTCGAGAGCAACCGAACTTCTTTAATTCCCAATGCCGTCAATATCTCTGCCGGCAAAGCGAATTCACGGTGGTCTGCCTTGAACCCAAGCTTTTCATTGGCTTCCACGGTGTCGAGCCCGGAGTCCTGTAATTCATAGGCCTGCAACTTAGCCATCAGGCCAATTCCACGGCCTTCCTGCTGTTCATAAAGCAGGATCCCAGCCCCTTCTTCTGCAATCATGGCCAGCGCCATCTCCAACTGCTGCCTGCAATCACAACGTAAAGATCCGAACACATCCCCAGTCAGGCATTGGGAGTGAATACGGACAAGCGGAGGTGATGAGTGCACATCCCCCATCACTAGGGCGACGGCTTCCTCCAGCCGTGGTTGTCCTCCACTAGCGAACTGCCCCCGAAATCCGTGAATACGAAACTTTCCCCATCGGGTGGGAAAGTCAGCCGAGGCTATTTGCTGAACCGAATCAGAACTCACGTCTTCTATTATAGCTGTACGCTATTTCGGAGCAGGCTGCGCTGACGCTACAGGCTTCTCAAACTTGGAACTATCGATCTTTGTATTTTGTTCCACTTGATCAATCTTGACGGTGATCCGCCGCATAGGCCGGGCTGTAATACGCTGGAAGGGAATTTTCACTCCATTTACCTCCCGGTAATCAGAAAGATCGGTCTGTACCGGATTTCTTCCTACAGGAGAGTCGTCGTATCGCACTAGTCGGACCAGCAAAGCTGATTCCTGGTCCAGATAGAGCCGCACCGGGGGTTGATGCTCACGCCGACCAGTCACGACATAGACGGCGCGCCCGCCAACTTTGTCAGTACTGGTTGTTTTTAACTCGCTGAAGAGCTCTTTCACATGCAGAGGGAAATAAAAGACGGAATCTAGCTTGGCAGCGTCGACTTCGGCATCGGTCATATCATGCACAGGCCGCCCGGGAAAAATCTGCCAGCCTACTTGCTGGTTATAGCCGGTAACTACATCACCATCCGGCAGGTGGAAAGTTGAAAGTCCTTTGTCTGAATTTGTGTAAAAGGATTCCAACGAAGCTTCTCTTCCCGGTCCTATAATTACTTTTCCTTTCTCCGTTCTGTTGAAAAGCTTGTGGAGGTCAGTCTGACTGCCGAGAGCCTGAAGATATTTGTCGATAAGCTTATCGCCAGACGGAAGCTCAACCGGAGCCGCGTCCGCGTTTGCTGGAGGGGGTAGCTGTACATCTTCGTCGGGAATAATCGGAATAGAAAGCGGATGATTTGTTCCGTGATGACAGGAGTAACAAGTAACGTCGCGGTGACCATCAAAATTATTCTGATTGATGGCCATGGTCATCTGCATCATCTTTCGTGCTGTCTCTTTGGGCTTCTTATCGTCCTTCTCGAAAGCTCCACGCACATGGCAATGTTCGCACCCTACGCCGAGCGATGTACTGATGAATTGCATTGCAGGGATCAATTGCTCTGCGGGAGCATCTTTTAATACCTTGATATTTTTGTAGACCTCAGCTGCGGTTTTTGGAGCGGGGCTGGCTGGCTTTGATTGTGCCAGCACAGTTACAGCAACCGTGATTAGAATGGCTGAACCCAGGATGATGGCGAAGAAAAGTTTGCGGGGCGTCATAGCTCTCCGTAAAGGGGAAGGCAGAGTTTAGCAGAGGTGAATGGGACCAAGCAGTATTAAATAAATTTACAAAAGATCCGCGTTGCTTCCAGTTTGGTATGTGCGATGAAGATTGGTAAAATAGTCCAACCCAATCCACCGTGGGGCTATAGCTCAGCTGGGAGAGCGCATCGTTCGCAACGATGAGGCCGTCGGTTCGATCCCGACTAGCTCCACCAAATTTTCAATCACTTGCAACCGCCCGATTCTGCAATTACGTTCCATTACCTTCCAATTCAGTTCGTCTATGCTGGTTGCTATGGCTGCACCTTGTCTCTGCGGGCAGCAACCATGTCCATCAACAGAGCCGTGCCTGCACGTCCGCAGCGCTCACAACCGAACCTAGTGTTTTTGGGGTGCGAATTGAAGGGTGGCATAGTTGACATACATAACCATATTTTCAGTGAAAGACCACCAAAGGAAGCGCCTCCATTTTTGTTGGCTCGTTTTCGGAATGAACCGAATTTGCCAGACAAATAGCTGATGCAAACAGCGTCAATGCTCATATGATCTATCGAGCCGAAGACGGAACTGAATCGCAAGCATCCTTTCCATAAGTCGCTCGAACTGTGGACGATCCTTCTCGCTTTTCATTCCTGAAAACCATGTCAGTTCATTCATAGCTGAGAGTCCATCCCTGCGGCTGGATGAATCCCGGAGTTGGCCGGCCTGGTTCTCGGTGTCCTGGCGGCCTGTCGCGCACGTGAATTTTTTCGGGGTGCTTAAAATTTCGTGTGCTTGCAATTTTTTTGATATCTAAAATCGTGTCGGTTATTTTCGCTTTTGACAGAGATAAAAACCTGTCGAAGAGGGGGGTGTGATCTAATGGGCCCACGTGGACATACCGCCTGCCAACATTACTCAAACAGAATCTTCGACCGCAGAAGATCGCGCAACCTCTTTGGCGAATGGAATTAGCCTCGGGACGGACATCAGTCCGGAGAAACGGCTTTTGTCCCAAAAGCTGGGCGAAGAGCTTTGGCGAGTGGCCGGTGCGGAGTCGGTCGAGGTAAGCAGGGCGGAATTTGCGGAGGCCCTAGAGACGATAGGAGTGCGGCACAATTACGGTCTCGACCCAGAAAAACATGCCAATGAAAGACAGCGAGAAGTATTCTGGCGGGCGCTGCGTCTGGAGGAGCTTGCTCTTGCGCGCGGGTGCGCGCTGGGACGTGAGTCGGCATGGCAGAACTTCCTTGCGCAATATCGTGAGCCGCTGACTCGAGCTGCGGTAGATATGACTGGTTCGACGGCGCTGGGCGAAGAGCTGGCGAGCGCACTTTACTCCGAGTTGTTCGGGCTGACGGAGCGCGAAGGCCGGCGCTGGTCACCGCTAATGCAGTATTCGGGGCGAGGCTCGCTGATGGGATGGCTGCGGGCGATCCTGGCGCAACGGCGCGTGGACCAGTACAGGAAAACCGGCCGGGAAACTGAACTGGGTGAGATCGAGCCGGCGGCAGCGGTTTCAGAAGCGTTTGACCTGGAACGGGTGGAAGATTTACGTCTGTCTATAAAGAAGACGCTGAGCGAGGTATCCGCAGAGGAGCGCTTTTTGCTCTCGGCCTATTACCTGGACCAGCATACCCTGCATGAGATGAGCTGCGTTCTGCGAGTCGATAAAGCGACGATCAGCCGCAAACTGAAGCGTACAACCGAGCGTCTGCGTAAAGAATTGCTGCGTACTCTGAAAACGCGTGGCCTGAGTCGGCGCGCGGCCGAGGAGGCTCTAGGGACCGATCCCAGGGACGTGGACATCAATCTGCGTAAGTTGCTGCAAAAATCGGATGGCAATCCGATCTCCAATAAGGACGGGCAAGTTTGAGCCGGAATCTCCAACCCGGGATACATCCAGACGCTGACCAGCTCAGTGTGTTCGTTGAGGGGGCGGCTACCGCGCGGGAACAGGAGCGTATGCTGGCGCATTTAGCCGAATGCGGCGAGTGCCGGAAAACTGTATTCCTGATGCAGCCGCATGAGACAGATCAACCATTCGCGATAACGCCGGAGCGACGATGGGCTTGGAGAGGATGGACGCGGCGTTGGATGGTGCCGGTGGGAGTGTCTGCGGCGGCTCTTGCGTGCGCGTTGATTGCAGTACGGATCTATATCCGGCGCACTCCCGCGACTCCTCAACAGGTCGCGAGCGTCAGGCGGCCAGAGAACGAACGACCTGGAACGGCGGCTGTGCCGATCAGTAATGCAGCGCCAGACCAGCCCGCGTCAACCAGTAATGTGGAACAGAGCGCGCCAACCGGCAACGGGAGTCGGACGCCAACCGCCAATGCGCAACCGGTTGAGCGATCCGTTAAACCTCAGAACGGCCTGGCGCCGAATGCCCCTAGGCGAGACAACCAGATCGCCGGCGACTTGCGTTTGCCAAGTGGTCGGCCCACAAGCGGGCAAGTGATTGCACGCGTACCTTCGCAGACGGTAGACGCTAATATCGGGGGCCCGGTTACCCCGGTTCAGACGATCAATCCGGTGCTGCCGCAAAGTAGCGTCAGTCCGTCGGCGACATCGAATTTGTCGTTGAATGGGCGGAACATAATGCAACTTGAACAGCTTTCGCCCCCGAATACACAAAATGGGGTAACGCAAGAGACCTCGAGCAAGAAAAAAGAACTGCCTGCGTTGCAGATTCAGAACGCGAGCAACGAAGCCCAGACGCTTGCGGGAATCTCTGGGCACATTACAGACCCAAGCGGAGCATCAATCGCAGGGGTAACAGTAACTGTGCGCGATTTGGCCGGCAAGACGCGACAAACGACAACTGGAGTCGATGGCACCTTCTATCTGACACAACTGCCGGCTGGAAAGTACCAGTTGACAGCGACTGCCAATGGTTTCAAGACGCGTAATGAGTCGATCGAGTTAAAACCGAGCGAAATGGCCACGCTGCAGCCGGTGCTGGACGTGGGGTCGGTTTCAGAAACGGTTGAGGTGCAGGCGAACGCAATATCGCTTCAAACTGAATCGGCCGGAATGAGTGCTCAGATGGCGACTATCTCAGCACCATCCGAGCGTCCGATTTTGGCAACTGTGTCTTACGGGAAGCGGGTTCTTTCTCTTAATGACATGGGCGATGTCTTTCTAAGCCGCGATACAGGCAAAAAATGGAAGAAGATCAAACCCAAATGGGTGGGCAAAGCGATTCGCATCGAACTGACGTCCGAATCCGTCAGTGAAGCCGTACGGAAGCAAGAAGATGAGACCTCGAGTGCGGCGGGCGAAGCAGCCGTCTTTTTGCTAACTACTGACGGTGGCACGGTTTGGACCAGCAAAGACGGGGCCCACTGGCACCAAAGGTAACTTCTCAAAAGCCCAAAAAAATATTCTGCAAAACTCATAACCAAGCGCGAACTCCTATTGAACAAAGAAAGCGCGGTGCGGCCATAGGCCGCATGCCGCGAGGAGACGCGCCATGTCTCGTTTATTTCAAGCCTTTTCAGGATTAGCACTGCTACTTGCGGCGACTGTCGGCTTCACAGACTCGAGAACAATTACCGCCGCCTATTATCGCGATGCTCTCACTTTTTCCGTTCCCTACGAAGCCGCGCGCAGCGGCGATGCAGAGCTGAAACTGGTACTGCTGAGCCCCGAGGATCACGTCCTTGGTGAAGTGAAGCGCCATAAACGCGTCACTGAAGAAAGCGCAGCCTGGAATGCCAGGATGGTTCTCGGCGAGCCGATGAAGTTGGATGAATTAGTGTGGCAGCGCGTGCGTTTCACGCTGCGCTATAAAGACCAAACGTCGCCAGATATCGAGGAGGTACGCTCGCTATCTGAGATTCTCGAACGGCCGGTGTTGCGTGTTCTGGGGCAGCGATCGTATATCGCGGGATCGCCTGTAGCCATGCGGGTAATCGTCACCGGTTCCAGTGCTGCCGAGACGGCGCTAACAGTTGAGCGGGGAACGGTGAGGATTGAACTGCTTGATCCCGATCACACGCCCAAACCGCTTTTTGTTGGAGAGCTCGACCGCAGGGGTTCCGTCGCAGCGGATTTTCGTTTTCCGGAAGGATTGACGGGGAGTTTTCCTGTACTCTTCTCCGCCGATACTCCGCTGGGTCACGTGGAAACCACCGAGACGGTGCAACTGGAAGACAAGGTCTCTGTCCTGCTGACCAGCGAGAAGCCGATCTATCAACCCTCGCAGACTATTCATTTGCGTGCATTGGCTTTAGACCGCGCCGATCGGCATGCCGCAGCCGACCGCCCGCTGACTTTCGAAGTAGAAGATGCTCGAGGAAACAAGGTATTTCGTAAAAGCACCGCGACCGATAATTTTGGCGTTGCATCGACGGAATTTACTCTCGCCGACGAAGTCAATCTGGGAACTTATCATGTTCGCGCCAAGATAGGCGAGTCACTCGCCGCCGAATTGGCGGTGAATGTCGAGCGCTATGTATTGCCGAAATTCCGCGTGGCGATCGAATTCGACTCGAAGAACGGCAAACCGAAGCGCGATTACCGGCCTGGCGATCACGTCATCGGGACTGTGAAAGCGAATTACTTTTTTGGCAAGCCTGTGGACAATGCATCGGTCATGATGAAAGCGTCGGGGATGGATGCGGAGCTTTTCGAAGCGGCATCGGCAAAGGGACACACTGATCGCGATGGCACTTATCACTTCGATTTCGTGTTGCCGCAATTTTTTGCTGGCAATGGAAAGCGCCATGGTGCGGCGCCGGTCGTGGTGGAAGCCACGGTGAAAGATGCGGCCGAGCACTCCGAGGCGCGCGGCGAGCCGATCACTGTAAGCCAAACATCGTTGCTGATTACGGCTATTCCTGAAGGTGGCAAGCTGGTGCAGGGCTTGGAGAATGAAGTATTTATTCTCGCGTCGTATCCCGATGGAACACCGGCCAAAGCGGACCTGCTGGTGCGTGCGGCCACTGCGCTGAATCGAGTGCAGACGGACGAGGCCGGAATTGCTACCGTTCGGATTCCAGGCAATGACTCCAACAAAGTATTGCGCATCGACGCCAACGATCACAAAGGCAATCGTGCCTCGGATAGCGTAACGCTGGAGACTCGCGACGGAGAAGATCAGGTGTTGGTGCGCTCATCGCGCGCCGTGGTCAGGCCCGGCGATCGTATGGAGATCTCGGTGCTGTCTACGCGGCAGCGCGGGGCGGCTTATATCGACATGGTCCGCGATGGACAGACAATTCTGACGCGCGACGTGGATCTGGAGAACGGACGTGCGAACACGAGCGTGGTCGTCAGTCCGGAGATGAGTGGGACGCTGACCATTGATGCCTACGTAATAGGGCGCAGCGGCCGTGAGGCTGAGGACCAGAGGCTCGTTTTTGTGCAACCTGCCGAGGAGTTGCATATCGAAACTGTGGCGGATGCCAGAAGTTATCTCCCGGGGGCCGAAGCGAAAGTGCATTTTCACGTAACAAATAAGAAAGGCGAGGGCGTCAGTGCTGCACTAGGCCTGGAGGTCGTCGATCAGGCGGTCTTTGCGCTGGCCGAGAAACAACCGGGCTTCGCCAAAGTTTTCTTCTATCTGGAGCAGGAATTGATGAAGCCGCACTACGAAATACATTCCCTCTCTTCGACCGAGATTGTCGAGCCGGCGGGCGACGAGTCCGACGAGTCGCATGATCGCGCCGCGAAGGCGCTGTTTGCCGCTGCGGAAACAGTTGCGGTACACACACTGGAAAACGAGACGGGGCGCGCAATGCCCGAGACCGCAAAACTGGAGTGCATGGCGAGATACCAGAATGCGCTGCTCGACTACGTTCGCGGGCTTGCGGCGAACATGACAGACCTGCGCACTGAGCAGAGCGTGCTTTCGGCATTCAAAGAGCTGAAAGATGAAAGCGGCCACTCGCCACGCGACGCTTGGGGTACGGAGTTGCACATCGACAATACACCATTGCGATCTGGGACCTTCCTCTCCTATCGAGTAACTAGCGCCGGGCCCGACCGCACGTTTGGCACACCGGACGATCTCACTTTGTGGCTCGAACCTAAAACTGCATGGGTGTCGAGCCAGCCGCAATGGATTGCCTGGGGATTAGCGGACAATACGATCACGCTACGGATGGAGCATGGCGTGGGCCCCGAAAATGGTCTTGCCGAAATTGCCGGTGTGGTCACAGATGCAAGCGGCGCAGTGGTTCCCGGGGCTCGGGTTCAGATTCGTCGTATCGAGGGTAAGAGTAGCCGGAATACAGTTGCCGACGCGGCAGGATCGTTTTCTTTCACGGCATTGCCTCCGGGACGGTATAGAGTACAAATCGAGTCGGCTGGATTCAGAACCAGCGTTCGAGTGATTTCCCTGGCGGCGCGTGACCGCGGCGTGCTTTCGGCGACATTGCAGGTCGGCGCCGTCACTGAAGCGGTGCAAGTTGAAGCCTCGGTGGCCCAAGTGGCGACAATGGATGCAGCGATCGGCGGGCCTGTGCCCGTACCCCATGCATTGTCGTTGAACGGGCGGAATTTTATGCAACTGGCCCAGGTGCAAGGCGCGAAGAAAGCCAAAGAAGAGATCGGTACGAAAGACGAATCAGGCTCTTCGGCTGCGCCGGGTGCTCATGTGCGCAGTTACTTCCCCGAAGCGCTATACATCAATCCCGAAATACTCACGAATGGCGAAGGCAAGGCGAGCATCACGATCCCGTTGGCGGATTCGATCACAACATGGCGCATGGCGATGCTGGCCTCTACGCAAACTGGTGCGCTGGGAACCGGAACTTCGGAGCTGAAGGTCTTTCAGGATTTCTTTGTCGACCTCGATCTCCCCGTGACGCTGACGCAGGGAGATATGGTCTCGATCCCCGTCGCTGTGTACAACTACGCAAGCCAAACTGGCGACGTGGATTTGAAAATAGAACCCGGAGATTGGTTCTCACTCGACGGAGCGGGCGAGCGGAGCGTCTCGGTCGGCGCGGGGCAGGTAGGCTCGTCTCAATTCACCATCGTGGCGGAGAAGATCGGCAAATTCAAACTCACTCTCAGCGGACGCATGAAAGGCGGTTCACAGCGCGAAGACACGGTGGTGCGTGAAATCGAAGTTGTGCCCAATGGTGAGGCCAAGGAAATTGTTTATAGCGGACGGGTAGATTCTTCGGTGCATCACACCGTGCGTTTCCCAGAAACTTCAATCCGGGATGCAAGCAAGATTTTCGTGCGCCTCTATCCCGGGCCATTGAGCCAGGTGATCGAGGGGATGGACAGCATCCTGCGCATGCCGTACGGCTGTTTCGAACAGACTTCGTCAGCCACCTATCCAAATGTGCTGGCTCTCGATTACATGAAGCGGACCAAGAAACTGACGCCGGAGATTCACGCAAAAGCCGAAGGCTTCGTTGCCACCGGCTATCAGCGGCTCCTGACCTTTGAGGTTCCGGGAGGCGGCTTCTCCTGGTTCGGCAGCGCGCCGGCAAACAAAATTCTCACTGCATATGGACTGATGGAATTCCATGACATGGCGAAAGTTTATGACGTAGATCCGCAAGTGATCGCGCGCACCAGCGACTGGCTGGTGCGTCAGCAACAGCCCGATGGAAGCTGGAAGCCCGATACGCAGTTCATCAACGAAGGCGCCACGAACCGCTTTAATACGGATGTGGTGCGCATCACCGCGTATATAACATGGGCGCTCGAATCGGCCGATTACAAAGGACCGGCGATTGAGAAGGCCATGCAGTTTGTAGAGAAACATTTGGACAGCAAAATGGACGCGTACACGCTCGCCGTAGTTGCAAATTTCGCGGTAGAAAATGGCAAGGACTCGGAATTCGCGCGGCGGGCCTTGGAAATGTTAAGGGATGCGGCAACGGAGAAGGGCGAATTCGCGTGGTGGTCGGCCGACGAAACCGGTGTTTATGCCACAGGCGACAGCGCTGCCGTCGAGACTACAGGGCTCGCATTGCAGGCGTTTCTCAAGGCCGGAGGATATACCGACGTTGTTCGCAAGTCGCTTGCATGGGTTACCTCGAAGAAGAATGGGGACGGCAGTTGGGGGACGACGCAAGCAACCATCATGGCTCTGCAAGCGCTGCTGAAGGCCTCCGAACAAAGCGGGACCGACGCTCGCGGAACAGTCGAGATCCTGCTCGATGGTAAGACGGTCTCGACTCTTGAGATCAACAAAGAGAACAACGATCTGTTCCATCAGTTTGTGCTCCCACAAACGAACAGGGACCGTGACAACGAAATTGAGATTCGTTTTTCCGGGAAAGGTGGAATGGCCTATCAAATCGCTGGACGCTACTTTGTTCCGTGGCAGCAAGCGACAACACGTGAAGCGCTGGCAATCGAAGTGAAGTACGATCGCACGCGGCTTGCCCAGGATGAGATTGTGAGGGGGACAGCGAAAATTCACAACAATCTGGATAAGACTGCAAAAATGGTGATGGTAGATCTGGGAATTCCCCCCGGGTTCGAGTTGCTAAGCGAAGACTTGCAGAAAATGGTCGAGAAAACCGCAGGGGCAAAAAGCGGACAGCTGGAAAAATTCAGTATGACAGCAACGCAGGCGATATTATATTTCGATTCGATCGCGCCTCGGGATTCGTTCGAAGTGCAGTATCGGATGCGAGCGAAGTACCCAATCCACGCGCAGGCGTTCAGTTCGCGCGTGTACGAATACTACTCTCCGAACATCAATGGGACTGCAAAGCCTATGCACTTCGAAGTGAGCGAGCGGTGACTTGTTGTCGCCAAGAACGTAGGTAGCGGATTAGCGGCGAGTCGCATCGAACAATCCATTTTCGTCGTTGGCACTTGTTAGTGGAGTTGTGGCTCGGTCCAGAAGTTGGCGATAAAAACGGTCCTTACGAGCTAACCGGGATCGACTCGATAAGTCGGCTATTAGCCAAGGGCTCCGACTGACTCGGCCACTCAGTCCGCAGGAAAGGAATGGCTGGATCTTTCCGCATCTTTAAATTATTAAGCTTACTAAGCCGTGTGCCAGCTGTGTGCTGGGATTTTGCGGGAACCGTTCCACAAGAATTTTAGGTATTAAAAATTTCTTATGCTTGCAATTTTTTCCTTATCTAAATCGTATCGACTCTTTTGGCTTTCTGGTCCATCTCCTCATCTCAAGCTTCGAATTTGTAGAGAACTGCTCTGATTCTCCGCATTAATCGGATAGCAGTGTCGACCGAAGCTGGTGCGGTTGCACAAGCAAAAGAGACTGAACCGCTAAGACGCAAAGGAAATAAATCAAATAACAGACTTGACCAGCAGGACGTCACTTATGGTCAACGACGAAGTATTCGAAGCCGACAAAATTTTCATCAACGTCGCTACCATCATCACTGCCGAGGACGGCACGTTCAGATCGTTGGCATTGCTCATTACGCTCTCCAATTTGAATTGCGATGTGAGCACCAAAACCAAACATTCAAACGAGGAACAATTGGACGAAAGTCTTGCCAATACCTTCGTATCGCCCGGGGTTGTACCCCTTAGTATTCAACGGTCTGTATGGTTTCAGCCATCTTTGAAGGATTTTCGAAGGGCCCACGCAGGGCAGACAACGAGTCTTCGGAAATGCTCTCGGATAGCAGTACCTAAAGCATCCACTGATTCAAGTCAAAGAAAAAATTGACCCCAAGGTCTCGGTGATGAGCGCCTCGTGCTGGGAAGACCAACGGATTCGCTCGCGATGAAAAGATCCATCTCAGATGATATAAGACTTTAATTTCTGTTTATCTCCGCAATAAGAACTTTCGATTTCCCATACTTCTCTCCATCCGTTATCAAAGATGCAAAGCAGTCCCTGTCGATTGCAGCTCGTTGGCGGCTTCAAAAACCACAGCACTCCCCGTGTGAGTAACGTGGATCGCCTAAATAGATCAACAACTTAGGGATTTTTGATGTCTTTGCCACTCATAGAGCGCGCGAAAGCCGGTAGTGTATCTTTTGCTCTCACTGACGATGCGCTTGAAGGCAGCCAATGTTCTTTAAACGCTGTTTTTGAGCCTGATGCCCTGCGCATTCCGCAGCGCCCCCTTCAGCCCGGCGAACAATATCGCTTCCATTTCAATATGGCGAAGTGCATTGGCTGCAAGTGTTGTGTCGTGGCCTGCAATGAGCAGAATGGGAATCCGGCGGAGATCAACTGGCGGCGCGTAGGCGAGATTGAAGGTGGATGGTATCCCAACACGCAGCGTTTTTATCTCTCGATGGGATGCAATCACTGTCTGGAGCCATCGTGCCTGATTGGCTGTCCGGTTGATGCATACACAAAAGATGAAGTAACTGGAATCGTTCGCCACAGTGCTGATGCTTGTATTGGTTGCCAGTACTGCACGTGGAATTGCTCGTACGGAGTTCCGCAATATAACGCCGAGCGAGGTGTCGTCGGCAAATGCGATATGTGTTACGGGCGGCTTGGCGAAGGCCGTGAACCGGCTTGCGTGAATGCCTGTCCCGAAGGTGCAATCCAGGTTGAGATCGTCAACATTCAAGAATGGAAGAGAGATTATGCAAGTGCGAATGCGCCGGGGCTGCCCTCCGCCGATGACAGTATCTCTACCACGCGTGTCACTCTGCCAAAACGAATTCCTCCTGACACCAGAAAAGCAGACCTGAACCGCGTCAAACCGGAAGATCCACATTGGCCCTTGGTGGTCATGTTGGTGCTCACACAGCTTTCGGTTGGAGCACTTGCCACGATCTGGCTAGTCGAACTTTTTGACAATTCTTCCCGGCTCAAATTGGCGGCGGTTATCTCTTTATTAGTAGGCGGTGTGGCGCTTGGTGCATCGACCATGCACCTGGGCCGCCCCGCATTTGCATACCGCGCCTTGCGAATGTGGAAACGTTCATGGCTCAGCCGCGAAGTCTTGATGTTCAGCGGATTTTCGGCGGTAGCTGGCATTTATGCAGGGATGCTTTGGTTTTCGTTCCCCGGTTCTATCGCTATGGGCGCGATGACCGTAGTCATGGGTCTCGGAGGCATTACTGCCAGCGCGTGGATTTATCGCGTGAAGGCGCGTCCTGCCTGGAACAGTAAATACACAGTGGCTGAGTTTTTCCTCACGGGCGCTGTGCTCGGCCCGCTTTTGGTCGGGGCAACTGGAGTTGCTTTGGGTCGCGCTTTGATTTTGGCCTCAGCCATAGCGGCTGGAGCACAGTTGCTCACTCAGGCGGTGAAGTTTCTTTGGATGACTGCGTCGCATACGTTCGAGCTGCAAGCATCAGCCAAGCTGCTTTCGACTGTACTGGCTTCACGCTATTTGCTGCGCGGAGTTTTGCTGGTGACTGGGGGCATCGTAATCCCTCTGCTTTCCGACAAGCCAACGTTTCTTGCCCTTGCATTCTTGTTGGCGCTCGCCGGAGAAATTCTGGGACGCCTTTTGTTTTTTGTTAGCGTAGTTCCTAAAAACATGGCCGCTTCCTATCTGTCAGGAATAGAGGCCGCATGAGTCTTCTGCGCAGATTTGGTTTCGATATTCTGCCGGAGCAGTATTCCTACGACACGGACCCCACCACTGGCTATATCTCTTCGCAAAAAATTCCTGACCGATGGGTAGCAACTACATGTGGATATTGCTCCGTTGGTTGCGGCATGTTCGTGGGTGTGAAAGACAACCGCGCCGTCAGTGTGCGTGGTAATGCAGATCATCCCGTCAATCGCGGAAAACTTTGTCCCAAAGGCCTCTCCGAGCACTACACGCTGGAAGCACCGAATCGCGCGCAGCATCCGCTGCTTAAAAAAAATGGGAAGCTGGTGCGGGTGGATTGGGACGAAGCGCTCGGCACTATGGTCGAGAAATTTCGCGGCGTCCAGACGAAGCATGGGAATGATGCACTCGGCGTCATCAGCACCGGCCAACTCGTCACCGAAGAGTTCTACACTCTCGGCAAGCTGGTGCAACTTGGTTTTGGCACCAAGAACTACGATGGCAACACCACGTTGTGCATGGCCAGTGCTGTTTCCGGCTATAAGCGGTCTTTTGGCAGTGATGGTCCACCCGGTGCTTATGAAGACATGGAAAAGTCGGATGTGATTTTTCTTATCGGCGCTAACATCGCCGACAATCACCCGATCCTCTGCCAGTACCTCGAAGCAAATCCTAAAAAGACTCTGATTGTCGCTGATCCGCGCGTCACCAAGACCGCGATGATGGCGGATGTTTTTCTGCCGCTGAAACCGCGCTCTGATATCGCCCTACTCAACGGAATCATGCACGTCTTAGTCAAGACTGGTCTGATTGATCACGAATACATCGCCGCTCACACAACAGGTTTTGATCAGCTGGCAGCCTCGGTTCAGAAATACACGCCGGAATACGTTGCGCAAATCACTGGGCTCGAGCCGGAGTTGATTTTCCGCGCGGCCTATTTGTATGGCAATGCCAAGGCTGGATTCATCGGCTGGACCATGGGCGTAAACCACAGTACCAAGGGTGCTGAGACAGTGAATGCCATCAACAATCTGGCATTGATCACCGGCCAGATCGGGCGCGCCGGAGCGTCTCCATTTTCGATCACTGGACAGTGCAATGCCATGGGTACGCGCGAGTCTGGCTTTGCTTCAGGTCTTCCCGGCTATCGGAAATTTGAAAAACAAAGTGACCGTGAAGAGTTAGCAGCGTTGTGGGGGATTTCGGCAGATCGAATTCCTACCTCGCGTGGATTGGCTTATCCCGACATTATTGAAGCCGCTGTCGCTAAGAGGATCCGTGCGCTCTGGATTATCGCGACCAACCCCATTGTTTCATTCCCCAATTTGGATGTGCTGAAGCAAGGTTTGGAAACTTTGGAGTTTCTGGTTGTACAAGATGGATTTCATCCCACACCAACTTCCGAAATGGCGCACCTGGTTCTTCCCGCCGGAATCTGGGGCGAAAAAGAAGGCACCTATACCAACTCCGAACGCCGAGTGAGCAAGGTAAACCGCGCGGTCCAACCACCCGCAGAGGCCAAAGCAGATTTCGAAATCTTTCTGGAAGTGGCCAAGCGCATCGATTGCTACGAGGAACTATTTCCCGGATGGACCGGACCGAAAGATGCTTTCGAAGAATGGAGGAAAGTTTCCAAAGGGCGGCTGTGCGATTACTCCGGCATTAGTTACGAAATGCTTGAGGAACAAGGCGGGGTGCAATGGCCGTTGCCCGAAGGTGCTCCGCCGGGTAAAACCACGCGCTTGTACAGCGACGGAAAATTTCAAACTGACGACGGCAAGGCCAAGCTGCTGCCCATCGAGTGGGAACCTTTTCCCGAACAGCCAAACAAAGAATTCCCGTTCATTCTCAACACCGGCCGCACGGTGGAACATTGGCACACACGCACGAAGACGGGACAAGTCCCGATTCTCGAACGCATGTCGCCGAATGCCTGGTTAGAGATGAATCCTCGCGATGCCAGTCGGTTGAGTCTCAGGCCTCATGACCATGTAGATGTCATTTCTCATCGCGGACGTGTACATGGCGTTGAATTGCGCGTTACAGAGATTGTGGCACCGGGACAGGTCTTCATGCCCTTCCATTTTGTTGAAACCAACGCCAACCAAATCACGCAAAGTGCATTTGATCCAATTTCCAGGGAACCAAATTACAAGCAGTGCGCAGTGCGGGTGGAACATTCGCACTCCCAGAAAAATGGCAAACGAAGGATGCAGTCATGACCTCAAAACGAGAAAGATTGGTAGTTGTAGGAAACGGAATGGCCGGAGTGGCCTGCGTGGAGCAAATCCTGCACCACGCACCAAAGTTCGATATCACCATCTTCGGCGACGAAACGCATGTCAACTACAACCGCATCCTACTTTCTTCCGTGCTGGCGGGAGAAAAATCGCCGGATGAAATCATCATTAACAGTCTTGAGTGGTATGAAAAGAACAATATTGATTTGCGCGTCGGTGTGCGCATTGTAGATGTAGACGTCAACGCCAAGACCGTAACAGGTGACGATGGTAGCGTAACTCCTTATGACAAGCTACTTCTCGCGACCGGCAGCCTGCCGCTGATTCCTTCCATTGAAGAAGTAAAAAAAGAAGGCGTGTACGTCTTTCGCACGTTAGATGACACTCGCTCACTGCTGGAACGCGCGCGCCCCGGGCTCAAAGCAGTAGTGATCGGCGGTGGCCTATTAGGTCTCGAAGCCGCTCGTGGACTGCAGGTACAGGGCTGCGATGTCACCGTCGTTCATCTGATGGATACGTTGATGGAGCGGCAACTTGATCCCACGGGAGGGAGTTACCTCGCTTCCAAGATGAATCAGATGGGAATCACCGTTCTGCTCGGTCTTTCCACCACGAAAATTTTGGGTAACGGCCATGTAGAAGGAGTCGAGTTCAAAGGCGGCGGTAGCATTAAGGCTGACATGGTGGTAATCGCCGCCGGCATTCGACCCAATATAGAGCTCGGCCACAAAGCTGGACTCGAAGTAAAGCGCGGCATCGTCGTCAACGACTACATGGAGACCTCCAATCTCGACATCTTCGCAGTTGGAGAGTGCGTACAGCATAACGGCATTTGCTATGGATTGGTTGCTCCTCTTATCGAACAGGGAAAAGTCCTTGCCGCAACAATTACTGGAAATAAAGGGCCGACGTATCAAGGCAGCGTTCTCGCCTCGAAGCTGAAGATCATGGGCGTAGACGTTTTCTCTGCGGGCGAAATCACAGACAAGAACGATGGCTCCGAAGTTATCCGCTACGAAGATCCAACACTCGGTATTTACAAGAAATTGGTCCTCAAGAGCGGAAAGCTGGCAGGAGTAATTCTAGTCGGCGAAACCGAAGATAGTCATCGATACATGGATTGGTTGCGCACCCAGACAGACCTTGCTGGCATGCGGCGTCAATTATTGTTCCCCGAGCCTGCGAGTGATTCCGGGTTTGATGTCGCGCAGATGCCCGACAACGAAACCATCTGCGGATGTAACGGTGTAACCAAAGGCACAATCATTCACGCTATCCACGAAAAAGGTGTAAGTACACTCGCTCAACTTAAGGAATGCACACGTGCTTCGACCGGCTGCGGAAGTTGCACGGGGCTTTGCCAGCAGCTTCTGAAAGCCGTAGTTCCAGAGTTCGAGGAAGAAGTGAAGAAGACTGTCTGTAAATGCTTGCCATTTTCCGAGGACCAACTGCGTGAAATGCTGCGCGGCCAGCAATTGAAATCCGTGCAGGAAGTGCTGGACATCTACGGCAATGGTATTGGCTGCGAAGTCTGCAAACCAGCACTGAGTTACATGATGGACATGCTGTGGTGTGGCGAGCATGACGAAGATCGCTCGGCACGTTTCATTAACGATCGCGTTCACGCCAACATTCAAAAGGATGGAACGTTCTCGGTGGTTCCGCGCATGCGCGGCGGAGTTACTTCACCAGCGGAACTACGCAGAATCGCTGACGTCGCGGAAAAATACAGCGTTCCGATGGTGAAAGTCACCGGAAGCCAGCGCATCGATCTGCTGGGCGTGAAGAAATCCGACCTCCCCAAAGTCTGGGCGGAGTTGGGCATGCCTTCAGGACAGGCTTATACCAAAGGCGTTCGCATGGTGAAAACCTGCGTGGGGACCGACTTCTGCCGCTTCGGCACACAGGACTCCACCAGCGCCGGAATTGAACTCGAACATAGGCTGGAAAACCTGTTCACGCCACACAAAGTAAAGATGGGCGCGGTTGGGTGTCCACGCAACTGTGCTGAGGCAACGGTCAAGGACATCGGCCTGATCGGACAAGAGGGAAGCTGGCAAGTTGTCGTAGGTGGCGCGGCAGGTAAGTCAGTCCGCAAGGCGGATTTGCTTATCACTGTCGAAACTACCGAAGAAGCAATCCGCGCGGCAGAGTTGTTCTTCCAGTACTACCGTGAAAGCGCAAACTACCTCGAACGTACCTACGACTTCGTAGTGCGCTTCGGCATTGAAAAAGTCCGTAAGGAAACTGTTTATGCAACGCCGGCAGCGCAGCAAGCACTTCTGGATCGTTTGCACAAGTCCAAGCAACTTTCTTATGACGCCTGGCTGGAACGGGAAACGCCGAAGACAAGTTCTCAGTTCGTCCAAATTGAGCCATTGGAGACAGTGCTCGTATGACAGAACAAAAATGGATCCGTATCACTCATTGCGAGAACATTCCGCTTCGCGAAGGGCGAGCCATAAAAGTAGGTAATCGTGAGATCGCCGTCTTCAATCTCGGCGACCGTTTTCTCGCACTGGACAACCGTTGCCCACACCAGGGTGGCCCGTTGGCCGACGGGATCATTGCGGGGACAACCGTAGTGTGTCCACTGCATGCCTGGAAGATTGATCTCGTATCCGGAGCAGTTTCAAAGCCGTCCGATACTGCCAGCTGCTTACATGCTTATCCAACGCGAGTAGAAGAGGGAGTTATTTTTCTGGACATCGCAGATCTTGAGGCAAGAGTCGCCGGTGAAACTTGTCCTCCGGCCTCGCAGAGGCTGGACGCACAAGAGTCCATTTCCTGACCACGAAAATCACTGCACCCACACCATTAAAGAGGTGAAAGATGAGCACTAAGAGTTTTTGGAAAGCTGGGCATTTCCCAACTTTAGTCGCCGCGTTTCTTTATTTCGATGTGAGTTTCATGATCTGGGTGTTGCTTGGACCACTGGCGCCATTCCTGAGTGACACCTTGCACCTCACACCGGGTCAGAAGGGTTTGATGGTGGCGCTACCCCTGCTCGGTGGATCGTTTTTTCGGCCCATCCTTGGACTATTGGGTGAAGTACTCGGGGGCCGCAAAGCAGGGCTGCTCGGCCTGACAGTCACGTTGATTCCTCTGTTGCTTGGCTGGCGTTGGGCGCACGAACTCCACCATTTCTACTTATTGGGAATTCTCTTGGGAGTAGCTGGTGCAAGTTTCGCAGTCGCGCTTCCTTTGGCGGGGACCTGGTATCCGCCGGAGTATCAGGGGCTGGCCATGGGGATTGCCGGGGCTGGCAATTCTGGAACTCTCATGGCAACACTGTTTGCTCCCCGTCTGGCACAAAAATTCGGCTGGTCCACAACATTTGCGCTGGCCATGGTTCCGGTCATTCTCGCGTGGGTCTTGTTCGCACTGTTGGCCAAAAATAGTCCGACCCGTCCCAAACGCACCACTTGGTCAGGATACGCCGCTCTGTTCCGCCAGGCAGATACCGCATGGTTCTGTTTCTTTTATAGCCTTACATTCGGTGGATTCGTGGGGCTAGCCAGTTTTCTAACTGTATTCTTCCATGATCAATATGGGCTCTCAAAAATCCGCGCAGGGGATTTCACAACAATTGTTGTCATCGCAGGCAGTTTCCTACGTCCTGTAGGAGGTTGGGTAGCAGATAAGATTGGCGGTTATCGATCGCTTCTTGGACTCTTGCTTGGTGTGGGATGTTGTTTGATCGTGGTCAGTGCTTTGCCCACATTGCCTATCGCGGTTTGCTTTTTATTTCTGACCATGGGGATGCTGGGAATGGGGAACGGCGCAGTCTTTCAACTCGTACCCCAGCGGTTCCCAGACCGAGTCGGCATCATGACTGGTTTAGTAGGAGCGGCTGGCGGATTGGGAGGGTTCTTATTGCCCTCATTACTTGGTGTGATCAAAGATAAGACGGGGCAGTATGGCATAGGCATCCTTCTTTTTGCCGCAGTGTTTGTGATCGGATCTGCTGTGCTGCTTCTGCTGGGAAGTTCATGGCGAAACACCTGGAACGAAATGTCCGCCGAACGAAGCGGAATCTTTTGTTATCGCGAATTGGTCAGGCGATGGTTTGGTGGTACCGATGTGGCAGAGGATGAAATCTAGCGACACCGTCAAACACCGCCTGAACCTTATATAGGAAGATGCACGAGCATTGCGGCTCACTGTTCGACTGAAACCACGGTTACAGCTTTCCAGCACAGTGGGATCCGAAGCTTGGAATTCACGTGACTTGAAGTCGCGGC